>Ga0209040_10000190_pt1 | contig 43249 bp, 39 predicted proteins | sample BogFormECP12_OM3_FD_188240 | JGI IMG/M metagenome (GOLD analysis project Ga0209040, IMG submission 188240) | Bog forest soil microbial communities from Calvert Island, British Columbia, Canada - ECP12_OM3 (SPAdes) (version 2) | ecosystem: Environmental > Aquatic > Freshwater > Wetlands > Bog ... | reverse complement strand
GTGCTTTCGGTGTTGCACTGTGCCCATCCTCCTTTCAGCCCACCATGGTGGGCAAGAGGACTCGCACAGGTGGTGGACCCGCCGGAGGGGGTCAGGTCACCCTGCGATGCCGCGAGAGGTTCCTCTCATCGCCACGCTCGTCCTGGCGGCAATCGGGGGACCCGATGCCTCCCAAGATTCGTTGACCTGCTCAGCACCACGTTCTTGACCGTCGCACCAGTGGCAACGTTGCGCGGTTCCCACCACCCCTGTGCTGAACCCCCCCATCTCTTCCCCAGCCGCCCATCCACGCCCTGGTCCACAGGACCCCTCAGACTCCTCTCGTCGTTGATCGAAAACGGATGCGACGACCCCCTTGTCCACTCCAGAGGGCACACCCGGAACCGATCATGGCCGAGAACACGATTGCAGCCGGTCGTTTCCGGCTCCTAGCACCCTTGCCGTGGTCGTGGTTCTCACTCCCGCTAGCGGCTCCCGTGGCGCTCGGAGCGATCGGCGTCGGCAGGCGCCATTTCTCGCTCAGCAAGATAGTGGTGATCCCGGGAAAATCTCCCGGCCGCACCATCTTGGTCGTGGGTTCGGAACCCTCGACAAATGACCGCAGGGGCGGTCCTCCGATCCCGGGGATCGGTCGCTGCGCTGGCCACCGGGGGGCGATCGAGTCCAACGCAGGTGATTTCTTGAATCGCCCCGCGAGGGTTCGCCGGCGGAGGGCCTAGCCCTCGCCGCATGCCCTCAGCGCAGCCCTACCGGCCCATGCCCGCCTCGGGTCCGGGCATCTGCCGGCGGCGGGCCTGAGCTTCCTCGTCCTCGTACTCAGCGACCCTGGCCGCCCCTCGGGCCGATACGGGCCCCCTGTTGCCTCTCTGGCGGTCTCCTCGGGGCCTGGCCCCGCCTCGTCGGCAAAGCGCATCGAGGTCCCCTTCGATGGCCCACAACTGGTCGGCCTGACGCAGCTCGCCCCGGACCTCGTGGACCCTGGCCAACAGCCGGAGGGTCCGGTTCAGCTGAGCCAGTAGCTGGGCCCAGCCGGGCCCGCTCTCCTCGTGCTTGGTGCCCTGGGCCACCACCATGGCGGCACTGCGAAACCCGCGGTTGGGCGAGCGCACCGGGGAGAGGGTCTTCGCAGGCACCTGGGCCGATCGGGCCAGGGCGTCGGCGGCCCGGGCCAGAGGACCCGGAATCTTGCCCTCCACCCGGCGTGACCATGCCGCGTAGACCCCGGCGACCTCCCGGGCGACCGATGCCCATTGGACGTAGTCCTCGGGGGGTATCTCCCGGAGGACCTCGTAGGTCTTGTCGATAAACGCCGCGACTCGCCTGGCCTCGACGACCGAGGTCAGACGCATGGTTTCCCGGCCCCCCTCCATCTTCGCTCCTCGCCAGGCCCCGAGCGCCGCCTGGGTCGACTGCGGGGAGGCCTCCCAGAACTGGCGCAGGCGTGGAAGGGAGAGGTCCGGGGCCCAGCGACCCGCCGCCGTAGTAGATCGTCCTGCCGGACTTGTCCTTCACCCCCACCGAGTAGCCGACCACGGTGTCCCGGTCGCCCTCGGCGAACCGAGGTCGCACGGTCAGGCCGGTCTGGCGCAGCCGACGCACGAACTCCCCCTCGTCCTTGCTGTTGACGGCGACCTCTCGAAGGATCCGGGCCCACCGGGTCCGCACCGGCTCGGCTCGACCCTCCCGGGTGGCCTTCTCCATTTCCCCTCTCGAGACCCCCGGGAGTCCCGCTGTCCTGCGGCCGTCGACGACGCTCAACCAGTGCTCTCGTTCCACCTTGGCGGCGTAGGCCGACATGGTCTTGTAGTCACGGAACACCGACGCCCTGGTGCCGTCGTCTCGCACCAGGGTCACCGCGATGTGGAGGTGGTCGTTGCCGTTGGCCGAGAGCCCGTGGCGGACCGCCACCCAGCGCACCGGAGCCTTGCCGGAAGGCTCGGTGAAGCCCATGGCCTCCATGGCGCCCTCGGCGATCGACCGCCATTCGAAATCCTCCAGCACCTGGTCCCCGGCGGGATTGGTGAGCGAGAGATGCCAAACGTGGCCTGCAGGGACCTTGGGCTCCTTCTCCAGCTCGCCAACGCCCAGTCCGGGCAGTCGCGGGCCCCCGGTCATCGCCCTGGCCCGGCGGGGTGCGGGGGGGCCGGCCGGGATCCGGTGGGCGATCCGGATGGCGTCGATCCCACGGCTGAGGTCCCGCACCTGCTCCTTTGACAACCGCTCCCCGATCGGGGTCTCTTCGAGTGACGCCGAAAGCCCGACCACGCGTTGGTCGGAGTGCTCGTTGGCCTTCCCCGGCCCAAACAGGTAGCTCACGAGGCGTGGCACCGAGCGACCCCTGGTGATCTTCACGATCATGGCGAGTCTTCCGGCCGGTATCCGGCCGCCCGGGCCATGGCCGTGACCGCGGCGCTGGCCTCGTGGACCGCGGTCAGGGTCTCGCCGGTTCCCTCAGGGATACGGCCAGTCGACCGGGCCAGGGTCGCCAGCTGGTCGACCTTCGTGACCAACCCACGCATCACACGTTCGGCCCGCCCCACCTCGTTCGCCCAGGCCCGGCGCTCGGCGATCGTGTCGGGCCGGTCGAGCGCTGCCTCGATCAGGTAGCGGGCCCGTGAGACACCCGCGGCAGTGGCCCGGCGAGCCAGCTCGCCGGCCTCCTCCTTGCTCAGGGTCACCTCGACGCGCTGGTGGCGGCCGGCCAGGCGCGGACGGTTGACCCTCTCGCCTCTCAGACGCCCGCCGTCTGCCACGGACTGCCCCCCCAGTCCTCGAATGCGGGCGCGAAGACTCCGAGCGTTGCAATGACCGCACCAACCGTCCAGATGACCTTCAGCAAGGTTCCTCGACCTTCCGTGTGGAAATGAGCCCTCCGACAGGAAACGGTCGGAGCCGACGGGGTGGTGGCGGGAAGAGCCTTCTGCAGGGTCCGCGACCATCCTGGTTGTCCGAAGTCGGTCCAGGTGGCGCTGACCTGGGCTTGGAATGGTTACGCAACCACTCGATGGAGGGATCGCGATGAACGGTCCAGGTTCGAGGTCGACTGTCCTTTGGGTGCCGCTTCGGCGGGAGCAACACCACCCCTGAACTGGGCATGGAAACCTTTTAGGAATGCCTCGGACAACGACTGAATCGCTACAACTGGGGTCCGCCGTACGCGATTTCGCCCCCGACGCTCGAAGACGATCGCGTGCTGGCTCGGTGAGATTGGCTCTCCCTCCCGAGATTTGTCATGTCGACGAGGTCCGAGGGGTCGACGTAGTCGAATGGCTATCGGCAGCGTCCAGGGCTACTGCCCAGGCCGAGGAAATTTGTCGAACCCACGTGACGCCGATCCCGTTTTTCCCGACGTTCCGGTCGATGCACAAGTCTCCCTCCAAGCCGACAGCTTCGCCGACCGTTTCCTATATGTGAGACGAGTGGCAGGATGACAGTTCTCCCGGCGGACGTACGCCCTCTTTCTTGGGCGGCCGAGCAGCTCGGCATAGGAGTCTCGACCGCCTATCGCCTCGCAGCTGCCGACCAGCTTCCAGGCGCCTTCAAGGTCGGAGCACAGTGGCGCGTGTCGGTCCCGCGGTTCCTCCGTGAGGTCCATGGTGAGACCCCACTGGCACAAGTGAGCTCATGAAGGTACCCAGACCGTCAATCGTCCACGAGCCCGAGGGAGGACCGCATGTGGTCCTGGTCCGGCTCACGCCTTGAGGGTTCGGCCGAGGGCGGCGGCCAGTTCTCTGTCCCGCTGTATGAGGGCGTGCGAGTACACGCGGAGGGTGACCGAGGGGTCGGCGTGTCCCAGGCGACCGCTCACCGTCACCGGGTCGAAGCCGGCAGCAATGGCCTGCGTGGCCGAGAAGTGGCGGAGAGCGTGGAGGTGACTGTCAACCCCGGCCGCCAGTGCCACTCGCTTCGTGAACTTGCTCAGCACGTCGGGTCGGATTGGCTCTGCGCCTACCGGCGACCGGCTGAATACGAACCCGTCGGACAGCACCTCCAGGTCAAGGCTGGCGGCAAGTTCGTCGACGGTCAGCCGGTGCCTGCGTAGGGCCTCGAGACCGAGAGCGTCGAGTCCCACGGTGCGGCTCTGATGCGTCTTCGTGGTCTTCTCACCCCACCCACCGCCGCCGGCCTGGTCATATACCGATCTGGCAATCGTGACGGTCCCAGCAGCGAAGTCGATGTCCGGCCACCGCAGGGCGCACAGTTCGCCCCTACGTGCACCCGTGAGCGCCGCGAGCAGCAGCAGAGTGGCCAGGGCCGGCTCAACCTCTTCAGCGGCGACCAGGATGGCCTGGACCTGTTCCGGGGACGGCGCGGTCACCTGAGCGGCATGGATCGTGGGCGGTTGGGCCCGGCGGGCGACATTGCGTTCCACAAGGTCACCTCGCTCGGCGTAGTGAAGTGCCGTGCCAATCATGGCGTGCACCTTGCGGACTGTGGTGGCCTTGTTGCCCTTGGTGGTCAGCTTGGCGTAGAGCTTGTTGAGGTCCCTGGCCGTGAGCTTCGACAGTCGGATGTGGCCAATCTCTGGACGAACGACGGACTCGGCGACCTGGCGGTACTTTCGCATGGTGGTTGGTGACCGGCCCAGCGAATCGCAGTGGTCAAGCCATTCGGTCAGCAGATCCCCGAAGGTTTCCACTCCGCTCGCCGGCTGCGCCTTCGAGGCGTCGGTCACAAGTTTCGCAAGTGCCTTGTCCGCGGCGCGGGCTCCGCCATGGAAGGTCTGTCTGATTTGGATCGGCGTACCATTGGCGCGACGTCCGGCGTAGGCGCGCAGTCGCCACACGCCGGGCCGGACTTCAGTTTTGCTTCCTTGCACGAGGCGATTGTAGTCACGGTGTAGTCACAGACGGTATTTGTAGCTCTAGGAATCGTAATAAGTGCAGTTCAGGGGCGGTAGCTCAGTGGTCAGAGCAGGGGACTCATAATCCCTCGGTCGCAGGTTCGATCCCTGCCCGCCCCACTCGGCCCGGCGGAATCCGCGCTGGCCTGGGAGAACCAACCCAGTGTGCCAGTCGACGCGTCACGGCTGACGCGGGACGGTCCGGGTGACGCCTGACCGTTCGTGCTTTGCGCTCGGCGCTCCGACCCGTCACCAAGGCACCCCGTCGGGGTGTGGCGCGGATCGCCGCGCCAAGACCACCTCCTGGGGCGCAGACGGGCAGGGTCGGCTAAGACAAGACCATGCGAGCCGCCGTGGCCCGGGACGATCGGCTGGAGGTCGACGACGTCCCCGAACCGGCACCCGGAGCGGGGCACGTGCTGGTCCGGACGCTGGCCAACGGGATCTGCGGGTCCGACCTGCACGCCCTGACCGACCTGCGTCACTTCGCCGAGCTCACCAGCCGGGTGGGTGGTTTGCTGGCGATGGAGCCCGGCCAGGACACGGTGTTCGGCCATGAGTTCTGTGCCGAGATCGTCGACTTCGGTCCCGAGACCCAGCGGACGCTCGCGGTCGGGGCCCGGATCTGCTCGATGCCGATCGTTTTCGGTCCGTCAGGGGTCGAGGCGATCGGGTACTCGCCCCGCTTCCCAGGTGGCTTGGGGGAGTACATGGTGCTGCAGGAGGCGTTGCTGGTACCCGTGGCCGAGGGCCTCGAGACGGAGCGGGCGACCCTGACCGAGCCGTTGGCCGTGGGCGAGCACGCGGTCGGGCTGGCCGAACCGGGGCCCGACGACGTCTGCCTCGTGGTGGGTTGCGGTCCGGTCGGCCTGGCGGTCATCGCCGCCCTGAAGGCCCGTGGACACGGTCCGGTGCTCGCCGCGGACTACTCGGCCACCCGCCGCGGCCTGGCCGAGCGATTCGGCGCCGACGAGGTGATCGACCCGGGCCTGCACTCTCCGCACGACTGCTGGTCGTCCTTCGGCGTGACCCGGAACCCGATGGAGCGATCGGTCACCGAGATGCTGGGGGGACCGGTGCGCAATGCCGTCATCTTCGAGGCGGTCGGCGTCCCGGGGATGCTGCAGGCGCTCATCGACGACGCCCCGGCCCGGAGCCGCATCGTGGTGGTCGGTGTCTGCATGCAGACCGACCACATCGAACCCTTCATCGCCGTCACGAAGGAGCTGGACCTGCGCTTCGCCTTCGGCTACTCGCCCAACGAGTTCGCACGCACCCTCGACCGGCTGGCGGACGGGACACTCAAGGTGGACGGACTCGTCACCGATGTCGTGGGGCTCGAGTCGGCGGCCGATGCCTTCGCGGCCCTCCGCTCTCCGGAAGGCAACGGCAAGATCCTGGTCACGCCGTAGTCTGGCCTGTGCCCGTCCCCTGGCCCACGAGCAACCGAAAGCAGGAACCATGACGACGTCGGCCACCGCGAGCCAGAAGCGATTCGGCATCTTCCTCGCGCCGTTCCACCCCGTCGGCCAGGATCCGACGCTCGCCCTCGAGCGCGACCTCGACCTCATCGTCCACCTGGACAGCCTCGGCTTCGACGAGGCGTGGATCGGGGAGCACCACTCCGCCGGCTTCGAGATCATCGGGTCGCCCGAGGTGTTCATCGCCGTCGCCGCCGAGCGGACCCGGCACCTCAAGCTGGGAACCGGTGTGTCGTCCCTGCCCTACCACCAGCCCCTGATCCTTGCCGACCGGATGGTGCTCCTCGACCACCTGACCCGGGGGCGGATCATGATGGGGGTGGGTCCGGGGGCCCTGCCCTCGGATGCCTTCATGATGGGCATCGACGTCGGTCGTCAGCGCGACATGATGGAGGAGGGGTTGGAGGCGATCCTGTTGCTGTTGCGAAGCGACGTGCCGGTCGACTTCAAGTCCGATTGGTTCACCCTCAACCACGCCCGGCTGCAGCTCCGGCCCTACCAGCGCCCCCACCCCGAGGTCGCGGTCGCCGCACAGGTCTCACCGGCCGGGCCCCGGGCGGCCGGGCGCTTCGGATGCAGCCTTTTGTCGATCGGCGCCACCAGCATGGGCGGGTTCGACGCCCTGGGCTACCACTGGAACGTCATGGAGGAGCGGGCGGCCGAGTTCGGGACGGTCGCGGACCGCAGCCGCTGGCGGCTGGTCGGTCCGATGCACCTGGCCGAGACGAAGGAGCAGGCGATCGCCGACGTCGACTTCGGCCTGGCCGAGTGGGTCGACTACTTCCAGCGGGTGGCCGCCCTGCCGCTCGCCCCTGACGCCACCAACCACGCCACCCTGGTCGACGCTCTGAACGCCTCGGGGTTCGCCGTCATCGGGACGCCCGAGGACGCCGTCGCCCAGATCGCGCGGCTGGAGGAGCAGTCCGGCGGCTTCGGGTCGTTCCTCCTGATGGGGCACGAGTGGGCCGACACCGAGGCGACCCGCCGGTCCTACGAGCTGTTCGCCCGCTACGTGGCTCCGGCCTTCAGGGGCTCGGCCGAGGCCCTCACCGCCAGCCGCGACTGGGCCGCCGAGAACCGACCCCAGTTCATCGGCGCTGCCGGCAACGCGATCATGTCGGCCATCCAGCACCACGCCGACGAGAAGGCGGAGAAGGCGGAGAAGTCCGGGAAGACGCACGCCGACCAGGCAACACCCGGGGACACCTGACGGCGCAGCGACCGGTCGGCGACGGTCTCAGGTCCGGTGGTCAGTCACAGCACGAGTCCCGCCACCCGCACCCCGAGCACCGGAAGTGGGCGTGTTCGGGTCGCAGCTCCCCGCCGCACTGCGGGCAGTCGGCGAACGTGCCCAACGGCGAGCGCACGCATTCGGGGGCCGGGGCGGGGATCGGTGCGGGCCGGCTCGTCGTTCTGGTCGTCAGCATGGTGCCTCACGGTAGCCGCCGGTCGTCCGGCCACTGCGGATGACCCGGGTGCCCTCGGGTCCGTGCGGGACATGGAATCATCGGCCGGTGACGACGAGCCGGAAGGGTGGTCTGGTCGGGATGGCCGCGCTGGCGGTCGCCGTGGTCCTCGGGGCCGTCGTCGTGCCGGTGGCGAGCAGTGCCGCCGTGGCGGCAACGACCGGCGCCCGGGTGCCCCTGGTCGTGTGCCCGACGACGTTCGGCATCGCCCCGGCGCCGGCGCCCGTGTCCCAACCGGCGTCGCTGTCCCTGCCCCTCACCGCCTCGCTTGCCCGGAAGGTGGCGCTCTACGCCGACAACCAGGCCAGCATGCGCCTGCTCGCCCCTCGCGGCTGGGACTGCACGGCCCAATTCGGGACCGACGGCTCGGGCGGCGTCCAGGTCTACCCGCCCACCCAGCCACCGCCGTCGGGTGCGTCGTCGTTCCCTTCGCTGCGCGAGGCGGTCCTCGGGCTCGAGACGTCGGCCTGCGTCGGCTGCACCGACGGCCAGGCCTGTCCGCTGTTCAGCCAGGCCGCCTCCGCCTACCACCACGACTTCATGCTGCGCTGTCCGCTGACACGGCCACCCCGCGAGAGCGTGCACCGGGTGACGGCCACCGTGTTCGGGTTCACCGACCCGCCCGGGGTCCGTGGGGACGGTCTGCCCTCGGGTGGCCGGTACACGGCGTACGGGGTGATGACGTACAGCCCCAGGTCATCACAGGGCAGCTGGCTGGCCACGTGCACCCTGCCGCCGACCGACCGGGCGGTGTGCCTGGCCGGGGTCAGCCTCTTCGCCCGCTGGTACGGGCGGGACTGACGACCCTCCGGATCAGAGGGCGACGACCGAGCGCAGCACCTCGCCGCGCTGCATGCGCCCGAAGGCCTCCTCCACCTGCCCGAGGCCGATGGTCTCGGAGACGAACCCGTCCAGATCGAGCCGCCCCGACAGGTACAGGCCGATCAGGAGCGGGAAGTCACGGGTGGGGAGGCAGTCGCCGTACCACGAGGACTTGAGGGCCCCACCCCGGCCGAACAGCTCGATCATCGGCAGCTCGATCGTCATGGAGGGGTCGGGCACGCCGACCTGCACCAGGGTGCCGGCCAGGTCCCGGGCGAAGAACGCCTGTCGGTAGGTGTCGGGGTGCCCGACGGCCTCGATCACCACGTCGGCGCCGTGGCCACCGGTGAGGGCGCGGATCGCCTCCACCGGGTCGGTGGCCGAGGCGTCGACGGTGTGGGTGGCCCCGAACCGACGCGCCCATTCGAGCTTGGTGGGGTCCACGTCGACGGCGATGACGGTGACCGCACCGGCCACCGCGGCACCGGCGATCGCCGCGTCGCCCACGCCGCCGCAGCCGATCACCGCCACCGAGTCGCCCCTCGAGACGCCCCCGGTGTTGACCGCGGCGCCGAAGCCCGCCATCACGCCGCAGCCGACGAGGCCCGCTGCCTCCGGCCGTGCCGCGCGGTCCACCTTGACGGCCTGGCCGGCCGCAACCAGGGTCTTGTCGGCGAACGCCCCGATCCCGAGCGCGGGGGTGAGGGCGGTCCCGTCCTCGAGGGTCATCGGCTGCGTGGCGTTGGCGCTGTCGAAGCAGTACCAGGGACGGCCCCGGAGGCACGATCGGCAGGAGCCGCACGGGGCCCGCCAGGCAATGACGACGTAGTCGCCGGGCGTCACGTTGGTCACGCCGTCGCCCACCGCGTCGACGAACCCCGCGGCCTCGTGGCCGAGCAGGAAGGGGAAGTCGTTGTTGATCGCCCCCTCCCGGTAGTGCAGATCGGTGTGGCACACCCCGCAGGCTCGCACGGCCACCACGACCTCACCGGGGCCGGGGTCGGGGACCAGGACCCGGCGGAGCGACACCGGGCCCCCCCTGGCCTCGGCCACGACCCCTTCGACCGTGGTCGCCATGTTGTCCGACCTCCTCTGTGACCGGCGCGACCCGGCGGTGGGCGGCGCAGCTTCGTTTGGATTGTAGGGACGCCGGGTCGGCCCGTCAGTGCCAGAGCCGGTCCAGGTCGACCCGCACCGCCGCCCGGCCCGAGAAGACCGGGGCGGCCGGCCGGGCCGGGGTCAGCTCCTCGATGTCGAGCACGCCGAGGACGTCGGCGGTCAGGAACCGGCTCGCCGGGGCCAGGCTGTGCCGGTCGTCGCGGGCCCGGCGGTGATGGGGCATCCGCAGCGGGACGTAGAGGGACAGCTGGTCGCGGGCCCGAGTGGTGGCCACGTAGAAGAGGCGACGCTCCTCGTCCAGCCCGGCCGCCGACCCGAGGGCCATGTCGGAGGGGAAGGTGCCGTCGACGAGATGGGGGAGATGGACGACGGGCCATTCGAGCCCCTTGGCCGAGTGCACGGTCGAGATCACGACGTAGTCCTCGTCGAGGTGGGGCGGGCCGGCCAGCTCGCCGGTCGAGGCGGGGGGGTCGAGGGTCACCTCGGCCAGCCAGGCCGCCAGATCGTCGGTGGCCTCGGCGGCGGCGGCCAGCCGCTCGAGGTCGACCAGCCGGGAGGAGGCGTCGGTGTAGCGGGTCTGCACGAGGGGCCGCACGGCCCGCAGGACGGCGGCGGGCCGCGCCCCGGGTCTGTCGCGCCGGGCGGCCGCAAGCGCCTCGAAGGTGGCGGTCAGGGCCACCCGGGTCTTGGCCGGGGCGAGGGCGACCGCGCCGGCCCAGGGCTGTGCCGCCGCGGCGTCCATCAGGTGGAGGGCCCCGAGCATCGCCTTGGCCCGGGCCGGCCCGATGCCCTCGTGCAGCCGCAGGATCCGGAACCAGGCGATGTCGTCGGCCGGGTTGTCGAGGAGCCGGACCGCGGCCACGTAGTCCTTCACGTGGGCGGCCTCCACGAACCGCAGCCCGCCGTACTTGCGGTAGGGGATTCGCCGGGCCGACAGCTCGAGCTCGATCAGGTCGCTGTGATGGGCGGCGCGCACCAGCACCGCCTGGTGGCGCAGCGGCCGCCCCTGGACGTGGGCGGCCAGGATCCGTTGGGCCACGGCCCGGGCCTCGCCCGGCGCGTCGTGGCAGCGCACCAGCACCGGTCGCCGGCCCCCGGACCGTCGGCCCTGCAGCACCACCGGGGCACAGCCGCCGGGGCGCACCTCGTTGGCCAGGTCGAGGATGGGCTGGAGGGAGCGGAAGCTGCCCTCGAGGGTGACCACGGTGGCGCCGGGCAGGGAGGCGGCGAGGTCGGTCAGGTGGCGAGGGTCCGAGCCCCGGAAGCCGTAGACGGCCTGGGCGTCGTCACCCACCACGGTCAGGCCCCGGCCGTCGGGGCACAAGGAGCGGACGATGTCGACCTGCAGGGCGTTGACGTCCTGGTACTCGTCGACCAGCACGTGGTCGAACATCGAGGCCATGTGCGACCCGATGTGCTCGTCGGCCAGGGCGGCGCGCCAGTAGAGGAGGAGGTCGTCGAAGTCGAGCTGGCCGTGCTGGCGCTTGCGGGCCACGTAGGCCCGGCACAGCTGGGCGACCGGGTCGGTGTGGGGCTGGCACCACGGGAAGTCGACCGCGAGGACCTCGGCGACGGAGCGACGGGTGTTGACGCAGCGCGAGTAGATGTCGACAAGCGTCGCCGGACGCGGCGTGCGGACCTCGGCGTCGGCCAGGCGCTGCTCGTCGCGCAGCAGGTCCATCAGGTCCGCCGCGTCGCCGGGGTCGAGCACGGAGAACCCCGTCGGCAACCCGAGGGCCTCGGCCGCCCCGGCGATCAGCTGGTGGGCCACCGCGTGGAAGGTGCCCCCCCGGAGCCGACGGGCGTCGACCCGCCGGGCGGCCAGGGCGGCGGCCTGGGTGAGCATGTCGTCGGCGGCCCGGCGGGTGAAGGTCAGCAGAAGGATGCGCTCGGGCGGTGTGCCCCGCTCGAGCAGGCGGGCCACCCGGGCGGTGAGGGTCCGGGTCTTGCCGGTGCCCGCCCCGGCCACCACCACGAGCGGGCCGTCGTCGGCCAGCACGGCCTCGAGCTGGGCGTCGTCCAGCCCCTCGTCCCAACCCCCTCCATCGAACATACGTTCGCCACCATAGCCGGCCGGGGTGCCCGGGCCCAGCCCCGGATCGGACAGAATGCCGCCCATGGCCCGAACCCGGCGCGGTGACGAGTCGACCGACCCCTGTCCGGCGGCCGAGGTCGGCTCGTGGGACTCGGAGTGCGACGTGCTCGTCGTCGGCTTCGGGGCGGCCGGGTCCACCGCCGCCCACGCCGCCCGGGAGGCCGGGGCGCAGGTCAGCGTCCTCGAGCGGACCGGCGGGGCGGGGGGAGCGGCCGCCCTGGCCGAAGGCATCGTCTACCTCGGGGGCGGCACACCGGTCCAGCGGGCCTGCGGCTTCGAGGACTCCACCGACGAGATGTTCAAGTTCATGATGGCGGCCTGCGGCCCGGCACCCGACGACGCCAAGATCGCCGCCTACTGCGACGCCAGTCTCGACCACTTCGACTGGCTAGTCGCCCGGGGGGTGCCGTTCGACCCGAGCTTCTGCTCGGAGACCTCCATGGCTCCGACCGGCGAGGAGGGCCTCGTCTACTCGGGGGGCGAGGACGCCTACCCCTTCGACCGGATCGCCCGGCCCGCCCCGCGGGGCCATCTGGCCAAGACCAAACGTTCCACCGGCTGGCTGCTGATGCAGCACCTGGCCGGGGCGGCGCAGTCGGCCGGGGCCGCCGTCTCGTTCGACACCAGGGTGGAGCGGCTCGTCGTCGACGACGGGGGGGTGGTCGGGGTCATGGCCCGGTGCTTCGGTGACGAGGTGGCGGTCCGGGCTCGCCGCGGGGTCGTGCTCACCGCCGGCGGCTTCGTGTTCAACGACGACATGCTGCGCGCCCACGCGCCGCCCCTGGCCCGCGGCAGCTACAAGGTGGGCACCGAGGGGGACGACGGGCGGGCCATCCGGATGGCCCAGGCCGTGGGGGCCGGGGTCCGCAACATGTACGCCGGCGAAGTGTCGCTGCCGATCACCCCGCCCCGTGGGCTCATCCACGGCATCCTGGTGGACGGGCAGGGCCAGCGCTACATCAACGAGGACACCTACATGGGCCGGGTCGGGCAGGCCACGCTGTACTCCCACAACGGCGAGGCCTACCTGGTGGTGGACGAGGAGGCCTACGAGCCCAACTGGATGGGTCTGGCCGCCACCTGGGTCTGTGAGAGCGCGGCCGAGCTGGAGACCGAGATCGGGCTGCCGGCGGGGTCGCTCGAGGCGACGGTCGCCCTCTACAACCGTCACGCCGAGTCGGGCGAAGACCCCGTGTTCCACAAGAACCCCAAGTGGGTGCGGCCCCTGCGGCCACCCCTGGGCGCCTTCGACCTTCGCTTGACCGCCGCCCCCTACGCGCCGTTCACCCTGGGCGGGCTCGAGACGACCGTCAGCGGCGAGGTGCTCGATCTCTCCGGCGACCCGGTGCCCGGGCTCTACGCGGCGGGGCGGACCACCGCGGGGGTCTGCGCCTTCGGGTACGCCAGCGGACTGTCGATCGGCGACAGCACGTTGTTCGGTCGCTTCGCCGGACGGGCCGCGGCCACGAGCCCCCGGTAGTCCCCGGTGTCCTCCACCGGCTGGTTGCCGTGGCCCGGGCGCTGTTGGCCGACTTCCCGGTCCTGGTCCTCGACGAGCCGGCCGAGCACCTCGACCCGGCCGCGGCCGACGAGCTCACCGCCGACCTGCTCGATCTGACCTGGGGGTGCGCCACCCTGCTCATCACCCATCGACTGCGCGGGCTCGAGGCGGTGGACGAGATCGTCCTGCTCGACGCCGGCCGGGTGGTCGAACGCGGCACCCACGGGGCGTTGCTGGCCCGCGGCGGTCGCTACGCCCGGCTCTGGCTCCACGAGATCGAGCACGAGGGAATCGGCGGCTCCTACGCCCTGAAGGTGATGACGGTGATCGCCGTGATCTTCTTCCCGATCGTGCTCGTCTACCAGGCCTGGAACTATCACATCTTCCGGGGCCGGTTGTCGGCGCCCCGGGTGGGCGGTCCCGGGTCCGGCGCGGGGACGGCGCCGGTCGCGCCCGGCACGGCCCCGGCCGCGGTCGCACCGGCCCCGGGCTCGTCGCCGGGCGCCACCGAGGCGCCGTCGGCGGGTTAGACCCCGGCGGTGGCGATGACGGTGCCGTCGGCGATGGCCTTCACCAGCGCGTCGTGGTCCCGGTCGTTCTGGTCGGCGTAATCGGCCGCGAAGGTGCTGAGCGCCCGGTCGAACTGGTCGCCGGTGCCGAGGTAGGCGCTGATGGCGATGGCATCGCCGGACCGGGCGTGGGCCCGGGCCAGGGTCCACGCGCACAGCTGGGCGAAGATCCTGAACGTCGTGGGCGGCATGATGTCGAGGTCGGGCGAGGCCTTCCAGTCCCACAGCTGGCGGTAGTAGTAGTCGTGGTCGAGGCCGTCGACGCCTGCGGTACGGTCCCACCCCAGCAGGATGTCGCTGGCCGCCTGCATGAGCCGCTGGCCCTCGACGACCCGCTGGCCGTGGTTCTTGAACTGGCTCTTGTGGAGGAACGGCTCGAGGACCGAGGACTCGGCCTCCTTCACCTGGATGAAGAGGGGATCGTCGTTGTCCCGCCCGACCAGCAGGGCGAGCCAGCACCGGGTGCCGACGCTCCCCACCCCCACCACCTTGCGGGCCAGCTCGACGAAGCGGTACTGCTCGAGCAGGTGGCGGCGGTCCCCCTGCAGGGTGCGCCGGTAGGCGCGCATCGAGGCGTGGATGGTGTCTTCGAGCTGCTGGCTCGAGTCGGGGGGGAGGAGCTCGTCGACGGGGACAAGCAGCGGGGGATCGCTGATGAAGCGTCGCTCGCCGTCGACGATCTGGGTCAGCTTGGCCGAGGCCTTGAGCCGGTCCTTGGACTCGGCCTTGGCGACGGTCCTCTGGAAGCCCCTGATGACCGCGGTGCCCGCCTCCTTGCCCCAGCGGTTCACGATGTCGGTGGCGTCCATTTTGGCGTACCAGATGTCCAGGTCATGCATGCCGGCGAAGGACTGCATCGCCTCGCGGTAGCCCCGCGAGCAAGCCAGGACGACGGCGGTGCGCTCGGCCGACTTCATGCCCCGGGCGCGGGTCGCCACCTCAAAGCTTGCGCCCAGGCGCTTGAGGTCCCACTCGAAGGGCCCCTGCAGCGTCTCGTCGAAGTCGTTGACGTCGAAGAGCAGGTCGCGTTCGGGGGAGGCGAAGCCGCCGAAGTTGACGAGGTGGGCGTCCCCGCAGAGCTGGACATCGAGGCCGGTGCGGGCCGAGCCGGCCGAGTCGGCCGCCATCACCGCTGCGGCGCCCCGATAGAAGGCGAAGGGCGAGGCGGCCATCCGCCCGTAACGGATGGGCACCAGGTCGGGCAGCCGGCTCGTGGCCTGCAGGGCCAGGACGGCGAGTGGGTCACGGTGGCTGGGGGGCTCCCAGGTGGCGTGGACCGAGCGGGGGACCGCGATCCGGGCCTGCTTGCCCGCGAGGGCCCGTTCGATCGGGGTGAGGTGCGGGACCTGACCCGGTTGGGCGGTGTTCGGCATGACTCCCTCCATCGGCACATCGCCCCGGGCGCGGCGCAACGGCCCCGTGGCGATGCCGTTGGAGCCTACGCCCAGTGCAGCGCACCCCGCCGGGGCCTACTCTGAGCGCCCATGACCGACCCTGCGTCCACCGATCCGCCGGCGACCGGAACCGGCACGGCGCGCGAGCGACTCGACGGCGCCGCCGACGCCTGGCTCGACGGTCTCAGGGCGGCCTTCGACATCATGCGCAGCGCCGAGGGAGTCCCCCCCGACGACACCGACCTCGCCGAGGGCTACCGCTGGGTCACCCGGCTCTCCCGGCTCGCCCTCTACTGGTTCGTCGAGTACGCCGACCCGCTGCACCCCAAGATGTTCCTCCTCCAGGACGAGGACCGGAAGCTCCTCGTCGACAACCCCGACGTCCGCTACCTGTTCTGCGTGCTCGACGACTCCCGGACCTACCGGCTCACCGGGCTCCGGGGGGAGGCGGCCTACGTCGGGTTCACGTTCGGCACCCCGATGGGCAAGGGGGTGGTGCACGGGCGCACCGGCACCCTGATCCAGACCCACCTGGACGAGTTCGAGCTCGGGCCCAACGGGGAGGTGGACATCCTGATCGTCCCGCCCGGCGCCGTCCCCGATCCCCGCCCGGCCAACGTCATCGAGATGGTCCCCGGGACGGCCCAGGTGGCGGTGCGCGAGACCTTCTTCGACAAGCGCACGGAGCGCCCGGCCGAGCTCGACATCGAGCTGGTGGGCGACGTCCCGCCCCCGTTCCTCTCCGCCGACCAGCTGGTGCCCCAACTCGAATGGGTCGGACTGTTCGTCCAGTTCGTGGCGGCCACCGCCGTCAACATGTGGCACGACACCCTCGAGAACACCAACCATTTCGGGGGGGTGGCCGGCTCGGCCCACGTGGAGGCCCAGGACGACGAGGTGCGGACGCACTCGAACGCCGAGATGACCTACCACGGGGGCCGCTTCGTCCTGGGCGAGGGCGAGGCGCTGGTGGTGACCGTCCACGAGCCGGACGAGCCGTTCCTCTACTGGGGCCTCACCACGGCAAGCCCGTGGATGGAGAGCTACGACTACCGCTACACGACCACCAATCTCAACAACCGGACCGCCGAGCGCTCGGCCGACGGGAGCTGGCGCCTGGTGATCGCGCCGTGGGACCCGGGCGTGCCCAACTGGCTGGACACGGGCGGACGCCTCGAGGGCTACATGCTGGTCCGCTGGGTGCAGGCCGACGGGCCGCCCCACCCGAGCGCCGAGGTGGTGAAGATCGCCGACCTGGCCCGCTGATCGGCCTCAGACCTCGGAGTCGACCCCGAAGCGCTCCTGGTAGGCGGCGAGCAGCGCCCGGTGCTCGGCCAGGTCGAGCCCGGTGTCCTCGAAGCGGTACTCGTGGGCCGCACCGCCCCGGTTGGCGTGGCGGGCGTCCACGTAGGCCTCCAGCGCCTTGCGGAACTCGGCGGTCACCTCCAGCCCCCACCCGGCGTAGAGGCCCTCCACCGCGGCTATCGGGTCGCGCACGAGGTCGCCGTAGACGATGTCGGCGATCTGGTCCTCGGGCAGGACGCCCGAGTCCCGCTCGGCGGTCACCGCGTCCATCTGGAGCTCGAGGCCCATGGTCATGAACTGCACCAGGATCTCGTGGTCGACCCGGTCCGAGTGCATCCAGTGCAAGGTGGCCATCAGGTCCGACAGCGAGCCGATCACCCGCAGCGGGTCCCGATGGGTGATCACCACCCGGGCGTCGGGATAGGTGGCGAAGACGAGGGGCAGGGCCGAGAGGTGCGACGGTGCCTTGACCACGAAGCGTCCCGTCGGCGCCCCCCACTGGAGGGTCTGAAGCATCCGGCGGTGCCAGTCGTAGATGGGGGACTGGTCGACACCGCTGCGCCAGATCGTGTAGGCGGCGACGTTGTAGAGCCCGGTGAACATGTCGGTCGAGAACTGGTGGGCGAACATGAAGATGCACTCGGTGGGGAGGTAGCCCCGCTGCTCGTGCATGGACGGGAAGGCCGGGACCATCTCGTCCATGATCGTGATCTCCTCGTCCATGAGGAGCGCCCGCGGCTCGTCCACCAGGCCGCCGGCGGGCGGGGGCGGGACGGTGTGCAGCAACTCCCACAGGAGGGGGGCCCGGTTGTCGGGATCGCAGTCCAAGAGCTCGTGGAGCAAGGTGGTGCCCGAACGGCCGAGACCGGTCAGGATGATCGGGCTGCGGACGTCTTCGGCCGCGATCGCCGACTCCCGCTTCCACAGATCGACCAGGCGGAGGCGGTTCTGCAGGATGAGCTGGAGTTCGCCCCTGGCCCGCAGCCGTCCGGCGAGGTGCAGTCCGGCCTCGTCGTCGAGCGAGTCGCAGAGACGCTGCAGGGGCTCGCGGAACCAGTCGTCCCCCATGTCGGAGAGCCCGGTGTTGGCCTCGGCGGCGGCGATGAGGTCGTCGGGACGCAGCGAGACGATGCCGCGGCCGTCGTCGCCGAGGCCGTGCCCCAGGGCCACCAGCTTGTCGACCCAGGCACCTCGGGGCGGCGGTTTCCAGGCCACGGCGGGCCACCGTAACAGGGCCCCCGTCCCAGGGACCGGGGTGACCCCGCCGTTCGGACCACGGCGCAGGGACGCTGCGCCCCGCCGAGGGTGCGCTAAGCATGGGCCGCCAATGGGGCGCCCCGACGGCGCCGGGCCGAGGGACCGGAGGCAGGCAGTGATCGACGTCACCGACACCGGGAGCACCCGGGTCATCACCTTCGACCGGCCCGAGGCCCGCAACGCCTTCAACGTCGCCATGTACCGGGCTACCACCGAGGCGCTGGCCGCCGCATCGCGAGACGACGGCGTGCGGGCGGTAGTGCTGACCGGGCGCCCGCCGGCCTTCACCTCGGGTCAGGACCTGCGCGAGATGGCCGAGATCGCCACCGGCACGGCCCCGGCCGGGGTCGAGCAGGGGTTCGGGGGCCTGCTCGACGCCCTGGCCGACTTCGACAAGCCGCTCCTGGCCGCGGTCAACGGCGTGGGGGTTGGCCTGGGCTTCACCATCCTGGGCCACTGCGACCTGGTCCTGATCGACCGTGCCGCCCGCCTGCGGGTCCCCTTCGGCGAGCTCGGGGTGCCCCCCGAGGCGGGCAGCAGCTACCTGTTCCCGGCCCGCATGGGCCGCCAGCAGGCGGCCCGGGTGCTGCTCGTGTCGGAGTGGGTGAGCGCCACCGAGGCGGTCGATCTCGGCATGGCGATCAGGGTGTGCCCCGAGGGCGCGGTGCTCGACGAGACCCTGGCCCTGGCCGTCCGGATCGGCTCCTTCCCGCCCGAGGCGGTGCGCGAGATCAAGCGGCTGACCGGGGTGACCGAGCGTGAGGCGGTCCGGGCCGCCCGGGCCCGGGAGGACGAGGCCTTCACGAGGCTGCTCGGGAGCGCCGCCAACCGCGAGGCCCTGGACCGGTTCAACTCGGCTGGCCGACCCGCCCACGGGGTGTGACCGCCCGGCCTCGGGCTTATGCTCTCGGGGGCGCCGCGCCCTGGACCGGAGGAACGGCCCGGAGTCGAGGGGTGCCGGAGGGAGTCGGGTGACCAGCGTGCAGGTCCAGTACACCGAGGCCGAGCTGCTGGCCGACCACGACGACGCCGAACCCCTGGTGGCCAACGGTGTCCGCTGTCACGGGGGCTTCGACGCCGACGGCCGGTACCGCTCCCCTCGGACCCTCCATCGGACCGAGGCCATCAGGGCCTGGGAGGCGCAGCGCCTCGAGCAGTTCGGCACCCCGCTGGTCGACATCCCCCTCGAGACCTGGCCCGAGTCCTTCCCCAACGTCGAGCAGTCCAAGCTCCTTCTGTCCCACGGGGTCCGAGAGCCCACGATCTCGTCGCTGACCCGGATCGGCACGGTGGAGGGCTTCGGGGGCATCCTCCGGGTGCTGGCGATCCCGGACTTCCAGCGCAGCTTCGACGAGGACATCACCGGGACCGCGGTGGCCCACATCGACGGCGGCCTCTTCGAGGCCCATGCCCGGGACGAGGCCGGCCACGGCGACGAGGCCGGCCACAACACGATGTGGTTCGTGGCCCGGGACATCGCCTTCGAGGACCCGGTGACCGAGGACCAGACCGCTCGGATGCTGGCCCGGATGGGCATCCCCGCCGGGACCCGGACCGCCGGGGAGATCGCCGCCCAGCAGGAGGCGGCCCGGGCGCTGCGCTGCCTTCCCGACGACATCGACCTGACCCTGGAGCTGCTGGTCGGCCGGATGATCGGTCTGCTCCTGATCGAGATCTCCGCCTTCCACGGCTTCGCCTGGGCCGAGACGGTCCTGAGCGACACCGACCTGGTGGCCGGTGACGGTGAGGCGGCCCGGATCATCAGCTACGTCCGGGCCGACGAGACACCCCACGTCGACTGGTTGAGGACGGCGCTCTCCGAGATGCGGGACCGCACCTGGGTGGGGGAGGGGGGCGCCAAGCACGCCGGGACCGAGATGATCAGGCTGCTGTGGGACCGAGCCGTGCGTGACTCGGTGGTGCTGCGCCGGCGGGACAACCTCGCCCTGGCGCTGGCCGAGATCGAGCGGGCGGTCGAGGGCCGACCCGACGCGGCGGACCTGATGGAGGAGCTGTGGAGCCTGGGCCGGGTCGCCCGCGGGCCCGACGGCACCCCGCTGGACGTCGACGGGGACAGGTTCCTCGGGTGACGGACTGACGGGGGCGGCATGAAGTTCGGGATCTTCTACGAGCACCAGCTGCCAAGGCCCTGGGAGGAGGGCTCGGAGCGCCGGCTGATTGCCGACGCGTTGGACCAGATCGAGCTGGCCGACCGCTTGGGCTTCGAGTACGTGTGGGAGGTGGAGCACCACTTCTTGGAGGAGTACTCGCACTCGAGCGCGCCCGAGGTCTTCCTGGCCGCGGCGAGCCAGCGGACCGAGCGCATCCGCCTCGGCCACGGCATCGTCCAGACCGCCCCGGCCTACAACCACCCGGCCCGGACGGCCGAGCGGCTGGCCATGCTGGACCTGGTCTCGGGGGGCCGGGTCGAGTTCGGGTCCGGCGAGTCGTCGTCGGAGGCCGAGCTCGGCGGGTTCGGCATCGACCCGTCGGTCAAGCGGGACGCCTGGCTCGAGGGGCTGCAGGTGGCCATCCGGTGCATGACCGAGTCGCCGTTCACCGGGGTGGACGGCACGTTCGTGACCATGCCGCCGCGCAACGTGGTCCCCAAGCCGGTGCAGAAGCCCCACCCACCGCTGTGGGTCGCCTGCAGCCGGCGCGACACGATCCTGCTCGCAGCCGAGCTCGGGATCGGTGCCCTCAGCTTCGCCTTCATCGAGCCCGAGGACGCCCGGCACTGGGTGGCGGACTACGAGGCCACACTGCGGGACCGCGGCGTGCCCGTCGGACGGGCGGTCAACCCCCAGCTCGCCTGCGTCTCGCCGATGATGTGCGCCCGAGACGAGGAGTCGGCCATCGCCCGGGGCCTCGAGGGTGCGAACTTCTTCGGCTACTCCCTCGCCCACTACTACGTCTTCGGCGACCACGTCCCCGCCCGCACCAACGTCTGGGGGGAGTTTGAGGAGCGCCGGGGGAAGATGGGGTACTCGCCCGAGGCGGCGATCGCCGCGGCGACCGAGACCCTGGGGGCCAGGGCGGCGGCGGGCGACCAGACCGGCCTGCGGGGCGCCGTGGGGACCCCCGAGCAGCTGCGCGAGTTCCTCCGCCGCTACGAGGCGGCGGGCGTCGACCAGCTGATCTTCGTCATGCAGGCCGGCCGCAACCGCCACGAGGACATCATGGAGTCGATCGAGCTCTTCGGCACCGAAGTGCTCCCCGAGTTCGCCGAGCGCGACGAGAGGGCCGCCGCCGCCAAGGCCGAGCGGTGGGCCCCGATCGTCGAGGCCGCCATGGCCCGGAGGGTCGACGACAGTCCGTCGATGCCGGCCGACTACGTGATGAAGGCCATCCCCCGCCAGATGGTCGACGCCGCGGCCGACGAGGGGGTCAAGCGCTGGATGGAGGACCTCGCCGACAACTCGGCCGCCGGCACCGACGAGGAGTTCCAGCGGTTGCTCGGCAGCTGAGGACATGGCCCGGCGGGTGCCCGATCCCGCCGATCGCCGACGGGACCGCTCCCACCTGACTACCCTTCGACGTACGAGCTCGGCCGCGGGCCGGGCGGGGACGCCCCCACGACGACCGATCGACTCGGGCGACGTTGTCCGGGGCAAGAGGAGGCACGGCGGATGAAGCGTTCAGGATTGGCGGCGGTCGGTGCGGCCCTCGGCGGGCTGGCGGCGGCGGTGCTGCTGGCGACGCTGGCCGGCGCCTCGGGGAACGGGATCGCCAACGCTTCACCCCGGCAGATCCTCGCCAAGGCGACCTCCGCCGTGGTTGGCGCCCAGAGCTTCAAGGTCACCGGCATCGTCCACGACAAGGGGCAGACCACGGCACTGGCCGTGACCGCCAGCAAGAACGGCAACGGCTTCGGCACGGTCAGCCTCAACGGACAGACGGTCCAGATCGTCAAGGTTGGCGGGAGTTTGTACTTCCGCGCCGGCGCCGCCTTCTGGCGCAAGCAGAGCGGGGCACAGGCCGCTTCCCTCTTCGCCGACCGTTGGGTGCAGGGCTCGGCCAGCAGCTCGGACTTCAGCCAGCTGGCCTCGTTCTTCACCACCGGCCAACTGGCCGACGAGTTCCTGGGGAAGACCAACACCTCCTCCACGACGCTCTCCAAGGCCGGGACGACCTCCATCAACGGCCAACGGGTCCTGGTCCTGTACGGCCACGACACGAACGACGGCACCTCCGGAAGGATCTTCATCGCCACCACCGGTCAGCCCTTCGTCGTGCGGATCAGCCTGCTCAAGGGGTCGGGGGCGATCGGCAGCGTCACCTTCACCGGCTTCAACGCCCCGGTGAACCCCCCGGTCCCCCAGGGTGCGATCAACGTGAGCGGCGCGACCGGCGGCAGCACCACCGCGTCCTCCTGAACCAGGCGTCCCGGCCCCGGGCGGCATGGGCCTCGTCGGCACCCCCTACGCGTCCCGCGGTCCGGACTGGCCCCCTGCCAGCGCGGCGACCAGTCGGTCCAGCAGCTCGGACTGGGCCGGGTTGATCTTGCTCCTCGCCGTGTCCACTTCGAACCACTCGGCCCGGTCGACCTCGGGGAACGACCGTCGCTCGCCCGAGCGCGGCGGCCACTCCATCTCGAAGTCGTTGCTCACCAGGGTCCCCGGATCGAAGTCCCCACCCACGGCCCATGCCATGACCCGCTTGCGGCCCGCCTGCACCACCTCACCGAGCTCCAGGCGCTCACCGGGCGGCGGCGCCCGGCCCGTCTCCTCGGCGAACTCCCGCTCGGCCGCGGCGAGGGGCTCCTGTCCGGGCTCGACCTCGCCTTTGGGGATGGACCATGCGCCGGTGTCCTTCTTGGCCCACAAGGGCCCCCCGGGGTGGACGAGGAGCACCTCGAGGCCCGGGACGGTCCGGTAGAGGAGGAGTCCGGCGCTCCGTGCGGGCATCTAGCCATCATGGGCCACTCCGACCGGCGGCGTCGGAGGGGTCAGGGACGACGGAACGCCGGGTCAGCTGAGGTCGACGGCGTCGGCCGTGAAGCCGGTGCCCGCTGCCCGCACGGACCAACACTGGACCGTCGTCGGGCAGGTGAGCGCGCCGCCTGCCGTGCGGTCCGACACGGCGCCGGCGCCCGGGCCCTCGACCGCCCGCTCGGTCGCCCATGGCCCGGTGGGCGGTGCGACGGCGCAGTCGCGGCGGCACAACGGGGCCCACCGGGTCCCGGCGACCGATTCGGCGCGCACGGAGGCGGTCGTGGTCCAGCCCTTGGCGTCGACGCTGAACGCGATCACCGAGCCGTCGGCGCCGGTGCCCGCGGCCCAGCACGCCGCCACGGTCGGGCACGTGACGGCCGCCACCCGGGTCACGGTGGCCGTTCCGGCTACCGACGGCAACGCCCGCCGACCCCAGGTCCGGCCGCCGTCGTCAGAGGTCACGACGGTCGCGCCGGCCCGCCCGCTGCCGCCGGCCCAGCAAGTCACCACGGTCGGGCACGAGACCGAGTCGAGCGAGACCACGCCGAGCGGCGCGGACTGGCGGAGCCACGTCGCCCCGCCGTCGGTCGTCGCGACGATGGCGCTCCGGCCTCCGGCGGTCCCCACCGCCCAGCACCTGGCTGCCGCCGGGCACGAGACCGCGTCGAGCGAGACCACGCCCTGCGGGGCGGACTGCCGCACCCAGGTGCCCCCGCCATCGGTGGTCGCCAGGACGACCGCGGCACGGCCCGAGCTCCCGACGGCCCAGCAGTGTTCGGGGGTGGCACAGGTCACCGCGGCCAGGCCGGTCACCCCCGACGGCGCCTCTCGGCGCACCCAGGTCCGCCCGCCGTCGGCACTGATGGCGATCGTGGCTCCTCCGGTGGCGTCGGCGACGCCGACGCAGCGCGGCGCGCTCGGGCAGGCCACCGCGGTGAGCCGGCTCAGCCCGGACCCGCTCGACGGGTGCGCCGAGGGGGCGAGTTGCAGCCGGTCGTCGACCATCGCCAGGTGTGAGGTCGCCGGCAAGGCCAGTCCGGTGGCCGGGGGGTGGTGCCCGCCGGGGCCCGGAAGGCCGAGATCGATCAGGGCGACGAGGGCGGCCACCCCAGCGGTGCCGGCGAGGGCCTCTCGACGCAGGCGTCGGCCGCCGGCCCTCCCCCCGGGCGTGGCCCTCCCCGCTCGTCGGCGAGCGGGGGCGGGGGGGACCAGCGAGACAGGGCTGAGCGGGACGACCTCGGACCAGGGCCCGACGCGGGGTGCCAGGCCATGACCGTCGGGGAGCGTCCGGTCACCCCACCATTCCGCCGCCAGGACCGCGAGGGCCTGGGCAAGGTCGGCCAGTTCGTCCTCGGGCAGCGGCTCGACGTCGGACGGCCCGGCGCCATGGTGCCGCCGGGCGTCGATGGCCACGTCCATCGCGAGGGCCCGGACCACGTCTTCGTGAGGGCGGTGGTCGCCGGTGGGGCGCAGCCGGTCAGTCACCGGTCGCCTCCCGTGCCCGGGGGGGGGGGCCGCCCGTCACGGCGGCGTACTCGGCCCGGAGCCGGACCAGGGCCCGGTGCTGGAGCTGGCGCACGGCGGGGGCGCTCCGCCCGAGGATGGCCGCCACCTCGTCGGAGGAGCGACCCTCAGAGAGCCGGAGCCGGAGCACGAGCCGGTACTCGACGGGAAGTCGGCCCAGGGCGGCGCCCAGCGCGGCCCGGTCGAGCCGGCCGAGGGCCAGCGCCTCGGGACCGGGGCCGTCGGACGCCCCGTCCAGCACTGGCGCCCCCGGATCGACGAACCGGCGGCGCCGCCAGCGGTCCCGCACCAGGTTGCGCGCGACCTGGGCCAGGTAGGCGGGCAGACCCCCCGGGGTGGCGAAGCGGTCGAGCCGGGGCAGCACCCGGGCGAACGCCTCCTGGGTCAGGTCCTCGGCGTCGGCCCGGTCAGCGGTCTCGGCAACGATGATGCGGTGGATCCGGGGCCACTCGTGCCGGATCACCGACTCCAAGGCCGGGCGATCGCCGGCCGCGGCGAGCCGCAAGTCCCGCTCGGTGACGCCCTCCGGGTCCACCGAGCGCCCGTCGGCGACCGCGACGGCGCGACCGCCTAGCGGCGCCGACATCCCGGCCCGTCGCGGTCGTTCATCGCGTGGCCCATCCCACCCTCTCCGGACGCAGGCGCACGACGAGTGTGACGGGGCAACGTGAAGGCCGGATAAGAACGACGCCCAGCCCTCGGGCCGGACCTCTCCGATCGGCGGTCGGCCCTCTGCGGGCGGACCGCTGCGGGGTCCCCGGCCGGCGTCGCGGAACCCACCGTCGCCCACCCGGAACGGCCGCCGTAGGCTCGGGTGGTGGCCCTCGACGAGTACACGAGCCCCGAGTTCGGCCGCTGTGCCCTCGTGACCATCGACGTCCAGCGCGACGTCCTCGACGGGGGTTCGCTCGAAGTCCCGGGCACTACGGCGGTCCTGCCCCGCCTCGCCGCGCTGGCCCGGGGCTTCCGGACCGCCCGGCGTCCCGTCGTCCACATGGTGCGCCTGTACCAAGCCGGTGGCGAGGACGTCGACCTGAGCCGCCGGGCCCGGGTCCGTTCGGGCCGACCCACCCTGTTGGCCGGCTCGCCCGGCGCCGAGCTGGCAACGGGGCTCCTCGAGCGGGGGATGGACGGGTTGGACAGCGCCCGGTTGTTGGAGGGGCTTCCCCAGCAGCTCGGCCCCGACGAGGTCGTGATCTTCAAGCCCCGCTGGGGTGCCTTCTTCCGCACCCCGCTGGCCGAGCATCTCGAGATGCTCGGGGTGAGCACCCTCGTGTTCGGGGGGGCCAATTTCCCGAACTGCCCGCGCACGTCAATCTACGAGGCGTCGGAGCGCGACTACCGCCTGGTGGTGGCCACCGATGCCGTCTCCGGCCTCTACGAACGCGGGAGTACCGAACTCGAGGGCGTCGGGGTGGCCCTCATGAGCAGCGACGAGATCGTGGCCGCCCTGTCCTCGGGGACAGAGGCGGCCTCGCTCGCCTAATCCGGGCGGAGGACGACCAGGAGCTGCTCGATGTTGAAATCGAGGTCGTCGGCTGCGTCGATCATGAGGTCGATGTCGGCCGGTGGCACCCAGCGCTCTCGGAACGCGGCGACGTGGTCCCAGTCGAGCTCGGGCCAGCCCGGGATGCCCCGCCGCCGGCCCTCCATCCGCAGGCGGTGGAGGTTCACATCGGCGCACGAGGTGAGGACCACGACGCAGCGGGCACCGTGCTCCGCCGCCAGGTTCCGGGTGTCGGCGACCTCATCGTCACGGGCCACCCCGTCGAGGACGACCGAGCGCCCCGCCTGGAGCTGGGCCCGGGCGAACTGCCAGAGCAGGGACCAACCGACCCTGCGGTAGGTGGGGTGGTCGAGAGCCTGCAGCGCGTCCTGGATGGGGTCGAACGGGGCGAGGGCGCCCATGGCCCAGTCGTGCCCGAACACCGCCGCCTGCAGCCATTCGGCCGAGACCTCGGCCAGGGTCGACTTGCCGGTCCCGGGCGGCCCGGTCAGGAGCAGCAGGACTGGCGGCCCCGTCCGGCGGGGGACCTCGTCGTGGGTGTCGCTCAAGCCTCGGTCTCGGAGGTCACCCAGGCCAGCGCCCCGCCGGCCAGGTTCTCGGCCGGCCAGCCGGCGTTCACGAGGGCCTCGGTCGCGGCGGCAGATCGGCCGCCCATGTGGCAGGTGACGACGATCGGCTTGTTGTTCGGCAGCTCGTCGGCGCGACTGCCCACCTCGCCCAGGGGGATGTTCACCGCGCCGGGGAAGGCCCACTCGGCCACCTCGCTGGGCTCGCGGACGTCGAGGATGAAGATCTCCTCCCCGGCGCCCAGCCGGGCCCGCAGCTCGTCAGGTTGGATGTCCCGGTGGGCCATTGCGCTCCGATCCTGTACGCCCTCAGTCTGCCCCGAAAAAGGGCGCGCCGAAGAAGAACACCCCGCCATCCCTGGCGACCAGCCCGTAACCGCCCGAGACCTCGTCAGCGGCCATGCCCACGATCGGCTGGACCAGGTCGATTCCCCCCGTCGATCCGTGGAAGCCGGCGTCGCCGAACGCGAAGATCCCACCATCGGAGGCGACGAGCCAGTAGCCGCCTCCGTCCGGCGTCGTCGCCATGCCCACGATCGGCTGGTTCAGGTGGATCGACCCGGTCGAGCCATAGAACGGGACGGAAAAGGAGAAGATGCCACCATCGCTGGCGACCAGTCGGTAGCCGGATCCTGACGGGTTCGTGGTGATCCCGACGATCGGCGCGTTCAGATGCTGACCACCCATCGAGCCGTAGAACTCGGCATCCCCGTAGCAGAAGACCCCGCCGTCGCGTGCAACCAACCAATAGCCGCCACCGTCCGGTGTCGGCACGATGTGGGCGATCGGCGAGCTCAAGGTGAGGCCGTTGGCGCCGCCGTGAAAAGAGGCATCGCCGTGCACTGAGACAGCTCCGCTGCGTCCACTAGGGCATACCCGCCGCCGTCGGGGCTGGCTGCGATTCCCGTCAGCGGGCCGGGCAGCGGAGTGACCGGTGCCCCGCCGGCCGGATAGTCGGGGCCGCTGCACGTCCAATCAACACCCGATGCGAACTCCGATGCGGCAGCAATGGGGTTCTGGGGGAACACCTCTTGGGCAGGAATGGCAGCACCACCATCCTGGGGTGGCTCGTGACGGTCGTCACCGTGCCACCCGAGGACACGTATTCGCTGTTCGCAGCGAGCTCCGCGTGCACCCGCGATTGGCCAACATTGAATGCGGCTGCGTTAGCATCGGCAAAGAGTTCGATTACTACGGCACCACCGCTTGGATTGCACGCAACCCCGATTCCCGCAAAGTCACTCGCAGCCGAGAGCACTGCCGCAGCGTGACCCCAGGACTGCATCACGTCGAGGTCCATGCTTGCTGAATCCGCCATCAATGCGCCTTCGTTGCCGTCCGTGTCGTAGTCGCCAGCCGGGTAGGCACCGCCGTAGTCGTCAAAGGTGCCGCTGGCAAGGATCGCCTCGGCAGCCGCTTGCGCAGTCACTTGCAAGGTGGCGTCACCCGGAAGGGCAGGAAGCGCAGTGATCTGCCCGTTGTACGGGTAGGCCCGTTGGGGCTGTGCCCGCTCGATATAGAGGCGAGTCAGGATGTCGTTGGCAAACCCCGCCTCGGCCGTCGTTGGGGGAGTGTAGGGACACTGTGGGCCGGGACAGGTGCTTCGGAAGATCTGTCTGACGTGTCCGGGAAGCTGCAGGCGATATCAGGAAGGACCCTCCCAGCACCAGACAGGAGGCCAATGCGGCGGCTGTTGCCGGCAGGCGGTTTCGCCCCGCCGTTCGAGTCCCACCTACCATCGATCACCGACCGCCGAGATTACGCCTCACTCCTGCTTGCGGCTGGTTCGACGGCTCAGAAGCAACAGACCGGCGCCGATCAACGTCAAAAGGGAACCTCCCCACACCAACCACAGGCTGGGCGCACCGGTAAAGGGCAGCATTGGAATCGGCACCCCAGGAGGCGACGTCGGGGTGGGAGTCTCGGCCAGGGCGATGCTCATGGCTGAGGGAGGGGTGCTCGAGTTCAGAACCGCCGTGCAATGGAAACCCGGGTCGAGTTGGTAGCCCGCAGGGGACGGGGGGATCTCATGCAAGCACCACGAATACCCTGCTGGAACCCCAAACAAGAGTTGGCCCTGGGAGTCCGAGGTCCCCTGCGCCCAATAGGTGTCACCTGCCGGCACCTGGGCGTTCGCTGGGGCGGCGCCGGGTGGCGGGTTGGGCGGTCGAGTCCCCTGGACCAGCAGCTCGTAGGTCGCGCCCGGGACGCTGGAAGAGGGATTCAGGCTGTTGAACTTGTGTGCGGACAGATACACCGTCGCAAGGGTCTCAGGGAGAGCAATCGTTGTGGCGCTCGGAGGGGCACTTGCGTTGAGGACCGCCGTGCAATGCAGGGCGGGGTCGAGCGAGTAGTTGGCCGGCGCACTCACCTCGAGCAAGCACCAGGCAAAGCCTGCTGGCAGCGTGAAACTCAAGTTGCCGGTCGCGTCCGTGGTGCCACGGTCGTACCACGTGTCCCCGAGCTCGGGCGCCGGCGCAGGGGTCGGAGCGGGATTCGGTACGCCACCGGGCGGAACGTTGCCCTCTACGTAGAGGTCATAGGTGGCACCCGGGATCACTGTCGAGGGCATCAGGCTGTTGTATTTGTGGGCACTGAGCGTGACCGTCGCCTCAGTATCTCCCATGGTGATGGTGGTCACTGCCGGCGGCGTCGCGGTCGCGCCGGCGAGCATCGGCGAACATTGTTGACCAGCGAACACACGATAATTGTCCGGAGCAGCCTCTTCGACGGCGCAGTACGAGTAGCCCGGGTACTGCAGCGGGAAGGTTGCCACGCCGTTTGAGCCGGTCGTTGCACGGGCAACCCAGGTCTCCCCAGCTTCGGCCTTCGCATTGCTGGGGGGCGCAGGGACCGTGCCGGGACCTGTCCCCTTGTCGACTCGGTAGAGATCGATCGCCGCGCCCGGCAGCACGACCGACGGGTTCGCTCCGTCCACTTTCTTGACGACGACACCGGAGAACTCGCCGGGGTCAGTGACCATGATCGGCTGCGCACCTTGGCCGTTGTCTGCCGTGAAGCAACCGTGGGCCCCTCCCGCCAGACCGGGGGGTGCCGACACCTCGTTCCAGCAGTAGGGCTGTCCAGAGACAAGAACCGCTGGGGTCGAGCAGTTGCCGCTCGCGTCAGTGGTACACGTCGTGAGCACGGGCCCACTGGCTGTCCCTTGGAGCACCTGGATGACGGCGCCGGCGTAGGTGACCTGTGCCGCGTTGATGTTTCCGGTAGCAACCTTGTGGAAGCTGGCCGGCACCAACAGCGGGTCCTTGAATACGACCTGTCCGGTCCCTCCCGGCGTGAGAGTCAGGTCTTGAGTCGCCGATCCCGTTTCGAGCTGGTAGCCGGGCGGCGCAGCGACTTCGGTGACCTGGTAGTTCCCAGGCAAGAACTGGCTCGGCCCGTCATTGCCTGGTGGTGCGCAGGTACCTCCAGCCGAGGTGGTGCATTCACCGAGGTCTGACGAATAGGTGCCTGAATCCGTCGGGTCATACCGCACGTCGAAGACGGCGCCGGCCAGCGGGGCGTTCGTGGCCTGATCGATCTTCTGGATGATCACGGATGCGGGCTGGACGTGGTCGAGCACGTCGATCACGGTAACGGGAGCAGGTGCGCTCCCGGTCTCCGGGGGCAATGAAATCGTCTGAGCCGCAATCGGTTGGTATCCGGCCGGTGGCGTGATCTCTGTGAGGGTGTAGGAACCAGATGTGAGATTGCCGACCACATTCGATTGGCCATTGGGACCGATGGTCAGCGTTCCAACCTGATCATTCGAAGGCAACGGACCGACGAGTGAGAACACGGCCCCCTCGACCGGCGCGTAGGGGGCGTCATCGCCCGACTTCTCGATCTGCACACTGTCGGCCACGAAGTCGGCGAAGAAGAACGAAGCGCCGCTGGCCGGACCTGCGAATTCGGTGATCGTGGTCGGCGGCGATGTGTAGTACCCGGGTGGCGACTGGACCTCGGTGACTTGGTAATAGCCCGGAAGGAACGAGTTCCCCGGACCGTCGTTGCTCGGGGGGAGGCAGCTCCCCGATGCGTCGGTTGTGCAGGTTCCAAGGTCATCGCCGAACGAGCCCGAGTTGAACTCGTCGTAGCGGAAGTCGAACACTGCGCCGGCGATGGGGGTCGACACAGCCCCCTGGGTCCCTTTGAAGATGGAAATCTTCGTCGGTTGGATGTGATCTTCAAATGCACCCGAGTAGCTCACGACGGTGTTCACAAAAGGGACAACCGTCACACTCTGATCCGGCGCTACCGAATAGCCTGATGGAGCAAGGCTCTCGTGGATTGTGTAAGGGCCAGCTGCAAGCGGAATTGACTCTGGAGTAGTTCCGTCGGAGCCAGTCGTCAGTGCCTGAAGGATTCCGCTTCCGTCCTCGATGTCGAACACTGCACCGGCTGGCCCGTAGTAGGACCCGTCGTCGACCTGCTTGCCTATCGACAGCGTTCCTTGTTGATTGATCCCCCCACCGTTGTTCGTGAGGTCGAGCGACTGGGAGAGGGTGGTGGGAGTCGGAAAAGCTGCGAGATCCTGAGCAGCGGCGTTTCCCGAGTGGTAGAAGCTCATACCGACCTGCCCCACGGACGCCGCTGCAGAGACACTCACCGGTCCTCCGATGCTGGCGAAGATCGGGATGGTCACGTTGCCCCCACTGTCGGTCGAGACTCCCACGGTCGTCGGCCCAGCGGGGTTGTTGAACGTGGCCCCGGTGACCGACATCAGGATGCCGAGCCCTTGGGTCGGACTGCCCGACCCCGGGAACTGGACGTGGAGCTGCACGAAGGCTGATCCGTTGAAGGTCGTTCCGCCCCCGGCGATCCCCATGGTGAGCGTCGGTGACCCGGTGGCCCCTGCCGCCTGGTTGTACCAGGACTGCAGCTCGTTGAATGCGTTCAGCGTCCCGTATGGCATCGAAGGGACGCCCTGACCCCAGACGACGTTGTCGTAGAGGATCTTCCCAGCTGCGGCGAAGTCGTCCGCTGACGAGGGTCCTTGCCCGTTGGTCCACCATCCCGCCGCTTGGGCCTGGGACAGCGCGAAGCCCAGTGCGTCGTCGTTCTGGGTGTCGGCGCCCGCCGGGGCTCCCGCGGGGGAGTACCCGAAGGAGGGGGAGGGGTAGACGCCCCCCGTGGCTGCGTTCTCGGCGCAGAGGCCCCAGCCGGTCGGAGTCGGGAATCCGAGGCCGTAGCTGCCGTAGAAGGTGTTCCGGCCGCCGTAGGTCGCGCAGTACCCGTGGAAGGGACTGGTCGGTCCGCCGCTGCTGCACGGAGCGGGGCCGTCGGCGTAGGCAGGGGTGGCCGATCTGCCCAGGACGCCGAGAGCAGCCAAGCCCGCCACCGCGACGGCCAGGGCCGCCGAGAGCCGCCCGGCGAGTCGTGCCCGCCTGTTCCAGTTGCCGTCTTTCATCGCTGGACCCGCCTCGGTTCGTGCCGCTGTCCTGAGGACTCCCGAGCGCGCCATCCCTCCTGGATGGACGTGCTGGGCCTGCGGTCGTAACTCCGGGTCCTCCCACCAACGCTCCCTCCCGGCTCCCACCAGGAACTTTTTCCGGCCAGGCTCCGAGCCGAGACACTGGGGGGGAGAGGCCGCCAAGTACGCTGGTCCGGGTGCCGATCTCGAGTCGGATCCTGGGCGAGGACGAAGAGGTCCTCGTTGACCTCCGGCCCCACTGGCTGTTCCTTTCGGGTCCGGCCGTGGCCACCGCCGTGGCCGTGGCCGGGGCCGCCTTGGTCACAGTCGAGCTCCCCAAGGCGCCGGTCTGGGCGGCGTACGTGCTGGCGGTCGTCGTCGGCATCCCGCTCGTGTGGCTGATCTTTCGCGCGATCCGCTGGGCCGGTGTCAGCCTCGTCGTGACCACCGACCGCATCATCTACCGCCGGGGCGTGCTCGGGCGGGACATGGTCCAGCTACGCCTGACCAGGGTGACCGAGGTCCACTGCAGCCAGCGATTTTGGGAGCGGATCCTCGGCTCGGGGAAGCTGGTGGTGGAGCTGCAGGGGGACCCGGTCATCGTGAGCGACGTCCGGCGCGCCCGGCTGGTGCAGCGGGTGATCTACGAACAGGTCGACCTCCTCCACCGGGCCCCGGCGATGGCCCAGGCCCCCGACCCGAGGGGGGACCCGGACCCTCCCGTGTGGGTCCCCGGGCCCCTGGTCCCCGAGCCGACGCCGCCCCACGGGACGCCGGCCATCGGCCAGGGAGGCCGGGCCGAGGCCCCCTGGGGCCCGGGCGCAGCCTCCGTCCACCACCAGCTGGTCCAGCTGGACGACCTTCGCCGCCGGGGGATCGTGTCGGACCAGGAGTTCCAGACCAAGAAGACCGAGCTGCTCGGCCGGCTGTGAGGGGACCCGTCGTCCCGGTCCCGTGGTGCCCGCGAGTACCGTGTGCAACGTGGCTGTCACCCGGTATCGCTGCACGGCGTGCGGCAACCTGACCCGCTTCGACGTCACGACGACTCGGACCACGAGGGCCTTCAACCACTTCACCGTCGGGGGGGAGCTCGAAGTGGAAGAAGAGGAGGTCCTGGCCGAGTCGGTCGACGAGGTCCGGTGTCGCTGGTGCGGCCACGGCAACGCCGTCGAGGTGCTGCCCACCGACGTCGACCTGCCCGACGGGGTGACCAACGCCGCCGGACCCGGTGAAAGCTCGGGCCGGATCTCGCCGGTCCGGTGAGCGAGGGCACCGCCCGGCCCGCGCTGGATGGGTTGGTGCCGGTGCCCACCTACCGGGATCGCCCGGCGACCACGGCGTTGGACGTCTCGGGGGTCGACCTCCACGGGACCCCCATCTCGGTGCTGGTCGTAGGGAGCGGGCACTGGACCCTCCTCCTCTTCCTGTCCAGCCGCTGTGACGGCTGCCTCGACCTGTGGCGGGCTCTCGACGATCCCCCGGGCGCCGGCCTGGCCACCAACGAGGAGGTGATCGCCGTCACCCGGGAGCTCGAGGCCGAGGACGCCGAGGAGCTCCTCCGTCTGGCTTCGCCCTCGGCGCGCACGGTCTCGTCGTCGGAGGCCTGGCGGAACTACCGGGTGCAGGGGCCACCGTTTTTCGTCCTGGTGGACGGGACGGCGAACCGCGTGGTGACCGAGGGCGTGGCCTGGGGACCGGGCCAGGTGGGCGACCACCTCAGGCTCGTCCGACGGGGGGTGGGAGGGCCCGAGGTCCCCCGCCTCGTCCCCCCGGACGCCCGAGGGGGTTAGCGGGCCATGGAAACCGAGCTCTTCGAGATCAGGACCGGGAGCTGCCGGGTCAGCGACCTCACCGGACTGGTCACCGGTTTCTGTGACGGGCGCGGGGACGGGCTCTGCCACGTCTTCGCCCCGCACGCCACCGCCGGTCTGGCGCTCATGGAGGTCGGATCGGGCTCGGAGGCCGACCTCGACGAGCTCCTGGACCGCCTCTTGCCCAGGGACGACCGCTACCGGCACCGCCACGGTGCCCGGGGGCACGGGGCCGACCACCTCCTGCCGGTGCTGGTGAGCCCATCCCTCGTCTTGCCGGTGGTGGGCGGGGAGGTCCTGCTCGGCACCTGGCAGTCCGTGGTCCTGGTCGACCCCAATGCGGACAACCCCGTCCGCCGGGTCCGCTGCTCCTGGCTCGGGGACCGGTGATACACCCAACCGTCATGCTGTCCCCATCAAAGCGACAGGCAACGCCAGAGCGGCATCCAGCGAGGCAAGGGGACGATGATGATGATGACGCCGACTGCTCCCACCTTCACGATCAGCTGTGACGACTGCAGCTTGCAGGGCACGGACGCCTGTGACGACTGCGTCGTCAGCTTCCTGCTCGAACGCGAGCCCGAAGACGCCGTGGTCATCGATGCCGACGAGGCCCGGGCCATGCGCATGCTGGAGCGGGCCGGGTTGGTGCCCACCCTCCGCTTCGAGGACCGCGCCGTCTGAAGATCCGCCCGGCCCGACCGGGCACCGGGTCGGGGTGGGTGGTCGGTGAGGAGGCACCTGCTCGTCACCAACGACTTCCCCCCCAAGGTCGGCGGCATCCAGTCCTACCTGTGGGAGCTCTGGCGCCGTCTGGACCCCGAGAGCTTCGCGGTGCTGACCGCCACCTCCGATCCCGGTGCCCCGACCTTCGACGCGGCGCAGGCCGAGCTCGGGTTCCGGATCGAGCGGGTGCCCGAGCGCATTCTCTACTTTCCGACCCGCCGTGCCGCCGCGCTGATCACCCGCCTGGCCGACGAGATCGACGCGTCGGTGGTCGTGATCGACCCCGCCCTTCCCCTCGGGATCCTCGGGCCCCGGTTGGGCCGGCCCTACTCGGTGGTCCTGCACGGCTCGGAGGTGACGGTGCCCGGGCGGATGCCGGGATCCCGCCAGGCCCTGGCCCATGTTCTGCGCCACGCCTCGCTCGTCATCTCGGCCGGGGAATACCCGGCGGCCGAGGCGACCCGGGCCGCCGGAGGCCGTCTCCCCCCGGTGGTGAACGTGCCCCCCGGTGTCGACTGCGAACGCTTCGTCCCCCTGCCGGCCAAGGACAGGTCGGCCGCCCGCCGGCGCCTAGGCCTGCCGGGCAAGGGGCCTCTGGTGGTCAGCGTCAGCCGCCTCGTCCCCCGCAAGGGCATGGACGTGCTGATCGAAGCGGCCAACCGCCTCGTCCCGTCCTTCCCCGACCTGACCGTCGCCATCGGCGGGCGCGGTCGGGAGGCCGGCCGGCTGTCCCGGCAGGTGGCCGAGACGGGTGCCCCGGTCCAGTTGCTCGGTCCGGTGGCCGACGACGACCTGCCCGACCTCATCGGGGCCGCCGACGTCTTCGCCATGGCCTGCCGCAACCGGTGGGGAGGGCTCGAGCAGGAGGGGTTCGGGATCGTGTTCGTCGAGGCGGCGGCGGCCGGGGTCCCCCAGGTGGCCGGTGAGTCGGGCGGCGCGGCCGAGGCGGTCGAGGACGGCGTCACCGGCGTGGTGGTCGCCGACCCGACCGATCCGGGTGACGTGGCAGCGGCACTGCGGCGGATCCTGATCGAGCCACCCCTGCGCCGACGCATGGGTCGCGACTCCCGGCGACGGTGCCTGGCATCCTTCGACTACGCCCGGCTCGCCCCTAGGCTGGCCCAGGCGCTCGCCGAGGTGGGAGTCTGAGCCCGTCTCCACGGACCTCCGGGCCCGGCGCGTAGGGTGTGGCCTCGCTGGTCCCGACCGGGAGGATGAAAGTGGCGGAACAGGCCACGGAGCACATGAGCGTGGCGGCGCCGCCCGACCGGTGCTTCGCGGTCGTCGCCGACATCGAGGAGTACCCGAAGTGGGCCGCCGACATCAAAGAGGTCTCCGTCCACGAGCGCGACGCCCAGAACCGGCCCCTCCTCGTGACCTTCCGGGCCGCCGCCTTCGGGCGGAGCACCAGCTACACCCTCGCCTACGACTACTCCCAGGCACCCCGGGTGCTGGCCTGGCGGCTGACCAAGGGCGACATCACCACCAAGCTCGACGGTAGCTACGTCTTCGACGCCGCCGGAACGGGGGGAGGGACAGACATCACCTACCACCTCGAGGTGGAGCTGCGGGTGCCCATCCCCGGCTTCATCAAGATGCGGGCCCAAAGCCGGATCATGTCGACCGCCCTGCGCGAGCTGAAGGCCCGGGTCGAGTCCTCGACGTGACCGGGGGTCGCAGGGACGACCCCGCTGTGGCCCTGGGGGTCGATATCGGCGGCACCAAGGTGCTGGGAGTGGCCGTCGACGGCGCGGATCGGGTCGTCGCCGAGGCCCGGGTTCCCACCCCCCAATCCGGCGTCGAACGGCCCTGGAGGCACGGGGAGCCGCCGGGGGATGGAGCGGGGGAGACCGGGGCCGAGGTCGCCGATGCGGTGGCCGAGGTGGTCGCCACCCTCACCGCAGTGGTGGGAGGGGCGGAGGCATCACCCGGTGGTCCCCCGCCGGTCGGCGTCGGTGCCCCGGGCATGCTCGACCGCCACGGGGTCCTGGTCTTCGCGCCCAACCTGCAGCGGGCGGCGGGCGCCGACTTCCGCGCCCTCGTGACGGCCCGCCTGCCGGGATTCCCGCTGGTGGTCGAGAACGACGCCAATTGCGCGGCGATCGCCGAGTTCGTCCTCGGTGCGGCAAGGGGGGCCGACCACTCGGTGATGGTCACCCTCGGGACCGGGATCGGCGGAGGGCTCATCAGCAGGGGCAGTGTCCTGGCCGGCGCCTTCGGGTTCGCCGGGGAGATCGGCCACATGACCGTCGACCCGTCGGGGCCACCGTGTTCGTGCGGGCGGCGGGGCTGCTGGGAGCGCTACGCCTCGGGGGCGGGGCTCGGGCGGCTGGCCCGGGAGGCGGCGCACGCCGGGCGGCTCGCCGAGGTGGTGGCCCTGGCCGGGGGTGACCCCGAGCTGGTCCGGGGCGAGCACGTGACCCGGGCCGCGCTCGACGGGGAGCCCGCCGCCCTGGCCGTGATGGCGGAGCTCGGGTGGTGGTTGGCCCTCGGCCTGGCCAACCTCACCGCCGTGCTCGACCCCTCGCGGATCGTGCTCGGGGGGGGCCTGGTGGAGGCGGGGGAGCTCCTCCTGGCTCCCACCCGCCGCGCGTTCGTCGAGCTGGTGGAGGGGGCCTCCGCCCGACCCGACGTCGAGATTGTGGCCGCCGTCCTCGGGGAGCGGGCCGGGGCGGTCGGCGCCGCCCTCGCCGCCCGGGCCGGAGGGCTCTGGTGATCGGCGGGCTGCCGGCGACCGGAGGGGCGCGGTGAGGACCGGGATCATCCTTCCCACCTTCAGGGAGTCGGCCGACGACGCACTGGAGGTGGCGCGGCGGGCGGAGACACTCGGCGTCGACGGGGTGTTCTGCTACGACCACCTCTGGCCGATGGGCCGGCCCGACCGGCCGGCCATTGCCCCGTTCCCGGTGCTCGGCGCGCTCGCCGCCACCACCGAGCGGATCGCCCTCGGGACCCTGGTGGCCCGGATCGGCCTGGCCCCCAACGACGTGATCGTGGCCGAGTTCGACGCCCTCAGCCTCCTCGCCCCCGGGCGGGTCATCGCCGTGCTCGGCACCGGCGACCACCTGAGCGCGGCCGAGAACGAGGCCTACGGGATCCCCTTCGCCCCGGCGGCCGAGCGCCGGGGCCGGCTGGCGGCGTGCGCCCGGGCCCTGCGCGACCGGGGCCTGCCGGTGTGGATCGGGGGCGGTGCGGCCAGGACGGTGGCGATCGCCGAGGACGAACGCGTGGCGGTCAACCTCTGGGCGGCCGAGGCCGAGGCGATCGCCGCGCAGGTCGCCCGTTCGGAGGTCACCTGGGCCGGCCCCTGTCCGCTCGCCCCTGGGGGCTCGGACCCCCAGGCCCCCGGCGGTCCCCCCGACCCCGCCGCCCTCGAGGCGCTGGTGGCCGAGCTGGCGGGCGCCGGGGCGAGTTGGGCCGTCTTCGGGTGGCCGGTGCCGATGCAGGCTCTGGTCACCGCGGCCCGGGACCGGGGCCCGGCCGGGACCGGCTGAGCGCCGGCCCGCCCCCAAGGCAGGGCCCAGGTGGGCCGGGCGGTAACGTTGAGTATGGAGTTCCGCCGGATCAACGGGCTGCCGCCCTACGTCCTGTCGACCATCAACGAGCTCAAGCTCGAGGTGCGCCGGGCCGGCAAGGACGTGATCGACTTCGGCTTCGGCAACCCCGACCTCCCGTCACCCGACGTGGCCGTCGAGAAGCTGGCCGAGGCCGTGCACAACCCGCGGAACCACCGCTACTCGGCGTCCAAGGGGATCCCCAAGCTCCGCCGGGCGCTCAGCGACCTCTACCTGCGCAAGTTCGGCGTCGAGCTCGACCCGGACCAGGAGGTGGTGACCACCATCGGGGCCAAGGAGGGGCTCTCCCACCTGATGTGGGTCCTGGTCGGCCCCGGTGACACGGCGCTCGTCCCGTCCCCTTCGTACCCGATCCACATCTACGCGCCGCTCTTCGCCGGGGCCGAGGTCCGCCACGTGCGGTTGGACGGTCCCGTCGCCGGCCAGTCCGGCCCGGGGAGCGAGGAGAGCGAAGGTGCCCCCAGCCCGGGTGACGCCTTCTTCGACTCGTTGATGGAGAACTGGGAGGACACATGGCCCAAGCCCCGGGTCATCATCCTGTCGTTCCCCCACAACCCGACCACCGCCTGCGTCGACCTCGCCTTCATGGAGCGCCTGGTGGCCTTCGCCCGGGAGCACGACGTCGTACTGGTGCACGACTTCGCCTACGCCGACATCAGCTTCGACGGTTACGCGCCGCCCTCGATCCTCGAGGTCCCGGGGGCCAAGGACGTGGCGGTCGAGCTCTACACCCTGACCAAGTCCTTCTCGATGGCTGGGTGGCGGGTGGGATTCCTGGTGGGCAACGCCGAGATCGTCCAGGCCCTGACCAAGCTCAAGAGCTATCTGGACTACGGGACGTTCCAGCCGATCCAGATCGCGGCGATCGTGGCGATGAACGAAGCCCCCGACTACCCCAAGGAGATCAACGGGATCTACCACTCGCGGCGCGACGCCCTGTGCGACGGGCTCAACCGCATCGGCTGGGACGTCGTCCCGCCCAAGGGGACGATGTTCGTCTGGGCCCCGATCCCCGAGCCCTATCGCGAGATGGGCTCGCTCGAGTTCTCCAAGCTGCTCGTACGCGAGGGCGAGGTGGCCACCTCCCCGGGGGTGGGCTTCGGGCCCGGCGGGGACGGGCACGTCCGGTTCGCCCTCATCGAGAACGAGCAGCGGACCGGCCAGGCCGTGCGCAACCTGCGCCGGGCCCTGACCAAGCTCGGCTGACCCCATCGAGCCGGCCGACCGATCGAGGCCGGCCGGCCGGCTCCGGTACCTGGGTTGGCCCGGGCCTCAGGGGAGGCCGGCTCGGGGGACGTCGACCCGGGCCCGGACGATGCGGCCTGCGCCCTTGCCCCGGACTGCCGGCGGGTCGCTGGAGGGGGCGGTGACGCAGTAGAGGGTCGTGCCGTCGGCGCCGCCGAGCATGCAGGCGTAGGTGTGGAGGTCGGTGACGACCCGGTCCCGCACCTCGCCGCCCTCGGCCACCCGGACGCACTCCCGGCCGGCGGCGTTGGCCACCCAGATGCAGCCTTCGGCGTCGAGGCAGCAGCCGTCGGGGGCGACTCCGTCGAGCGGCGCCCAGACCCGGCGGTTCGACAGTGCGCCGTCGTCGGCGATGTCGAAGGCGGTCATCTGGAACCCGAAGGACTCGCCGACCACGAGCGTGCGGCCGTCGGGGAAGATCACCGTCCCGTTGGGGAAGGCCATCTCGGACGCCGCCTCCACCGACCTTCCGTCGGGGTCGACGCGGACGATCGACGTGGTGGTCGGACGCGGCGCGTCGTGGCCGCCGGCGTAGAGGGCTTCGAGGTCGAACCCGAAGTTGCCCACATAGGCGCGCCCGTCGGCCGCGACCACCATGTCGTTGGCCAGCCCGGTGGCCCATGGCTTGAGATCGCCGTGCTCGACGAGCGACCCGTCGGGCTCGCGTCGCAGGACGACCCGCTCGGCCATCGACACCACGAGCAGCCGGCCGTCGGGCAGCCACCCGAGGCCCGAGGGCTGATCGGCCAGTTCAAGCTCGGGGCGCCGGGCGCCGTCCTCGCCGACCGAGAAGACGGCGTGGCGGTAGAAGTCCGAGTACCAGAGGCGACCGTCGTGCCAGCGGGGGCCCTCTCCGAAGTCCAGGCCGTCGACGAACGGCTCCGCCGTGCGGGGTTCGGTTGCGGGCATCGGGCACCTCGATCCGTCGTGGCCGGCGCACCGCGGGGTGCGCGCGTGCCCGGCAGTTGACCACATCGGGTCAGCCCGCGCCCGGCCCGATGCCGGCGAGGCCCCGGGCGGGGGAGCCCGACCCCGAGGTACCGTTCGTCATGGCCTACTGGGTCCTGAAGGTGATCCTGACCCCGATCTTCCTCCTCTTCTGGAGGGTCCGGGTCGAGGGGCGCGAGCACGTCCCCAAGAAGGGCCCCGCCGTCCTGGCCGCCAACCACCAGTCCTTCTGCGATTCCTTCTTCCTCCCGTTGGTGGTGCGGCGCAAGGTGACCTACCTGGCCAAGGCCGAGTACTTCGACTCCAAGCGCACGGAGTGGTTCTTCCGGGCGGCCGGGCAGATCCCCATCCGGCGGGGGGGCGGCAAGGTGTCCGAGCGGGCGCTCGAGACGGCCCGCGAGGTGCTCGCCCAGGGCAAGGTCCTCGGCCTGTACCCCGAGGGGACCCGGACCCTCGACCAATTCGTCCACAAGGGCCGGACCGGAGTGTCCCGCCTCTCGCGCGAGTGCGGCGTGCCGGTCATCCCGGTCGGCATCTCGGGCACGGTGGAGGTGCAACCGGTGGACTCCAACTTCATGCGCCCCTTCAAAACGGTGACCATCCGCTTCGGACCCCCGATGCGGATGCCGCCGACGTCCAACCCTGAGGACCCGTTCGAGGACCACGACCACACGGTCTGTCGCGACTTCACCGACGAGCTCATGCACGAGATCGCCCGGCTCTCGGGACGCCAGTACTGCAACGAGTACGTGCCCTCGCGCAGGGCACGGGAGGCTCAGCAGACCCAGGAACGCGTGTCGTAACCCGGTTGAAACAAGGCGTTCACACTCTCCCCCTAACGTGAGGGAATGGGTCGATACGTGCTCCGGATCTGGCTGCCGGACCGGCCGGGGGCGCTTGGTCTGGTGGCGAGCCGGATCGGTGCGGTGGGCGGTGACATCGTGGCCATCGACATCCTCGACCGGGCGGACGGACGGGCCGTGGACGAGTTCGTGGTTGAGCTGGACCGCGACGACCTGGTGGGGCTGCTCCGCTCCGAGATCCACGAGGTCGACGGCGCCCGGGTCGAGGACGTGGAGCGGGTCGAGGCGCACTCGGCCGGCCCCGACGACTGAGCGGTCGTACCGGACGGAGAGCGTCGGACCCGAGGCGTCGAACCGGCGGGCGTCGGACCGGGCGGCGTCGGACCGGACAGATCCGTCCAACGCGCCGTCCGGCGACCGGGTCCGGAGCGGGCGGCTAGGCCCAGTCCCGTGACCGCTCGACGCTGCGCCGCCAAGCGTCGTAGGCGAGGTCGGCGAGGACGGGGTCGAGCGTCGGCTCGTGCTGGACGTCGGGTGCCCAGAGCGACGCCAGCTCGTCGAGCGATCCCCACACCCCCTCGGCCAGACCGGCGAGGGTGGCCGCGCCGAGTGCGGTGGACTCCACCGAGCGGGGTCTTACGACCCGGGCCCGGACCTGGTCCGCCTCGAGCTGGAGGAGCAGTCCCATGGCCGCGGCTCCGCCGTCGGCCCGCAGCTCGGTCACCGGGGTCCCGGTGGTGGCGACCATGGCGTCGACCATGTCGCGTACCTGGAACGCCATCGCCTCGACGACCGCCCGGGCGATCTGGGCCCTCCCGGCGCCCCGGGTGATCCCGGTGATGATGCCCCGTGCCCGCGGGTCCCACCACGGGCTGCCGAGGCCGGTGAACGCCGGCACCACCGTCACCCCGCCGCTGTCGGTAACCGACTCGGCCAGCGGACCGACCTCTTCGGCCCGCTCGATCAGCCCCAACCCGTCGCGCAGCCACTGGATGGCGGCACCCGAGACGAAGGTCGACCCCTCGAGGGCGTAGGTGACGGGTCCGGCCGCACCGCCGTGCTCGCCCAGGTCCCACGCGATCGTCGCCACCAGGCCGTCGGGCACCGGCGGGCAGGACGGCCCGGCGTTGGCCAGCACGAAGCTGCCGGTGCCGTAGGTGACCTTCACCATGCCCGGCTCGAAGCAGGCCTGGCCGAACAGCGCCGACTGCTGGTCGCCGGCGACGCCGCTGACCGGGACGCCGGCGAGGGCCGAGCCGCCGGGCACGACGCCGGTGTCCAGGAGGCCGAAGCGCCCGCACGAAGGGCGCACCTCGGCCAGGAAGCCGGGCGGCACCCCGAACAGCTCGCAGAGCTCGGCCGACCACGCCCGGTCGCCGATGTCGTAGAGGAGCGTCCGGCTGGCGTTGGTGGCGTCGGTGGCGAAGACCCCGGCGGCCGCCCCACCGGTCAGGTTCCACAGAACCCAGGTGTCGACCGTGCCGAGCGCCAGGTCCGACGGCCGTCCGTCCCCCACGCCACCCTCGTCCAGCAGCCAGGCGTACTTGGTGGCCGAGAAGTACGAGTCGAGGACCAGGCCGGTGCGGGCCCGGATCGCCGGCAGGTGCCCCGCCTCGCGGAGCTTCTCGCAGACCGGGGCGGTCCGGCGGTCCTGCCAGACGATCGCCCGGTGCAGGGGCCGGCCGGTCCGGCGGTCCCAGGCGATCGCGGTCTCCCGCTGGTTGGTGATGCCGACGGCCGCCACCGGCCGCCCCGCCTCGGCCAGCCGTCCCGAGACCTCGGCCAGGGTGGCCCGCACGGCCTCCCAGATCTCGGCGGCGTCGTGCTCAACCCATCCGGGGCGAGGGAAGTACTGGGTGAGCTCCCGGTAGGCGAGGTCGACCACGGCCCCCGACCCGTCGACCACCAGGGAGCGAACCCCCGTCGTCCCGGCGTCGATCGCCACCACGCACGACATGGGCCGCACGCTAACCAGCCCGGGCCCCCGGGGGACCTTCCGACCCCGCCCGGGCCAGGGGTGCAAACCTTCGCGAACGGCTCGCGACCAGGGCGGATCCGCCAGGGGAAGCGTTGACAGCACCGTAACTACAGTGCTGTAATGACCCCAGCATCTTGTGCCTCGCGGGTGGTACCACCACATGATCTTGTGGTTGGGGGGATTTTCCTACCCTCCCCGAGGCGTTGACGCCAGAGCAGGCGGTGGTCGATTCCGCACCGCAGGCGGCCGAGCGGACCAGCGAGACCAGAGGAGCACAGGGAACCATGGCAATCGCCCCCCAGCGAGTCGGCATCGGCATCCGCCGTCACTTCACCACCGCCGGCGTGCACCCCTACGACCAGGTGCG
>Ga0209040_10000189_pt1 | contig 43304 bp, 50 predicted proteins | sample BogFormECP12_OM3_FD_188240 | JGI IMG/M metagenome (GOLD analysis project Ga0209040, IMG submission 188240) | Bog forest soil microbial communities from Calvert Island, British Columbia, Canada - ECP12_OM3 (SPAdes) (version 2) | ecosystem: Environmental > Aquatic > Freshwater > Wetlands > Bog ... | reverse complement strand
TTCCTCCCCGAGCCGCACCGCAGCACCGTCTGCGCCAATCTGCCGCGGCTCGGCGGTGTCTGGGACTACCGCTGCGCCGCGCACGAATACCGGATGGCCGCCGCGGGCCACTGCCATCTGCTGTTCTTCAACCGGCTGATGCCGTGGGACCACGCACCGGGTTGGCTGCTGCACCAGGAGGCCGGCGGCTATTCCGCGCGGCTGGACGGCAGCCCGTACACGCCGCTGCGGACGGATGGCGGCCTGATCTGTGCGCCGGATCGGGATAGCTGGCGTGCAGTGCGGGAGGTTCTGCTCGGGGATTAGCGGACCAGCCAGTTAACGGTTTCATTACCTGTGTTGGCTGAGTCTTCGCGCGAAAATCGCCCACGGGCGCAAAACGCGCATTGAGCTAGATCAATGCCTGTGGGAGTCTGCCGTGGTTTTGTGTGGCCGATAGGCCGGCGGCGTCGGCGTAACCGATGAAGGTTATGGTTTGATGAACGACCACACGGCAGCCGTGATTACGCAGGAGGGGCTGGCCGGCCTGATCGCCGGCCTGCGCGCCGACGGCTTCCGGGTGATCGGGCCGCGGCTGCGCGATCAGGCGATCGTTTACGATGACATCGAATCCGTCGCCGATCTGCCCGCCGGCTGGACCGACGAGCAGGAGGGCGGCCACTACCGCGTGCGCAAGCGGGAAGACGCGGCGCTGTTCGGCTACAATGTCGGCCCGCATGCCTGGAAGCGCTTCCTGCATCCGCCGTTGCTGCGGCTGTGGCGGGCGGAGCGCACCGCCGACGGTATGGCGGTCACCGAGACGGCGGAGCCGGCGGAGCGTTTTGCGTTCCTCGCCGTGCGCTCATGCGAGCTGCACGCCATCGCCATCCAGGATCGCGTGTTCCTGCACGGCCCCTATGTCGATCCGCACTATCGGGCGCGGCGCGAGGGGGCGTTCATCGTCGCGGTGAACTGCGGTCAGGCGGGCGGCACGTGCTTTTGCGTGTCAATGAACACCGGCCCGAAGGCGCAGGAGGGCTTCGACCTTTCGCTCACCGAGTTGCTGGGCGAACAGCATGAATTCCTGGTGGAAGTCGGCAGCGAACGCGGCGCCGCGCTGCTGGCGACCGTGCCGCATCGCCCGCCCGACCCGCGGCACACCGCCCTGGCAGCCAATGCCGTCGCCCGGGCGGAAGGCAACATGGGACGGCACATGCGCTCGGACGATGTGCGCGAGCTGCTCCAGGCCAATCTGGAGCACCCGCGCTGGGACGACGTGGCGGAGCGCTGCCTGACCTGCGGCAACTGCACCATGGTGTGCCCGACCTGCTTCTGCACCGCGGTCGAGGACGAGAACGATCTGTCCGGCAACGCCGCCGAGCGCAAGCGGCGCTGGGATTCCTGCTTCACCATGGATTTTTCCTACATCCATGGCGGATCGGTGCGCAGTTCCGGACGCTCGCGCTATCGGCAGTGGATGACGCATAAGCTGGCGAACTGGGTCGATCAGTTCGGCACCTCGGGCTGCGTCGGCTGCGGCCGCTGCATCACCTGGTGCCCGGTCGGCATCGACATCACCGAGGAGGTGCGCGCCATTCGCGGCGAGGGAGGCAGTGATGGAAGGGCTTGAGCGAATTGTCTCCGAGCACCGGCTGTTCCACGGGCTTGGGCCGGAATTCGTCAACCTGGCGGCGGGCTGCGCGAAGAACGTGCGGTTCAACGCCGACCAGTATCTGTTCCACGCCGAGGAACCGGCAGACTGGATCTATCTGATCCGCCATGGCCAGGTGGCCCTGGAGGTCGCCGCCCCGGGCCGTGGCGCCGCGCAGTTCGAGACGCTTGGCGAGGGCGATATCGTCGGCCTGACCTGGCTGCTGCCGCCATACCGCTGGGGCTATGATGCGCGCGCCACCGAGCTGGTGCGTGCGATCGCGCTGGACGCGAAGTGCCTGCGCGACAAGTGCGAGGTGGACCACGATCTCGGCTATGCGCTGCTGAAGCGCTTCCTCCCCGTGCTGGTGCAACGCTTGCAGGCGATGCGGCTGCAGCTTCTGGATGTGTATGGATCGCCTCGCTGAACGCGCACCGGTGATCGCACCGGACGCGATGTTGCCGCGGATCGCGCGGGTGGTGCGGCGCGTGCGCGAGCTGCCGGACACCTGGACGCTCGATCTTGTCGCGGCGGATGGCGGCCCGCTGATGCATTACGCGCCGGGCCAGTTCACCATGATGTACGCGTTCGGCGTCGGCGAGATACCGGTCAGCATCAGCGGCGACGCGTCGGATGCAACGCGGCTGGTGCAGACCGTGCGCGCCGTCGGGAAGGTGAGCGAGGCGGTCACCAAGCTTGTCGCCGGCGACACGCTGGGGCTGCGCGGCCCGTATGGCACTGCCTGGCCGGTGGCGGATGGCCACGGCCGCGACGTGGTGGTGGTGGCCGGCGGGTTGGGCCTGGCGCCGCTGCGGCCGGCGCTCTACCAGCTTCAGGCGGAGCGCATGCGGTTCGGCAAGGTGGTGCTGCTGTACGGCACGCGCCGGCCGGAGGACATCCTGTTCCGGCGGCAATTGGCGAGCTGGCGCCGGCAGCTCGATATGCAGATCGAGGTCACCGTCGATCGCGCCGGCCCCGACTGGCGTGGCCATGTCGGCGTGGTAACCAAGCTGATCCCGCGTCTCGGCGTCGACGCAGACAACGCGATGGCCCTGGTGTGCGGCCCGGAAGTGATGATGCGTTTCGCCGCCAGCGCGCTTCATGACATCGGGTTGCCGGAGGAAACCATCCACCTGTCGCTGGAGCGCAACATGAAATGCGCGGTGGGCCTGTGCGGCCACTGCCAGTTCGCCGGCAGCTTCGTCTGCAAGGACGGCGCAGTGATGCGCTACGACAAGGTGCGCCGGCTGCTGGGGCTGAAGGAGATATAATGCGTGTTCTCGTCATGGCGGGCGAAGGCCCGCCATCCACGGCTTCCCCTCCTGGCGCCGGACAACGACGTGGATGGCGGGCCTTCGCCCGCCATGACGGTTACAGAGAGGGTCGCACATGACCCCACCACGCAAACCGAAGCTCGCCGTCTGGAAGTTTGCCTCCTGCGACGGCTGCCAACTTTCGCTGCTCGACTGCGAGGACGAACTGCTGGCGGTCGCCGGTGCGATCGACATCGCCTATTTCCCGGAGGCCACGCGCGGTGTCGTGCGCGGCCCGTACGACGTGTCGCTGGTGGAAGGCTCGGTCACCACGCCGCACGATGCCGAGCGTCTGCATACGGTACGGCGGCAGTCGCGTACGCTTATCACCATCGGTGCCTGCGCGACCGCCGGCGGCATCCAGGCGCTGCGCAACTTCAAGGACGTGCGCGAGTTCACCCAGGCGGTGTATGCACGGCCCGACTTCATCGACACGCTCGCGACCTCGACGCCGATCAAGGCACACGTCAATGTCGATTTCGAGCTGCATGGCTGCCCGATCAGCAAACATCAATTGCTCGAGGTGTTGGCGGCGTTGCTGAATGGACGCAAGCCGAACACGCCGTCGCACAGCGTCTGCGTCGAGTGCAAGCTACGCGGCACCGCCTGCGTGCTGGTGCGCGGCATCCCCTGCCTCGGACCGGTGACGCATGCCGGCTGCGGTGCGATCTGCCCCGCGTACAACCGCGGCTGCTACGGCTGCTTCGGCCCAATGGAGACGCCGAATGCGCCGGCGCTGAGTCGCAAGCTGGCCGCCTGCGGCATGGGCGAGCGCGACCTGCAACGCGTCTACAGCACGTTCAATGTCGGCGAGCTGCCGTTCCGCGAGGAGGCCGCACGGCATGGCGCGTAAGACGATCAACGTCGGCTATCTCGCCCGGGTTGAAGGCGAGGGTGGCGTGCGCATCACCTTCGACGGCAATACGGTGCGGGATGTCGAGCTGCGCATCTTCGAGCCGCCGCGCTTCTTCGAGGCGTTCCTGCGCGGCCGCGCCTATACCGAAGCGCCCGACATCACAGCGCGCATCTGCGGTATCTGTCCGGTGGCCTATCAGATGAGCGCGGTGCACGCGATGGAGGACGCACTCGGGGTCGCGGTAACGCCGGAGGTACGGGCGCTGCGCCGGCTGCTGTATTGCGGCGAGTGGATCGAGAGCCACACGCTGCACATCTACATGCTGCACGCGCCTGACTTCCTCGGTTACCAGGGCGCGATCGAGATGGCCAAGGACCACGGCGATGTCGTGCGCCAGGGTCTGGAGCTGAAGAAGCTCGGCAACGAGATTCTGGAGCTGCTCGGCGGGCGCGCGATCCATCCGGTGAATGTGCGGGTGGGCGGGTTCTACCGTGCGCCAACGCGGCGCGAACTGCGCCCGCTGGCGGATAAGTTGCAGCGTGCGCGCGACATCGCGGTGGCGACGGTGCGCTGGGTGTCCGGCTTCGACTTTCCCGATTGCGAGCGGGACTACGAGTTTGTGGCGCTGGGCGGGGCCGGCGAGTATCCGTTCAATGCCGGGCATGTAGTGTCGAACAAGGGGCTCGACATCACGCCGCAGGAATACGATGCGCATTTCGAGGAGTCGCATGTCAAGCGCTCCAATGCGTTGCACTCGCATTTGCGCGGGCGGCCTTACCTTACCGGCCCGATCGCGCGCTACAGCCTGAATTCCGCGCTGCTGTCGCCGCTGGCGCGAGACGCGGCGAAGCAGGCAGGGCTTGGTGAGACCTGCACCAATCCGTTCCGCAGCATCGTCGTGCGCGCCGTGGAGGTGCTGTACGCCTGCGACGAAGCGTTGCGCATTATCGAGGCCTATCAGGAACCGGATCCGCCGCATCTCGATCTGACGCCGCATGCCGGCATCGGCTACGCCTGCACCGAGGCGCCACGCGGCATGCTGTATCATCGCTACCGGCTGGATGCGGACGGCACCATCCTGGATGCCAAGATCGTGCCGCCGACGTCGCAGAACCAGCCGAGCATCGAGGACGACCTGAAGGCGTTCGTCGGCGGTTGGCTGGACATGCCGGAGGAGGCGCTCCGCGTCCGCTGCGAGCAGGCGGTGCGCAACCACGATCCGTGCATCTCCTGTGCGACGCATTTCCTGAAGCTGGAAGTGGTGCGTGGTTGACTGGTTACGATCCGTCATGGCGGGCGCAGGCCCGCCATCCACGACTTCCTTGCGGCATGAAAGACATGGATGCCGGGGCCAAGCCCCGGCATGACGACTTGGGTGGTCCTTGGTATCGGTAATTGCGTTCGCGGTGATGATGCTGTCGGCCGCATGGTGGCACGCCTTTTGCGACCGCACGTGCCCGTCGGCGTACGGATTTTGGAACAGGACGGCGAAGCAACGGAGCTCGTCACTGATCTGCAGGGTGTTCGCCATGCCTGGCTGATCGACGCCGCACAATCCGGCGCGACGCCGGGCACGATTCATCGCATCGACTGCTCGAACACCGATGCAGTGTTGCCGCGTGGCAGCCTCTCCTCGCACGGCTTCGGCGTTGCCGAGGCGATCGCCCTGGCCCGAGCGCTCGGCACGCTGCCGCCGTACTGCATCGTTTACGCCATCGAGGCGGAGCAATTCACCCCCGGCGCGGCGCCGTCGCCCGCCGTGACCCGGGCCGCGCACGAAGTCGCCGAACGGATCCTGGCGGAGTTGCTTACTCCGCCGCCACCTTCAGCCCGCCGCCGGCCGCATCCAGTGCCTGCGCCAGATCGTCGATGATGTCGTCGATGTGCTCGATCCCCACCGACAGCCTGATGTAGCCCGGCGTCACGCCGGTCGCGAGCTGCTCCTCCGGCGAAAGCTGCGAATGCGTCGTGCTCGCCGGATGGATCGCCAGGCTGCGTGAGTCACCGATGTTCGCCACATGATAGAACATCTGCAACGCGTTGATGAACGCGCGCCCCGCCTCCACCCCGCCGGCCAGCTCGAAGCCGAGCAGCCCGCCGTGCCCATTCGGCAGATACTTCGCCGTCCGTTCCGCCGCGACACCGGTGTGGAACGCCGGATGGATCACCCGCGTCACCTCCTTGCGCCTGGACAGGTACTGCGCCACCGCCAGCGTGTTCTTGCAGTGCTCGCGCATGCGCAGCGGCATGCTCTCCAGCCCTTGCAGGAACAGGAACGCGTTGAACGGGCTCATCGCCGCGCCGAGATCGCGCAGCAGCACCACGCGCATGCGCAGGATATACGCGATCGGTCCCAGCGGCTTGGCAGCCTCCGCCCAGACCGCGCCATGGTAGCTGGGGTCAGGCGTGTTCAGCAGCGGCTGGCGCTCCTTGTGCTGATCCCAGGGGAAGTTGCCGCCGTCGATCACCACGCCGCCGATCGAATTGCCATGCCCGCCGATGTATTTGGTGGTCGAATACATCGACACCGCCGCGCCATGGTCGAACGGCCGCACCAGCACCGGGGCCGCGGTGTTGTCCATGATCAGTGGGATGCCGAAGCGCCGGCCGATCGCCGCCACCTCGGCGATCGGGAACGCGATCAACTTCGGATTGGGCAGCGTCTCGGCGTAGTAGGCGCGTGTGCGGTCATCGGTGGCGCGGGCGAACGCTTCGGGGTCGGTGGGATCCACGAAGCGCGTCTCGATCCCCGTGTCCTTCAGCGTGTTGCCGAACAGGTTCCAGGTGCCGCCGTACAGATCGGTGGAACTGACGATGTTGTCGCCGGCGCGCGCCAGGTTCATCACGGCGTACGCGGAAGCCGCCTGGCCCGAAGCAAGCCCCAGCGCCGCCACGCCACCTTCCACCGCCGCGATGCGCTTCTCGAACGCATCCTGCGTCGGGTTCATGATTCGCGTGTAGATGTTGCCGAGCTCCTTCAGGCCGAACAGGTTCGCGGCGTGCTCGGCGCTGTCGAACTGGTAGGAGGTGGTCTGGTAGATCGGCACGGCGACGGCATTGGTCGCCGGATCGCGCCGCCAGCCGGCGTGCAGCACCAACGTTTCCGGATGCTTCGTCTCGTTGGACATGGTTTGCTCCCGCTACGATACCGCCGACTATAGCCGACGGCGGCCCGGAGTGAAGCGTGGCTGTCAGGCGGCGCGCTGGCGCAGGACCTGGTGGCCTTTGCGCAGCGCCTCGGCCATGGTCTCGGCCGGCATGGCGCCGGAATACAGGCCGTAGCCGTCGAGGAAGAACGACGGCACACCGTTCACGCCGGCCTCGCGCGCGGCGCGGTCGGCGGCCAGCATCTCCCGCCCCGCCACCTCACCGGCCAGGAAGTCGGCGACCGCGGCGCGGTCCATGCCGCCCGCCGCAGCGCAGTCAGCCAGCACGTCGCGATCGCCGATGTCGCGGCCCTGGGTGAAATAGGCGGCGAATACCGCCTCCATCACCGAGTCCTGGGCCCCTTCGCGGCCCGCGAGCCAGATCAGCCGGTGGGCATCCAGCGTGTTCGGTGTGCGCAACATCAGGTCCTGGCGGAAGCTTAGGCCGACGTTGGCGGCCGCGCCCGCCACTCGTTCATCCAGCTCACGTGCCCTCTCGGCACTGCCGAATTTCTGCGCGCGATAGGCGACGCGGTCGCGGCCTTCCGTCGGCATGTCGGGATTGAGCTGGAACGGGTTCCAATGGACGGAGAAATGCAGTCCTTCCTGCGCCAGCGTGGCCAGCGCGCGCTCGAGCTGGCGCTTGCCGATGTAGCACCACGGGCAGATCGCATCCGAGACGATGTCGATGCGCAGGCCTGCTGGTGATTCGTCCATTGTCGTCGCTCCTCTGCGTTGACGGTAACATGGGGGCGAATCGACCGTGCGACAACCCAACGGTGTCTCGGGTTGACCTTGAGGAAGCCGGCTGCCGTACCGACGCTGCACATCTCGGGCTCAGTCCGAGGTCGCCAGACGCGGGCCTACTTCGGTTGCTTGCATCGTGGTGGCTTCGAAGCATGGCAGAGGAACAAACCGCTAGTGGCGATCTCGTGCTATATTGCAGGACTGGCAGCCATCACCATGTTCATTCGAGCCAAACGATCGTGGGCCGCTTGCGTGGCGGCGTGTCTGGGATAGCGGCCGGGTAGCCGAGACATAGTGCGGATACTGGCATCAACTCCGCCGGAATGTTGAGCTTGGCCTTGGCAGCGGTGGTTTTCAGCCACAACATCGGCGAGCCCACCCAACAAGTGCCTAGACCTCGTGCGTGGGCGGATAACATCAAGTTCTGGCCGGCGCGGCAGCAGTCCTCAACGCGGCCGGATATGATGATTAGAGCAGGAGCGCCCCAGAAGACCTGGAACTCAGGTTTTTCCGTCCACTCCCATCCTGGCTCGTTGGGATGGTTGTCCCTGGCGTACTGCTTTGCTTCATGGCCATAGGCCACAATGCGATCGATCCCCTGAATAACGTTGAACGTCCAGGGTAGTTGGCCGCAAAAAGGAGGAGGAGCTTGTGCCGCGTCCCAGATCACTTGCTCGATGACTCCACGCCCGACCGGACGGGGTAAGTAAGAGCGTACGGACCGGCGGGTATGGATCGCTTCGACTACATCCATTCATCGGCTCCCATGGGCCAACGGACAAATGGGCGATTCTACGGAAGCTGGCTACCGTGCAAGCGTTGCACGGGGATCGCGTCCAGATCGACTCCCTCCAGGCATCTGACGTTGACGCTCCACATCTCAGGTGCGGTCCGAGGGCGCCTGAAGGGCTGAATACCGCAAGTTGGGCAGAAGTAATCCTTCGCTGTGTGTGTATGCCATGTGTAGAGCGTCAAATCCTCAAGCAGCGTGAGCAATCGGAAATCCTCCGGTTCGACACGGCGGATCAGAGCGCCCCGGCGTCTGCACATGGAGCAGTCGCAGACTCGGACATGATCCAAGTCAGCGTCGATTTCGAATCGCACCCTACCGCAGTGGCAGGAGCCTTGGTACGTTGTCTTCATATCATCGCTCCATCGCGCACGCTGCTGGCTGCGCGTATTGGTTCGGTGCCGTCCGACGTGGTCACACGCCGCAAGTCGCGGGGGTACACCTCGTCGAACGGCAGGCCGCGATGCAGGGAGCGGCGATTGTCCCACAACACCAGATCGCCGACCTGCCATTCGTGGCGATAGGCCGTGCCGGCACGGGTTGCCCGCTCGATCAGTTCCATCAGCAACAGTCGCCCGTCAGCCACTTCCATATCCAGGATGTGCGAGGCATGGGAGGCGATATAGATCGACTTCCTGCCGGTGCGCGGATGCGTAAGGACCAGAGGCTGCACCACCGGTGGCAGCGCCGCTCGCTCCTCCGGCGCAAACTCGGTGAAGCCGAGCACGGCGCGCGAGTGCATCAGGCTGTGTTCCGCCTGCAACCCCTCCAACATGGCCTGCCGCTCCGGCGTCAGGGAATCGTAGGCGGCGCAGGTGTCGGCGAACTCGGTTTCGCCGGCGCCCAGCGGTCCCGATGGAGGCACCGCGTGGGCGTAGAGCAGGGAGAACCCGCCGCGTGGCAGCCGGAAGGAACTGTCGGTGTGCCAAAGGCGGTTGCCGAGATTGACCATTCGGTGCCGGGCTGAGCCAGTCTGCGGTTTGCCTGTGGCGGCATCGAGGTTGGAGATGTCCACCATTTCCGACCTGTCCAGCCGCAGCTTGACGTCACTGCTGTAGGAAAACACGTAGCGTTCCGGCTGGCCGAAGTTCTCGGTGAAGGCGATCTGCTCGGCATCGGTCAGCGTCTGGCCACGAAACAGCAACACCGCATGCGCATCGATGGCGTCCCACAGTGCCGCCATGACCTCCGCCGCCACCGGCCGGGATATATCGATCCCGCCGATCTCGGCCACGAAGCCCGGTCGGATGGTTTGCACGTAGAGGCTCATGGTCTCCTCCAGAGCCAGCCGCCTATCGTACCACAGTGTCGCAAACTGAGGCACTACCCGGCCGAGATGTCGTTTGCTGGTGCCAGCCGTCGGGCTCGCGGATCAAGGCCGCGGCCCACAGACCCTTTGTCGGATCAGGCACGACACCATGCCGAGAACTCCACAGCTCGATACGGTCGGCGGTGAAATCGATGTACACCACGTTGGGATCGGCAGGGCCGCCGGGGTACCACCGGTAGGACTCGGGCCGCCAATTGGCGGTCTTGGCGGCGACATCGTCATTGATCACGGCATGTCCAACGAGCGTCACATAGGTGTAGTCGGCATCGTATTGATATGCCAGCGTCAATCGGCCCGATCGTTCGATCTCCTGGGCCTTTCTGGATCTTCGATGGGTCGCAAAACGGACCGTCCACGCGTCGGACAGCGGTTTCGGGTTCACCACGCGCGCATTTGCCTCACCGTTCGGGTCAACGGTGATTGCCATGCACGCCGGGACCTTCGCGATGATCACTCTCGCGAGCAGCAGCAGGTCGTTCGTGTCCATGATTTCCTCCCGTTCGGGGTAAGACGTCAGACGGCTCGATCAACGAGGCCTGGCCGGCGTTTTCGAGCACGGTAATCGGCGGCGACGGCGCGATAGGTGGTGCGGATCAACCGGTCGACGAGCGGCGGCGGCGGCTCGCGGCGGACCAGGTGCTGGCGTACCGCGGCGACCGGAACCTCCGCGATCAGGAATTGCGCGAGGCGTACTTCCTGCGGCCCATCCTGGCCGAAGATCACCCGCGCGCAGCGCAGCGACCCGGCCTGCATCCGATGTGCCATCTCGGCGACGCGTTCGCGCAGTTCTTCCGGCCATTCGCCCTGCACGAAATCTTCCCGGTCGTACAACAGCAGCAGGCGCGCCTCATCGAGATGCGCGCGCGCCCAGGCCGGCGTGTGCAGCGCCGCCCGCAACCCGTCACCGGCGTCGAGCGCCGCGGTGACCCCTTGTTGGAAGTCGAGGACCGTCCGCAGCCACAGCGCGCCGAGCAAGACATTGCGCGAGGCGAAGCGATGGTAGAACGACCCGGTCGGCGCACTGAGGCGCTCGGAAATCGACGCGACGGTGACCGCGGCCGGCCCACGCTCGGCGGCGACCGCCATCGCGGCGGCGAGAAAGTCGGCTTGGCTGAATCTTGGGCGACCCATGTTTGTAGAATACCTATTCTAGACGAGGGTGTCAACACCTACTGGCCTCCCTCGACTCCGGAACCGGCTCCGCTCATTTCGCAGCTCTTGGACTGGAGTCGCAGGACCGCGCGTAACTCGCCGCCAACCGCGTGGCCGCAGGTGAGATTGAAGCACGCAACTGGGCAGGCTGTTTCGCTTCCTGTCGATGTGGGGGCTGACGCTGGGCGCGTTCTGCACCGGCTACCGGTATGGGTGTACCTCGGCCGACCAGCCGGCGCCGGCGCCCGCGGAGTGAGCGGGAAAGCGGCGTAGGTGGCCTCGACCAGGTCCATTGCCGCGACCATGTCGGCGAGATCGGCGATCGCCGGCTCGCCGTGCGCTAGGCGACGCGGCGTGTCCGCGACGAAGGTGGGGTAGAAGAACGAGTTGGTCAGCGGCATCGTAACAGGGGCAGAACCTGTTAGGACCTTTTCCGGCCAGGGTTGCAAGGGCTGCGTGGCGACTGTTGCAAATCGACCAGGACATTGTCAAAGTGGTGTCAATAACCTGCCGATAGATCGTGACGACGGTCGACAGCGGTCCCGCAGCATTGATGCCTGCGTTGAACGGAGGAAACTGCGATGTCCGAAAACCAACCTCCATCCCAATCCGTACCCGACCCGGCTGCCGAAGCCGATGCTAGGGAGAAGGCAGAGGCCAGAATAGAACAAAAAGCCGAGGCCAGACGCCGTAATGTGCCCATTATTGGCATGCTCAGTGCCTTCGCTGGTTTGCTTCTTATTATCTGCACTCTCTTTTTCACTCTCATTGGGGTTTCCTATGGAACCGGGGATAAATGCATGGGTGTGGCACTTGATAAGCCGGAGCTTCGTGACCCCGAGATTGTGTTATATGTCCCAGATGAGAAATTGGGGCTCAATGGTAATTTCTGTATCAGCATTCGTTCCTCGCGATATTTTGCATCGGAGTGGAAGGAGATAACGGGAAAGCGGGATACCGCGATTGCCGCCGAAGCGGAGCGCCGGGCAGCCCGTAACCAAGCGGTTGATGACTTCAAGGGGAAGACTTCGCCGACCGCGGCAGAGCAAAAAGCGCAGGATGACAAGCTGGCAAAATTCGATAGCGATATCGCGTCTGCGAATGCGACGGTAGTGAAGGAAAGCGGCGCGGTGCAAGCTGCGCTAAAAGCGGTGTCAACGGTCAAACCGGCGAGCATATTCATTAATGATGCGCGTACGCCTACAACCTTCAACATGTATGTCGTCGATCCCAAGGCCGGCGAAGGTGGATGGACCTGGAAGACCTCACTCTAACTGCACCTGAAGATGCCGAGTCCGAGGGGGGCAAGCTATGGCGGCTGATCCTTACCGGAACGCCGATTGGGGGAACTCGACAGGTTCGAGTTGGCATAGGCGATGCCGATGCGAAACTCCCTCGGGCTAATGCCACGGCATCAAATGCAGTGCCGTTCGAGTTGTTCAACCCATTGTTGCTCGTTGCGGGAGGTGCCGGCATTCTGCTTCTTGCCGGGGGCGTGATCGCGTGGGGTTGGTATAGCGGCATGCTCCGCGACAAAACTTCGCTGGATGTTGCCAAATCGCCCTTCAGCCTGGCGCGTGCTCAAATGGCCTGGTGGCTGTTCATCGTTATAGGAGGTTTCCTCTATATCTGGCTTGTCATGGGTCAATCTGTAGGGGTGATCACCACTGGTGTGCTTGCTCTACTCGGCATCTCGGGAGTCAGCGGTCTTGCCGCACGCGTGATTGACACCCCAACGCCCGGCACGGCGACGTCAACGCCTCAACCCTCACAGAACTTCTTCATAGACATTCTTTCGGACGGGGGATCCGTCGCTTTGCATCGTGTTCAGATGGCGGCCTGGACGTTTATTCTCGGCGTGATCACCTTGTGGACGGTCTTCTGGGAGTTCTCGTTCCCGAAGTTCGACAACAACCTGTTGGTGCTGGCGGGCCTCGTCAATGGCGTCTACCTGGGCTTCAAATTCCCAGAGAAATGAAGGGGAGTTGCTGGCGTTCCCATAGCCTCTTCGGGCGAAGTTCAGAAAGAACCTCCATCCGGATCCCCGGCGGCTGGGCGGCTTCGACAACAAGGAGATTCGTACGCGGGCTGATACATCCCAAAAGCCATTGCTAGTCGGTGGCCATTCCGATAGTGTCAGCCGCCGTTGATTGCCTAGGGTCTCGAGACGGGAGGCAGACGCACATGGCCGGACATGCTGGTTTCGATTGTTCCGAATATCCCGGTGACTCCATCATGGATTGGTTTAAGGCCAACACCAACCTTGTCTGGTGCGGTTATTACTTCGGTCCTACGCCGAGCCACGACGGCACCTCCTGGTTGGGCAAAAGAGCGAAGCTGGTTGCGGACGGATGGGGCATTGCTCCGCTATACGTAGGCGAACAAGTCATTCCACCCGGCAGCGAGAACCCTTCTGCCGCCAAGGGCACCGCCGATGGCCAGGATGCCGTGCAATTCATGGCCAATGAGGGATTCCAGCCAGGATCTTGTGTCTACCTCGATCTTGAGGACGGATCTTTGCCACCGCCGCTTGAGGAATATACCGCCTCGTGGATCGAAGCAGTTGCCGCCGGAGGCTTTCAGCCGGGCGTCTATTGCTCGCACGTCATAGCCAACAAGGTTAGCGCCTTGGCGCCCAATGTGAGGATATGGGCTTTCAAAGTGCCGACGACCGCCTCTCATCATAGCCCGGGACCTCCATTCCGTGAGGATGACCCGGCAAGCAGTGGCTTTGCCAATGCAGTAGCGTGGCAGCTTGATCAGAACGCGACGATCGATGTGACGCCGGCGCCGGGAGGCCAGTTCAAGCCGATAGACCTTGACTCGGCACGCGTGTCTGATCCTGGCGCACCCGCACTGGTGGCCTGACGGGCGACGCCAGTTCGGGCAGTTGAAGTAATGGGCTATCCCGGATGCGTGAGCGCTCCGACCGGAAGTGGGTCTATCAATTATCTCGTCCGGACATCCGGGCATATTGATGGCGTAGGCCGCCCACTGTCGATGGCCGCGACCGTCGCGACGCATTTCTCGGATTGATGCGCGGCCGAGGACAAAGGCGAAATCCGGCTTCAGCCGCGCACACATCTCGCGATAGTCGTCGAACGCGGGGCAGCGTGGCTTCGCCGCGACTTCCTCGGCGCGTGCAGGATCGGGATCGCTGACGCCGATCACTGTCGTGTCAGGCATCGTCAGCAGTGGATCCAGGTAAAACGGTGTGTGCCAGTGCGACACCCCGATCAGCACGATGCGCATGTGCGGCTCCTTGGTTGTCTGATACCCCCGTGAGGCGGCTTGCGGTAACATTCGCATTTCGCCTCCCAGGACGTAACCGATGCCGATCCGGCTTTCCGAAAACTTCCGTGCGCTGTTCTATGCGCCGTTCTATGCCGCGCACGCCATCGGTGCCTACCAGGCGGAAGGCGTCGACGTTGAGCTACTGTCCTCGCCCGATCCCGCGCGCACCGCTGCCGCACTGCGCCGCGGCGAGATCGATGCGATGTGGGGCGGCCCGCTGCGGGTGATGCGGGCCCACGCGCAGGACCCGGAAGCCGACAGTGTGTGCTTCTGCGACGTGATCGCACGCGACCCGTTCTTCATCATTGGCCGTGAACCCCGCGCGGATTTCCGCATTGCCGAACTGAGTGGTGTCCGCTTCGGCTCGGTGGCGGAAGTGCCGACGCCATGGCTCTGCCTGCAGCACGACCTGCGCCAGGCCGTCGTCGATCCCATGACATTGAACCGGATCAGCGATGCGAGCATGGCGAACAATGCCGCCGCGTTGCGCGCCGGTTCGCTGGATGCCGTGCAGCTGTTCCAGCCTTATGCCGAGGAGCTGATCGCGTCCGGCGCCGGCCATCTGTGGTATGCGGCGGCGGATCGCGGCCTCACCGCGTACACGACACTGGTGACGCGCCGGACGCTGCTGGTGACGCGACGTGACGAGCTGCTACGTATGACCCGCGCCATCGCGCGCACACTGCGCTGGTTCGCGGCGACGTCTGGCAGCGATATCGCCCGTGCTCTGGTGGATTTCTTCCCCACGGTTGCCGCCGACATTTTCGCTGCCGCGATCGACCGCTACCGGGCGTTGCACCTGTTCGCCACCGACCCGGTGCTGCGACGCGAGGGCTTCGACTGGTTGCAGGCGGCGATGCGGTCTGGCGGTGCGCTCGATCGCGCGATCCCGTTCGAACTGTGCGTCGATAATTCGCTGGCGGAGCAGGCCCTTGTCGATCCGCCCATCGAGCGATAATGAACTTGTCAAAGGGATGGTACTGGGGAGGATGCCGATGCATCGCCGGCAGATTCTGACCGGACTTGGCGGCGCTGCGCTCACCGCGGGAGCAGCGCACGCGGTCGAGAAGCCACGCTGGATGAGCCCGCAACTGCCTGACGGCACGCGCGAGGAAGCCACGCTCGAGGCGCTGCCTGGCAAGCAGAAGCTGATCCGATTGTCGGACCGGCCGCCGAACTACGAGACGCCGATCGAGGTGTTCCGCACGGCGGTCACGCCCAACGACCAGTTCTTCATCCGCTATCACCTTGCCAACATCCCGCCGATGGCTGACCTCGGCAAATGGTCCCTCACCGTGGGCGGCGAGGCGGCGGATCGGCAGATCACCCTCGGCCTCGACGATCTGCGGAGTTTGCCGCAGGTAGAGGTGGCGGCCGTCTGTCAGTGCTCCGGCAATCGGCGTGGCCTGTCGTCGCCGCATGTCGCCGGCGTCGAGTGGGGCTATGGCGCGATGGGCTGCGCGACCTGGCGCGGGCCGCGGCTCAGGGATGTGCTGGCAAAGGCTGGCGCCAAGGCGGGAGCGGTGGAGGTGTGGCTGGACGGCGCGGACGGGCCAGTACTGCCGACTACACCGGATTTCCACAAAAGCCTGCCGATGGACAAGGCGATGTCGGACGATGTGATCATCGCGACCACGATGAACGGTCAACCATTGCCGCATCTGAACGGCTATCCCGCACGCATTGTAGTGCCCGGCTGGACCGCGACCTATTGGATGAAGCACGTCACCAACATCCAGCTCAGCGCCAAGCCGCTCGACAGTTTTTGGATGCAGAAGGCGTATCGTGTGCCGGCCGGGATGTTCGCGGTGGATCATCCGTTCCCGAGCCAGGACAACGCCGCCAACTGGCCGATCACCGACATCGTGGTGAACTCGCTGGTCGCCGATCCGATTGACGGCACGCGCCAGCCGGCGACGGGGTTCACCGTGCAGGGCGTGGCGTGGGATCGTGGTCATGGCATCAAGCAGGTCGAGGTCTCGCTCGATGGTGGCAAGACCTGGCAGCCGGCGAGCCTCGGCGATGGCACCGGCCGCTTCGCCTTCCGTGCGTTCAGTTTCCCCACGGGAAAGCTTGCGCCGGGCAACTATGTGGTGTCGTCGCGTGCCACCAACAATGCCGGCGAGACGCAGGTGGACAAGCTGAAATTCAATCCCGCCGGCTACCACAACAACGTGCCGCAGCAGATCGCCGTGACCGTGGCGTAGGGAGATGCCGATGTTCCGCTATCTGCTGCCTGTCGTGCTGTTCGGAGCCACACCTGCGTTGGCGCAGGAACAGGTGACGCTCAAACCGGGTCCGGGTCTGGATGACGTCACCACGAGCTGCTCGGTTTGCCACACGCTCAACTACATCAGGATGAACTCGGTATTTCTGACGCCCGATGCGTGGAAGGCGGAGGTGACCAAGATGCGCGAACTGCTTGGCGCGCCGATCGACGACGACACCGCGAACACCATCGTCAAGTATCTGTCGGCGACCTACGCGGTGCCGCCGAAGTCATAGCAACTGCCCGCCGTCCACCACGATGGTCTGTCCGGTGATCCACGACGCGAGCGGCGAGGCGAGGAACAGCACCACGTTTGCCACTTCCTCCGGATGTCCCAGCCGCCCGAACGGAATGGAACGCAGGATCGCGTTGTAGAGGTTCGGGTTGTCGGTCTTGCGCCGGTCCCACACGCCGCCCGGGAACTCAATCGAACCGGGCGCGACTCCGTTCACGCGGATACCATCCTTCGCGTACATCGCCGCCTGGGTTGCGGTGTAGTGGATCACCGCCGCCTTGATGGCGCCATAGGGCGGCTGCCGCGCCGCCGTCCGCAGTGCCGAGGTGGAGGACGTGTTCACCACGCTGCCTTTGGCCTCCTTCAGGAATGGCAGTGCGGCGTGGGTCGCATGCACGATCGCCATCATGTCCACCGCTACGCTGACCGCCCAGCCAGCCTCGTCGTCGCTCGAGCCGAAGCCCGAGGCGTTGTTGACCAGGATGTCGATGCCGCCCAGCGCCAGCGCTGCATCGGCGATGTAACGGCGGATCGCGGCGGCATCGCCGAGATCGCAGACGCCGGCATGCGCGGTATGGCCGAACTTGGCAATCTCGCCGCGTGTCGCCTCCAGCGTCTCGGCGCCGCGGGCGCAGATCGACACGCCGGCGCCGGCCTGCGCGAGGCCGAGTGCGATCGAATGGCCGATGCCGCGACTGCCGCCGCACACCACGGCACGTTTGCCGCTGAAGTCGAATGCCATGATTTTGCTCCCTGTTATTGAAGGTCGCGAAATCATTTACCCGATATTCTGCCGCCTGTGACCTTCCTGACCGATTTCGCCGACGAGGCCGTCATCCTTCCGGTCGTCCTGGCAGTCGGCATGGCGCTGTTCGCGCAAGGCTGGCGGCGAGGCGCGGCCGCGTGGGTATTGGTCATGGTGGCCACATTCGCCGCCGTACTGGCGCTCAAGCTGCTGTTCCTTGCCTGTTCGACCAGCCTTGGTGCCGGCGACATTCGCACGCCCAGCGGCCATGTCGCGGCGGCCACCGTCGTTGCCGGCGGTCTGGCCGCGCTGCTGTTGCGACGGCGCTCGGTCGCGCTGCCGCTGGCCGGGCTGGTGGCGATCGTCATCGGCGTCTCGCGCCTGGCACTCGGGCTGCATTCGCTGGCGGAGGTGGTGATCGGCGCGGGCGTGGGCCTGGCCGGCGCATGGGCGCTACTGGTGCTCGCCGGCCGGCCGCCGGAGGGTCTGGGGGTGCGTCGGATCCTCGTGATCGTGGCGGTGGTGGCGGTGCTGTTCCATGGTCTGCACCTGCCGGCCGAGGCACATATCCGCTCGACGGCGTGGCGGTTCGCGCACCTCCTGGCGGTGTGTCAGTCGGACGAGGTGCGGTTGTAGACGTCGTCCAGGCGGACGATGTCGTCCTCACCGAGATAGGCGCCGGACTGCACTTCGATCAGTGCGAGTGGGATCTTCCCCGGGTTCTCCAGCCGGTGCACGCAGCCCAGCGGCAGGTAGACGCTCTCATTCTCGCGCACCAGAAAGGTCTCGTCGTCGCGCGTCACCAGCGCGCTGCCGTTGACCACCACCCAGTGCTCGGCGCGATGGAAATGCTTCTGCAACGACAGCTTGCGGCCGGGCGTAACCACGATGCGCTTGACCTGGAAACGGTCCCCCAGGATCAGGGTTTCGAAGAAGCCCCAGGGCCGATACAAACGGTTGTGCGCGACTGCCTCGTGCCGTCCGGCGGCCTTCAGCCGGTCCACTACCTTCTTCACGTCCTGCGCGTGGTCGCGGTGCATCGCCAGCACGGCGTCCTCGGTGACCACGACCACCGCGTCCTCCAGCCCGACCACGGCGGCGAGCATGCCGTCGCTGCGGACGTAGCAGTTGCGCGCGGCCTCCAGCAGCACGTCGCCGACCGTGACGTTGCCGGCTGCGTCCTTGCTCCCCAGCTCCCACAGCGCCCCCCAGCTTCCGACATCCGACCAGCCGATATCGGCCGGCACCACCGCCGCACGTTTGGTCCGCTCGGCCACCGCATAGTCGAGGCTGATCGAGGGGCAGGCGGTGAACGCCTCGACGCCGAGCCGGATGAAGTCGAGGTCGGTCGTGCGCTCGACCACCGCGCGGCGCACCGCGTGCAGCACGTCGGGGGCGTGGGTTTCCAACTCCTCGAGCAGGGTGCGGGCAGTGAACACGAACATGCCCGAGTTCCACAGGTGCTTGCCGTCGGTCGCGAGGCGCGCCGCGTTAGCCGCGTCCGGCTTCTCGACGAAGCGAGCGACCGCGTAGGCGCCCGGCGCATCGTCGAGCGCGGCGCCGAGGGCGATATAGCCGTAGCCGGTCTCCGGCGCGGTCGGGCGCATCCCGAAGGTGACGATGTGGCCGGTGCGCGCCGCCGCGGCGGCGATCGCAAGACTGTTGTGCAGCGCCGCGGTGTCGCCGATCACGTGGTCGGCGGCGAGCAGCCACAGCACCGCGTCGGGGTCCGTTTCGGCGACCAGGACGGCGGCGGCGGCGATGGCGGGCGCGGAGTTGCGGCCGACCGGCTCCAGCAGGATGCGCGCGGAGGGAATGCCGGCGGCGCGGAGCTGCTCGGCGATCAGGAAGCGGTGCTCCTGGTTGCACACGACGATCGGCGGGGCGAAGCGCTCGCCGCGGGCACGCAGCGCGGTTTCCTGAAGCAGGGTGTGGTCGGAGATCAGCGGCCAGAGCTGCTTGGGGAAGGACTCGCGCGAGACCGGCCACAGGCGGGTGCCGGAGCCACCGGACAGGATGACGGGGATGATGGGGGCGGGGTTCATGACCGGGGAATGTGCCTGAACCGGGCGGGGAGTGACCAGGGGATCGTGCGGCGGCGTCTCACGATTATCTCGATATTATGCGGGTGAGACGGCGGTGGTGCAAAAGAGAATGGAGTGGCCGATGCGCCCGCTGGGCGCCAGGCCGGGCTGCGAGCCCGTGTCTTATGGTGCATGGAGTCTTGCCACTGCTGGCGAGGCCGTGCGGCTGGCAAAGAATAATGGAACCACAGATGCACCCCGGATCCAGTCTGGGGCAGGCGCAGATGAACGCAGATTTTTCGGAGCGCTGCCGCTGGCCGTGCCAACCACTCGTTCCATCCGACCGCGTCTGCATTCATCTGCGGTTCGATGGGTGCGGCATTGCGCCCGATTTCGTCTCACGGCGCATTTGCGTGAGACAATGTTGCGCGGCCTGAGAAACGGCGCTCGATGTGCTGATCGGTTCACCAAGTAGCGCTCTCACGTTGCATGGGGTCTTGCCACCATTGCCGGTCCTTGCCGCTGGCCAGGAATAATGGAACCGCAGATGAACGCAGACTTTTTGGTGCGCTGCCGCCGACCATGCCAACCGCTCGGTTCATCCGCGTTCATCTGCATGCATCTGCGGTTGAATATCCTTGGGCGCCCCAAAATCAGCGCGGTTGCTCCACGGGACATGGGGTTCTCCCTCGCGGTATAACGCCGGTCTGACCGTTGCGCCCCTGCCATCGCTCGCTCTTGCTAGTCCGGCGCCCGCAGGAGAGGGCTGGCGTCCCTGGGGAGCAGGTGGCTCGGGTCGCGTCGTCCGGGTTCCGTGTGGTGGTCCATAGCGGAAATATGCCGTTAGTGTTGATCGCTGTCAATTGTTATTGGGCCTAGCTGGTCCTGGCCCGCGTTTCGCCGCTAATGCGAGGTGGCAACCCCGCCTTGCAGGCTTGGGACGGAATTTGGGACGGACACCGTCAGGTTGGGGTGGCGCGCCGCGCCGGCCTCGCGAGCGGCCCCTCCAGCATTCGGATCGGAGCACCATTCCACCATTCTCGCCGGGGAACTGCTAGAGTCCCCAGAATACAAGGATCTGCAGGGCAAGCCACTGTACTATCCGGTTGCAGCCTCTGCGGCCCCCAGCATTAAGGTGTTGGAGGAAGCGGTACGGCAGCGTGGCCGGTCGAAATCACGGGACGATCTACATCCTGTAGGGTTGCTGACACTGAGCGATCAGTCGTTGGCTGTACAAGATGCTCATGGAAAGTGGGCTAAAACTCCTAAAACTCCCATCCTTGTTCGTCCATGAATTCCTCTAGGGTCAGGCACTTGATACCGAAATGTTGGCAGATGTTCGGGATTTTGGTCGCGTTCGGCTTGAGCTGCTCCATCGTAACAACTGCCCGTCCCTCGACCGCTGCCTTGGCGATGACGAACGGATCGGCATTCTTGCCACCCTTAAGCAGTTTTTGCTGCTCGATGTTCTGCTGGAAGTGTCGCACGCCGTAGATTCTGGCAACGAAAGCACCTTCAGCGGCAGTGGGCGTCGCGAACAGCTTGCTGTTTCGCTTCGCCCATTCCAAAAGGTCGTCTGGTGCGCCGTCCTCGATCTCGCGAAGGGCCTCGCGAGTCGATACGATATTGCCGTTGGCGACCAGATCGTCGAAGCGCTCCCACAAGCTGCGGAAGGTTCGGCGGTAGAAGTTCTTGAACAGGACCGAGAGTGGTGAGTTGTCGAAAACGTAGCTCATTGGCTACCTTGCAGAAAATATTCCTCGAGTGTGCCGATGTTCCTCGGCTTGGTGTCGAGATATTCGGCAAGCTGTGCATCGTCGATGCGATTCTGATGGTACTGCCGAAATGCAAGGTTGATGTAGTCGCGCCCGAGATAGATGATTTGCGTGTAATACCAGTTGCCACCGCTGCCGCCAGTCTTTTGTGCAGCCCACTCGTCCGCGGCGCGCGCGTATTCAGCTTGGTCGATCCAACCGCGATCAAGAAACTTGCGGTAAATGACCTCGCGGCTGACATGGTAGCGCTGCGCGAGTTGCGAGGCCGTTTGTTCTGAGTGGTCGCGGTCGGCCATGGCGTCGCTGAACACCGTATCCGGCACCAGGAATTCCGCTGCGAACTGGTTGCACAGAATTTCGATGCGGCGCTGCTGCTCGGGCAGTCTTGTGATGTAGCGGTCCTCAATTGTGTCGATGCCGCTCGTGTGAAAGAGAAGATGCGCTAGCTCGTGAAACAGCGTGAAAATCTGGCGCGTCTTGGTCGCACTATTGTTGACATAGATGATCGGAAACTCGTTGTCGTAGAGGCTGAATCCTGAATAGCCTTCCACACGAAAAGCATCCTTGAACACAAACACGCCGGCGGCATGCAGCGTATCGCGCCACGCTTTGAGTGCGGTTTCATCGTCCGGCCAGCGGTATTGATCGGAAAGGCTGACGCCGAGGTAATCGCGCACCTGCGCTGCCATTCGCGCGATGGAGCGGGTATCGCGGAATCGGAGATCGCGAGTGATGAGCCGCGCGCTCGGATTTCGGCCTTGGGTAAGCTCGGACAAGTTGAGCTGAAGGGCCTTCGCCTTCCGAAGCAGGAAACGCACCTGCCGCGGGATTTGGTCAAACTCGGTGTCGGGCAGCGTGCGGAACGATTCTCGTATGGGCGGCAGCGTCGGCGGCTCGGGAAAGAAGAAGGCCGCGATCGGCAGCTTCAGCTCGTCGGCAAGCTTTTCGAGCTGTGGATAGGTCGGCAGCGCCTCGCCAGCTTCCCACGCGGCGATGTGGGGAAACTTTTGCGTGGCGTCCTCGATGGTCAATCCGGCGCGCTTGCGCGCCCAGGCGACTATCTCCTTGTTAACCGGGATCCCCTCGCTAGCCATGCGGCACCTCTGGCAATGGCGGTCGCGAAATCGTCGCCTGACTCACGATGTAGCTACGGGCGCTCGGCGGTCGCTCAGGTGATTTTCTCGCGGAACACCTTTTCGCACGCGGCCGCCCTAAGTTGCGCGAGCTGGCTGCTGAGGTTCTGGGCACCGGTCGAGACTCGAGCGTAGCCGTAAGCCATGTCTCATTCTGCATCAGAAATTTGCATCAGGTAAGCGCAAATTTTCAGCACTCTAGCTCTGATGCAATTCTATGATTTATGCCCCCAGCGGTTGCGCGATGTACGCCGTGCCGGCCCTTCATCTCCGCCCCGGGATTGCTTCCCCCGCCTCCCCGGGGTGGCAATCACTCCGTGCGTCAGTTCGGCAGCTCGCCTTCCTGCTTCAGCATGCGGATCCCCTGGCGGAACGCCTCGGTGGTATTGGCCACATCGTTCGCCGTATGGGTGCAGGACAGCAGCCCGCCGCCGCGCGGATTGAGGTCCACTCCGTTGACCAGCATCGCCAGACGCAGCTTGTTCACTAGTCCCTTCGGCTGATTCTTCATGTCCTCCAGCGGGATCTTCGCCGGATCGAAGCTGTACGGCCCGATATCCAGTCCGCTCGGGTTCACGAACAGATGGAAGCCCGAGTAGGTGCCGTACACCGCCCACGGCACCTTCGCCTCCGCCAGCACCGCGTTCAGCTTCTCGCGCAGAGCGGCGGCCGTCGCCGACGCCCGGTCGGACGCATCGGTTTCCGCGATCACGGTCAGTGCCGCGGTGCCGGCCGCAGCCGACACCGGATTGGCGTTGAACGTGCCGGGATGCGCGATCTTCTCGCGCCCGGTGCGCGCCGCGACATTGAAGTCGAGCAGGTCCAGGATGTCCTTGCGTCCCGCGACGCACGCCCCCGGCAGCCCGCCCGCGACGATCTTGGCGAAGCTGGACAGATCGGGACGCACATCGAACGCCATCTGCGCCCCACCCTTGGTGGCGCGGAAGCCGGTGACAACCTCATCGAAGATCAGCAGCACGCCGTACTGGGTGCATAGCCGGCGCAACTCCTGGGCGAACTCGGCGCCCAGCGGTACCTGGCCGAACGACGACCCGGTCGGCTCGTAGATTACCGCCGCGATGTCGTTGTTGCCGGCGAAGGCGGCGCGGATCGCGTCGAGGTCGCCCGGGTTCACCAGGATCGATTTCTCCGCCACGCCCGGCAGCACGCCCGGCGTCGGTGAGCCGTCGAAATGGTTGGTGTAGCCGCTGGCCATCTGGTCGTGCCAGCCGTGGAAATGGCCCTTGAGCCGCATCAGCGTCTGCTTGCCGGTGAAGGCGCGCGCGAGCCGCACCGCCATCAGCGTCGCCTCGGTCCCTGACGAGGTGAAGCGGATCCGCTCGGCCGACGGCACCAGGCGCTGGATGGCGCGCGCCCACTGCACTTCGCGCGGATGCGACGCGCCGAACTGCGTGCCCTCGTCCAGCGCCTCGCGCACCGCCGCCGTCACCACGGGGTGATGATGCCCCAGCAACAGCGCGCCGTGGCCGCCGAAGTAGTCGATATAGCGATGGCCATCGACGTCCCACTTGTGCGGTCCCTCCGCGCGGGCGATGAACACGCCATAGGGATCGACGTTGCGCGCGTCGTGGGTGATCCCGCTGGGGAACACCTCGTTGGCCTCTTTCGCCAGCTCGGCCGAGCCGGGCGTGCGCTCACGATAGGCGGCGATGATGCGGGAATTGCTGAGTTCGGCAGCGACGTCGTTCATGGCCCAGCCTCGCTGTGGGTTGTGCTTGCCATAGTGGCGCGATGTGGCAGGGTTGGCCAGAGGGAGGGCGCCGCATGTTCGATCTGGTGTTGAAGGGCGGCCGGGTCATCGATCCCGCACAGGGCCTGGACGCGCGGTTGGACGTGGCATTCGCCGACGGCAAGGTGGCCGAGCTCGGGCCGGACCTTCCCGGCGGCAAGCAGACGCGCGACGTGTCCGGCCTGATGGTGGTGCCGGGACTGGTCGATCTGCACACGCATGTCTATTGGGGCGGCACCTCGCTGGGCGTCGATCCCGACGCGTATGCGAAGGCGAGCGGTCTGACCACGCTGATCGATGCCGGCTCCTCCGGTCCCGGCAACCTGAAAGGCTTCCGCCGGCACGTCATCGAGCGGTCCGAGGTGCGCATCCTGCCGTTCCTCAACATCTCGTTCGCCGGCATCTTCGCGCTGTCGAAGGAGATCAATGTCGGCGAATGCCGCGACCTTGCGCTGCTTAACCCGCGCGTCTGCCTCGATGTCGCGAAGGCGGAGGCCGATCTGGTGGTCGGCATCAAGGTGCGCATCGGCGGCAATGCGTCGGGCGCGTCCGGCATCGCGCCGATGGAGATGGCGCTGGAGGTGGCCGAACACGCCGGCCTGCCGCTGATGACGCATCTCGACGCGCCGCCACCATATCGCTCCGAGGTGATGCCGCGGCTGCGCAAGGGTGACATCCTGACGCATTGCTTCCGGCCGTTCCCCAACACGCCGGTGGCACCCGGCGGTGCGGTGCGCGAGGACGTGCTGGCGGCGCGCGAACGCGGCGTGATCTTCGACATCGGCCACGGCAGGGGTTCATTCGGCTACGAGACCGCAATGGCGATGTTACAGCAGGGGTTTCTGCCGGATGTGATCTCGTCCGACATCCATGTCGTGTCGATCGACGGGCCGGCGTACGACCTGCTCACGACAATGTCGAAGTTTCTGGTGCTCGGCGTGCCCTTGGTGGAGGTGATCCGCGCCACCACCATCAATCCGGTGCGCGCGGTGCGGCTCGCGGATCGCGGCGCGCTGCGCCCTGGGCTCCTGGGGGATGCGACGGTGCTGACACTGGAGCAGGGGCGCTTCGTGTTCGAGGACGTGCTGGGCGAGAAGCTGAACGCGGAACAGCGGCTTGCGTGCCGCGGCATCGTCCTCGGTGGCCGCTGGTGGCACGGGTGACGCGATGGCCAATGAATAATGAAACCACAGATGAACACGGATAAACACTGAGACCATGTGCAGCTATATGCCTATTTATAAATATCCGTGTTAATCCGTGTTCATCTGTGGTTTCAATTTACACTGTTCCTTGAAGTTCGTAACTGTCTGGCAAGGAGAAGGCTAATGCAGATAGGCGTGATCGGACTGGGCCGCATGGGCGCGAACATCTCGCGGCGTTTGATGCGGGCAGGGCATTCCACCGTGGTATGGGACGCCAATGCGGCGACCGTGCAGGAGATGGGCAACGAGGGCGCGCAGGGCGTCGGCTCGTTGCAGCAGGTGGTGCAGGCGCTGAAAGAAAAGCCGCGCGCGGTGTGGGTGATGCTGCCCGCCGGGCGCATCACCGAGCAGACCATCAACCAGCTCGGCGAGCTGATGGACTCCGGTGACATCGTCATCGACGGCGGCAACACGTTCTACAAGGACGATGTGCGCCGCGCGAAGACGCTGGCGGCGAAAGGCATACGCTACGTCGACTGCGGCACCTCGGGCGGTGTGTGGGGATTGGAACGCGGCTACTGCCTGATGATCGGGGGCGAGAAGGCCGCAGTTGATCATCTCGATCCGATCTTCGCCGCGCTGGCGCCAGGGATTGGCACGATCGAGCGCACCGTCGGGCGCGAGGGCCACGATCCGCGCGCCGAACGCGGCTACATCCACGCCGGCCCGTGCGGCGCCGGGCACTTCGTGAAGATGATCCACAATGGCATCGAATACGGCATGATGCAGGCGATGGCCGAGGGCTTCGACATCCTGCGCAACAAGTCGTCCGACAAGCTGCCGGCGGATCAACGCTTCGAGCTGAATGTCGCCGACATCGCTGAGGTGTGGCGGCGCGGCAGCGTGGTGTCTTCGTGGCTGCTCGATCTGACCGCGGAGGCGATGGCGAAGGATCCGGTGCTGGAGCACTTCTCTGGCACGGTCGAGGATTCCGGCGAAGGCCGCTGGACCGTCGAGGCGGCGATCGAGGAGGCGGTGCCAGCCGACGTGCTGGCGGCATCGCTGTTCGTGCGGTTCCGATCGCGCCAGGAGCACACCTTCGCCGAGAAGGTGCTGTCGGCGATGCGGTTCGGCTTCGGCGGACACGTGGAGCCCCCGGCCGCGAAGTCATGACCATCGCCGTGCTGATGGGCGTCTCGGGCAGCGGCAAGACGACCATCGCCCGTGGCGTCGCGCAGCGCGAGGGCTGGCGCCTGGTGGAGGGTGACGCACTCCACCCGCCAGCGAATGTCGCGAAGATGCAGGCCGGCACGCCGCTCACGGACGAGGACCGCTGGCCGTGGCTGCACGCGATCGCGCGGGAGATCGACGCGATGCGTGGGCGCGGCGAGCAGGCGGTGGTCGCGTGCTCGGCCTTGAGGCGCGCCTATCGCGACATCCTGATCGGCGCACGGAAGGACGTCGTGCTGGTGTATCTGCAAGGATCGCAGGCGCTGATCGCGGAGCGGGTTGCGGCACGCAAGGGGCACTTCATGCCGCCCACTTTGCTCGACAGCCAGTTCGCGACACTGGAGGAGCCGGGGCCGGATGAACATCCGATCGTGGTGTCGATCGCGGCGTCGCCCGATGAAATCGTCGATCAGGTGGTGCAGCAACTGAAGGAGCGCACAGCATGAGCGGAGCATTCGCGATCTATCCCAGTCTGCGCGACCGCGTGGTGTTCATCACCGGTGGCGCCAGCGGCATCGGCGCCGAACACGTGACGCAGTTCGCCGCGCAGGGCGCGAAGGTGGCGTTCGTCGATATCGCCGACGATGCGGCGCAGGCGCTGCTCGGCAGGATCGAGGCGGCCAGACATCCGGTGCCGTTGTATCGGCACTGCGACCTGAAGGATGTTGCGGCGTTGCAGGCGACGCTTGCCGAGGTGGCGCAGCGGCTGGGACCGATCACCGTTCTGGTGAACAACGCGGCGAATGACCAGCGGCACAAGTTCGAGGATGTTACGGTCGAGTACTGGGACGAGCGTCTGGCGACCAATCTGCGGCATCAGTTCTTCGCCATCCAGGCGGTGGCGCCGATGATGCGGGCGGCGGGCGGCGGATCGATCGTCAATTTCGGCTCGGTGAGTTGGCATGCGCTGCAAGGTGGCATGCCGGCCTACACGACGGCGAAGGCCGCGGTGGAAGGGCTGACGCGCGGCATGGCGCGCGATCTCGGGTCGGACGGGATCAGGGTGAACACGGTGATCCCCGGCTGGATCATGACCGAGCGGCAGATCACGCTGTGGCTGACGCCGGAGGCGGAGGCGAACCTGATGCAGATGCAGTGCCTGAAGCAGAAGTTGGTGCCGGCGGATGTGACGCGGATGGTGCTGTGGCTTGCCTCCGACGACAGCCGGATGTGCACCGCGCAATTGTGGGTGGTGGATGCGGGCAGGATGTAGATACCATTGTCATTGCGAGGAGCGTAGCGACGAAGCAATCTCCATCGGATAAGCTCGCTACTCGGTGGGGATTGCTTCCCGGGTCAAGTCCGGGACCGCGGCGCTCCTCGCAATGACAGCAGGACCACGATGACCTACGACCAGTTCTGGCTCCGCTATCTGCGCGCCCATAGCCACGCGAGCACGCGTGCGCTGCACTACATCGGCAGCGTGCTCGCGCTTGGCACGCTGGTCGCCGCCATTGCCACGCTCAACTGGCGCGGTCTGATCGCGGCACCGCTGATCGGCTACACCTTCGCGTGGACTGCGCACTTCGCGATCGAGCGCAACCGGCCGGAAACGTTCGGCCATCCGTTCTGGTCGCTGTTCAGCGACTACCGCATGTTGCTGCTTGCGCTCAGCTTCCGGCTCGCGCCGCATCTGCAGCACGCCGGATTGAGGTAGCCAGACAAGAGGAAAACAGGACCATGTGGGAACCAAGCGATCGCTATCCCGACCCGATGGTGCAGGTGCTCGATGCGAGTTTCAACCGCTATCGCTTGCCGCTCGCCTCGGTGGAACGTCTGTTCACGGGATGCCGCTGGTCGGAAGGACCGGTGTATTTCGGCGATGGCCGCTACCTGCTGTGGAGCGACATCCCCAATGACCGCATCCTGAAATGGGAAGAGGAAACCGGCGCGGTCAGCATTTTTCGCAAATCCTCCAACAACGCCAATGGCAATACGCGCGACCGCCAGGGTCGCCTGGTCACCTGCGAGCATCGCGGCCGCCGTGTCATCCGCACCGAATACGACGGCGCGATCACCGTGCTGGCCGACAGTTTTCAGGGGAAGAAGCTGAATTCGCCGAACGACGTGGTGGTGAAGTCCGACGGCTCGATCTGGTTCACCGATCCGCCGTTCGGTCTACTCGGCTATTACGAAGGCGAGAAATACGAAGCGGAACTGCCGGCCAACGTCTATCGCGTCGATGGCCAGACCGGCGCGGTCACCGTGGTGGCCGATGACGTGGAGGGGCCCAATGGGTTGGCGTTCTCGCCGGATGAATCGAAGCTGTACGTGGTGGAATCGCGTGCCATGCCGTCGCGCAAGCTGCGCGTGTTCGAGGTCAACGGCAGCACGCTTGGCGCGAGCAGGATGTTCCTAGACGCCGGCCCGGGCACGCCCGACGGCTTCCGCGTCGATATCGACGGCAATCTGTGGTGCGGCTGGGGCATGGGACAGTCAGATCTCGATGGCGTCCGCATCTTCAATCCAGCGGCGGAACTGATCGGCCACATCGCGCTACCGGAGCGCTGCGCCAACCTCTGCTTCGGCGGGCGCTGGCGCAACCGCCTGTTCATGGCCGCGAGCCACGGGCTCTACGCGCTTTATGTGAACACCCAAGGCGCGCCAGGCGGTTAGACGCGCGCATGTTCGACCTCCGCGGCCACGCGACATCGGTCCGCACCGAAATACTCGCCGGCTGCACCACCTACCTGACGATGGCCTACATCGTCGTGGTCAATCCGTTGATCCTCGCCGGCGCCGGCATCGATCATGGCGCGGCCTTCGTCGCCACCTGCGTCGCCGCCGCGATCGGTTCGGCGGCGATGGGGATGCTGGCCAACCTGCCGCTGGCGCTGGCGCCCGGCATGGGGCTGAACGCCTACTTCACCTTCACCGTGGTGAAGGGCATGGGGCTGTCCTGGCAGGTGGCGCTGGGCGCGGTGTTCCTTTCCGGCGTGCTGTTCCTGATCGTCAGCCTGCTGCGCGTCCGCGAGTGGCTGGTGAACGCCATCCCGATGTCGCTGAAACTCGGCATCGGCGCCGGCATTGGCCTGTTTCTCGGCCTGATTGGCCTGCACGAAATGGGCCTGATCACCGGCCATCCCGAGACGCTGGTGACGCTGGGCCATCTCGCCACGCCGGCCACGCTGCTTGCCTGCCTCGGCTTCCTGGTCATCGCCGGCCTGACCGCGCGCGGCACGCCTGGCGCGATCCTGATCGGCATTCTGCTCACTGCCGCGCTCGGCCTGCCGTTTGGCCTCACTGAATTCCATGGCGTGATCGCGCCGCCGCCATCACTTGCGCCGACCTTCCTGAAGCTTGACATTGCCGGTGCGCTGTCACTCGGCGTCACCACCGTTGTGCTGACGTTCTTCCTGGTGGATGTGCTCGACAATGCCGGCACACTGATCGCCACTACGCAGCGTGCCGGCCTGATGCGTCCCGATGGCACGATCGCGCGGTTGCGCGAGGCGCTGCTGGCCGACAGCGGCGGCGCCATCGTCGGTTCGCTGCTCGGCACCAGCACGACCACCAGCTACATCGAGAGTGCCGCCGGCATCCAGGCCGGCGGCCGCACCGGGCTCACCGCTGTTACCGTCGCGTTACTGTTCCTGTTGACGCTGCTGTTCGCACCGGTCGCCACTGCGATCCCGGCCTTCGCCACCGCGCCCGCACTGGTGTTTGTCGCGTGTCTTATGGCGCGAGCGCTGCGCGACATCGACTGGGACGATGCGACGGAATACGTGCCGGCGGTGGTGCTGGCGATCGGCATCCCGTTCACCTTCTCGATCGCCGCGGGGATCGGGCTTGGCTTTATCGTCTACGTGGTGGTGAAAGCGGCGGCAGGGCGCATCGGCGCGATCGCTGGCGCGGTGTGGCTGGTTGCCGGGTTGTCGCTGCTGAAGTTCGTGCTGGGGTAGGGCGGAGCGCGCACTCCGAATTCACCGCAGGCGGGCTACGACGCGACGGTGCAACAGCCAGCCCGCAGTCGTGAACAACACCAACCCGCCTGCGCACAGCGCCGCGTTTTGCCAGTCGCCCGCTTGCAGTTCCGCCAGCGACAATCCGGCAAATTGCGCCGGCACCACATGCGCCGGTGCCCAGACGAAGGCCGAGCAGACATTGGCGATCAGGAACCTGGAACGCGCCATGCCCGCCATGCCGGCAACCAGCGGCACGGTGGAACGCAGCACCGGGATGAAGCGGCAGATCGCCACGCTCGCGGTGCCGTAGCGATCGAAGAAGCGCTCGGCATGGTCCATCATCGCCGGCCTGCTGGCGAACGGCCACACGCCGCGCAGCCGGAAGCGGAACCGATGACCGAACCAATAGGACACGAAATCGCCGATCACCGCGCCAATGATCGAGACGATCATGATCGGCATCATGGACATGCCGGCCATTGCGCCGGCGGCGGCGACTGCCATCAGGATCGGCGTGCCGGGGATCAGCACACCCAGCACCGCCACCGCCTCGATGACCGCGGCGGCAAACGCAATCAGGATCGCAAGCAAGGGATATTGCGCAGCCAGATCGGCCGCACCGTTGATCAGCGACCACACGCTACAGCTGCCCTGTCGCCGTCAACACCGATGATCTCCCGTCCGTTCCCTGCGGCGAGACTATGCGTCAAATTGGTTCACAAGGGAAGCATTCCGAGGTTAAAACCGTGTCACGCCGGCCGGCAGCAGGGAGACAGTGTGTGGAGTGGGTGGATTGTGTCGTGGCGGGCGCCGGTGTCGTCGGCCTCGCGGTGGCGCGCGCGCTGGCGCTGGCCGGCCGCGAGGTGATCATCCTCGACGCCGCGGAAGGCATCGGCACCGAGACGTCATCGCGCAACAGCGAGGTGATCCACGCCGGCATCTACTACCCCGCCGGCAGCTTGATGGCGCGGTTCTGCGTGACCGGGCACAAGGCGCTGTACGCCTACTGCGCCGAGAAAGGCGTGCCGCATGCCAACTGCGGCAAGCTGATCGTTGCGACCAACGCCGAGGAAGACGCGATGCTCGCCGGCATCAAGCGTCGCGCCGAGCTGAACGGCGTCGAAGGCATGCGCGTGCTCACCGCGGCCGAGGCGATCGCGCTGGAGCCGAACCTGTCATGCACCAGCGCATTGCTGTCGCCGGTCACCGGCATCATCGACAGCCACGCCTTCATGCTGGCGCTGCAAGGCGATGCGGAGAATGCCGGCACTGTAACGGTGTTCCACAGTCCGGTGACTGGCGGGCGGGCGGTACGTGGCGGTGTGGAGATCGATGTCGGCGGCGCCGATCCGATGACGTTGCGCTGCCGGCTGCTGGCGAATTCCACCGGCCTGCATGCGCCCGGCTTTGCAGCGCGCATCGCCGGCATGCCGCCGGATCGGGTTCCGGCGGCGTATTACGCCAAGGGCAACTACTTCACGCTGTCCGGCCGTTCGCCGTTCTCGCGGCTGATCTATCCGGTGCCGGTGCCGGGCGGGCTCGGCGTGCACCTGACGATCGATCTCGGCGGCCAGGCGCGCTTCGGACCCGATGTGCAGTGGATCGATGCGATCGACTACACGGTGGACCCAACGCGTGCGGACAGCTTCTACGCCGCGGTACGGAAGTACTGGCCGGCACTGAAGGACGGCGCGCTGCAGCCTGGCTATGCAGGCATCCGCCCGAAGATCGTGCCGCGCGGCGCGCCCGCGCAGGATTTTGTCGTGCAGGGTCTGCGGACGCATGGCGTGGCAGGGCTGATAAATTTGTTCGGCATCGAGAGCCCCGGCCTTACCGCATCGCTCGCGTTGGCGGATCACGTGGTGGAGGTAGCGGCGACCGGATAGGCAGCAGTTGACGTTGATCTTACCGGGTCTTACCTGAGCATGCATGCAGACTACCCGATTATCCTCGAAGGGCCAGGTCATCCTCCCGAAATCGGTGCGGGATGCGCAGCAGTGGGGGCCGGGCACGGAGTTTTCGGTGGAAGCGGTCGGCGATGCCATTCTCCTCCGGCCGCTGAGGTCCGTTGCGCACAGCCGGCTCGAAGAGGTGGCCGGCTGTCTGCGGGTGACCGGTCCGCCCCGAACGATCCCCGAGATGGATGCCGCCATCGTCGCGGAACTGCGCCGACGCCGTGATCGCGGTCGATACTAACGTTGTCGTTAGGCCATTTTCCTTTTAGGCCATTTTCCTTTTAGGTTGACCATAACCTGCATGATGCAGATAGGCGGCGCACTCGGCTGATGAGAACTGCTTCAGCCCTTTGCGAACGCCCACCGTCAAGCTGCGCAGCGAGCGAGGGCCGAGCTTGCGTAGAAACGCCACGGCTTGCGCAAAATCCGGCTTCCGTCCGGCAGCTCTGTTGAAGCAGTGTTGTTGCCCGATGCAATCAGGACCGCAACCCGGGGCCAGTGACGCCGGACGTAGCGCGCCAATTCGAGACCATCCATCGATCCAGGCATCTGTACATCGGTAAAAAGCAGATCGACCGCCCGGGATTTTATGATCGCAAGTGCATCGTCGGCGCGAGCAGCCTCAACGACGGTATACCCAGCCTCGGTCAGAACCTCGGCTGCCAGCATCCGACGCGCTGATTCGTCTTCCGCCACAATGATGACAATCGGTCCGGGACCAGGGTGGGACGGCGGCATGATCATCAGACGTCAAGCCGATTATTACCGCAGAAGTTCCACGACACCGGATATTTGAACGACGTGAGCGGAAGAGGACATCATCTTCGTTTCTAGAAGCACCAGGGAGTCCTGCCTACCTACTCAAAAAGTGTGGCGCAGCCAGATTGTTTGTCCGCCAAACCTCATCAGATGCTATGGGCTTGGAAACAGAATACGAGAACGCTAATGAGCAAGATCCTTTCAGTTGCCGTGGTGCTCGGCATTGTGGGCACGGGGTCGGTTTTTGCCCAGACGACCACTCCGTCGCCGTCAACGGCACCCCCCGCAGCAGCAACCGGCAACACCGATAATACGACGGCGGCGCCGGTGCCTGGCGCGAACAGCTTCACCATGGCACAGGCCAAGAAACGCCTGGAAGACCATGGCTACACGCAGGTCTCGGCGCTGACGAAGGACAGCAATTCGATCTGGCGGGGCCATGCCATGAAGGATGGTAAGGCGGTGGATGTCTCCCTCGACTACCAGGGAAACATCACCGCGAACTGACGAGACCCCGTCCCTGAGGCGACCATCCGGTCGCCTCTTTGTAAGGAATACGTTATGACCACCAGAACTGTCACAGGCTTATACGACACCTACGATGCCGCGGCGCAAACGGTCCGCGATCTCGAGGCCGCCCAAATCCCTCATGGTGAGATCAGCATGGTGGCACACCGAGCCGATACTCACGAAGTGCCGGGTGAGTCTGCACACGGGGCTGCGACGGGTGCCGGAACTGGCGCATCGGCTGGTGCCGCACTTGGCGGAGGCGCCGGTCTGCTCGCCGGACTTGGGATGCTCGCCATTCCTGGTGTCGGGCCGGTGGTGGCCGCAGGTTGGCTGGTTGCGACGGCGGTCGGCGCCGTGGCGGGGGCGGCAGCGGGGGGCGCCACCGGTGGTTTGATCGGTTCTCTTACCTCCTCAGGCGTCACCAAGGAACATGCGAGCTTCTACGCGGAGGCGGTCCGGCGGGGCGGCGCGCTGGTAACCGCTCGCGTCGACGAAGAGCTTGTTGCCACCACCGAGGCTATCATGCAGCGCCATGGCCGTATCGACCCGGCGACGCGCGAGAAAGCTTACCGAGACAGTGGCTGGACGGAATTCAACGAGGATTCGCCGCCATACGCTGCTGCGGATGTCGCCCGAGAGCGCGCGCTCTATTCCAGTCGTCCGGGGATCTGATCTCCGGGTTGACCATACGAGCGCTGCCCGTCGAAAGCTGCCCGACTCACCCGGTTACTGTTCCATAGGATGATACCATGTTCTTCCATCAAAAAGAACTGATCCAGCCGGTCAAGGTCGGTAAGCCAGATGCTCGCTTCGGCACTTTCCTGCTGGAGCAATTTGGCGGCGCCACCGGCGAGCTCACCGCTGCATTGCAGTATTGGGTGCAGTCCTTCCATATCGAGAATGCCGGCATCCGCGATATGCTGCAGGACATTGCCATGGAAGAATTCGGTCATCTGGAGATGGTCGGCAAGCTGATCGCTCAGCACACGAGCAAGATCGATCAAACTGGCGTCTATGATGCGCCGTTGTTCAGACTGAAAGGCGGCGGCCCGCATTTCCTTGATAGCCGGGGAAGTTGCTGGACTGCCGCATATATCCAGGAAGGTGGCAACGTCGTGCGTGACCTGCGCGCGAACATCTCTTCCGAGGCCGGTGCTCGCCAGACGTACGAGGCGCTCATCAAGGCGTGTGACGACGAGGGCACCAAGAAGACCCTTACACATCTTCTTACGCGTGAAATCACGCACGCCAATATGTTCATGAAGGCGCTGGATGCGATGGGCAAGCTGACCGATCCTATGTTCGGCAATATCCCGCCTGATGAAACCGTGAAACTGGTCTTCAACCTGTCGCAGGGAGAGGATGTCCGAGGGCCGTGGAACGAGCAACCTGACTTCACATACGTCGAGGCCCCGCAGCCACAGGGTGGCCTGCCGCCTGCTCCAATCAATCCGGATGACGAGGGGTCGGCGACAGCGAAGGGAACAGGAAAATCGCAACGGAGGCGATGACGATCGTGAGAAGGCGCGCACGCAGCACACGACATGCTCTTCCGAAGACAGTGAGCCTGCTGGCTATGGCGTCCTGTGAAACGATATGGCGCCGTACGCTGTTGATGACCCAGGGCATCTGTACGCTTGCCGAGTATCGACGAATGGCCGAGGAAAAGGCGGCGGCGTGGCAAATGTCGACGGCGGCCTTCATCGCGGGACGTGGCCACGCTGCTGTCCTGGCGCCGTTCGTTAATCGAGCCCGGGCAAACGCACGGCGGCTTCGTCGAAAGGGCTGACAATCGGGTTGGTAGGGAAGTGCCGCTCACCGACAACTGACTGGTTCTCGTCATCAACCATCGTAAGGAATCAGACCATGAGGCAATCGATCAGAGCTCTGGCCAGTGCGGCGATGCTTGGGACCGCGCTGATCGGCCCCGCCTTCTCGCAGGGCGCACCGCAGACGGTCACCCTGATGAAGGTCGACCCGCAGACGCTGGCTACTGGCTATCGAGCCTCCAAGCTCGTTGGCAGCACCGTCGTCAACGAGGCCGACGAGACGGTAGGCACGATCGACGATCTGATCGTGACTCCGGGGGGACAGGCACCTTATGCCGTATTGTCGGTTGGCGGTTTCCTCGGTCTCGGCACGAAATATGTTGTGGTGCCTTTCCCCTCACTGCAGGTGATCGACAAACGGATGGTGCTCCGTGGCGCTACCAAGGATGCGCTGAAGGCACTTCCTGACTTCAAGTACAACAGCTGATCCGGGCGACGCTTGTGATGCAACCGGGCAGCCTGATGCCTGAAGGTCTCGACAGCAAGGAGAAGCCGATGAACGCGGAAATTGAAATTCTGATTTCGGAGCTGGAATCGGCTCGATTGGCGCAGCTACAGCAGTTGATGGGTTGCGACATCGCGGCATCTGCCGCTGAAGTCAGAAGCTTGGCCGACCTTCAAATGGCTTTGACCGCCGCTAAAGAGATTTTGGCGGCTCATGAGCCGCGTCTTGGCCACGGGAGTGAGACCGCCATCTGAAAAGCCGGCGTCAACAGCTGTTCCGATGGGCACTGCGGCGGAAACCTGCCCGTGCTGTCCGCGTTCATTCGCCCAGTTTGCAACGGACCACTCCTGTTTGGTCGGATCTGGCACCTGCTGAGTGACGGTGTGCAGGCTTTCATTGCCGACGACGCACTCAGCCGGGGAGCATCGATCTCATTCTATACTATCACCTCAATTGGTCCCGTGTTGTTTATCGTGGTAGCCATTGCAGGTCTGGCCTTCGGCGAGGACGCGGCGCGTGGCGCGATAGCGGTGCAACTACGTGACTTGATGGGCCGACCGCTACGACCTCGGACCGATCGCGGCCGGACGTCTGACGACCTCGCTCGAGCGAGAGGTCACCATTGGTTCGCTGCACGTGACTCCGGGGCGCTGGCTAGGGTGCTGACCGGCGACGATCCCGCGCAACTTGAGCGTGCCCGCAGGCTGTTCGAGGCCGAGACAATCTTTCTGCCTAAGACCGTCGTCCTGGAAACCGAATGGGTGCTCCGCAGCCTCTATGGTCTGTCATCGCGTGACATCGTGGGCGCACTATCGGCTCTTGTCGCGCTGCCGCAGGTCCGCTGCGAGGACACGGCCGCCATATCGGCAGCGCTGGAACTGATGCGCCGGAACCTGGACTTCGCCGATGCGCTTCACATTGCATCAAGTGGCGCCGCACAGCGCTTCGCTACCTTCGACCGCAAACTGATGCGCCGTGCCAAGCTCGCGGCAACCCGGATCGCCGTTTCTGCCCCTTAACCGCAGCCTCGGCTCAGCTTCGCGCCTCTGGCCGGAACCGCACGCCCTTGCGCGCGTAGCCACCGCCGAGACCGATCGGCGTGCCGTCGGCACGCCAGCAGGCGGCGCCGGTCATCATTCCGTCGGTACCGAACCGGATCGCACTCATGCCGCCGCCGACATTGCCGACCACCGCGACATCGTGGCCGCGATCGCACAACACCGCCAGCACGCCGGACGGCACGGCGTTCTCGACTTCCACGCCGTAGCCCTGGGTCCACAGACGTGGCGCCTCCACCGCCTCCTGCACGCTCATCCCGTGGTCGATCAGATTGGAGATCGCCTGCATCACCGAGGGGAAGATGCGCAGCCCTCCGGGCAGCCCGAGCGCATAGCGCGGCCTGCCATCCTGCAGCACCATCACCGGCGACATCGATGAGGTGATGCGCTTCCCTGGAGCCACGGAGTTTACACGGCCTGTATGGGGCGTGAACACAAACATGTAGTTGTTCGGGATCATGCCGGTGCCGGGCACGATATAGCGCGCTCCGAACAGCGAGTTGATCGTCTGTGTGCTGGCGACGATGTTGCCCATGCCATCGGCCACGGTGAGATGCGTGGTGTGCGCGTCTTCGCCCGGGGCCACCTCGGCGCTCCAGCTCTGCGCATGCGTGAGGTCGATGCGTGCGCGGCGATCGGCCGCATAGGATTTCGACAGCAGCTTCTCCACTGGCACCTTGACGAATGCCGGATCCGCGGTCGCGGACGCCCGGTCGGCGAAGGCGATCTTCAGCACTTCGGCCAACAGGTGCAGCGTGTCGGCGGAGCCGAAGCCGAGTGCACCGATGTCGCAACCTTCCAGGATGTTGAGCATCTGGATGATGTGCAGCGGTCCGGACGAGGGCGGCGGCGGACCGATGATTTCGTAGCCGCGATAGGTCCCGCGCAGCGCGTCGCGGTCGATGGTGCGATAGCGCGTCAGGTCCTCGCGCGCGAGGTAGCCGCCGGACTTCGCCATGTGTTCGGCGTACAGCGTGCCGAGCGCGCCGGTGTACAGCAGCTCCGGACCTTCGCGCGCGATGCTGCGCAGCGTCTCGGCGTAGTCGCCGGCGACCAGCCGCGTGCCGGCTGCGATCGGCATCCCGCCGGGCAGATACAGCTTGGCGATCTCCGCATCGCGCGCCATGTCGGCAGCGCAATCCGTGACGCATTCGTGCAGATAGGGCGTGACGCGGAAGCCGCGCGCGGCGTGGCGGATCGCCGGCTCCATCACATCGGCCAGCGGGAAGGTGCCAAACCGCGCCAGCACTTCGCACCAGCCCTTCAGGTTGCCGGGCGAGGCCACCGCGGTCGGGCCAACCGCGTTCTTGCGTCCGATGGCATCCATGGTGCCGGGCGCGGCGTTGGGATCGGGCGTAAAGGTGGTCGGGCCGGTGGCGAGCGGCGCCATGCTCTGGTTGTCGATCACCACGTGGCGCCCGTCGGCCAGGCGGATATGCGCGATGCCGCCGCCGAGGATGCCGACCATCATCGGCTCGACCACGGTGAGGGCGAAGCACGCCGCGATCGCGGCGTCGATCGCGTTGCCGCCGGCGGCCAGCATCTCGGCGCCGGCCGCTGACGCCAGCGGGTGGTTGGTGACCACCATGCCGCGCGTGCCGGTCGCCGGCTGCTTCTCGCAACGGAATGTTGTGCCCGCGCGGGTGCGCCAGTCGGTTTCGGGCATGATGCGGCCTCTCATGGGATGATCCAACGCGCAGCATGCGCTGGCGCGCGCGGTGCGACAATCGTTGGAGGGATCAGTATGGACCCGTTCACGTCGGTTGGTTTTGTCGGGGTCGGCGCGATTGTGGCAGCGTATTTCGCCAATCAACAGGGCTGGCTCAGCGCCGAGGACTGGCGGTTTCCCGCAGCGAACCTGGTGGGGTCGTTGCTGATCCTGACGTCACTGTGGACCGCGTGGAACTTCCCGTCGGCCGTGATCGAGGTGATCTGGGCAGCGATCAGCCTGTACGGACTGATCAGGCGGTGGCACTGGCGTTAGACCGCCTCGGCCGCGAAGCGGCGGGGCGCGGCGCAGCAGCTACATCCGCCAGGATGGGCGCGGAACGGCGACGGGTTGGCCGGCTCGGCGCGCGCGCCGCCGATCGCCGGCAAGGTCAGGCTACGTGGCGCCGGATCGCCGCAGGCGGGGCAGGGCTGTGGCAGGTCGAACTCCGCGATCGGGTGGCTCTCGCTGAACGGGCCGCAACGGCCGCAGTCGTAGTCGTAGGTGGGCATGCAGGTCTCGCCAATCGGTTTCGGTGCCGCCGAGTTTGCCATTGGAGGGCGCCGCCGGTCCAGATCGGGCACCGGGCGATGATGCCTCGGTTAGCAATCCCGTTGACGCTTCCAAGTGGATGCTCGCGTGCAGTGCCTGCGCTTGGGCTCGGAAGCCTATCAAGCTCGCGCTCGGCGATGTTCCGGCCAACCTCGACATGAAGTAATGTCGTCGATCGGTTACCGTTGTGCCAACCCAGGACGCGAGATATGGGAACTTGGGGCGCTGGAACATTTGACAACGACCAGGCGGTCGATTGGACGTACGGCCTGGAAGGCAAGACGGACTTATCATATGTCGAGCTGGCCCTCGACCGCGTTCTGGGTGTAGGCGATGGCTACCTTGAGGCCGATGACGCCCAAGAGGCCGTCGCGGCAGTCGAAGCCGTCGCAAGACTCCAAGGCCGTTTCGGGACAAGGAACGCATACACGACCACGATTGATGGTTGGGTGAACGGGATGGGCATCAGACCTTCACAGCAGCTTATCTCAAAAGCAAAGCAGGCTCTCGCTCGCATTCAACAGGAACCCTCCGAACTGCTCGAAGGCTGGGAGGGGAGCACTGATGTCCATTTATGGCGGCAAGCGTTATCGGAGCTTGACTCGCGCATTGAGGCCGTCGGTAGCGTCACCGATTGAAGTGTTTTCGCGAAGTCAGAAGGCTGGCTCTTGCATTTTCCGTGGCTGAGCAGGGAAGTGTGATGCCCGAAGGCACTCCGTTCACTGATCAGGGCTGTTCGGTTCCGGGGGCGCCGGGCCGTTGGCTCTCCACCGCCTTGCGGATCGCCTCAACGTCGGCAAGGTCTTGCGCTCGACCGCTCGCCAGTTTCGCGGCGACCAGGTCGTCGCGGGAGATAAAGCTCGCCTTCAATCCGCTCGCTGCGTCAACAACATCTTCGACCCGGCGCGGCCATGCGGTGTCAAACTCAACCCCCGGTATCGCCGTAAGAATATCAACGCCGACCGGCGCACGGCCCATGCGAAAAAACGAGCCGGGTTCCGCGAAGTCGGCGGGCGTCAACCCTTGCAGCGGCGCGCCGAATTCAGCCAAGGCCGTGAAAATCGCCTTCGCATTCTCCGCATCCGCCTTTACCAGAATGTCAAGGTCTTTGGTTGCTCGCGGCTGCGCGTGAATGGAGACGGCGTAAGCTCCGACAACAAGATACTTAACCCGGTGCGCGTTCAAGACGGACAAGAGTTCTTTGAAGTCTGGGTACATCGGGAACCGCGCCCTTTAGCGCATAGTGTTCTTCGGTGAGTTCGGAAACTGCTGCCACACGCTCATGTACGGGACGGCTTTGCCAGTAGCGGTATTCGTCCGCTTTCATCTCGTCAAAGTCCGTGTATTTGCGGATGGTCTTGTCCATGTATCCATTAGTAGCACAACGGGGTCTCTTCCGGCAACGCGCCGGCGGATGGGGGATGTCCCGGCTGCTGTTGAAACTTTTCTGGAGGCGTTGCCCGCCTTGAGCCGGTAGGCTCGGGGTGTCGAATCCACACAGGAGATCAACGCCATGGATAACAGTAGAGAGACGGCGGCCGGCATGCCAGAGGCAGTGGTCGCCGAAGCGCGGCAACAGGTCGGAGCGAGCTTCGGGCGCTTCTGCCTGGCGGCAGGTGTGAGTGCATTGAGTGAGCCGATGGAGCAGGACGCGATCGAGCTGTGCGGTCCGCACTATGGCCACAAGAATGGCAAGGCCGCGCACCGTTGGGGCAAGACCGCGGGCAAGATCGGCTTTCACGGCGGCAAGGTATCGCTGGCACGGCCCCGTTCACGTCGGTTGGCTTCGTTGGGGTCGGCGCCATTGTGGCGGCGTATTTCGCCAATCAGCAGGGCTGGCTCAGCGCCGAGGACTGGCGGTTTACCGCAGCGAACCTGGTGGGGTCGTTGCTGATCCTGACGTCACTGTGGACCGCGTGGAACTTCCCGTCGGCGGTGATCGAGGTGATCTGGGCGGCGATCAGCCTGTACGGACTGATCAGGCGGTGGCGCTCGGGTTAGACGGCCTCGGCCGCGAAGCGGCGGGGCGCGGCGCAACAGGCACAGCCGCCAGGATGGGCGCGGAATGGTGACGCGGTCGCCGGCTCGGCGCGCCCGCCGCCGATCGCCGGCAGGGTCAGGCTGCGCGGCGCCGGATCGCCGCAGGCGGGGCAGGGTTGGGGCCGGTCAAATACGGCGATCGGGTGGCTCTCGCTGAACGGGCCGCAACGGCCGCAGTCGTAGTCGTAGGTGGGCATGCAGGCCTCGACATTCGGTTCCGGTGCCGCCGAGTTTGCCACTGGTGGGCGCCGCCGGTCCAGATGGGGCGCCGGGCGGTCCCGCTTACGTTTCACAGCCGACGTTCCCGTGAGGTGCCTGGGTTTGGGCTCGGGGCAGATCAAGGCGCGGGCTCGTTGTCTGTTCCGGTCATATCTTCCGGAAACCGCAACCCCTTGAAAAGGCTGCGGTGGGCGGAGGTCCCGGAAGTATTGAGTTTCGCAAATATGGCTCTTCCATCTCCATTACCCACTGGTATACAGGTAACGAGGTTCCTGCCAACGTGCATACCCTTGGTTTTTCTGGAGCGGCAATGACCTCGTCAAACCCTGCTGCCGAACTAGTGCTGTTGGTCACCGGCTACCGCGTCTCGCAGGCGATCCACGTTGCCGCGACACTCGGAATCGCTGACATAATCAAGGACGGAGCAGCCTCGGCCTCCGACCTCGCAGTCGCGACCAACTCGCACGCGGGAGCTCTATATCGCGTGCTCCGGGCACTCGCAGCGGCTGGCGTATTCCATGAGGACGACGAAAAGCGGTTCTCTTTCACGCCGCTCGGCGAATGCCTACGCTCGGATGCAGAGCGGCCAATGGCGGCCTGGGCGTCATTTATCGGGCGTCCTCATCAGTGGCAGGCCTGGGGCTCGCTTTCGCACAGTGTGCGGACCGGCGAGAACGCCTACCGCCACGTCCATGGCGTTGGCCTCTGGGATTACCTCGTCGGACATCCTGAGGAAGCGGCGATCTTTGACCGCGCCATGACCGGCGGCTCTCGCGGCGTCGTCGAGGCTATTGTGTCAGCTTACAACTTCTCGGCGTTCGGTCGTGTCGTGGACATCGGAGGTGGTCAAGGCGCGATGATCGCCGCTGTCCTCGCAGCACATACCAACACTCATGGCATCCTGTTTGACAGACCGGACGTCGTGGCACGGGCGCAACCTGTATTGGAAGCGGCGGGTGTCGCCAAACGGTGCGCCGTGGTGGGAGGCAGTTTCTTCGAGACCATTCCCAAGGGTGGCGACGCATACCTGCTCAAATATATCCTTCACGATTGGGACGACGCCGCCTCGCTCGCGATCCTGGCAGCATGCCGCCGGGTATTTCATTCGGAAGCAAAACTTTTGATCATAGAACGGATCGTCGGGGGTCCGAATGACGGCCTTGAGACGAAAACCTCCGATCTGAACATGCTCGTGTCCCCTGACGGACAAGAACGCACAGCGGATGAGTTCGCGGCCCTGCTGGGAAATGCAGGGTTTCGCATGCAGCGGATCGTCGAAGTCACTCCTCGTCTCTCTATCGTTGAGGCCGCACCAATCTAACTTCTTTTCGCGCTATGGTCATGACTTGAAGTGTAGTCGCCAAGATATGCCTGCCGGTGAGCGGCTCGCCCACTTTGGAGGTTAGCGGGGTCCTACTTATTCCTGTTAGTCGCACAGGCTATATCAGGTTGGGGTTGCGACACCGCCACACCGCCTGACGTTGCGTAAGGCGTATCGTCGAGGTGGACATACTTGCCTCCCGGCAGCACCTTCATATCGATGTCCGAGTAGTGAGCAGCATCGTCCGCTAGGCGGGTGCCGATTTCGATCAATAGGACGTCGGATGAACCGCGGTTCTGCAGCACATTCCTGAAGGTATCGGCCCGGCGGTTCCCCGGACGCTCCGGGATCGCGATTGTGCGGTTGTCTAATATCTGCACGAAGCCCGGTAGGTCTCCTTTTGGGGAAACATCACAACGTCCTTTGGAATCGGACGAGG
>Ga0209040_10000188_pt1 | contig 43312 bp, 48 predicted proteins | sample BogFormECP12_OM3_FD_188240 | JGI IMG/M metagenome (GOLD analysis project Ga0209040, IMG submission 188240) | Bog forest soil microbial communities from Calvert Island, British Columbia, Canada - ECP12_OM3 (SPAdes) (version 2) | ecosystem: Environmental > Aquatic > Freshwater > Wetlands > Bog ... | reverse complement strand
ACTGAGCGGGCGGTGCGGTCTCGGTCGTACGCTTACACAGAAGGAACGTTCCCCAATTTTTCGACGCATGAAAATTGGTGAAGGTCCCGTAAAGGGAAAGGAGTGGTGAGCGCGGAAGGAATCGAACCTTCAACCTACTGATTAAGAGTCACGTAAGGCTCATCCATCCAGACGGTCGCAACTCACAATAAACCAGTAACTTACACAAGTCTTGCGCGCACAGAAAATTCGCTCCAAGTGCTTGAAAAGTTCGCCATATTTGGCAACGTACAGCCACAATTACAGCCACACCTATCCGTCCATCCTAGCGCAGTGTTTTACCGAGAGAGGAATTCGAACCTAGAGCGCCTAACACAATCAACAAATTAGGAGGCGCGAATGGCACACCAAACCTCCACGCTTCAGCGAAAACAAACGATTGGACGCTTACCTGGTTGGAAGACGTTTTGAGATCGCAGCCCGCTCATGCGGCATCGTGTCCCTCTTTCCACGGCCTCCTTATCATGAACCTTCTAGGTAATCTGCCTAGGGAGAGCTAACACTACGGAGCAACAGACCTTTCTTTCGACCTGCCGAGGTAAGGGCACCACCTTCAGGGACGCCACGAAAGGGCTCTGGGATCAGAACCGTCACCACTGTTCCGTCTTCACTCAGACGCAACGTCATCGTGGAAGAGCAGCCAGGGCAAAGCCAAAAGTATTCCACTCGGTTAGATTTCGATCCAAGTGTGGGGTCGTGTTCGAGGCGAAAGAGTCTCCCCTCTTTAAAATACAGAAACGAGGTAGAACACGAAGGATTACTACACTTTGCGATCATGACCTCTGCTGCCCTTCTTCCAGAATTCCATTGTTGAAAATTCCCGGCGTCGTCCGAACGTCACGGCAAGTTATTCCAGCAGTTCCGGGGGCAGGCTACGACTTATGGCTTGGAGTCCTGGCGTCCAGTGTCGAAACGAGTTGCCGGGCGGGTGCTGGGATAGCGACGCGCCGGGATCGCACGATCTGCCTTGCCGGAATCTTCCGCCCATAAATCTGTTCATTTGCGCCACCATCGGGGCGAATGGTTGATCCTTCAAGGGCAATACCTGCAAAAACGCCTCGAGCACGGGAGTAGCTCAAGATGTCGGCCCGCAACGTAGCATCAGTCTCCGCGGAGAGGTCGCGGCCGACCGGGCCCGCAGCAACCGAAGCATCCGCTCCAAGCTTCACTTTACTGGCGAGAATTGCGCTCGCACCTCGCTCGTTCATAATCAGGAGAACAAAATCCGTTGCCTCTCCCCCTATTTGGAAGCCGAAGCTGCCGCCCTCGAGTGCCATCATGGTGGGTGCGCCCCAATGCCCCCTGAAATCCTGGCCCTGGCGGCAGGACATCGCTCCCCGCCCATAACTTCCTCCGACAATGAAGGCCGCCTTCAAGACGGACGGGAACACGACCACACAATCGGCCTTGTCGAGCAAGTCCTGAGGGATGTCGTCGGGAACATCGAGAATCTCCTTCAACACAATGCCGCTATTCTTTAGCCGGTCCTCATCTTTTTCGTGGTCAGCTGCCCAAGCTGGGGCAGAAAGAGTTGGCAGGACCGCGAATACAGTACTCAAAAGGCATGTAATTAATTTTTTCATGTCGCTTCTCCTTGTAAGTGAGTTTTCACGCGAGTCATTACTCCAGCCTCAACGAACAGCTGGCACTCCTCGATTTGTTTCCACTGCACATCATCTCCTCTTGCTAGCTTCAAGTGTGCTAAGCAGCGACAGTGTTTCTTACCGGCGGTGCCATAAACTCTGGCCCGATCGGATCGGCGATCGTTTGTCGCAGAATCTGATCGATCACTGAGCGGGTGTCCGCGTCGAGGTTCCAGTCGAGGACGCTTTTCACAGCTTCGAGTTCCGAGGGATGGCGTGCCCCCCACAACGCTGCAGTTATTCCAGGTGTATCTAAGGCCCAGCGCACGGCCAGATCCATGACGTTCTTTCCATATCGTTTTCGCGCCAGATCGTCGAGACGCTGCACCGCGTCCAGATATTGTGCGAAGCGTGGCGGCTGGAATTTGGGATCGGACTGGCGGAGATCGTCGCCGGTGAACTTCGTGTCCGATCGCAGGGTCCCGGTCAAAAGGCCGCGGCAAAGAGGCCCGTACGCGAATGCGCTCAGTTTCTTTTCGAGTACGTAAGGCAGCACGTCGCGATCAATCTGCCGTTCGAAGAGGTTGTAAGGAGGCTGGACGGTGTTCAACTTACAGACTGACATGAACTGATTCATCTGCTGCGGCGAGTAGTTGCTCACCCCGGTCGCACGGATCAGGCCTTCCTGAAGGAGGCCCTGCATGGCCCGAGCGGTTTCTTCGATCGGCACGGCCAAATCCGGCCAATGAATTTGATAGATGTCGATATAGTCCGTGCGGAGTCGACGGAGCGAATCTTGAACCTCCTGCCGGATGCGACGTTGCGAGGAATTTCGCGAAACCGAGCCGTTGTGCCACTCCAGTCCAACTTTGGTTGCTATGAAAACCTTTTCGCGATGGCCTTTCTCCTCAATTGCCTTTCCGACGATTTCTTCAGAAACCCCGAAGCCGTAAACCGGGGCCGTATCGATCAGATTGATCCCTATATCGAGAGCGGCGTGAATCGTTCGAATCGATTCTTTTTCGTCTGTTCCTCCCCACATCCAACCGCCTATCGCCCACGTGCCTTGCGCAATCCGAGAAACTTTCATTTCGGTGCCAGAGATTACCGTGTATTCCATTCGGTTCATCCTTTCGCCATCCTCTAAAGCATCCGCGGTGCCAAACCGCAAAGCGCTTAAAGGTCTTAAGGCGCGACTGCTGTCAGCGACTTAGCGCTTCAATCGAACTCTTGTGACAAGGCTACGTCCACCCTGTGTCTAAATTGAAATGGTCACGCTGTCCTTATATCGACAGAAGGACTCAAGGCACCTCACTCGGCAGGATAATGTGCGTCGTCATTGATCCGGGTTGGCAGATCAGTGGAACGTCAGTTGCAATCGCTCTGTAACGACAGCGGTAAGAATTTTCGCTATGGGTTTAGCCAGACCGCTTCTGAGGACGGATCGATTAGACCGCGAGGCCTTCGGACCTTTTCGCGCGCTTGATTCGGGAGGGACATCGGCAATGCAGACTCGAAAGATAGTGATAAAGAGGACTTTTCCATATGGTCTTGTAGCTCTCGCCATAATCGGCGTGGGCGTTTCCTTGCTGCGAGCCGAAAGGATGCGAGTCAATGCAGGGCCGGAGGCAAGCAGCGAAACATGCCCGCATGACGACAGCGGCTTGAAGCTGCCCGCCGGTTTTTGCGCAACGGTGTTCGCCGACGGTATTGGTCACGCACGCCATATGGTAGTCGCTCCCGATGGAGTTCTTTATGTCAATACCTGGTCAGGCAGGTACTACGGCGACGACACTCCCCACGCCGGGGGTTTTGTTGTTGCCCTGCAAGACAAGAACGGCTCGGGAAAGGCCGAGACGATCGAGCGCTTTGGTGAGACTGTCCAAAGCGGTGGACACGGTGGCACTGGCATCGGCATGTATAAGGGTGCGATCTACGCCGAGATCAATGATCGGATCGTGCGATATTCATTGGGCGCCAGCTCTATCGCGCCGATCGGCTCTGGGGACACAATCGTCTCCGGATTGCCTCTGGGTGGCGACCATCCGATGCATCCATTCATCATCAGCGCCAATGGCGAGATGTATGTCGATGTCGCCACTGCGACCAATTCCTGCCAGCTGAAGAATCGGACTCTGAAGTCGCCCGGCGCGGATCCGTGCACCGAACTTGAGACCCGGGGCGGCATTTGGCTCTATGACGCGAATAAGACCAACCAGATGTTTTCACCGGCTGAGCGGTACGCTACGGGCATCCGCAACGCCGAAGGTTTTGCCATCGACTCAAGCGGGCGAATCTTTGTGACCCAGCATGGTCGCGATCAGCTGCACGCGAATTGGCCCAACATATATAAACCCGAACAGGAGGCGACGCTGCCGTCTGAGACCTTGTTGCTTTTAAAGGCAAGGGGAGACTACGGCTGGCCGGAGTGTTACGACGATCCTTTCGCGAAAAAGCTCGAGCTCGCGCCGGAATATGGAGGCGACGGCAAGACCGTCGGTGTATGTGCGAACAAGATTCCTCCGATTGCAGAGTATCCCGCCCATTGGGCGCCGAACGCAATGGTGCGGTACGACAAGAAAGAGTTCCCGGCTCATTACCGCGGCGGCGTTTTCATCGCCTTTCACGGATCATGGGACCGTGCGCCGTATACGCAAGGTGGTTACAATGTGGTCTTTCAAGCGCTCGATGGAGACCATGCATCCGGCCAGTGCGAAATATTTGCGGACGGTTTCGTGGGAGCGGTGAAGTCGCCAGCTCAAGCAGAACATCGTCCCACAGGCTTGGCAGTGGGACCGGACGGTTCAATCTACGTTTCCGACGATGTCCGTGGACAGATCTACAGAATTGACTATCGCGGAGGTGCAGACTTCGACGCCGCGAGTATCACGCCGTGTCCGAGTGCGACGGCTCCGGCCGGCAATCCCGTTGAAGAAGCGGCACAACCACCGGAGGGCACGCATCCTGACGCCGGCGCAGCCGTAAACAGCAATCTTGCGGTTCCTCAAGGCGCCACAAGAGAAATGGTTCTGCTCGGTGAACGCATTTACCGCGGCGAGGTGGGTGGGGCAGGCTGCACCGGTTGCCATGGTGGCAGCGGTCAGGGTACTCCGTTGGGGCCCAGCCTACGAAGCAAAAAATGGCTGTGGAGCGATGGTAGCTACGCTGGAATCGCGAAAACGATAACCGAAGGTGTATCACAGCCGAAACAGTATCGCAGTCCCATGCCACCGATGGGCGGCGCCCAGCTAACGCCTGACGAAGTATCAGCGGTCGCGGCATACGTGTGGAGTTTAAGCCATCAGGCATCGCCCAGACGCTGAGAGTTGTCAGTTCCAGGGTGACCGCCGTTGATCGTGACAAATTGCCGGTCGCATACGAATGGGCGGAATCTTTCGTCGGACTCAACCTGCGCGTTGCCCGGTTAAAGAAGTACGTCGTCAGGGAACACGCGGGACAGGGCGGTTAAGGTTGCGAGCAAGATCGGCCTCGGGAAAGTGCAGAGCCTCGTTTTGATCTGACGGAGTCAGCGTGATGCGAATGGATTTGGCGGCGGGCTGATTGCTCTTGGCTGCAACGCTGCAGACCGAGATCAAAACATTGGTCTCCGGATAGTATGCGGCAGCGCTCCGGCGAGCGATCGCATAGGGGACGATGGCAAAACGGGGCGCCTTGCGCACCTCTCCTTCGAAGTAACTGTATATGTCCACGACCTGACCGGCTTGCAGATTTCTTGCCTTCATATCAAGCGGATTCAGGAAGAGCACCCGGCGGCCACCAAAGACACCCCGATAGCGGTCATTCAGTCCATAGATCGTAGAATTGAACTGGTCGTGGCTGCGAATGGTTGTCAAAAGAAACTCGTCAGGTTTCAGGCCATGCTTCGGGATTGGGCAAACGCTCAGCTTCGCCTTCCCGGAACTCGTTTTGAAGATGCGATGCTTGGCTCCATTCGGCAGATAGAAGAACTTCTCTTTGGCGAGCCGTTCATTGAAGTTTTCGAATCCCGGAATCACCCTGGAAATCCCATCCCGGATTAAGTTGTAATCCGCCACAAAGCCAAGCCAATTTGTGGTCGTTCTAGTTCCTAAAGTGGCATGCGCCAGATTCGCAATGATGGCTACATCGCTTAACAGGTCCGGTGAAGCGGGTCGAAAGAAGCCTTGAGAAGGGTTGATGATTCCCATCGAATCTTCGACCGTAAGGAACTGTTTGCCAGTCGCCTGCATATCTTCCTCGCTCCGCCCCAGGCAAGGCAGGATCAAGGCTCGCTCGCCTGTAATCAGGTGAGAGCGGTTTAGTTTGGTCGAGACGTGGGCGGTAAGTTTGCAGCGCCGCATCGCGTGGGCGCTGTAGACCGTGTCTGGCACATTCGAAACGAAATTCCCGCTGATCGCAAAAAACACCTTGACGTCTCCATCGAACATCGCGTGCAGCGTCTCAACGGTGTCATACCCCCACTTCTGGGGTGGTACAAAGTTGAACTCCTTCCCGAGCGCATCCAGAAAAGGTTTTGGCGGACGCTCCCACACACCCATGGTGCGGTCTCCTTGGACATTCGAGTGTCCGCGCACGCACACCGTGCCCGCCCCTGGACGGCCGATATTCCCCCCAACGAGCAGAAGATTCACGATCATCGAAACATTGTCGACGCCGTTGCGGTGTTGCGTAAGGCCTAAACACCACGCGATTATGGTCTTCTTTGAGGCGGCGTACATATCGGCGGCGACGCGCAGTTGATTTCGAGTCAGCCCGCTGTTTTCCTCAATTTCTTCCCAACTCGTACTTCCCACATCCGCCAGCAGCGCTTCGAAACCTTCGGTGTAGGTTTGAATAAACTCGTGATCAATCGCCGAGCTCAGTCCCGCTCGCTCGCGCTCGAACAGCTCTTTGAGAATGCCTTTGATTGCGGCTACATCTCCATTCACGCGTACGGGGAGATATAGGTCGGCGAGGGCTTGGCCCTTACCAAGCAGCGCCAGGGGCAATTCCAAAGGATTCCGGTAATCCTGGGGGTTAGGATTAATTACCCTCATCATACTGACTTCAGGCAGAGGATTAACCACGATGATCTTAGCGCCATGGTCCTTGGCGTTCTGTAGCGAGGTCAACATTCGCGGATGGTTGGTCCCAGGGTTGTTTCCAAAGATAAAGATGAGCTCGCTGCTCTCCATATCTTCCACCGTGGCTGCACCCTTGCCGACACCGAGCGTCTCTACCATGGCGACTCCTGACGACTCGTGGCACATGTTCGAGCAATCCGGAAGATTGTTAGTTCCGAACTGCCGCGCAAACAACTGCAACAGAAAGGCAGGCTCATTGGTCGTCTTGCCTGAGGTGTAGAAGGAGGCCTGGTCGGGCGAATCCAAACGATTCAGTTCCTTTGCGATCATCGCAAAGGCCTCCGGCCAAGTGATCGGCTGATAGTGCGTCGCGTTCGCGTGCCGTACCATTGGCGAAGTCAGACGTCCCTGCTCGTTGAGCCAGTAATCTGATTGCGCGGCCAGATCCGCAATTGAATACCGGGCGAAGAACTTCGGCCCGATCCGTTTCTTCGTGGATTCGTCAGAGACAGCCTTGGCGCCGTTTTCGCAAAATTCAAAAATCTTCCGCTTCTTGTCAGGACTCGGCCAGGCGCAGCTCTGGCAGTCGAAACCAGTCACCTGGTTGATCTTCACAAAAGCTTCGGCTGATCGAATCGGGCCCGCTTCACCAATGCCGTATACCATCGTATTCCAGATGGCAGGAATGCCGGCAGCCTCTTCAGAGGCACGTCCAATCCTGAGCTTGCCCATATCGGTTGGGTTTTGCGCTTGCACGGAAGTAGAGTCGCTCGGATCCAGTTCCGCCGCAGGCCCTCCCCCTGTGCTGTTCACCGTCTGCGTTCGCAGGTCCTGCTTGGCGCGATAGTGGCCGTCCCGGCACTGTTCGTCCCCTTGGATTACATTCCAGCTGTCCGACGTTTTCATGGTTTGCTCCCTCCCACCTGGGATCGTTGGCTTGGCAGCACATTATCAAGACGCACGTGCGGCACTGCAAGAAGGACCTTCGCTCCTTATCCACTCTCGATTGTTTGACGGCGCCCGACGCGGAAGGGGCGTTGGTTGAGATCTCGTCGCCGCGATAAACAGCAAGCCACTCATCATGGAAGACTCCTTGGATTTATCGCTGAAATTACAGATTGCACGTTCGTACGTTCCTGTACGTCTTTACGTTCACTCAGAATATGAGCTGAAGACACGTTTATGTCTCGGGCCTTCTTTGTGAGGAGTGATACCGCGGCTTGCTCGCCTAACACCATCCCCAACAACCCGATCAGAGCGAGAATAGGCGGCGCCGGACTCTTCACCCGGATGAGCCCATACGCAACCCCAACAAGCAGGCCGACTACGAATGAGATGAGCAGCCCTTTCATTTCAAGCCTCCCCTCCGCCGCTATAATGCTTATCTTCATCGGAGACCCCTGTTGTCTTCCCGTCAATCGAAACTAAGCACCTGCTTCGCTTTCGCTTGTCCGGCAGCCACCTGGCCATACGCGTCCACAGCTTTCTCAAACGGAACGATCTCGATCGGAGGCGGTTTCAAAGCCCCCGTTTCAAAACCGGCGTGTAGACCCTCGGCAATCTCCCCTACCTGTCGCGGCGTCAGTCCGTAACTGTCTACTCCCAGCAGCCGCGAAAAATTATGATAGAAGTCGACGAGATTGAAATTGACGCGAGAATTTCCCGCGCTTGCGATCACGACCTGCCGCCCGCCGAATCCTAGCGATCGCAACGCTGGCTCGAACAGCGGTCCGCCGACGGTATCAAAAACGGCGTTGACACCCTTTCCTCCGGTCAGCTCGAAGACTCTCTCGCGAAGATCTTCGCTCTTGGTATTGACGACCGACTCGGCGCCGGGAATGGGATTGGAAGTGATATCCGCGCCAATCACCGTTGCCTTCTTCCAGTTCGCAATCTGTGCGGCTGCTTGTCCCACCGCGCCCGCGGCTCCCACAATGAGGATTGTCTCGCCTGCCTGGATTTGCGCTGCATTTACTACACATGCCCATGCCGTGATGTAGGGAACTCCGATCGCCGCCGCTTGTGCCACACTCAACGCCTTTGGCCTGAGTGAAAGCGTCTCTACCGGGACAACGACATATTCCGCGTGAGAGCCATCGCGGACGATACCGAGAGTCGGAGAACTGCCCCAGACCTCTTTGCCTTCATATTTCCCGTCCACAGCGATGCCCGCAAAGTCCCGGCCGGGGGTTCGTGGCAAGGTTGTTTTCTTGAAGTGTCCCGCGACATTCCCAATGTCGCTTGGATTGATCCCTGCCGCTTTTACGCGCACGAGTGCTCCCGCCTCGCCAGACTCGGGAATCGGAACCTCTTCGAGGCGCAACACCGACGGGGGGCCGAACTCAGCAAAGCGCAACGATCTCATTCCCTTGGCACTCATGGCTCTCCAATCTGCACATGGCGTGCCAACTAGACTCCCCAGCAAAATTGGTGAATGTCGTCGAAGCAAGCAGCGGAGTTGGCGCTAGAGATGGAGGCGAAATTCTGAGAGGAAGGCTGCTGAAAATTCGACGCCGTCGACATGCGGACAGTGCGTCGGCCATAGGACACCTTAGCCAGGCTTCCTCAGGCAATCTTCGCTCACGTGGCAATCTCATCCCATTGAAGATGCGAGTTTCGCTCACCTTGTGGTGGATTGGAAAGCGCCGTGCATCTGCGAATGCAGCCGGGGGTATCCGGCATATTTCCCGGCATGTAGCCAGGCGGAGAGATCATGGCAAGGACTTTTCTTCTTTTGGTATTGATCGCGGCCACAACCACGACTGGCTATTCGCAGGAGACGGCAAGTGAATATGTCTCACCGTCTGAAGCCGTTCCGAGAGGTAAAGCTCCCAAGATGCAGGTCCAATTGCTGAATCCAGGAGAACCGACGAAACAATATGCGGTCATCTTCTACCAGGGAGACGAGGCTTTTTCCGGGCTGCTGGAGTTTGCGGAGAAGTATCAGGTGACGAGTGCTCATTTCACCGCAATCGGAGCACTGAGTAGAGCGACGCTGGGTTGGTTCGATCCCCAGCGCAAAATGTACAAGAAGATTGCCATCGTCGGTCAGCACGAAGTGATTGGGATGAGCGGCGATATCGCGCTTTATCAAGGGAAGCCCGTGGTCCATACGCACATGATAGTGGGAAACCCGGACGGAACCACGCGTGCTGGACATGTCCTCGATGCGTATGTGTCCCCGACGCTGGAGGTGATGGTCACGGTCGATCCGATAACCATGCAGAAACGGTTCGATCCGGCAACTGATCTGACGTTGATCGATCCAGCTGTGAAATAGCAGCTTCGGGGCTGTTTTCTTGCTTTCTGCAGCCTGAGACGGCTTTACGGAAGAGGGAAAAACGTGCGGTGGAAACAAATCCAGGACGAACCGAAAACTTTTGTCCTAATCTTTGAGACCGGCGACGAGATCGCAGGTGCGTTGCAACAGTTCGCAAAAGGACAGGGTTTGGGAGGAAGTAGCTTCAAGGCCATCGGCGCGCTCTCGTACGCAAAGCTGGGCTGGTTCAACTGGGAAACGAAGAACTACGACCCAGCTTGCGTTCTCGACGAACAAGTGGAACTGCTTTCGCTCGTTGGCGACATCGCCCTCCAGGATGGAAAGCCGCAGGTGCACGCGCACGTGGTAGTGGGACGCTCCGATGGCACTGCTCACGGTGGGCACCTACTTGAGGCTCGCGTGCGTCCGACCTGCGAATTGATTCTGACAGAAAGCCCGGCTCATCTTCAGAAGAGGCTCGATCCTGAATCAGGAATAGCGTTGATTCAGGTCTGAAAGGCGGGTCGTACGTTGTGCCGTCAATGCAAGGCAAATAGGAATTGGGAGGTTGAATATCGTGACCGAAGTACGCGTGATTGCACGATCGGTGGCGCGCGAAGGAAAAGAAAGCCAACTCAGAGCCCTGTTGCAGGGCATGCTGGTTCCTACGCGTGCCGAACAAGGATGCGAATCGTATGAACTTTACGAGTCGGATACCAAAGGACGCTTCTATTTCGACGAAACGTGGGAGAGCAAAGCTGCACTCGATAAACACACCGCTACTCCGCACTTTAAACACTTAGAACAAGCGATCGGGGAATTGCTGGAAGAACCTTTCGAGGTAAACATTCTGAAAACGGTTTCTAGCGACGCTGCGGCAGCATGAGTTTAGATCCCACGATGCCGAATCCGGGTTTGATAAAGGGGAACACTATGCTTAAACACACGGCTCTATTTGCAGCGGCTGCACTTCTCGGCCTGGCGGTTCTGGGCCTGGGTGTTCCCGATAAACCCGCTCCCATGGCCGGGTCCTGGCAAGTGGACACTCGCCATTCCGATGCGAAACTTATCACCGACGCGACGACGGATTACGGGAAAACGAAAATGAACGTAGCCCTTGGCTACGCCAGGATCGGAGGAGTCCTCAAACTCGACGACGCCGATCCCACGAAGTCCAGCGTCGATTTTCGGTTCTTCCCGGCTATGTCAATGGCACCCTCCATTGATGAACGTGGCAAATTCCTAAAGGAGTTTCTCCAGAACCCAGCCAATGAAACGCTGGTGTGTTTTCACTCCAAGCGGGTCGTGCGGACGCCTGACGGCCGACTGCAAGCCACGGGCGAACTGGTCGTCACGCGGGTGGACCGCAATGTCGATGCAACTCCGAGTGAAGCGTATTCTGGACCCGTGTATGGCCCTCCAATGATCCACCGCGTTTCGCACGAAGCCACTTTCGTTTTCGACTTCCCGGCCAGCGGGAGCGGGCTGAAAGAAAGCTCTATCCAGGCCTCGGGATCTACGAGCATGTTCCGCGAGGATTTTCCACAGTTGGTGAGAACAGTAGTCAGTACCTATTGGCCGACCGTGGTTCAAGAGGAAAACTGTCAATACCCAGACCCGACTGAAGCCTAAAGCGGTGCCCAATGTACTGGAACATACCTGTCAACTTCTGGGCTTCCCGCAGAGCCCCACGCAGCCAACGGCGAGGATGTGGGCGTCCAGCAGAATTTCAATGCCATTGTCGGAAACCATTTGACCATTCTCGTTCAACTGCGTTTGTCACCCCAGGGTTCCGAGGAATCGGGGATGGCCGCGAACTAACCTTCGTCTCGGGTCAACACCGGCAGCGCGATGAGGAACATCATCGGAAGGTGCGTGGGCTGAAAGATTGCTTCCGCACATAAAAGCTGCCCTTCGAGTTAAAAAGCTGCGTGCACGGGCTTTGCACGCAGCTAGTGTTTCCGTTCCTTAAACGACGGCCGAACTCTTCGCTCAGGCGCTCCGAGACCTCTCTCGCGATGAGCCGCCCTAAACGAGCTCCAGCTTTTCCGCTGGGATCTTCATCGCCATTTCCTTATCGATGTTCAGATGTGCCTTCAGCATTTCGCTGGGGACGCGCTTGAGCCACTGGTTCAGAGAAACATCCGAGAACTCGTCGGCTGCGAACAGCTCCAGAACCACCAGGTCGGTATCACCCGTGTTTTCGACGTAGTGAGGCGCGTTGGTGGGAACATACCCGACATCGTTGCCGCTGAAGTCCATTGTTCGGGCATTGTCGACGGGATAGAACACGGTCATGCGACCCCTGCCCGCGATATAGTACTGCCACTCGGAGGCGTTCGGGTGCCAGTGGACCTCACGCATGTGTCCTGGCTTGATGATGAGCATGGCCGCGGCAATACGCTTGGAGGCCGGAAAGTTGTGTGAGTCGACGATCCGAACCTCGCCCGCTTTGCTGGCTTTCGTCGGCTCCATCGCCCTCATGCGGAAGGTGTACTGATATTTCGATGCTACTTGCTCGCCGCCGATCTCCGCCTTGTCCTGTTCGAGCGAGCTGGGCAGGTTGCCGGGGAAGATGTAGAGTGGCGCACCCGGCATTTGATCGAAAACACTCTTATCCAGGCCTGTATTTTTTGCCAATACCTCGGGAGGCGTGTGCGCCATCAACTCCGAGAGCAGCATGGTTCCATCTTCAGAGAACATCCCCTGGTTGAAAACCAGCAAAAATTCCGTTCCGTCCGGGCCAAGCCCCTGAATGGAATGTGGGTAGCCTGCGGGAAAGATCCAAAGATCGCCTTCGCTCACGTCGCCCATGAACATAGTGCCATCGGGGTTCATCACCGTGACACGGCAGCTGCCATAGAGGACATAAGCCCATTCATCAGCCGTGTGCCAGTGCAGTTCTCGATAACTCCCTGCCGTGAGGCGCATTTGAACCCCGGCGATGTCCTTGGAAGAAGGGAGGACGCGCTGCGTCACCTCGTGGGTCCATCCACCTTCTTCAACCCGCTTCTTTACCAGATCGAACGAATACCAGATAGGTCCCACATCCCCGTGATCGGTAGGCGGCGGAGTATTGGAATTCGGATTCTCGCCCAGAAGAGCCTTGTTCTCCGGACCGGGGTCGCTTGAGGAATGGTCGTGCTCCGCCTTCTGCGTGCTTGCCTTTTCTTGGGCATTAGCGGTCAGGCCCGCAAAAGCGGCAGTTGCCAGGGCTACCGAACTCATGCCGAGGAAACTTCTCCGCGAAGGGTGTTCTGCCATGGATCTTTCTTTTGTATGGTCGTTCATTCTCTCAACCTTTCGTTTTTTTAGGCTGCACTGATCAGTCGATTTAAGCCCGAAACAATCAGATGCTGTCAACGCTGTCTTAATGCTTCGGGATGCAAGGTCTCTGCTAAACACGTCAAAGCCGAAACTCGGCCTGCTGCGGACTGTTCCGCTCCCGAAACATGTTCGTGGACAAGATGATCCAAGGAGAACGGCCCCGAGCCATTCACCACAACTACCAAGGCTAGGGCGATCGCCAGCAAATGGAACTCAATGCCGTGACCTTGCTGGGTTCCGAACCAGTTCAAAAAAAGCCCAAATCGAAAATGAACTGTTGCAATGGCGCCCACCATCGTGAGCGCGATAACCAACGCGGCGATTCTGCTAAATAACCCCACGATCAGTCCCAGTCCGCTGAAAAATTCCCCGGCGATGACAAGAAAGGCCAGAGCTGACGGAAGGTGCAGATGTTCGGTGAACGTTCGCATGCTGCTGGCTAGACCAGGTCCGCTAAACCAACCCAGCAGTTTCTGAGCTCCGTGGGCAAAGAATATGATTCCCAATACAATGCGAGCGAGTGCCACGATCCAGTCAGCGTGCGTACCTGTGAGACTCTCGATCATCGGTCATTCTCCTCAACAACCAGTTTCCTGCCGGCTTCACCCACTATTCACACTGGTGAAAACGATCTTCAAAGTCACGCGGCAGCCTCGGCGAAAAAGGTTTCGATCCCGGCCACTTCCTTTTCAGAGAGGCGCAACTCGCCGGCGCGCATCACTCCTTCGGCTTGAAGAGAGTTGCGCGCGCCGACGATCGCTCCCGTCACCGCGGGGTGGTGCAGCGTCCAAGCGATTGCGACTTCTCCGGCTGACCGGTTGTGGTGTCTTCCAATTTCTCGCAGGCGTTCGACCAGCGTCAGGTTCCGAGAGAGTTGGGGCTCGGTAAAGTCGGGATGATTTTTTCGCCAATCGTCTCTGGGCAGTTTGGCTGCGCGCTCGCGGGTCATGGCGCCAGTCAACAGACCGGAAGCCATCGGAGAATAGACGATCACGCCAATCCCCTCACTCAGGCAGAAGGGCAGAATTTCGTCCTCGATCTCGCGATGCACCAGCGAATACCGCGGCTGCAAGGAAGTCACTGGAGCGATAGCCTGGGCGCGCTCTAACTGCTGCACATTGAAGTTGGAGACTCCAATCCAGCGTACTTTGCCTTCACGCTTCAGGTTGGCGAGCGTGGACCATCCTTCCTCCAGTTTGGCCGAATCGGGATCGGGAGGCCAGTGGATTTGGTAAAGATCCACAACATCGACGGAGAGTCGACGGAGGCTGCCTTCGATTTCGCGCCGGATCGAATCGGCGCTCAGCGTTATTCCTACATTGCCGTGCGCGTCCCAACTCCGGCCACACTTGGTGAAGACGTAGGGGCGCGGACCAGACCAGCCTTTAAGGGCGCGGCCGACGACCTCCTCGGAGTGGCCAAGACCGTAGACAGCGGCCGTGTCGATCCAGTTGACGCCCAGTTCGAGCGCTCGGTAAATGGCGGCGATGGAGTCATCGTCGTCTTGAGATCCCCATCCGAACTGCCAGCCCGAACCGCCGATGGCCCACGCGCCGTAGCCCACGGGAGTGATATTGAGATCTGAGTTGCCGAGTTTGCGCGTTTGCATTTCTAGCTCCTTCTAAAGTTCCGTTCAGCGACTATCTTCACGGCTAGAACTCTTAGCCCTTGGCAGATCGTAGTGGGGAACCTCTTGGGCATTGCATTTTAGTCCCCCGGCAATCTGCGGGCGCGCACAACGAATCTTTCAGGCGCAGGGCCGACATAGTGAAAGGGATAACAGGTGACCAGCGTCAGCAATTGACCCGTGGAAGGCTCCACAACCCACGTTTCGTTGGGACGAACAACATCGGTGAACTTGACGCTGTAGAGGTACTGCCCTCCAGGAACCGTAACTCGAATGAGATCTCCTGACTTGAGTTCACCCAGATGCCGAAAGAAGGTGTCGCGATGTGCCGCAAGCGCTACATTGCCCGCTTGTCCTGGCAGCGCAGTTCCCGGAATATGTCCAACCGCGACTCGTAGGATCCGCGACGAGGTTCCCTCCACGACCATCGCAGAAATATGGAGTCGCGGGACATCGATTCTTCCGACCAAATCCATCCCGCTGCCCAACCGCAATGGGGCCGGCTGTGAAATATCCGCAGAACTTCGATTGGTTGCGATCTCCGCTGATGCGAGGCCAGCTTTTCGCATTTGGTCGCGCGCCCACGCCTGATAGCGTGTTGCGTCGGCGATCGCAATCGCGCAATATCCTAGGGCCGAGCATCCCGCAAGCAGGAGAAGATGCTGGCCCCAGACAAGAACCATTCTTCGTCGCGCTGTCATTCTTAAACTCTCTTTCGCAATGAGCGACCCGCACATATTCGCAATCTGATCAAGAGGCCTCTGGCACCGCCAAAACCGGTGCCAGTATGAAAGAAGCCAGACCCTGAATTACGCGAGGTTTCTGGTGGCCAGTCGAAGCACGAGACCAGCGACTAACGACAGCATCCCGAGCAGTCCCCATAACGGCACCAAACTCGCGGTCTTAGGGAGAGAGTTGCTAGCTGCCCCCTGCGCCAGCACCGGTTGGGAAACGATGACTTCAGCAATTTCAACTTCCTCGCCGCTTGGAGTCACCGCTTTCACGGGCACTTGCTTGCTCTGAGCGGTACTTGATGCCTGCTCGTTAGGCATCGAGAGCACCGGCCGGCTGGTCTGCTTCGCGAGTTGAGTCGCTCTAGTTTTCGGATACACAAACTCCTGCCCGAAGTTGTTACCAGGGTAGAACCACGAATGAATGGCTTCCGGCTGATCCGAGGGTCTTTCCTCGAAATGGATAACGGTTCTTCCCCGAGGTTGCAGCCGGTAATCGGGAATCGCCAGAATCGTCGTCACCAGCCGTGTCCGATCCGCGTTCCAGATCTGAACGATATTGCGATCTGACTCGCTGTCGGCGAGGGTGAACCAGTACGTGCCGGCTGGAAGAACTTGGCCCGGTACCTCGACGGGTTCACTAAATGTAAGTTTGGTAGCCTTGTCCCACTCATCTGCCATCATGGCGCTTGGTGCAGCCAGCGTACAAAGCATCGCCAAGAAGAAAGTCACGATAAACCACTTGTCTCTATTCACCTTATCCTCCTTAGAATTCAGTCCTCTTGTCTCTTGCGGTTTCACGATCTCTTTTGAATTTCCTAGAACAGCATCCTCGTTCGACTCGGTGCGAAAGGCCCTCATTTGAGCCTTCGCAATTTCGGGAATGCATTTACCTTTCCAAACACCGTTCGTGCCCAGAGCTGCCCAGGTTTGCGTCGCCATCCACCACGGGGCAAGCAGGTTCCAATTCTTCGCGCTGGAATTCGGTTCCCTTGGTAGAAGTCCAAACCCTGTCGAAATGCGGACATCTTGTCGGCCCCGGGACGATTAGCTGACCTTCGCGGGCGATTCGCAACTACTCAGTTGTCCATGCCGCCGAAGACACGCGGTCAGGTCATTGCGTGCGATTGGAACGAGACGTGCCTCACGCTTGCGTATCAGGAGGAAGGAACGTGCAAGAAGCACAGCCATATACCGGGAACAAACCGAGCTTCAACATCCCCAACTGCGACGGGGTACAGGAAATGAACAAGGCTCTCTCTCGCTGCCGGGCGTCGTTCTTCAGAAGCGCCTACCGCTTTCTCGAAAACACGGCAGACGCGGAGGATGCGGTTCAGGACGCACTTCTTTCCGCCTACAAGCACATCGACCAATTCAGGGGTGAGGCGCAGATGTCCACGTGGTTGACTGCGATTGTTGCCAATTGTGCCCGCATGCAATTGCGCAAGCGGCCACGCAACATCCACGTGTCGCTCGACGAACCCATCGGCGAGGAGCAGGAACGCCCCATGTCAAAATTATTGGCAGACTGCCGGCTGAGTCCTGAGGACGAGTGCCGAAATTCCGAACTGCGTGCGCGCCTGAACGAACTTATGTCCCAGCTCTCGCCTTCGTTGCGCAAGGCATTTCAGTTGCGTGACCTGGATGGTCTGACAACTCGCGAGGCAGCGCACATTCTAGGCGTGCCGGACGGAACGGTGAAAGCCCAACTGGCGCGGGCACGCGCCAAGCTCAGGCGATTGATGGGCCGGACCTCCCGCACGCATCGTCTACGTAGGACGTACGCGACGCCGAGAATGTCCGAGAAATAGCGAACAATCAGGAAGAGACTGTGCGTGAACAGTTTTCGCCTTTAGCGCAATTACTTCCTCGACTAACCAAACGTCCATGCGCCCTCGTCCAAGAAAAAGCCCTGCCCCATCGGGGGGCAGGGCGTCAGCCAGCAACGCGAGAATTTATGCCAGCGATCGGCGGAGCCAACTACATCCCAGTCTGCTCAAAGATCAATGATTCCTTGTTGCGACCGAAGTCGATCTCTTCGAGCGTTCGTGTATTGGCGCTGGTTGTGCCGGTCACAACGTCGGCCTGCACCGCTTGAGTGTTATTCGTCTTCAATGTTCCGGGTACTGTGGCAACGGTCTTTCCATCACGCAGGAAATTCACCTGTACCTCTGGGCCGGTTCCTTGCCACTCGACCTTGTAGTTGCCAGGTTGCAGCTGCGCGCTACCGACTTGTACAGAGTCCGGGATCTCCACCGAGTGCTGATTATTGTCCCGTGCCAAAGCGAACACCGACGACAATAGGCCGAGCATCGATAAAAGTAATGTGTACTTTATTAGCTTCATTGTGCAAGTTCTCCTTCAGAAAGTTGAGCGGCAGTTCTTGGTCTGATGGATGAGGCCGCTAACTCAGACACTGAATGCCTTTTTCAATAGATGCCAGCCAATCGACTTGAGGTGCAACCGCGAGCGTCCGCGGATGTAATTGTGCGTAAATCTTCGTAATCATTATTGAATCCCGCCAAGAATAGCCCTGCGACACCGGGCGCTTTCACTTGCCTTCAACCTAGATTTTGCACTGATTGATCAACGAGAACCCGATCGAGCGTCATTTCACTGGCTCAAATTTTTGGACTCTGCGACCCCAATCGGTCTCGGCCACATAAATGTTGCCTTTGGAATCGACGGCCAGAGTGTGGCCGTGGGTAAACTCACCTATCTGGTGACCAGGACGCCCGAAGCTTGAGAGTACTTTTCCGCTGGCATGGTCGAGAACTTTGACCTCCTCATCGCCTCCATCATCCACGTACATAAATTTCTGCTCCCGGTCGGGAGAAAAGCCGATCCACCAAGTAGTACCCCAATTGTCAGGAAGGCTGTTTCCTCGCTTGATCCAAATGTTGTTCTTGAAGTTTCCCATCTTATCGAAGACTTGGATCCGGTCGCTCTGCCGGTCACAGACGTAGACTAGACCGTCGTTGCCGATGACCACACAATGCACGACCCGCATGAACGCACCACCGACTCCCGCGTCGGCTTCCTCTTTTGTCCCCTGGTGCCCCCACTGAAGAAGGAACTTCCCGTCCCGATCGAAGACGACTACCCGGCTATTGCCGTAACCGTCAGCTACGTAGACGTCGCCGTTGACGGGATCTACCGCTATATCGGAAGGCATGTAGAACTGCGTGTGACTCGAATTCAGCGCGCGACCCGTGAGAGTGCCATCGGAAGTATCGACGACGCCTCTTTCCCCGATCTGCATCAGTAGTTTTCCGTCGTGACTGTATTTCTGAATGATTCCATCGCCATTGCCGGCTGTCCACAAATTGTTCTCATAATCGATGGTGCGCCGTGGGTGATATTCGGAACGACTTTCCAGTCGCCGAAACTATTCACCATGTTCCCGTTGGGATCGAATTCAATGTAAGGTGGCGCCTGCTCGGCAACTTCCGCTTCCTTGTCCGTCATGTCGCTGCGATTAACGATGAAAACGTGATCCTGCGCGTCCACGCATACCCCGCTCACTTGTCCGATTACCCATTTTTCAGGCAGGGGCTTTGGCCAGTTGGGATCGACGACGAATTTCGCACCGCCGGCATGCGCCTGTGCGCGGGAGCTCACTCCCAGAGCGACCACCAAACCTATGCCAAGCCAAGTCTTAGCGAAGAGAGTTATTCCATTCTTCATTTTTCCCCCAGTGAAACCGAATCTGCGACGTGTTCAGCTATCAGCATCATTTGCGCGCGATAGCAGAGATCTCGATGTGAGCACCCAACGACAACTTGGCGACCTGCACAGTCGTTCGAGAAGGAAGGGGATTCTTGAAGTACTCTTTGTAGATGGCGTTCACTTCCTGGAACTGCGACAAATCGACCAGATAGATCTGAACCGAAGTGACATCGGAGTACTTCATGTGCGTGTCGTTGAGAACGTGTCCGATGTTTTCCAAACAGTTCCTGGCCTCTTGGCCGAAGTCGTCCGGCAATGCATGGGTCTTCGGGTCCGTTCCCTGCAGACCGGAGACATACAGAGTGTCCCCAGCCAGGATTCCCGGACTGTAGGGCGTGTCCTTGGGGACGAGTTCCGCGCCTACCGCAGTGTTCCCCGATTTCGTCGATGCAGAAAAGAGCAAGAGGCAAACCGCAAGCGAGCATCCAATGAATTTGGCCATGTGAGTATTCCTCCCTTCCTCGAATCGTAAAAGCTCGTGTTCTCAGACTTCCTTCTTATGGTCCCGTGGCATTTTCGTTTGCATATGCCTGGGCCAGCGCATGCATCTCCGACTCTGTAAGCGCGCCGGCGATGGTTCGCATCGGCATGTCCATGTCGTTGGCGCGTGTGCCCTGAGCAAACGCCTGCAGCTGCTGTTCAAGATACAGTTCGTTTTGTCTCGCTAAGGCTGGGGCTCCGATCCGGTAGCCGCCGGGGCCGTGGCAAGAAGCGCAAGCCGCGATGCCGCGTTTTGGGTCGCCGGCGTAGATGAGTCTTTGCACCGGGTCGGTGTTGCGGTAACTGCTGTTAGGGCGCGGCGTTCGTCTGCCGCTGTTTTCCGGCAGCCCTTGCAGCGATGCAAAGTACGCAGACACGTCCGCGTACTGTTGTGGCGTGAGGGATTGTGCAATTGCGGACATCGGACCCGACAGGCGAGTCCCGGAGCGAAAATCGTCGAGTTGTTTGTACTGCACGAGACGGTCTAGTCCGGCCAGACTTGGAATCCACGCTTGAGTGCTTAGTCCTTTTTCACCGTGGCATGCCGTGCAATTGGTTGCAATGAACTCCCCACTCTTCCGGTCACCGGCGGTTGCTTGCTGAATGGTGGTTTCCGTCCACGCAATGTAGGTCGGGATCTTAGGCGGAGGCTGGATGGTGTTGAAGGCTTTGCCATGGATATGAAAGCCGAGAGCGTGATATAGCGCATCTTTCGTGGAAAACGGTGCACGACTCTCTTGGTACCGCGGCAGCAGTAAGAAGCCCAGTCCGAACGCAACCACGACCGTTGCCGAAACAACTGCGACCACAATAAAGCGCGTCGGACTGTGGAAACGAGATGGTTCGTTATGCCCACTCACCTCGTGATCCCCCGGGTCAAGGAATACGCGGGCGCATTTTGATTGTGGAGGAAAAAGAATTGCCCTATGGGATAGCCATACGCAATCAGCACGAGCGACAACAGGATCACGTTCCAGAGTCCAAACCCATTGAGAAGAGCAGGTACCGTGGCCGGGGGATTCACTGACAACGCGTAGCGAATGGGAGGCATGGATTCGGCGACAGGAGCGAAGCTCGACCGAACCAGGACGTAGAAGAACAGGAGAACTGCGATGAGCAAGATGCAGCCGCCAATCACCGACAAGATGACGAGGAACGCCGTCTTTGCCACTGCCGGATCCGAATAGTCGAATATCGCGTAACGTCGAGGTTGGCCCATGAGACCTGCTAGGTGCCACGGTATCGTCGTGATCAGGATGCCCCAGAACCAAAGCCACAACTGAATGTTCGCAAGACCAGCGGCCGTTGCGTCAACCGGGGCAAGAGTTCGTACGCAATCGCGAAGTAAACGATGACCACCGCCCCTCCAAAAATAAGGTGGAAGTGGGCGGTTACCCAAGACGTGTTGTGGATCATCGCGTTCATGGCGTAACTCATGTTGATTAGTCCGCCGAATCCACCAGGCCCAAGCAGAAGCAGCGAAAGACCGACCGCGAGGACCATAGGTTCATCCCAGGGCAGTGCCCGGATCCATCCGAACAAGCCTTTCCCTCCGCGTACGCGACCGGCTATTTCCAAGGAAGCCGTGATGGTGAACACTGTGAGCAAAGTCGGGAGGGCGACCATGAAAGTAAGCACGGACTGAACGAACTTGAATCCTGCGCCATGTTCGGGGTCCATAAAAAGATGGTGCATGCCGACGGGAATGGAAAAAACCAAGAACAATATAAAGGTGATGCGTCCCATCGTGTCGCTATAGAGGCGCCCGCCGGCGGCTTGCGGCATTAACGTGTAGTAAGCGATGTAGGCCGGAATCAGCCAGAAATAGACAATCGCGTGCAACGTCACAGAAAACAGCGTCCGGGCCAGTCCAGCATCGATGGTGTGGCTCCATCCGAACGTCACGGGCAGGATTTGGAAGAGGACCTCGCTGACCGCCCCGAGTGCCGTCCATCCCCACAGGAGGGCGCACGCGGTGATGGCAAACATAGCAAGCGGAACCGGTTTGCCCGGATTTTCTCGTTTCCAGGCGCGGAAATTTACGAGCATCAATGCGATCCAAAAATAAGATCCGATGATGACCAGCGCCAAACCCAGGTAGTACCACGGGCTTCCTAACAGGGGCGGATAGAAGGTGTACAACACGGAAGCCCGGCCAGCGGCCACAGGCACGAGAGCCATCACCGTGCCGATCAGAGACAGGGCATAACCAACCCACGCCCATTTTTCTCCCTGGAGCGGCCTTCCCAGCGCCGAGACGGCAATGGCGTAGCCAAACCCCATTGCGAAGAAAGTTGGAAAAACGTACGCCATGATGGACCCATGTGCGGTCACCGAGGCGTAGTAAATGTTCGGGTCGTCGACGGGAGCCGGCAGCGGACTGCGCATCAGCATTTGCCAGAAGCCCAGTCCAACGGCGGGCAAAAAGCAGAGAAATGCGGTCCACAAGTGGGCGAGCGAAAGTACTCTACCGCGTTCCACAATTCATCCTTTCGTCCGGCCGCAGGTTCTTGAATTGATCTCTCGGCACAACCACAACACGCGCTGCCATCGCGTGATGACCGAAGCCGCAAAATTCGTCGCAGGGCATTTGGTAGGTTCCTGGACGCTCAAAGCTTGTCCTTACGTTTGTGATATAGCCCGGAACAACCATGGCATTGGTGTTCGTACTCTGTACGAAGAAGCCATGTACCACATCGGCACTGGTTAGCCGAAAACGAACGGGCGTCGAAGCGGGCAGAACCACGCACTGCGGAACAAACATATACTGCTCGGCAATTATGCGAACTGTGATTGAACCGTCAGGTTCGACAGCGGAGCCGAGATTGCTCTCGACGAACTCCCCTTGCAGGTGCAAAGTCGCCGGGTTGATGGTTTCCACATCGCTTAACGGATGAAGCATCTGGCCGATGCCGGTAAGGACGATCACCGCGAGCATCACGCCGAGCATTGCGGCCATCACGAGGAACCAACGCCGTTCCGTCTTGACGATGACTGTTTCCGGAATCAGACCTGCCGCGCCTACGTTATTAAACTGGCTAGCCAACGTGCCCCCTGCCCATGAACAACACAAAATAGAAGAACAGCCAACCTGCGAAGAGCAGTCCTACCGCGCAGGCTGCAATAATCAGGGCTCCGCGAGGACCGTCTCTGAAAGCCTCTTCAGCCGCAGCGCGAGTGGTGCCCGGCGCTACGCTCTCCGGTTTGCTTGCTGATGCGTAATGAGATTCTTCTTCCATCCTGCTCTCCCCTGATTTACTTCACCGCTGGAGCAGATGCTTGCTCGAAGTAGGCTGCGACGGCAGTGATGTCCTGTTCGCTCAGGTTATGAGCGGGAACAATCATCTGCTGGCTCTTGCGATAGCCCTGGCGAAACATTCGAATCTGAACGGTGATGTAGTGACTGTATTGCCCGCCAAGATATGGCACGCCAGAAACGGGCTCTCCCTCGCCGTTTGGTCCGTGGCAGCTCTCGCATGCCTGGACGCGCACGCTTAAATCACCAACCTCCGCGACTTGCCTTCCGCGATCACGGAGCTGCGCCGGCACCGGTCGTGAGGGTATGGGAACGGCATGAACACTCGCGTAGTATTGCGATACAGCGTTGATCTCATCGTCCTTCAACGCTCTGGCAATTGGCTGCATCAGCGCGTTCTGCCGATCGCCGGAAGCAAAGCGGCGCAACTGATCGGCTAGATACTGCGCGGATTGTCCGTCCAGCCTCGGAAAAGCGCCGCTTCCGTCGGAAGCTCCATCAAAGCCGTGACAACGAGAGCAGGCCACCACCCCTCTTGTGGTTCCCTCTGCCACAATCCGTACTGCCATTTGCGATTCGTTCGAGATCGATTTATTCGGGATAGTGGTCTGTGCGCCCAGGTAGCTCGCGACCATGATTACCGCTACAAAGACTACCGCGATGGAGAGGACAGACTTAACCCGCACCGTGCTATGAATCTTCGTCATCGGTTACACCAGAGGTCCAGGTCGCTTCAGGTAGCGCGTCTTCAATGCGTCGGCTGTCCAGTAAATCAGCGCGCCCAGAGTGAGTGTTGGGTTGTAACTGGAATTCTGAGGATAGTTGCAGGCTCCCACCACGAAAACATTCGGCACATCCCAGCTCTGGCAGTAGCGATTCACCACGCTTGTCGAAGGGTCAGCTCCGATTACCGCGCCTCCAGTGTTATGGGTGCTCTGATACGAGGTGGTCGTGAACGGACCGGTCCTCGGAGAATCCACCACAATCTTGGCACCCATCTGTCGGGCGATTTCACTGGCCTTGTGGGTGACGAATCTACTCATGCGGACATCGTTGTCCGGAAAATCAAACGTGATTCTCAGAAGCGGAAGCCCCCACGCGTCGCGGTAGGTCGGGTCCAAATCGAGATAGTTCCCCCGCATGGAGGTGGAAGTGCCGGATAGGTTGAAAATCGCGGTGTGGTTGTAATGTTGCCGCACCGCATCCTTCCATTTCCTGCCCCAGCGCGGCGTCCCCGGCGGTGTGGGATGAAATTCGACCGGGCGGGCGTTCGTGCTGCCGCACAGCACATAGCATCCCCCTATGAATCCGAGGGAACTGTGATCGAAATTGTCGACGCTGAAATCGTCGATGACCGTTCCGCTGGCCCCGCCCGCCATGTAGGAATTCAAATGAACGTCCTCGCCGAGAAAAGTGGGGACGTAACTCTGTGTCTGATAGGCATAATTTCGCCCCACCACTCCCGTTTCGGTCGTGGGTTCGTACGGTTTGCCGATGCCGGAGAGCAGCAACATGCGGACGTCGTTCAAGGCAAACGCGGTCAAAAGAACGAGGCTCGCGGGCTGCTCGAATTCCCGCCCGTGCGCATCCATGTAACTGACACCCGTCGCTTTCTTGCCCGTGCTATCCAGGTTGATGCGGAGAACCTGCGACTCGGTGCGCAGCTCAAAATTGGGATTCTTCATGAGCACCGGCAAGATCACCGTCTGCGGACTTGCCTTAGCGAAGTGTTCGCAACCATACCGTTCGCAAAACCCGCAATAGACACAGGGATTTAAAGTCAATCCCTCGGGATTCGTATACGGGCGCGTCGAATTGGCGGATGGCTGGAGGAACGGATGATAGCCCAGCTCCGAAGCTGCCTTCCGAAACAGCGCTCCAGAGTATTGCTCCTTCATCGGAGGATTGGGATACTCGCGGGAGCGGGGTGCCTCCAGAGGATTTCCGCCCGCTTCGATCTTGCCGTTCAAATTTCCGGCTTTGCCGCAAACGCCCAGGAGATATTCAAAGCGGTCGTAGTATGGCTCCAGTTCCTGGTAGGTGACGCCCCAGTCTTGAATTCGAAGATCGGGGTCCAGAATTTTCTTTCCGTAGCGCTGCTCGATGTGTGTCTTGTAGATGAATTCCTCCTCGTGGTATCGCCAAGACTGACCGTTCCAGTGAACTCCGCACCCGCCCAGACCCGTGCCGGGAAGAAACGCCTCCCACTGGCGCATGGGCAAAGCGACCTCGCGGTAGTGGTTGCGGAAGGTCATCGCTTCGCGCGTCACGTCCTGCATCATTCCCTTGCGGATCGAATACTTCAGCTCGTCGTGGATCGCAGGCGCCTGAAAGTCCGGAACGGAATGGCGGCTGTGGCCCCGCTCCAGACCGACGACCTTGAGACCGGAAGCCGCAAGCTCTTTGGCGAGAATGGAGCCGGCGAAGCCGACTCCGATGACGACCACGTCAACCTCTTTTAGCGTCTGCGGCATCGGCCTATTTCCCTCCCGTGCCGGAGTTCATCGAGTGGTAGCCCGGGCCATCGGCGATGCTCAACGGCTCTCGATGAAATTCGACTCCATGCTTATCGATCAGATCGTGGTAATCCGCATACGCGCCGGGGAATCCAATCATCTTCCAGGCGAGTTTATTTTTGTTGCCGCCATAGATTGGATCGGAGAAGAATCCTTCAACCGTGTGCTGCAACAGGAAGTCGAAGAACGTGTTCGATGGAACGCCGTCAAGGTCGATGTCTCCCTTTTCGAGACTCGAAAGGTATGCGTCCTTTTCTTCGGAAGGCAACTGGTCGAAGGACTTCGCCTGCGAGGCAAAGTGTGCGTTGATGGCGAGAATGGACCGTCGGAAGAGTTCAGCCGGCGTGTACTCGAGTTGATAGCCTTGCGTGGGAGTGCCCTTTCGGAATGGCCCGTGACGATACAGCATTTCGCCGCCACCCCAAGCTCCCGCCATTTGAAGATCGATGTAATTCACGACACCCGCTTCTGCGGCGCCCGGCCAGCGTTCGTCTGCGGGAATCAGTCGATCCACGGCCGCCAGCAGAAATCGCCTTTCGGATTCGTTCAAAAAGCGACGTGTTTCCTCGGCGCGCGCACTCCCGAGCAATGCGGGAGCTTCTCCTGCCAGCGTCGCGGTTGAAATCAGAACCAGGCTTGATCTCAGAAAGTTTCGACGTGAATTTGAACTGGGCCCGTCGCTCACAAATCCCCCTTTACTTATTCGATAGCGGTTTCCTTTGGTCAGTCAGCTTTAATCCGCGCCACTTTGCAGCTTTAGCGCACGTGCTAAATGGTCCTGAATCTTTGGCAGGGTTTCTTGGGCAAACGCCTTCAGATCAGGATCTGTGCCATTCGCAATTTCATACTGATAGAGAGCGGTATTGCCCTTCTGGTAATTGACCTGGCCCCTTACGTAATCGGCGTCGAGCCTCTGGCCACTTTCATGTTCAAGGGTTGAAACCATCGTTGCGTAGGCGGCTTTCAGAAGTGTCGGCGGCGGCACGGGTGCCTTCTTTTTCAGAATGGCCAACAGCGCGTTGTTCACGGCGATGTGCGAACTCACCATCAACTCGGCGTAGCCGCGAATGGCTTGGGTCGTACCCTTGTTTTCGGCAAGCCGGCCGGAATCAACCTGAAACGGGGTGCCGAGAGAAGTTTGAGTGACGAAGTAGGTGTCAGCCGGTCCGAGTGGAGCCCCGGGCACACTGGTCGCCGTTTGCGCGGCAGGAGCGCTCATTGTAAACACCAGAAGAACAACGGCCAGGCCGAGACCGGTCACCGCGGCTAGCGAGAGCGCCTTCATGTCTTTCTCCTCCCGGAAGTGAAAATCAGCTTCGATATCCGAATCACTATCGGAAACAGGTTTTCCATCGGAGTAAAGGCATTTGATATGCCAATTTAAGTCTTCACCGAAATGTTAGAAGTGCCGGAAAACTAGATCGGCGGCGGAGCTAAAGACGGAGATACCAGGAGGAGTGTCCCTCGCTTGACTCGCTCTCGGAACAAGTGTCCACATTTCGACGGGACTTCGCCCTGCTTCATCGCCGGTGGGGAGAGTTAACCAGGGTCGAGGCTCTCCAGAACCGGAGAGCCTCAGCGTTTTTTGCGGGAAGGTCTGCTGCCGGTGCGCTCAGACCTTTGCTCCTCCCGCCTCAACTCATGTTGTGGGTGCGTGACGATTAACGATGTTCCTCGAAGGCGCGGGCCTGCTCTGCAATCGAGTCCGGCCAGGGCTAACTGGCGCGCGAGACAGCCAGATTTGCAATCCCTGCAACCTCTTCCATTCGCCGCAGCACAGCGGAAAAATCCTCGTCACCCCCGGCAGCCAGTTCTTCGGAGTTCACGCGAAATGCGGCTTCTGTCACGGGCATTGAGACATCTGTTTTTCCGGCCGCCCGCAGAATCAATCCAAAATCCTTGTTCATAAGGCTGAGTGGAAACTGCGGACTGTAATCGTTGGTCGCAACTCGAGCCAGCTTTCCCACGTGAGCTGGGGCAACCACAGCCGTCTTCGATAAAACGTCGAGTAACGTCTTGCGATCGAGGCCAGCTTTTTCTCCAAGGACCACGGCCTCTGCGATGGCCTGCATGCCGACGCCTAACAGCGTGTTAACGACCAACTTCATCGCTGTCCCCGAGCCCGGACCACCCAGAAGAAAGTATTGCTTTGCAATCGCCTGGAATATCGGTTCCGCAGCTTGGAATAATTCTTTGTTGCCGCCGGCCAGTAGCGTCAAGATGCCTTGCTCCGCAGCGGGAGTGCTGCCCGAGATGGCGACATCCAGTACCTCGATACCACTCTTCGCGCCAAGCCTGTGCAATTCCCGCGAACTTTCCGGAGAGATCGTGCTCATCTCTAAAACAATGGTTCCCGGCCGCGCCTGAGCGAAGACTCCCTCTGGCCCGGCATAAACGCTCTGAACTGCTTCATCGTTGGTCAGGCACGAAAGAATCACGTCGACAGTGCGCGTAAGCTCCAGAACGTTCTTTGCGGCGAAACCTCGCTTTGCAACGACAGCTTCCGCCTTAGCGATATTCATGTCGTAGGCGACGAGAGGGTATCCGTGATCGAGCAGGCGTTGTGCGATTCGGTTTCCCATGTTGCCCAGTCCAATGAATCCAAGTTTTACCTGATCTGCCGTAAGACTTTTCATATGTTGGTCTCCTTTAGTTAGAACTGCTAATCAGCTTTCCGCAGCACTCTGGCCTGTCCGGTAGTTCTTTTTTGTCCCATCCACCGCCAAGGGCTTGAATCAATAGCACCGCACTTGCCAAGCGCCGTCCAAGAATATTGACGGCTGTAACCTCGTCCGCGAGCGCGGCGTTCTGAGCGGTGATCACTTCGAGATAACTAGTGACGCCACCGTCATAACGAGTGTTCGAGAGGGCAAGCGACTGTTGCGCAGCTTGCACCGCAGTCGCCTGAACTCCAGCTTCTTGCTCCAGAACTCGCAAGCTGGCGAGGTTGTCTTCGACTTGTTGAAAGGCCGAGAGGACGGTCTGCCGATAGGACGCAACAGAAGAATCGTAGCCAGCCTTTGCTTCGTCGTTTAGTGCACGCCTCCGACCGACATCAAAGATGGTGACCGCGGCAGATGCTCCGGCAGACCAGAGAGCGCTCGGTCCCTGGAATAATGTGGTGATGCTCCCGCTCTCCAATCCGCCAGCAGCCATTATGTTTACCAACGGATAATAAGCAGTCTTGGCGAGCCCAACCTGGGAATTTGCAGAAGCCACTTGACGCTCGGCTTGGGCGATGTCGGGGCGCCGTTCCAGCAACTGTGAAGGTAATGCCACAGGAATTAGGGGTGGCGGGGCAGTAAGCGGCAACGGCGGCAGAGTGAAATCCGCCGGAGGCTTGCCAATCAACACCGCAACGGCATGCTCGTACTGCGCCCGCGCAACTCCAACATCGACCATTTGCGCACGGGTGGTTTCGAGAATCGTTCTCGCCTGCTCCACTTCTACTTCAGAGGCAAGTCCTCCCTCGTAGAGGTCCTCATTCAATTGATATGCCTGCTCGTATTGCGCGACCGTGTCTTTCAGCAGTTTTTCTTCGGCATCCAGGCTGCGTGCCGCAAAGTAATCTACGGCGAGCGAAGCATGCATGCTCAAATTGACTACAGCCAGATCGGCGGCGGTAGCCTGCGCCTGTTCCCTGTAGGATTCCACGTTGCGGCTCACTCGGCCCCAGGCATTTGTCTGGTAAGACAAATTAGCCGGCACAACGTAATCGTTAAAGGTAACTCCGTCATTGATTGTTGTAGGCGGAAGATTGTTGGAATATTTCTCTCGCGTGGCCGAGGGAGATAGGGTAACTGTGGGATAGTAATCCGCACGCACGTATCGCAAGGCGGCTCGAGATTGTTGGTAGTTCGCCACCGCCTGCTTGAGGTTCTGGTTGGAGACGTTGATCTGCACCTCCAGGGAGTTCAGTTGCGAATCCTGAAATATCTCCCACCAACTCCCACCCAGATTCTGTTCGCTGGGTTGCGCGGTCTTCCAGTTTCCGAGTTCCTTATACGCTGGCGGCGTTGGAACCGACGGAGCATTTTTATATTTGGGACCCACCGCGCAACCGGCAAACGGAATCAAACACGTGATCAAAAGAAGACTCCATCGCGTATCCGATTTCTTCATAGCCAGGTGCGGCGCTTGGGAAGCCATCATTTCGAATCTCCCGGCAGCGCCGCGTTCACAATTTCGACTTCCCCTCCGGAGACGAGCGAGTCGGGCGGGTTCAGAACGATCTGGTCATCGGCGTTCAGTCCGGCGACAATCTCAATCTCGTTCCCGAAATCATGGCCGGGAGTAACGTCCCTGACCGTCACTTTCCCGTTCTGCACAACCCCTACTTGCAGCTTCTCCGAGCGAAAAATCAGAGTGTTGACTGGAATCAAGAAAGTGGACTTTTGCGCCGGGATTTTCAGGTGCACTTCGGCGTACGATCCGGAGAAGAGAGTTCCGGAAGGGTTTGCAACATCTACCTCCACCAGCAACGTGCGGGTGGTTGCGTTGATCGCATCGGCCGTTCGTACCAATTTACCGGAGAAGCTTTTGTCGGGGAATTCCGCCAGAACGAGGTGCGCCTGGGTCTGACCCACCTTCACTCCTTGCGAGTATTCCTCCGGTACATTCACATACACACGCAAAGTGCTTGCCTGAACCATGTCGAATAAATCGGTTCTGGGCGCCGTGTTGCTTCCGGAATTGATGAGGTCGCCGATGTCAGTGTTACGCGCAACAATAACCCCATCAAATGGTGCGTACACTTTTTCGAAGGACACAAGGGCGGCGTAATGGCGCACATTCGCCTGATCTGCATCCACAATCGCCTTATTTGCGGAGTAGGTACCGACGGCATTATCCACGGCTTGCTGGGGGACGGCATGTTTCGTTAGCAGTCCCTGATAGCGGTCCCTGGTGATCTGAGCCAATGCGAGATTGGCTTCCGCAGTTGCGAGCGTGCTGCGAGCCTGCGCCAATTGCTCATCGACCTCCGGAGTCTGAATGGTCGCGAGCAGCTCGCCGGCTTTCACGTGCGCCCCAATGTCGAAATACCATTTCTGCAGATAGCCGTCGGTTCGGGCGTAAATCGGTGAAGAGATGAAGGGCTGTATGTTTCCGGGCAAGATAATTTCCTGAGCTGGCGCGGTTCGTTTCGGTAGGACAACAGAAACGGAGGGTACCGCGGTCTGCGCCGTCAACGCGCGCAAAGTAGTTTCCGCTTTGACCCGAGATCTGATTCCAACGATCAAAACCGCAAGCACCACGAGACCAATTACGAAGGAGATCAGCCAGCCGCGGGTGGTTTTGCTTTTCTGATTGTTATTGTCGGGATCGTCGGTCGCGGCCCCGGAACTTTCAGTTGAGTTATTGTCTCTCATATTGTTCATAGCTCACTCTTGTGACAACGATCAGATTCTCTTCTCTGGTAACGCCTCCTGCTTTACTGCACTCACTTGACGAGATCCATGCAGCACGCTGAAGAACGTTGGAACGAAGAGCAGTGTGGATACCGTGGCAAAAAGCAAACCGCCGATTACAGCCCGCCCCAGAGGAGCATTTTGTTCGCCGCCGTCGCCTAACCCCAACGCCATCGGCACCATACCGATGATCATGGCGAGAGCAGTCATCAACACCGGGCGGAAACGCGTAAACCCCGCCTGCAGCGCCGCCGAGACGGCATCCTTTCCCTCGGCCATTTGCTCAGTGGCGAAGCTAACCACCAGAATGCTGTTCGCAGTCGCGACTCCCATGCACATGATTGTCCCCATCAGCGCTGGAACGCTCAACGTTGTATGGGTGATAAAGAGGAACCATGCAATTCCCGCCAGAGCCGCGGGCAGCGCGGAAATCATGATGAGGGGATCAAGCCAGGATTGAAAATTTACCACGATGAGAAGGTAATCGAGAAGAATCGCAAAGATCAGTCCGCTGATAAGACCGATGTAAGAAGAACGCATTGTCTGCACCTGCCCGCGAACCACTACATGCGATCCGCGCGGCAGTTGCGAGCGAAGACCATCGATGAGCTGATTAATGTCACGCGCGACCCCTCCGAGATCCCGACCCGAGACCGAGCCATAGATGTCAATCACCGGAGCGATGTTGTAGTGAGATTCCACTGCCATTCCCGCTCCACGCTTCACAGACACCAGGCTCGCCACTAAACTTGGCGCGGCTGCTCCAGTTGTGTTCGTAATAGGAATGTTGACCAGGTCCTGCAAGGTGTCCGCGCGATATTGCGGAGTTTCAGTGGCGATCGAATAACTGATGCCGCTTCGTGGGTCCACCCAAAACGTCGGCGAAGTCTGAAAACTTCCTCCCAGTGAAATCAGCAGGTTTTGCGCGATATCTGCCCCCGTGTAACCGAGTTGCTGGGCCTTGGTTCGTTCGATCCTGAGGTGCAGGTAGGGCTCGTCGAAGGGTTGCTGGATGCGCAAGTCAGCCGTCCCAGGCACGTACCTGATTTTCTGCATCAACTCGCTCGCCCACTCGCGATTGCCTTCGAGGTCATTGCCGATCACCTGAATGTCAATCGGAGCGGGAAGTCCGAAGTTCAGAATCTGGGTGACCATATCCGAGGGAAGAAAGGCAAACATCACGCCCGGAAACTGTTTCGCCAAGCTCAAGCGCAGTTTGTCGACGTATTCTCCTGTGGGGTGATGGTTCGGCGGCAAAGTAACAAATACATCCGCATCCGACGTGCCCACTGGTGCTGAATTGCTGTAAGAAAGATTGATGCCGCTGTAGGGCAGGCCGATGTTGTCGATGATGCTGGAGACTTCGTCCGCCGGAATCTGCTTGCGAATCAGATTCTCTACCAGATCGCACAGGAACGCTGTGTCCTCGATGCGCATTCCGGTCGGCCCGCGCAAATGCAGCTTGAAACTGCCGGCATCGACCGCGGGGAAAAAATCCTGGCCCAGCCACGGGACCAAAAGGGCCAGCGAACCTAGGCACGCCGCGAAGAAAGCAATCAGAAAGGCCTTCCTGTGATGCAGGCAACGATCCAAGACTCCACGATAGCCCCGGCGAAACCCTTCGAATCCCGCTTCGAATCGCTGCTGCATCCGAACCAGCGGATTGCGGCTGGTGCCGGCATGCTCTCCAAATTTCTGACTCCGCAATAGATACTTCGCCATCGTCGGGACAATGGTTCGGGACAGGAAATAGGAAGCGAGCATGGCGAAGACCACCGCCTCTGCGAGAGGCAAGAAGAGATATCGCGCAACCCCCGAAAGCAAGAACATAGGGGCGAATACAATGCAAATCGAAAGCGTCGAGACAAACGCCGGCGTAGCGATTTGCATTGCGCTGTCGAGGACGACTTCATCCATGTTCTTGTCAGGCTCGGCCTCGCGGTTGCGGTTAATGTTTTCCACTTCCACGGTTGCGTCGTCCACAAGGATGCCGACAGCCAGCGCTAGCCCTCCGAGCGTCATGATGTTGATGGTCTGGCCGATTACGCTCAGCACGATAAGCGATGTGAGGATGGCAAGGGGAATTGAGGTGGCAATGATAAGCGTGCTCCGCCAGCTGCCCAGGAAAATCAGAATCATCAGCGCCGTCAGACACGCAGCAATCAGAGCTTCGCGGACCACTCCATTGATTGCACCCAGAACGAAGATAGACTGGTCAGCGAGCGGTTCCATTTTCAACTGCGCTGGAACCGTCGTGGCAATTTGCGGAAGGAGCGATTTGATGCCGGCAATCACTTTCAAGGTCGAAGCGTCTCCGGCTTTTTGAATGGTGAGTAGCACGGAGCGCTGTCCGTTGACGCGGACAATATTGGTCTGCGGAGGAAAACCGTCGCGCACCCAGGCAACGTCTTTTACGTAGATAGTGGTGCTGCCGATGGTTTTTATCGGGATGCGGTTCAGTTCATCGATCGTCTGCGGCGCCGCGTTGGGAACGTCAACCTGATATTCCTTGCCGCCAATTTTCGACGTGCCTGTCGGCAGAATCAGATTCTGCACAGTAATCGCATTGGCCACGTCGATCGCAGATAAACCTTTCGATTGCAACTGGGCTGGATTGAGGTCAACCTGCACCTGGCGCTGCTTGCCGCCATAGGGGTAAGGCACCGACGCTCCTGGAACGGTGATGAGCTGGGTGCGAATAGAATTAAGGCCATAGTCGTTCAGCTGCTGCTCGGACAGTCCCCGCCCCGAAAGAGCCAACTGCAAAACCGGTACGCTCGATGCGCTATACGCCAGTATGAGCGGCGGGGTCGTCCCTAGCGGCAATTGGTGGAGTTGGGTTTGCGAGATGGCTGTGATCTGCGCGATGCCGCGTTCTACGTTCGCCGTGGGCTGCAGGAAAACCTTCACCACCGCGACTCCGTACAGCGACTGCGACTCGATGTGTTCAATGTTGTCGACCGTAGTGGTGAGCGCCCGTTCGGTCACACTGATGATTCGGTCGTTCATGTCTTTGGGGACGAGGCCGGAGTAATTCCAGATAATGCTTACGACGGGAATATCGATGTTTGGAAAGATGTCGGTCGGGGTGCGAGAAATCGAGATCAACCCCATCACCAAGATCAGAATGGCCATGACCACAAAGGTGTAAGGCCGACGCAGCGCTAATCGGACAATCCACATCGCAATTCCTTTTAACGAAACCCGAAGGCGTGATTTTGCAGCCAGCTATTCCGCATCTCGGGCTAGTAGGAGTTATGCACCCGGCGTGCCATCGTTGTTCTGGTCCTTGTGAGAAACGTAAATCAGTGCGAAGGCACCAGTTACGCCTAAACACCCTAGGGTGTTCTGGCCGAATGGCGAAGACGTGTCGATTCCGCCTTAGAGCGTGTCCTCCGGCCGACACTCAAAATCAACCGAGCGCGACTGATTCAAGGTCAGCTCGTGGCGCTTCGATAAATTCGGTCAATCTGCTTGGGGTGTATACGCTCGGCGCGCTGCTTCGCGGCAACAAAAATGCAGCGCTCAAAACGGAGGCTCAGCAATGGATTGGGGAAACCACGGAGTGAAGATTGTTCACTCGGATGAACTTGATCTGAATACACCGCAGACATCGGGCATGACACGTGCCGCCGCAATTACCCACGCCAGAGCTGGAGCAAATAGATTGTGGGCCGGAACGATGCTGGTTCAACCGGATGCCAAGACCGGGCCGCATCACCATGGAGAACTGGAGACTGTTCTCTACGTCGTCAAGGGCCGAGTTCGAATGCGATGGGGTGATGAACTGGAATTCAGCGAGGAAGCCAAGCCGGGCGATTTTATTTACGTTCCACCTTACGTACCGCACCAGGAAATCAACGCCAGCCCGGACGAGATCTGCGAGGCCGTAGTTGTGAGAGACGGACAGGATCCGATTGTTATCAATTTGGATCTGCGCACCCCAGAACCCGCCAGTGCGGGGCGTCCTGGCATGCCGTTTCACCCTGATCGCTGAGCAACATCCCGTGAGAAAACTGTCGCACGGACGTCGACCGACGGCGATTCACTTCAAAACTCGATCAGCGCTTTGCCGCGTCCGGCGAAAGCGAGAACGCACAGAACATGTTGTTACCGACCGACTCTTGCACGGTCGGGGAGTTCAGGTGCTCGTCGCCCGATCCCCAGAAGACCACTCCACCGGCAATCGCAGGACCGCTAGCCACCGAACCGCCCGACGTGAAGGACCGCGAGTTAGAGAAGACCTGACTCACCAAGAGTTCGCTACTTCGCCTTAAATGTGAAATCAGCAGTTCCGGGTCTGCCGGCCGCAACCATCACCTTTTCCGTTTGGGTGCCATAGTCTTCCTGTCACGCGGTCACGGTGTAACTTCCGGGGGACACGTTTTCGATCGTGTAGTTGCCGTTACTGTCGGTGGTTGCATAAGGCCCTTTGACTACAACAAACCAACCGTGCATCCACGGATGGACGTTGCATTGGACCGGGATTGCGACCTCCTCCGCCTTCCAGCTCTTTTCAATCGCGGGTGCTCCAGGCGGCTGAGACAGGTTCCACGGGATATTGCCGGTCATCGGGTTGGGATTCGGGTGGATGTTATGAGCCTCTGATCGCTATTCGTCACCTTGAAATTCTGGCTGACGTCCATGGCCAACACGTGCGGCGAATACACACAGCCTTTTTGATCGAACACCGGCACCGATGTGGGCACCTGAGTCAGCGTACTCCCGGTTAGTCCCTGGGAGATATAGAGAACCACATTTTCCAAACCGCCGCCCTGTCCAACCGCGACATTTTCCATACGTGCGGTGTCGTTAGCGTGGGCTTTGGAGCAGAATGGGTCTTTCGACATGTCGATACCTCTCATGTGCGGAGTCGCGCCAGCGAGTTTGACGGTTCCAGTGATCTTGCTTTCTTCAGCAGCTTTGACTTTTGGATTCAGGATCAACACTGCACAGCCAAGGAGAACTACGGTCAACAGTATTGCTGAGATGCTTAGACGATTCTTCATTGAATTTCTCTCCTTAGAGAAACTACTAACATGGGAATCACGGCTATTCCCGCCAAACCGGAGTCTAGGGCTTAGGCGCGACGAAGAGCGTTAAACTTTACGGAGGTTATTTCTCTCGCAGAGATGATTAAAAGTTGCTCTGTATCTCCGATAGAAACCAGGTGCGTCGCTCTGTCTCGTCGATCCAGTTCTCGATCAAACTTGCGGTCGCAACGTCGTCGTGCTCGTCACAAAGCTCATGGGCAGAGCGCAGAGATTTCGTCAGAAGTTGGTTGTCTTTACAAAGTTCGGCGAGCATATATTGCGGCGCCATCCCTTCGTCGTCGCTGTCCTTCAGGCGTTGATGCCGTGAGATGTCGCCGATCGAGCGGAGTGTGGTTCCCCCAAGCTTCCGCGCCCGCTCCGCGATCACATCCGTCATAGCGAAGACTTGCTCGCCCTGTTCGTCGAGAAGAAGATGGTAATCGCGAAAATGGCTTCCACTCATATGCCAGTGGAAATTCTTGGTCTTGACATAGAGTGCGAACACGTCGGCAAGCAGATGCCTGAGTTCGCGTGAGATTTCCACAACGCCTTCATGATCGAGGCCTCCCGAATTCTGCGTGATGTTGTCCTGCCTGATTGGTTGTGTGGCAGACGTCGTTGCCATTGGTTGTTTCTCCTCTCCCACGAATCTGCGGTCCTCGTTCGGGAACCAGTTTCTTGAAAAGCACTTGAAGTGCCAAGGCGGCCGAACAGCCAGGGTAGGGCGTAAACGTCCGAATCACGAACGATTCACACGGATTCAGTGAGTCCCGGGGGAGCGATCACTGTACGACCGCTGTCAATCTTTCGACGGGGAGTCGGGCCGCGGCCTGGCATAGTCAACCCTTACTTCGTCCATCCAAACTCGGACGGGTTTCGTTCTTTGCCTGCGGAATGCCGTATCTGACTCCACTCGCCGACATCGAATGGGAGGGGGGAGCGGCTTGGAGGAAAGAATCAGGTCTACTGACGACTTCTCTCATCCAAGCACGCTTCTTTAGGGGGGCGGTCTATCATCAGCAAGTGTTGTTCCAAACAATTGCGGCACGGAAATATCTGATGCTAGTGTCGTGCGACTGGACAACCGGTACCTACTTCGAACTAGTCACGATATTCCGCGTTAGTTGCGTCCGTTTGGAATCTCGTATGCATTCGAAGAGATTATTATTCCTCAGACAAAGCTGCGCAAGAATACTTAACGAGCTGTTTCGGGGTTGGATCGGAGAAGCGCAACCATGGCCACAAGACGAACATTCCTGGAGTTTGCCGCAGCGAGCATGATGACTGCTGGTTTGGGCCGGAAAGCATTCGGCGCGGAGACGGGTGCCGAGACGAAGAACGGCGTTCCCTACCGAATCCTCGGACGCAGTGGCGAAAGAGTCTCGATGGTGGGAATCGGTGGCTATCATCTGGGAAAGCCAGATCAGACCACCGATGAAAGCATTCGCATCGTCCGCACAGCGCTTGATGAAGGCATCAACTTTCTCGACAACTGCTGGGATTACAACGGCGGTGAGAGCGAGATTCGCATGGGCAAGGCGCTGCGCGACGGCTATCGGCAAAAAGCATTCTTGATGACCAAGATCGATGGCCGCGACAAATCAACCGCGGCCGCGCAGATCAACGAATCGCTGAAACGCCTTCAGACCGATCATGTCGATATTCTGCAGTTTCACGAAGTCATCCGTGATTCCGATCCGGACCGCATCTTCGCAGCCGGCGGTGCGATCGAAGCTGTGCTCGAAGCCAGGAAAGCAGGAAAAACACGCTACATCGGATTCACCGGGCATAAAAGTCCCGATATTCATCTGAAGATGCTAGCCACGGCAAATACACATCAGTTCACGTTTGACACGGTGCAAATGCCGCTCAACGTGATGGACGCTCACTTCGACAGCTTCGAAGCCAAGGTCCTTCCCGTCTTGCTGAAAGAAAACATCGGAGTGCTGGGAATGAAACCGATGGGGGACCATTTTATTCTTCAGAGCAAGACAGTGACTGCAGTCGAGTGCCTGCACTATTCCATGAACCTGCCGACCAGCGTGGTCATCACCGGATGCGATTCGCTTGCCATCCTGCAACAGGCTTTGGATGCAGCGCGCAGTTTTCGAGCGATGAGCAGTGAGCAGGTCGCGACGTTGCTGGCGAAAACTGCCGAAGCCGCGCGAGCGGGCCAGTATGAAATGTATAAAACCAGCCACCACTTCGACGGCACCTACCAGAATCCACAGTGGCTGGGATAGAACGACCTCAGGATCACTAACCAGTACCAAAGAGGCGTTTTTAGCATCGAGCGATGTTAAGAAGGGTGTCGCCCAGCGAGGTCCGCCTGATGCGGCTCACCGACCCGCTCATCTCTGAATGACGCCGCAGGCGATTCGCGGACCGGAGTTCCCCGCCGGATCGGTTTTGTAATCGTCTTCTTTCGCGTGGATCACGATCGCGGTTCCGCCATCGTGAAAGACTGAATTGGATCCGTCGGCCAGCGTGACCATCGCGTCGCGTAGGGTTGCTTTCGCTGTTCCGTCCGCTTTTACTTCGATGTTCAAAAGATCACCGGCGTGCGGCCCTTCAGGATTGTCTTTTCCGTGCCTCTTCGCATACGGATTCAAGTGCGGTCCAGCGCTTGTGAAATCCGGCCCTTCGCATTTGCCGACGTTGTGAACGTGAACGCCGTGGGCCCCGGGTGGCAGTTGCGAAATATCGAATTCAATTCTAACTCCGTGTCTTGCGGCCAATAGCTTGGCAGTCCCGATTTTCTGACCTTGTGCGTTGACGATATCCGCGTGCGCCGACTTCGAGGCGTGTTGCCCAAAAACCGCGGTAGCGCAAAGCAAAGCGGGAACGAGAATAAGCTTGCTATGGGGCATAGGACTCCTCCTCCAGGCAGGAGTGCAGCTTCCGTTATTCTTCATCGCAGCCCGCAAAAGCAAACTATCGATTGAGCAAGCAGGCAACCTCTCGTTCAGGCCACACGCCTGATTGCACCGCGGCCGGCTCGCGTGCTTTCGCTTTATGCCGCCGGGTGCCAACCCGAACCGGTCCGGCCTTTTGTTTTTGGCGCCACTACCGTTGTGCTGGGCCCGAGGTCCTTTTCGTACACAACCCCCTCACGGCTGACGACGAAGGTCATAACGCCCGACGACTGATACTCCGCAGGATACGCGACCAAAATCGAGCTACCTTTCTTCTTGCCGTTGCCGCTCGCCTGCGATCCGGAATTAGCTGTCACGCTTTGAAAGTAGTACCCGTGAAAGAGATTGGGTTCTTTGTTGTCCGCATTCGAGGCGCCAGCAGAGATTAGGCTTTCGGCGAATTCGGTGGTCGGATCTTCGCTATCTGCCTTTGCAGCGCTCGCATTCTTTGCCATTGCGAATTCCTGACACACCTCAATCGCAGTGGCCTCGTTTTCTCCAATTCTGCGGAAAAGGATTTCCTGCTTGCCTCGATCAGTATCGAAAGACCACTCGCCGTTCTTTGAAACCAACGGGACGGGGAAGGGCCAATTTTCGGCTCCGATGTAAAGAACCGTGCTTCCGTCAGATTCCTGGACCAGACGGTGCATCTCCTGATATTTCTGGCAGAACTGCTCGCGTTCGAGCTTGTCTTGCTCTTCGTCGCTCGAGGAAGTGACTTCCTTCCCCGCGCCGAGGATCGCTTCCAGAGCCCGCTCGTCCTTATTGTGCGCGGCCTGAAAGAGAGCGTCAGTGGCTGCGCCGGGGGACGAGAACCTTCTTGGTTGTGATTCCTGAGCAAAGCTCGATCCAGCAAACCCTGCTACCAGCAGAAAGAGCCCCACCAACAGCAACAGAACAACACTGGAAGCGAACCCCCACGCGACTCTCACCGTAAATGCTTCAAGCTTCATATTGTTTGTATGCATGAGTTCTTCCTCCATACCATCAGTCAGTTTGAAGTAGTTAAACCGGATTACCTTCGACCGCCACCGCCGCCATGGAAGCCTCCACCACCATGGAACCCTCCACCAAAGCTCGATTGACCGCGAAAAGAGAATCCTCTAGCCATTCCCCCACGATTGAATCCGCTGAACGCTCCGGAATGTGTGCCGGCAAATCCATGCGACCCTCCGAAGCCTCGTCCGCCTGAGAAATCGCCGCCGTGGAACCCACCGCCATGAAGGCCGCCGGCGCGATTGAAGTTGTTGCGATTGATGAAAACTCTGCTGTGCGAGATGTAGGCGCCGTGATTGAAGAGGATCCCGTGGTTATGCCAATCGTAGCCCCAGTGACCCCATCCCCAGCCAAAACCGCCAAAGAAACCGATTCCGAATCCGAGGCCAAACGCAATCCCCGGACCGTCGAAGAAGAGCCCCGGATACCAGTACCAGCTTGGCCAAATTCCGATGGGGTCTCCGTACACTAGCCATGGGTCGTATTCAGGCACGTAAACCACTTGAGGATCGGCTGGCTCGATCACAATGGTTTGCCCCTGTTTACTCACCTTTTCCTGGTCTGTACTTTTTAGGTTGCCGGCCTTCTCAGCGCGGTCGCGCATTGCCTGTACGGCGCTCATCACATCTTGCTGTTGGTTGACATAAGCGTCACCGAGCGATGATGTCCAGGAGAGATTTTTATCCATGTTGGCGAGGACGGAAGGAAACTCGGTGAGGGCCTTCACGCTAGGATCCCAAGGCTGCTTATCGACTTCTTTGCCGAGTTTCTCTCCCTTGAGATCGGTATGTTGCTGAAGCCACCGGTCAGCTTCTACGACTTGATCGGGATAAGTCGCCGCCGCAAGGATTTGTGCCACCAGAGCATCCGGATACAATGCGATCGGCGCGACCAGTTGCTGCAGTTGTTCAGGAGTCTGACGTGCGGCCTGAACCGGCGCAGCTTGATCTGACGATGGTGCGGCCGATTGATCCGCTTGAGAGGCGAACCCGCCCGGCGCGCTGGCGAATACAAGGCAAAATGACAGAAGCAGCGACAAACCCGGTTTTATGAATTGCACAATCAATTCTCCTTCCACCGGTGGATTAAACGAACAACCGCCGGATCTTCTCGAATGAGGCAACGCACGCTGGCGCAAATCATCGTTTCTAACTGGCCAGGTCAGCGGTACTTTGAGGCGTGAACTGCCCAAACGTCAGCGGGCATGCCGGATGGTTGCATTGACATGCGATCTCCACGTCTTCGCTTCCCGCGTCACGACAGAGCTCTCCGCAGTATTCTTCCCCGTCCGCTACATCACATAGGCACGGTATGTGCGCACACTTCGTGGTCTTTTGATTCGCCATTCCTACCTTCCTTTCTGATCACTTCTCCGATCTCTACAGCAATGCGATTCTTAACGGAACCCAGCGCGGTACCAAGAGTAGAGGTCGTGGAAACTCACTCGCTCCAGGCGGCCGGCTCTCGGTGCTGCGTCATTCCGACTGATTGCATTCCGATCTCCAAACCCGCCTCGCCGCTCGCACCGGGCTTTGCCTCGGTTTTGGGTTCAGCAGTACACTCGACCAAGTCTCGAGTGTCGGCAGGCGGATGGCGCGTCGGTATTCGGACGGTCTGATGCGCCGTCTCTTTTCCGATCAAGGCTTGGAATCGCGAGCCGGGTCAGACAAATGCAGTAAGCAGTTATGATTGAAATGGCTGCGAAACTGAGCTAGAGTTGCACGGCTCATTTCATGAGGCTCCAATGTAGTTTGCCCGGAGCGCGAGAAACTCTTGACCATGAGCTATCCGCGAAAGAGGAAGTGAGCTGTAGAATCACTTCAAGATTTTCCGCGCGATGGATTTGCTTTGGTCTCGGTGGGGTTAGTTCTCTGCATGGAGCGCACACTTCTGTTCTTCCGTTTGCCTCATTTCTTTACGTCGCGCGGCGATGGCTTTCGCTTTCCCCAGCGCCTGGCTGCCGAGGCGCATGAATGACGCCGGCAGCTGTCCCCACCGTGTTTGTTGTCGATGACGATGACTTGGTACGCGCGGCCATCCAAGGCATGTTGAAGTCGGTTGGCTTGCATTCCGAGACCTTCGGAACGCCGCAAGAATTCCTGCGCAACAAGCGCTCGGACGTACCAAGTTGCCTTGTCCTCGACGTGAGACTTCCTGGAGTGAACGGCCTCGACTTTCAGCGCGAGTTGGCAGACGCGGGAGTTCACATTCCCATCATCTTTATCACCGGTCATGGCGACATCCCGATGACCGTAAAAGCCATGAAATCAGGCGCGGTCGAGTTCCTCACCAAGCCCTTTCGCGATCAAGATTTGCTGGATGCGATTTACCAGGCTCTGGACCGCGACCGGGGGGCGCGCCAACAGGAGAATGAGCTTGCCGAGTTGCGAAAGCGCTACGAATCGCTGACCACACGCGAGCGCGAGGTCATGAGCTTGGTGGTTTCAGGCATGCTCAACAAGCAAGTAGCTACTAAGCTCGGAACCAGTGAGGTCACCGTGAAGATCCAGCGGGGACATGTCATGCAGAAGATGCGGGCTGAATCGCTAGCGGAATTGGTCAGAATGGCGGCGAAGCTTGAGCCGACGATCGGTCGCGGGTGAACGTCCCACAAAAGTTCCAGGCTACGGTCTGACAGCAATTTCCCGCGGCGCCGCCGTGGCGGTTCGGTCATCGGCCGGGGTCATCCATTGCTGCTGCGCATCGGTACTGGGAAGCGTGAAGTTAAAAGTGGCGCCGCGTCCGGAGTTGGATGTGGCCCACAAGCGGCCGCCGTGCGACTCAACAATTGAGCGGCTGATCGGCAGGCCCATGCCAGTCCCGTTTCCCTTGGTTGTAAAGAATGGGTCAAAGACGCGTTCGGCCTCGCCCGGCGGCAATCCCGAGCCGGTATCGCGGACCGAGATGAGTACTTGACCATCGCAAACCGATGACCGGATCGTCAGCTCATCGCCACGGTTCGAATCCTTCATTGCATCGAAGCCGTTCAGCATCAGATTCATGAAAACCTGCTGTAGCTGCACTCGGTCCGCCAAAACCATAGGCACATTCTCAGCAAGGTCGGTGCGAATCGAAATCGAGTGCCGAATCGCCTCGTTACGCAATACGACGATCATTTCTCTGACGAGTTCATTTACGTCCAGCAACTCCCGCTGCAGAGCACCCTTTCTGAAGAACGAGCTGATCTTGCCAATGACGTCGCTCGCGCGCGTTACGGCCTGAACGACTCTCGTTGCGGCTTCGCTTGCCTGTACCAAATCGGGGACATCGCGTTTAAGGCACCGCAAGCAGGTTCCGGCGCTTATACTTGCCGCGGAGATCGGCTGCTTGATTTCGTGCGCGATCGAGGC
>Ga0209040_10000187_pt1 | contig 43358 bp, 42 predicted proteins | sample BogFormECP12_OM3_FD_188240 | JGI IMG/M metagenome (GOLD analysis project Ga0209040, IMG submission 188240) | Bog forest soil microbial communities from Calvert Island, British Columbia, Canada - ECP12_OM3 (SPAdes) (version 2) | ecosystem: Environmental > Aquatic > Freshwater > Wetlands > Bog ... | reverse complement strand
GGATAAGCTTCCATGCTCCGCATGGTCTCCTATCCTCACCGCCCGCAAAGCGGACATTTCACTTGCTATCTCAACCGGACATATCATGTGCTACCGACACCGACGCGCTCGTCCACTTGAACCCGGCTTGGCATCTAGCCTAGAATCGCTGCGCGATGGCTTCGGAACCACTGGAGATCGAGCGTCTGGACCGGGGAGTGCTGTGCTTTCGCGGCCCCCTGACCATGGAGAACGTGTCTCCCTTCATGAACGCGGTACGCCGCGAAGACGCTCCCACCATGATTCTGGATTTCACGAACGTCCCTTACCTGGATTCTTCCGGTCTGGGATCGCTGGTGAGCGCGTGCACGACCTGCGCCAAAGCTGGGCGCCGCATGGCTCTGACCGGCGTGAATAAACGCGTGCGCAAGGTCTTCGAGATCACCAAGGTCGAACAAATCTTCCTGATGTTCCCTACCCTTTCGGACGCGCTGGAAGCGTTCACCAACGCTGGAACCGCCTAGCCGATGCCGGTCGTGATCTCCATGCTGCGCGGCGTCAACGTTGTGGGTCGCCACAAAATCAAGATGGAGGAACTGCGGGCGCTCTACGAATCTTTGAAGTTTGAATCCCCGCGCACCTACATTCAGAGCGGTAACGTGATCTTTCGGACGAAACAGAAAAACTCGCCTGCCCTGGCGAAGAAAATCCAGAATGCAATTGAGAAAACATTCGGCTTCCGGCCGGAAATCATGCTCCGCACGACGGAGGAGTTAAGAAAAGCCATCGCCGCCAGCCCGTTCCCGAGCCATCGCAACCTGCATCCGAGCAAGATCCTGGTGACCTTCCTCACCGCCGAACCGGGGCCGGACGCGCGCGCCACGCTCGCCAGTCTGAAGGGCCATCCGGAAGAAGTGCATCTTAAAGGGCGCGAACTCTACATCTATTTTCCCAACGGAGTCGGCCAGTCCAAGCTGCGCTGGTCGAATGTGGAGAGGTTGACGCGAACCACCGGCACTGCCCGCAATTGGAACAGCGTCAGCAAAATGTTGGCCATTGCGGAAGAGCTGGAATCGGCGGAGTGAGTTGGCCGTTCTTTACTGAAGAGCTGACGGCGGAAAGCTGAAGAAATGGTCGGGACGGGCAGATTTGAACTGCCGACCCCTCGCACCCCAAGCGAGTGCTCTACCAGGCTGAGCCACGTCCCGACGAAGAAGAATCCGCCGATGCTGCGGTCGCCATGAGGCAACCGCTCAGATCCAGCGGAGGGGTTTACTCAACGATTCTACACTACAGAGGACGAATAACGAGTCTTGTCATCCTGAGCGAGACGTTTTTGTCTCGCGAAGGACCTATGTAATTCTCCGGCTGCGACTCGTTGCATGCAAGTTGCATAGGCCCTTCGCTTCGCTCAGGATGGCAACGAAGAGCTACGAGTCACCGCACTGCTACTAGTCCAGATCTCTACAGTTCGGGCCTACGCCCATGTCCACCTGCAGCGGGACGGCCAGGGCGTGGACTTTCTCCATGTGCTCGCGGACCAGGGGCTGCATGGCTTCGACTTCGTTCTCGGGGACTTCGAACACGAGCTCGTCGTGAACCTGCAGCGTCATTCTGGATTTCATGCGGCGCTCGCGCAGCACGGCGTCGATGCGGATCATGGCAAGTTTGATCAGGTCGGCGGCCGTGCCTTGCAGGGGCGTGTTGACGGCGGTCCGCTCGGCGAATCCGCGCTGGTTGGCGTTTTTGCTGTTGATGTCGGGGATGGGGCGCACTCGACCGAACAGTGTTTTTACTTTCATGTCGCGTCTTGCTTCTTCGAGCGTTTTGTCGATGAAGGTGCGCACGCCACTGTATTTTTCAAAATACGCCGCGATGAATTGTTTGGCCTCGCCCGGTTCGATGCCGAGTTGCTGTGAGAGTCCAAACGCCGAAAGGCCGTAGACGATGCCGAAGTTGACGACTTTGGCTTGGCGGCGGTGGTCGGGGGTGACCATGAGCGGGGGGACGCCGAATACTTGAGAAGCGGTCAGGGTGTGGATGTCGTCGCCGCGGCGGTAGGCCTCGACCAGCAGCGGATCACGGGAAAAATGGGCGAGCAGACGCAACTCAATCTGCGAATAGTCCGCGGTGAGCAGGACGTGGCCGGGCTCGGCGATGAACGCGGCGCGGATGCCGCGTCCGAGTTCGGTGCGGATGGGAATATTCTGCAGATTCGGATTGGCCGACGACAGGCGCCCCGTGGCCGTTCCCGTCTGATCGAAAGTTGTATGCAATCGCCCAGTCGCGGGATTGATCAGGGCCGGCAGCGCGTCCACGTAGGTGGACTTCAGCTTGGTGAGCTGGCGGTAGTCGAGCACCATGCGCGCGATGGGATAATTCTCGGCCAGCTCTTCGAGCACATCGACGGCGGTCGATATCGTGCGTCCCTTGCCGTATTTCACCGGCTTGGGCAGGTTCATGCGATTGAACAGAACGTCGCCGAGTTGCTTGGGCGAGCCCACGTTGAATTCTGTTTCTGCAACTTCGTAAATCTCTCTTGCTTTGGTGGCGATCTCGCGCTCGAGTTCGCTCGACATCTGCGCGAGGGCGGCCGTGTCGATTTTGACTCCGGCCTGCTCCATGCGCGCCAGCACCGGGGCGAGCGGAAGATCCATCTCTTCGTAAAGCTCGGCCAGGCCGGCCTGCTCGACATCGGTGCGCAGGGCGCCCGCCAGGCGTCCGGCAAGGTCGGCCGACTCGGCCAAGTCTCCGGACAGCTTCAGGTTGAAACGCCGCAGGGCGACGTCGGCGAGCTGATGCGATGAGTACGTCGGATCGAGCAGGTAGGAGTACAGCATGGGATCGTGGCGAACTCCGGCCAAGGAAATTCCGGCGGGAGAAATGCCGTGCGGAGAGTTTTCTTGCGGATTCAGGGCGTGAATCGCCGCCTTGTAATCGTGGATCGTCTTGGGCACAAAGGCATCCGTCAGAATGGATCGCATTTTTTCGGCAGCGCCGGTAGCGTCGAGTGTCACGATCGTGGCCGATCCCGCGGCCGCCGAGATCGCTATGCGCAGGGGTGTGGGCTCGGGCTGCGCGGGCGAGTCGCCCGCGCCCACAAGGAACATTTGCATTTCCTGCGGCTGTGCTTCGCTTGCTTCTTCCTCGGTGGCTTCGGAGGATTCTTCGTGTTCGACTGCAACGGCGAGCGCGCCTGCGGCGGGCACTGCACTCAGCACGGCCTCGACATCGGCGGCCGACTTCGCCTCGGCGTAATTCGTCGCGGTCACCTCGATCACCGGGAGCAGTTCTTTCAACAGCGAGGTGAATTCGAGCTCGGTGAAGAGCGCGCGCAGGTCGTCCACGTTCGGCTCTCCGGCGCGCATGGCTTCCACATCCAGCTCGATAGGCACATGCGTGTCGATGGTGGCCATGCTCTTGCTGAACAGAATCGCTTCGCGATTGTTCAGCAACGACTCGCGGTAGGTTTTCTTTTCGACTTCCGCGGCGTGCTCCAGGGCTTGCTCGACCGTGCCGAAACGCTTGATGATCTCGACCGAGCCTTTGTCTCCGATGCCGGGTGCGCCGGGAATGTTGTCGATGGCGTCGCCGCGCAGCGCCATCACGTCGACTACGCGCCCGGGGGGCACGCCGAGAATTTCTTCCACTTTCGCGGCATCGCAAATCAGATTGTCCTTGGGCGGATTCAGAATCTGCACCTGGTCATTCACCAACTGCATCATGTCTTTGTCGCTGGAAACCACATAGACCGGATGCGAGGCCTCGGCCGCCTTGCGGGCCAGCGTGCCGATTACGTCGTCGGCCTCGAAGCGGACCACTTCGAGGATCGGAATGCGATAGGCCTCAAGAGCGCGCCGGATATAAGGAACCTGCTGCACTAAGTCTTCCGGCATGGCCGCGCGATTGGCTTTGTAGCCCTTATATTCAACTTCGGTGAAAGTCTGCGTCTTGATGTCGAACTTGCGGATGGTGGTGACGGTCTCGGCCTGCTCGTCGCGAAACGTAGGCCCGGCCACGTCGAAGACTGCGGCCAGATACTGGGGCGAAAAATCCTCGCGCAGCTTGCGCAGCATGTTGACGAACACGTAAGTCGCGGCGGTGGGGAGTCCGGTCTTGGTCGTCATGGGCCGCTGCCTCGCCATGGCGTGGTAGGCGCGGAAGATGAACGACATGGTGTCGATGAGATAGATGCGGCCGGGGCCAGACGCATGCCGAGAAGGTGCGCCGGCCGCGGGTTTGGCATCCGAGGTTCTTCCGGCAGAAGATTCCGCTGGCGAGGCCGGTTCCGATGATTTTTTACGCAAGGGCAACTCGCTTAGTTTAGCAGCAGATGGAAAGCCGGCGCGGCGACAGGGCAGCGCGGCGGATGGAAGCCGATGCACTCGATGGCGCGCTAGAAGTCGATGTGGAAGTCGGCCTGCACAAGTTTCTTCCCCGTCTTGGGCGAGCTGTTGCGGAAGACAAGGAAATACTTGGCGGGCTGATTGATAGTCATCGGCAAGGTGGTGTTGACTTCCTGATCGTGAGCGTCGTCGGCGGAAAAGATTGCCTCGCTGTCGTGTCCGTGGAGAAACTCGGCGTACTGCGCTTCGTTGAGCACGAGAAATTCTACGTTGGCCGCGTCGCTCGATTCGGTTTCGCCCGGCTTCCCGCCGGCCGGCTTTACGAACGAACGGTAGCTCCCACGCAGCTGCGGACTTGCCGCGTGGGCGGGGACTTCAAACGGAAGATTCACGATGCTCGCGACGGCAAAGGTCTGGTGCAGAATGGCGTTGCTGGTGCCCACGACCGAGTCGCCCACGTGATCAAAGGCCGTGGGCTTACGAGAAATCGGATGGAGGGTTTCGACCTTGGACTGCTCCTGCCGCGCCATGTAGTTGGCGAGGGGGCCTGCGATCCCTGCCGCGCGTTGCTCCCCGCGCACTTCATCGTAGGTCTTCTCTGTGTCGCCCTCCGCCGGCGCCGGGATGGCCACCGCATTCGCGATAGGGCGCCAGTGCGTCCACGCGTAAGAACTCATTAACACCAAAGCAAAACCCGTCACCAGCCAGCTGAGCAACCGCTTCATAACTGCTCCTTTCCAAAATAGTAGTCAGCGGAGGGCGGAGACGGTAGCTGTCGATGGATTGGAGGAGTTACTTCGGTTTGCCGTATTCAGTGTTGAAGTGCAGCTGAATTTCGCCGCATGTGCCTTGTTCAGGCGCGTACACGACGCAGGTATCGAAGGGACGCGAGTAGACGTGCAGGCTGACCGCGCGCTGGTTGAATTCGCGGGGATTGACCACGCGATGCACGGGATCGGCGGGATCGACCGCGCAGGGGTGAGAGAGGTTCATCTCGACTGTGTTGGTGGGTTCGAGGCCGCAACGTCCCTGTTGCAAGTCCTGGTGAATCAGATGAAAGTTTTCCACCTGCAGGCGGCCGATGGGGACGGCCATCCAGCAATTCTGGTCGCGATGGTTGTGCACGGAACTGAACTGGCCAACCTCCCAGCAGATCGCCATTAATTCGTAGAGCGGCGTGCGGTCGATGAGATTGCGGGTGTAATGCTGGCGGTCCCAGGTCAGGTAGGGGGCGAGTGATTCCGCGCTGACGGGAGTGTCCTGTAGAAAGCGGCGGACTGGTTCGGTCAGGCCGAAGGCGGGCTCGGGCAACTTACGCAGCCCATCGACGAGAGTTTGGATGGAAACAGCTTTAACAGCGACTGGCAAGGATGCTCTCCGGTGAAAAAGTATAGCGCAGGCAAGAGAGCAATTCTAGATTCTCACCAAGGCAACCCCCGCGCTCCGTGCACTCTGCTTCAGTTGGTCGTCGAGGGTGGCCAGAGGCAAGCCTTCGCGCATGGCAAGTTCCAGATAGGCCGCATCATACGCGGTGAGCTTCTCGTCCCGCGCGGCCGCCAGGATTTGGCCGAAGGCACGATCCACTGGTATGGGATCGACGCTGATCGGCAGGCTGGCGATGCGCTGCAAGACGGAGGTCACTTGCGCGGTAGTGATGCGCTTGCGCCGTTCCGCCACCAGCAGGGCGTTCGCGACTTCCAGGGGCCAGATGGCGGGAGTGGTCGCCTCAACTCCGGCGGCCAGCAGATCGAGTACGCCTTCGGTGTAGGGCGTACTTTCATCCGAAAAGCACCACGCCAGCGCCACGGAAGCGTCGAGGACCAGACGCTTAGTAACGGCGGCCTTCATCAATCAACTTGCGAATGGTCAGGCCTCGCAGGTTGGCTCCTTTCCGAATCTCGCGGATATCGCGGACGATCTGTTTCAGATCTTTGGGCTCTCCATCTTCGGCTGGAACCAGCTTGGCCACGGGAATTCCGCGCCGCGTGATGCGGATGGTTTCACCCTGCAAAACCTGGCGCAGCAGCTCATTCAAGTGCGTCTTCGCTTCGAATGCGCCTACTGTTTTCATACAACTAGTCTACCAACTAGTCGGTACGGCATGCAACCCGCTTCAGGCGCGCCTTCCCTACGGCTCCCGCCCGGCATCCGAAATCTCCTGGCTCTGGCCTTGCGCCACTACTGGATAGACCGCGCCCTTGCGGTGTCGCAAGTCACCCGGCAGCTCGGAACGCAGCAGCCATAATCCCGCCGCTACGGCCGCCAGCCATGTAACCGAGACTAGCGCCAGTTGCGTCACATCGGCCACGCGGCTGCCGCGGCCGGACGTCGCGAGCGGGACGAGCTTCGCCACTTCGAAACTGATTCCTCCTGCAACGGCGGCGACTACCGCTGCTTTCGCTAACTCTCCCCAGCGCAAGCCGCCGAGCGGGACCAGGTTTTTGTAGTGCAGCAATCCGGCCAGTGCCAGCAGGTTCACGCCAATCCCAATGTCGGACGCCCAGGCCAGCCCGACCACGCCGAAGGTATGAAACAGGAAGGAATACACGGGCAACGATGCCAGCGTAATTACGCTGACGGCGACCATGGGCGTAAGCGTGTCCCCGGCGGCGTAGAACGCCCGCGCATAGAGCCCCTGCGCGGACCACAGTACCAGCGACAGCGAGAACCAGAAGAAATAGACGGCGCTGGTCCCAGTATCGGCGAAGGAAAACTTTCCGCGGCGGTAGACCAGATCGATGAGGGGAACGGCCGCCACCATCATCCACCCGGTTGCCAGCAACGCCGCCGCGGAGACGCGGTAGACGGAATCGTTCACGGTCGCGGCAAATTCCTTCAGTTTTTTCTCGTTGAACAGGCGCGCAAAAAAGGGCAGCGACGCCTGCCCCGTGGCCTGCCCTAGCACTGCAATTGGGACCGCAAACAGGCGCTTGGCGAAGGTGAGCCGGGTGATGTCGCCCACGCCGCTGGACGCGTAGTGGCGCAGAATCCAGTCATCGGCGGTTACAAGCGACACGCCCAGCATCAACGGCACCGACAGTTTCACCCACTCGCGAAACGCGGGATTCATGACGTCGAATGAAGGTTTATACCCCGTGCCAATGCGTGCCGCGCCGATGACGCTGGCCAGAAACGGACCGGCAACGCTGCCTGCGAGCGCGCCGTAGGCCAGAGAGGCAATGCCGAAATGGCGCCCGCCCAGCACGCCGCCGAGAATGATGAAGACGTTGTAAATCAGCGGCCCGAACGCGGGAAACAGAAACAGACGGTGCGAGAGCAGGACCGCCGAGACTACGCCGCCCACATAAAAGAAAATCTGCGCCGGCAGGAGAATGCGGGTGAGGTGAACGCAGAGCTCGATCTGGCTTGGTGAAAATCCTTTCACGAACCAGCGGACAAATTGCGGCGCGAAGATCTCCGTCAGGATGGTTCCTACGATCATGACCGCGGTCATCACGGTGATGATGATGGAAAACGTCTTTTGGGCGTCGGCCTCGCGCTTCTCGGCCAGAAAGCGCGTGTAGATCGAAATGAACGTGATCGACGCCGCGCCTCCGGCCACAATGTAGTTGAGAAAATCGGGAAGGGTGAAGGCCGCGACGTAGGCGTCGGTCTGGCCGCCGGCGCCGTACGCCCAGGCGATGTAGGCATCCCGCGCATAGCCGACCACGCGCGACAACATGACCGCGGAGATCAGCAGCAGCGTCGCCGAGAAGGCCGTGTGCTGGTGCGAGGGCCGGAAAAAGCGCAGCAGTTTCGTCATTGAGACCCGAGGGAGACGTTCAATCTTATCGGAATCTCAGCTGGTCAGGCAGTTGTGCGGTGGACACCCTTTGACTTCAGGGCAGTCTCTGAGTGCCGACGGTAGTGGCGCTGTTTATCCTCGGGAGCTTCACTGACGCACCATTGGTTCTGCCCGCAAGATCCTTCCCTCCGCCTGAAAAACGGCTCCGGTCAGGATGACGCCATTGGGAAGCGAGACTGTCCAATTTTTTTACTTCCCTTCCGGCGATACCCAAACCTTGTCGGACGTCACCAGATCCACGCTCGACACTTCGGACCGGAGTTTTATGTTCTGCCATCCCGCCTTCTTTGGCGGCTTGGCCAGAAACGTGAGGAAATACTGGTGGGTGAGCCGGCGCCCCAAGTCGTCCAGATAAGGGCTAAATGACACAGGCGGACCAGTGAACCCAATGTCGTAGGATTCGCCGCCGGTGCTGTCGGTGAGCTGGGCGAGATAAAGCTGTCCCCAGTAGGTCTGCCAGTAGCTATGACCGAAGTGGCCAGCCCCGGGAGAGTAGATGGCAGAAACCACGATGCCGGCTTTCTGCGCGTCGTCGATGGTCGCCTGCAGATACGGATCGAGGGTGTCGTGTCCGCCATAATACAGATCGATTCCATTCGAGACCATGACAATCTCGCGGCGGTCGCTGCTGGCCGGCCAGCGTTTGATCAGATCGCTCACCGAGAAATATGGGCTGCCGTTGATTCCGGCCATGCCCATGGGAAGGCGCAATGTCTTGCCCGCCTGGTCATGGTCGGTCGTGGGATTCTGCACGATTTTCGCGATGCCATCCTGCATGTAAGCAACGCCGATCTTCGTCGAGGCCGGCTGGGCGTTGATGAACTTCCGAATATCGTCGAGTTGCGTGCCCAGACTGCTGCTGGACGCATCGTCGATCAAAACGAACAGTTCGAGACCCGCGTGGTCGCCTTGCGCTGGAATCCATTCCGTTACCTGGTCGCGAGTCTTGCCCTCAAACACCATGACATCCTCGCGCTTCACCTCTGGCACGTCTGACCCGTGACGAGGCTCAACCGTGACCACGATGTGAACCGGGATGCCGCTATCCGCGGGAGCCTGCTGCGCTGAAAGGCTTCCGCACAGGCAAACCGCCAGGCCCAGTACTGCGCTAGCCACAAAACCATACTTGCTCATGGTTGCTCCTTCTGAGGAACCGTCCCTTGGGCCTTGAGTTTGATCGAGACAGAAGGGGACAGCTTCCAAGTTCTTAGATGTTGCAAAGCTGCAAAAGGTGGGACTTTTGAAAACTGGCTCAAAGATGGGTAGTGGTGCGCTTTGGAAAGCTGAGGGGACCTTTTCCGAGGCGTCATCCCGAAGCCCCGCGCTTTCACCAGCGGGGCGAGGGATCTCGCGTGCACCGTGACGCGGCCTCGGGTGCGCTCCGCGCGAGATCCTTCACTCCGCCTGAAAAACGGCTGCGTTCAGGATGACGCCGTCGAAGTATCCCCCAACTCAAACTGCACCACCACCCAAAGATGCGAATGCGATAATTCAATCCGTGGGTGATTCGCTGACCTCATCCCGCTCCGCGGTCTTCCGACGGTCGTTCCGCAAAGACTTTCCTGCGGCGGTCCGCGGCGAAGGCGTCTACCTGTGGGATGCCGAAGGCCATCAGTATCTTGATCTCGCCGGCTCGGCCGCGGTCAACTTCATTGGACATGGCGTGGCGAAGATTTCCGCGGCCATGGCCGAGCAAGCGGCGAAGCTGGAGTTCGTCCACACCAGCCAGTTCACTACCCCGGTCGCCGAGGCCTATGCCGAGGAGTTACTGGCTTTCGCGGGAGAACATTTCCGCGGCGGCGCGGTCTACTTCACTTGCGGCGGATCGGAATCTATCGAGACCGCGCTGAAGCTGGCCCGGCAATATCAGGTCGAGATCGGACAAGCGAGCCGCTATCAGATTCTCAGCCGACAGCAGAGCTATCACGGCTCAACGCTGGGTGCGTTGTCGGTGTCGGGCAACCGGCGGCGCCGCGAAATTTATTTGCCGATGGTGAAGGAGTTCGCGCACGTCGGCATGCCCTACTGCTACCGCTGCGCTTTCGATTGCACCGACTGCTGCCGCAACTGCGGGCAGGAATACGCCGCGGAGTTGGAACGGGCTATCGAAACTTCGAACGGAGCGGCCGCCGCATTCATTTTCGAGCCAATCAGCGGAGCGACGCTGGGCGCGGTGGTTCCTCCGCCGGGATATCTGCAGTCGGTGGCGGAAATCTGCGAGCGGAACGGCGTGCTTCGGATTGCCGACGAAGTCATGACCGGCATGGGCCGCACCGGCCGCAACTTTGCCGTCGAGCACGACCAGATCACGCCCGATATTCTGGTCGCGGCCAAAGGACTTTCCAGCGGATACGCGCCGTTGGGAGCCGTCATCGCCAGCCGCAGGGTCGTGGACGCGATCGACGCCGGGACCGGCGCGTTTTTGCACGGGTTCACCTACAACGCGCATCCTATTTCGCTGGCTGCCGGACGCGCCGTGTTGCGGCATCTGCAAGAGAAAAGGCTGATCGAAGCCGCCGACTCGGGCCGCGCCGGCACACCTGCGGCTCTGTTCCGGCAAGCGCTGGAGACGTTGCGTACTGAGGAGGCAATCGGAGACGTGCGCGGCATCGGGCTGCTGTGGGGAGTGGAATTCGTCGCCGACAAAGCCAGCAAGCTTCCCTTCCCGCCTGAAAAGAATTTCTCCGGACGCGTTGCTGCCGCGGCCTTGAAGCGTGGCTTGCTGGTCTATCCCATGCAGGGCAGCGTTGACGGGGTTTCGGGCGACCACCTTCTTCTGGCGGCCCCGGCCGTGATCAACGCCGAACAAATTGCGTGGGCGGTGGAGCAGTTGCGTGCGGCTGTGATCGAGGCGCTGGCTTCGCTGTGAAGTTGCCGGATCAGAGACGCATATTCTCCGCACGCAGGATCTCTGCGCGTCCTTATATCTTTAATATCTTTATCTTTTCCATCTTTATTTTATTTTTGCCCGCGCCAGCGGCGCAGCCTTCGGCGCAGCGCGAAATATTCGTTGATTGGGCGGTCATCGCGCAGAGCTGGCGTGGCGGGAGAGCGCGCAATCAGGGTATCAATCGGGACTTCTCGCCGCAGTGCCCCGTCAAAGGTGAGCAGCACGGCAGGTCTGCCTGCTGGCGGCGGGGCCCATTCGGTGAAATCGGCAGCGGCTTCCGCCGGCATGCGCTGCGCCAGATCTTCGGCGCTGCGAACGGGAAGCGGGTGCTCGCTGGCCAGAAAGTGATAGCCCCGGCCTTCGGCGCCGCCGAAAACCCGAACATAAGGAAACGAGTTGCGCAGGGCGCGCGCGACGGCTGCGTAGTCTTCGGCGTCACCGTCGGGCAGCCACTGCGCCAGAATGCCGCCGGGACGCAGACGCTTCCGCGCCACGGCATAGAACTCCTCCGAATAGAGCAGGCTTGATCCCGCGGCCTCGACCGGAGGAGGGGGGTCGATGGTGATCAGATCGTATTGCTGCGTCGTACGCTCCAGGTAGCGGCGTCCATCGTCGATCACCACGCGAGCCAGAGGAGATTGAAGAAGCTCGTCGCCATCGCTGTGAAAATAGCTGAACAGGCGCGGCACGCTCGGCACGAGCTCGACCGCCGTGGCATGGATTTTCCAGCTCAGCAGCGAGCGGAATGTGGTGCCCATGCCGAAGCAGATATCCAGCGCATCCTGCGGCGGCCGGTCGAGAAACGCGAGGGGCAGGTGTGCCATCATCTTGGTGACGGGAGTCAGGGCGGTCATGCCGTATCCATTGACCAGAAGTTGCTTGCTCATGCCCGTTCCAGTGGCGATGACCGTGGCGGTGGAATCGCGCAGCACTTGATGCTGCGGGTAGCTTTCGTCATAGCCCTTGCTGCTGAAGATGAGCAGAGCCGCCATCGGCAACAGAAGATACGCCGCGGCACTGGCCGCGCGACTTATCGCGTGGCTCGGACGCAGCGCCCGCAGGCCAAAAATGAGCCAGGGTAACGAGAGAAGGATCAGCGACCAGCGTTCGCTCAGGTAGGGCAGAAGCAGGAATCCCGCCAGCAGCGGGCCCAGAATGCAGCCCAGCACATTGATGGCGTAGGCGCTTCCTGCTTTGCCAGGATCTCCGCCCGACCGCCGGTCGACCAGCATCGGGGTGAGAAAGCCCAGCAAGCCGGTGAACGGGGCAATGCCAAGCATCGTCCGCAGGCCCTTGGACAAATGAATGCTTGGGCTCGACGTCAGCAGCGGGAGCAGCGCGGCCAGCGCCAGAAGCGTCCACAGAATGGGACTCTCCCCGGTGGCATCTTTTATCTGCATGCGCCGCGAACTCCATTGGCGGTAGATGCGCGATCCGACAAAGGTAGCCGCAAGGTAGACGGCGAGGATGCCGGCGAAGGCGTAGACCACAGTGCCGACGTAGGGCGTGAACTGGCGCACCCACACCACTTCCATCCCCATGCTGGTCAGGCCGGTCAGGAAAAGGAGCGCGACGATGCCTCCGCCGCTGGTTGCATTCGCCGTAAGTCGCGCTACGGGTTCGGCGCCGTCGTTCGCTGATGGTCGCGACGATTCTTCCGTGAGGCTCAGGGAAAGCAGCATGGCCGCCGTTGCAATCAGGACGTTGCACACCGCTCCTACGCGAAGCGTCCCATGAAAGCCCAGCAGCTCGATCAGCAGCAGAGGCAGTTCCGTGCCCACGACGGCGCCGGCAACGTTTGCGGTGTAGAGAGAACTGAACGAGCGGCCGGCTTCCCGCGGCTGCGTCTGTCGAATCGCGCGCATCCCGATGGGGATCGTCGCTCCCATCAGCACGCACCAGGGAATCAGAGTACAAGCTACCCAAATGCCGGAGGCGGAATAGTAGGCCGCCGAGGAGGACAGTTCGACTTGTTCGAGCACGCTGCGCCCCCAGCCCAGCTCGTACGGCACCGCGATGCCCGACACTCCAATAAGTAGTTCGATCAGCGCATAAAGACGCAGGGCGGGGATTCGCAGGGCGTCGCCGCGCCGCCGAAGCCACTCGCCGCTCGCCCACGAGCCCAGTCCCAGGCCGGCCATGAACACCGACAGGACGATCGATACCATCGCGGTCGTCACCCCGAACTGGGCCATCGACAGTCGAAGCCATACCAGCTCGTAAAGAACGCTGCAAAAACCAGAGACGCAAAACAGAGAGAGGAAGACGGTCCGGAAGGTTTTCGGGGATGGATGGATTCGCAAGCGGTGACCGGTTTCCGGCAAGGCAATCAAAACACAGCCTTGTGTGCGAGGGCAAGTGATCGATCGCGCGGATGATCTTTCGCCGCAAGCGTATCGATCGAAAAGACTTTGCCGTGGATCAGCAGTTGAGTTGCGGATGACCGCCGGTGCATTGCCGCGCGCCAGCGTCTGCGCAAAAGTGGCGAGCAAGCATGAAGCGAAAGAAACCGGAGGCAACGATGGTGAGTGCGAATAACCAAGCCCTGACCGAATTGTGCGAACAGGTGAACCCGCAGGTGCTGTTTGTTCTTCGCGATGAGGAGATGCGCCGCATGCGTCCTGTAGCCGACATGTTGCGGGTGCAGGAAAGTTGGCTGGCCGCGGGGGAAAAGCGCGCCCTGCTGTGGCTGGCGGCGCGCACCCCGGGTGGCATCGGTCCTGACCACCTGACCGGATTAGGATTCGTCGCGCAGATTGGCGCGGGAGTGGGTTATGCCCTCGCCGCATTCAATCGCTTCGCGCTGCTCGGGGTGATCGCCTGCCTCGCGCTCAACTGGCTCGGCGACTCACTCGACGGCACACTGGCGCGGGTGCGACAGCGACTTCGTCCGCGTTACGGCTTCTACGTCGACCACATGGTTGATAGTTTTGGCGCTCTTGCCCTGATGGGCGGCCTGGCCCTGTCGGGATATATGCATCCTGTGATCGCGATCGGGCTGCTCATTGCGTTTCTGACGCTGTCGATTCAATCGTACTTGGCGACGCACGCGCTGGGCGAGTTTCGCATCTCGTTCTGGCGCTTTGGGCCGACCGAATTGCGGCTGCTGCTGGCGGTGGGCAACTTAGCCCTGTTCTGGAAGCCGGTGGTGCATTGCTTCGGCGGTGTTTATCGGCTGTTCGACGTCGGGGGCGCGATAGGGCTTGCGGGGATGGGATTGATGACGGTTGTCTTTACGGTGCAGAACACCGTACGGCTCTATCGCGAAGAGAGGATCGCGCAGTGAACGGCGCAGGTTGCGGAGAGCGAACGAGATCGAGCCCACCGTCGACGTTGGTGCGGTGGTGCAGGTTCAACTTTGTCGGTGGAATAGGCATTGTGGTGCAGGTTGGTGCGCTGTTTCTGTTGAAGACCGTTTTGCATTTCAACTATCTGGCCGCAACCGCGATCGCGGTGGAGGCTGCCGTGGTGCATAACTTTGTTTGGCATGAATGGTTCACCTGGGGGGATCGAGTGCGCGCCTCATGGTCTCGTTCGCTGCCGCGTCTTCTGCGCTTCAATCTCACGAACGGTGCGGTTTCGATTGTCGGGAATCTCGCGCTGATGAAGATGATGGTCGGGCAGGGACGGATGAACTATCTCGTGGCCAATGGGATCGCGATTGCGCTGTGCTCGCTGGTAAATTTTCTGGTGAGTGAGACGTGGGTATTCGAACGAGAGTGAAGTCCCGTATGCTGCTGATTCGGAGCGGCGTGAAGTCAGAATCCCCACTTCTCGCGCAAAGGACGCGCGAGAAATGGGGCACCCGGCCGGCGACATTCACGCACCGATTTTCAGGACGACTTTGCCGTAGTTTTTGCCGTCCTGGAGGAGTTTGTAGGCTTCGGGGGCGCGGTCGAGGGGGAAGACTTGGCCGATTTGCGGGGTTAGTTTGCCCTCGGTAATCCATGCGGAGAGCTGCTGCCAGGCTGGGTCCATGACTTCTTGTTTGTGCGAGAGGTAGGTCAGCCAGAGGCCCTGGACGCTGGCGGATTTGGCGTACATGGCGCGCAGGTCGAGTTGCGGAGACCTGCCGGTCGCGGTGCCGTATTGGATGACTCGGCCGAAGTCGCGCAGACAGCGCAGGCTTTTGGCGGTGTGTTCGCCGCCGAGCATTTCGAAGACGGCGTCGACGCCTTCGCCGTGGGTGAGGTTTTTGACGACCTCTTCGTAGTCGTGCTGTTTGTAGTTGATGGGGTGCTGCAGGCCGAGGGCTTTCACGCGGGCGAGTTTTTCGTCGGAGGAGGAAGTGCCGTACATGTCGACGCCGAGGAGGCGGCCGATCTGCACGGCGGCGGTGCCGACGCCTCCGGCGACGGCGTGGATGAGGACGCGGGGAGTGCTGGCTTTGGCAGAATCAGGATCCCCACTTCTCGCAAAGGGCGCGAGAAAGGGGGCACCCGGCTGAGATGACGGCGTCATGCCGGCCTGCCAGTATCCGAGGTAGGCGGTGAAATAGTTTACGGGGAAGGCGGCGGCTTGTTCGTCGGTCCAGGCGTCGGGGACCGGCCAGAGCATGTTGGAGTAGACAGCGGTTTTTTCGGCGAAGGCGGCCCACTGGGTGTAGCCCATGACGCGGCGCCCGGTACTTTCATTACTTGCTGAGATCTCGACGCCGGCGAATTCGCGGCCGACGACCAGGGGCGGCGGGGGAGTGCCGGGATAGCCGCCTTTGGTGGTCATGACGTCGGCGAAGTTGAGGCCTCCGGCGCCGACGCGAACGAGGGTTTGCCCGGGCTTCGGCGTGGGGTCGGGAACATTTTGGATGGCGAGCGCGTCGGGGCCGGACAGATTGGAAAGAACGAGAGCTTTCATGAGGAAAGTTTAGCAGGGGAGAGCGGGACTGACCTCGGACGTCGGACCTCGGACCTTGGAGCAGTTACGCCGGGCTGGTGCCGCGAGTGCGGGAGTCGGCAGGGAAAGCGGCGCTCAGAGGGAGCGGCGGAGCCCGGACATACCTTATGTGCCTCGATTACAAATAGAAGCCTGTTCGCCCGCGAAATATCTGTGGACAGGTGCGCCTGTTTTCATGAAGGATGATATGGCAGAGCCTCTACTTCTTTACGCGCACTTGCACGCGCGTGCCCTCCGGCAACGTTCCCTGTGGAAGTTCAATTTTGCCGTTGCGCACGATGCCTTCGAACTCCAGTTGCGAATGAGCTTGGACCAAAGGCCCGCGGACGAATGCGTCCGTGGCTACGTGGGATGCGGTGGTCTCTGAGTGCGCGGGCAAGGGGGCGCGCGCCACACTGCGTCCCATGCCTTCATCCATGGCGTCGTTGGCCAGTTGGTCGGCTTCCTGATTTTGCTCGCGAAAAGCGTGGCCGATCGAGAACCAGTCGAGTTGGGCGATTAATTCCTTGGCGCGGCCGTGCAGATCCTGCAACACAGCGTTCTTTACTTTGTAGATGCCTTTGATCTGGCGCACCAGCAGTTCGGAATCGCTGATCAGTTTGAGCGCCTTGGGGCCGTGCTGGATCGCATATTCGAGCGCGGCGATCAGTCCCTGATATTCGGCGAAGTTGTTGGTCTGGTGGCCGAGATATTCGCTGAGCGCGGCGACTTTGCGTCCGGATTCGTCTTTGATCACAACGCCGTAACCGGCGGGGCCAGGATTGCCGCGGGCGCCGCCGTCGCTGTGCGCGATCAGGTAGTGGGCGGGAGGATTCTCGCGGGATTCGAACAGGGGCTTGCTTCCAGCGCTGCGGGAGGCGTGCATGATTCGAGTTTACAACGAGCGAGATTCCACCGGGGCTGAAGCCCTCTCCGTCTGAGGCGTGGACGCGGCCCTGAAGGGCCGCTCTTCCACGGATTCTTCGATGGACTCATGCAGGGACTCTTCCACGGATTCTCCCACGGGCTATCCCACGGACTCCTCCGCGGACCCTACCATAAATCGTTGGAGCCGAGGATCAAGAAACGATTAGCGCCCGGCGGCGAGCCGCGTGGCCAAACGCGAAGGCAGTTTCGCGGCGAAGATGCGGTCTTGCGCCGCTTTCAGATTGTAAGGCGTGCGATGAAAGTGGACGACCTGCGCGTCGGTATCGAACAGGGCGAAGGCGGCGCGCCAGTCGCCATCGCGGGGCTGGCCGACCGAGCCGGGGTTGATCAAGTACCGCGTCGAGGGCCTCAATTGCAGCGGAACGGTTTCGGCTTGGCCCACGGTGCGATACTCCGGACGGAAACCGTCGGCGGAGGAGCCGTTGGCAAAAAATCCGCCCTGCAGGTGCGTGTGTCCAAAAAAAGTCAAGGGATTGGTCAGGGTGATCAGGGGCGCGAGCGCGTCCCCCAGCGAAACCACATACTCGTCTTCATCGTTAGGAGAGCCGTGCACCAGCTGCAACTCGGGATAATCCGGCAAAGAAACGGGGCCCTGCGGCAGAGCGCGGAGCCAGTCGAGATTGGCGGGCGTCAACTCCTGGCGAGTCCAGAGGGCGGCAGCGGCGGCCATGGGGTTGAAATCGTCGAGGTCCATGACGCCGGTGGCGGCCTTGTCGTGATTGCCGCGCACGAAACTTTTCCCCATCTCGCGAGAACGATCGGTCACTTCGTTGGGGCTGGCGCCGTAGCCGACGATGTCGCCCAGGTTCACCGCAATGTCGAACGACGGGGCAGCGGCAAGAGTGGCGTCCAGGGCTTCGAGGTTGGCGTGGATGTCGCTTAGCAGCAGTATACGCACGAATCACCAGACAAACTGCCGATTATAGACTAATGCTTGCGACTAAGATGCTCGGTGGGAGACTCGGCGATTCGGAGAAAATTCCTATGAATGGATACAGCCGGCTGGGATGGCGCTTCAAGGGCAAAACCCCGTTGTGGTTTCCGCTGATCGTGGGACTGCTGCTGGCCGATTCCGCGCTGCACTTTGGACTGCTGTTTACGGTCTCAAAATGGGCGCTCTCCTCGCCGGATGCACTCCATTCTTATCGAGTCCCGTTCAGGGACGGTGCGATTTATTTTATTCAGCCGTGGCTGGGATGGTACCTGGGCGCATGGTGGATTAGTGTCGGGCTGCTGGCGATATTGGCGGTACTACTTGTGCTGAATCGTGGTCAGCTTGAGCGCGCTGGCTAAGTATTTACGACCGGGCAGCGAGCCCAGTGGCCCGTTGCGACCTCGACCAGCGGCGGCAATGCGCGGGCGCACTCCGGAATGCGGAATTCGCACCGAGGTTCGAAGCTGCAGCCCGGAGGCATGGCGTTCAACGCGGGCACGGTGCCGTCGATGGTTTCGAGCGGGCGGGTGCGGTCGGTCTTGAGATCGGGCACGGCATGGAGCAGGCCGCGGGTGTAAGGATGCGCAGGAGCCCGGAAGATGTCTCGCCGCGCGCCGAGCTCTACCAGGCTGCCGGAGTACATCACGGCCACGCGATCGGCGATCTGCGAGACCACGGCGAGGTCGTGGGAAATGAAAAGCATGGCCAGGCCAAACTTGGTGCGCAGTTCGGCGAGCAGTTCGAGAATCTGCGCCTGGATGGTAACGTCGAGCGCCGTGGTGGGTTCGTCGGCGATCAGCAAGTGCGGGAGGTTGACGATGGCCATGGCGATCATGATGCGCTGCCGCATGCCGCCGGAGAGTTGGTGAGGATAGTCGCGGGCGCGGCGCGCGGCATCCGGGATGGCAACGTCGTTCATGGCGTCGACGGCGCGCTGCCATGCTGCGTGCTTCGAGATGGAGTTGTGGGCCGTGACCGCTTCGGCAATCTGCTCTCCGACGCGCATGACAGGATTGAGCGCGGTCATCGGCTCCTGAAAAATCATGGCGACGCGGGAGCCGCGCAGCTGGCGCATGGCGTCGTCATCGAGCGTGGGAAGATTGCGACGCCCAGCGCCGTTTTCCGTGAAAAGGATTTCGCCTGAGACTCGGGCTTGCGGCGGCAACAGCCGCATGATGGCGAGGGATGTAATCGATTTGCCGGAGCCGGATTCGCCCACCAGGCCGAGGACCTCGCCGGGCGCGATGGAGAAACTTAGGTCGCGGACGGCAGTCAAGGTTCGCGTGGGGACAGCCGCCCCCGGCTGTCCGGCTGCCCGCAGGGCAGCCGGGTTTCCTAGCCACGCGGGAAACTCGATGTTCAGCTGGCGGACTTCGAGCAGGGGCGGCACGATTTCATGGTAGCAGCGCGGGGAACAACCGTCGCCTGGCGCAGCGCAGTTACTTAAAGAGAGTCTGTCATTCCGACCGGAGCCGGAGCGGAAGCGACGGCGTAGTGGAGGAACCTGCTGTTCGCAGCACTTGGCGTCGAGGCAACTACTGTCCCAGAATCAGCGGCAGCCCGTTCTTGCTATTTCCAATCACCACGACCTTGGTGTTGCCGCTTTTGGCCAGGGTTTCGGTGGCTTCGATTCCCTTCCACTCCAGCAGCGACGGCGTGATGCCCTGGGCAACGATCTGCTGGAAGTCGCGGACGCCGGCGGCTTCGATGCGTTTGCGCTGCGCTTCCTGCGTTTCTTTTTGCAGGCGGAAGTTCATGGCCAGCGACTCCTGCTCGGCCTGCTGCTTGGCTTCAATGGCGGCTTTGAGCGTAGCGGGGAGTTGAATATCGCGCAGCAGAATGCTCTCTACCTTAATGCCGTAAACGCCGAGTTCTTTTGTGATCTTCTCCTGGATTTCGTTTGCGACCGCTTCGCGTTCGCCGGTGTAGAGTGCGTTGGCTGTGTGCGAAGCGGTGGCTTCGCGGATGGCCGAGCGCAGCGTGTTCTCGACCACCTTATCTTCGTAGTCGGCGCCGATCGTCTGGAAAACGTGCGCGGCGCTCTCGGGATTCAGGTGGTAGATCAGCGAGGTGTCGAGAGCCATCATCAGGCCTTCGCTCGAGGGGACGTTGGCGGATTCTTTGATGGTCTGGGTCTGAATCGACAACTCATTATTCGTCTTCAGCGGATTAATGAGGTGGATGCCTTCGTAAAGAGTCTCACCCGTGACTTTGCCGAAGAGCGTGAGCACGCCGACATGGCCGGTATTGACGCGGGTCACGGAACTGAACACCAGGATGACGAGCACGAAGGCGGCGATTCCCAGGCCGATCAGGCGAAGTAAGTTGCCGCTGTGGCCGCCGCCATCAATAATTTTGCCGCGAGCTGGATCGAAAATGGTCATCGGAATTCTCCCTGAGCGATTCTAGGTTGGGGATGCGTGGAAAATAAGTGGCTTACGTGGCTCAGGGGCGACAAGCCAGTCGTGGCGTGAAGTTGCTTGCCTCCGAAGGCGTCGCTTGAGTTCGCGTAGGGGCGGACGCATTCGTCCGCCCATCTCCCGAAACTGGAACGTCGCCGCCCCGGACGAATGCGTCCGGGGCCACGCGGGCCGTGGTCGCGTCCCCTGAATCTTGCCCTGCGGTCGCCGCATCTCTTACAGTACGGCTATGAGCAAAATTCATATTCCTACGCCTTTGCGGCAATATGTGGGCAAGCAAGCCACGGTGGAAGTGACGGGAGCTACCGTTGGCGAAGCCATGAACGCGCTGGTGGCGCAGCATCCCGAACTGCGGAAGCACCTTTATACCGAAGACGGCAAACTGCGGGCCTTCGTCAATCTGTATGTCAACGACGAAGACATCCGCTACCTGCAGAAGGAAGCGACCGCGCTGAAGGAAGGCGATAACATTTCGATTGTGCCTTCCATCGCCGGAGGTGCAGTCTGACTGGGGATTCCTCGATTTGAATTCTGACGCTACAATGCGCTGCTGTTGCCCTTTCTGTTGTTGACCCCGCATTCACGCGGGCATCGATTCCATTCCAGCGAGGACTTTATGGCCACCACTACAGTACTTCCCGTAACGCTCAGCAAAGATGAAATCCTGCGCTACTCGCGCCATCTGATCATGCCCGAGGTGGGCATGGAGGGGCAGCAGAAGCTGAAAGCGGCGCGCGTGCTGTGCATCGGCACGGGCGGGTTGGGATCGCCGCTGGCGCTTTATCTGGCGGCCGCGGGCGTGGGAACGCTGGGTCTCGTCGATTTCGACGTCGTGGACTATACCAACCTGCAGCGGCAGATTATTCACTCCACCGCCGACGTGGGGCGCAAGAAGCTGGATTCCGCGGCCGACAAGCTGAAGGGGATCAACCCTTTTTTGAACCTGCAGACGTTCGACACGCGGCTGAGCAGCTCCAACGCGCTCGAACTGTTTCGCGAATTCGACATCATCGCCGACGGCACCGATAACTTTCCCACGCGCTATCTGGTGAACGATGCGTGCGTGCTCACGGGCAAGCCAAATGTGTACGGATCGATTTTTCGTTTTGAGGGGCAGGCCAGCGTGTTTGCCACCGAAGACGGGCCATGCTATCGCTGCCTGTATCCGGAGCCGCCACCGCCGGGGCTGGTTCCTTCCTGCGCTGAGGGCGGCGTGCTCGGCATTCTTCCCGGCCTGGTCGGCGTGATGCAGGCCACCGAAGTCATCAAACTGATTCTTGGCATCGGCGATCCGCTAATCGGGCGCTTGCTGCTGATTGACGCGCTGGGCATGAAGTTCCGCGAACTCAAGTTGCGCAAGAATCCCGATTGCCCGGTGTGCGGCACGCACCCCACGGTCACGAAGCTGATAGACTACAACGAGTTTTGCGGCATTCGTGGGGAGGAAAAACCTGTGAGCAGCGGAGTTCCGGAGATTCAGGTGGAAGAACTGAAGCGGCGTCTGGATGCGAAGGACGATCTGTTCGTGCTCGATGTGCGCGAGCCCCACGAATACCAGATCTGCAATATCGGCGGCTACCTGATCCCGCTGAACGATCTGCCGAAGCGCGTGAGCGAACTGGATTCGAGCCGCGAAATCGTCGTCCACTGCAAAATGGGCGGACGCAGCGCCAAGGCGGTCGCATTCCTGCAGCAGGTGGGATTCACCAAGGTGCACAACCTGGCGGGAGGAATCACGGCGTGGTCGGATCGCGTGGATCCGAAGGTGCCGAAGTACTAGCAGTGGCCAGTAGCCAGTAGCCAGTTACAAGTTGTCAGTTTCCGATGGAGCGCTTCCACGCTCTCTTTTATTGTGCTGGATAAACAAGGGGAGCACGTGTGTGCCCCCTTGTTCTTTGTAATGCGTTTCCTTAAATTCGCGTTGACGATTACTTGCTCGACCCGGCCTGCATGCCATCGCTGGAGTCGTCCAGATCGAGGGCGAATTTCTTGCCCTCGAAGCGAGCGCCGGCGAGCGTGCTGGTTCCGTCGTCGTTGTTCCTCACCAGGGCGGCGTTGTTCTGTGACGGTGTTTTCAGGTCTACTAATTTTGCCGGCACCTTGGCGACTACGGTCTTGCCTTGCATGATGCTGACTTCCACGTTGGGGCCGCTGCCCTCCCACTGAAGTTTGTACTCGCCGGGCTTGAGCTTGGCTCCGTTAACGATCGTTGGATTCTGCAAGGTCAAGCCGGCTTTTGTAGCTGCGAATGTGCTTGAGGCCAGCAGCAGTGCCAACCCCATCATCAAACTCCTGGAAACGGTCGCGAACTTCATAGCTGCTCCTTATTTTCTTTCCCGAAGTCACGTCGGGAAGCGGTTGGGGCGGCCCGGCTCGCGACCAGCGCGAGAAAACACTTGTGTTTCCCCGCGAATCGCCTAGAATGCTGCCGCCGGGGTTGTGCAGGCGAGTCACAAGCTCGTTCTGCCGCGATGGGGGTTTTCTCACCTGGGCCGCCAAACCGAGTGTGAGAGAATCCCCAGACCCCGCAGAAAATCTCGAATCGAATCTGGCCGGCGTCACCTCTGCGCCGGCCGTTTACCCACTTTGAGGGAGTACGTATGCGATGCCCTCGAAGTTCCCCAGGCCTTAGTCCGTTTGCACTGCTTTGGACGCGGGGCTCATCCTTCCGGTAGCAAGGAACTCACGCGAATTCATTTCTTTCGAAGGGAACATGAGGAAGGTGTTTTGTGAGGTCGTGTGGCGCGGGCACCTTGTCGAAGAGAGTGCCCGCGCCACACACGCTAGTCGGCGTCGCCGTGCTGGCGCTCGACGGAAAAGATGCTCGCCTGGTCCTTTTCGAACGGGTAGACGTGCACCATCCAGTTGAAGATCACGGGATAAAAAGTTCCGCCGGCCGCGTCGCAGGCTTCCTGCGTGGTGATGGATCCGCGCAAACCAAACTGCGGATGCGGCGCCAGCATTTCATTTCTCTTGTCCGCGGGAGGACGGCAGAAATTCACGTGCTCGTGCCACTGGGCGACGCTGAGCGGAACGCGTTCGTCCAGTTGATCTTCCGTGAAACGCTTGGGCGCGGTATACATCACGCCGATCAGCTTGTAGTCGTCGCCGTGTTTTTCATACAGGAGCGACGTGGGGTGCTCGGGATTGAAGTGGAAGGCTGCTTCCATGCCGTAACCGTAGTTGGTGAAGTGATACATCTTCTGCGGCACTTCGGGATGGAAAATCTTGAAGCCGTCGGCCAGAGCGGTGCGATAGTCCAGGTATTTTTCCGCGGCGTGGCGAGCTTGGTTGGCGAGTTCCTGGGCGCGTGCGCTATCGCCCGGCTTGGGCGAACGCAGCGCTGTCATCTTCATGTGCGGGCCCATGTCCATGTGGCCTTCCATGGAATTCATGACGTGAGAGCTGGCATCGCTGTCGGCATCTTTATCGCCGCCCATGGGCATGTCTTTCGTCTGCATCTGCATCTTCGACATGTCGTGACCCGACATATCCATGCCGGGCATCGATTGGCTGGCGGGCTGCGTGCCGGTCGCGGGCGCGCTCGATGCTTGCCCCCAGCTCATGCTGCACAAAATGCTGCCGATCAGAATGGAATTGAAGATCGCGATTCGACTACGCATAGGAAATCCCCCCACTGTCTCAGTTGATATTAACCCTGCCGGAAAATGAATGTTTCTGCAAGACTTTCGCTGGTTACCGGCGATTACAGAGGTAATCGGATGGTCTCAAGTTGCGCGCAAGCATTGCGCTGATTGGCAGCAATGCTTGGTTTCTGGTACACCTAACAGCTTGACGATTGCATCCATCACTTTCCTTTTTTTTGCCGGAGCGCTCGGTGGGGCGCTGAATTCCGTTGCGGGCGGAGGGAGCTTCATCGCGTTTCCGGCGCTGCTGTTCACCGGCGTTCCTCCCATTCCGGCCAATGCCACCAATACGATCGCGCTCTGGACCGCGGCCGCGGCCAGCGGAGGCGCATATCGCAACCGGCTGGATGTGCCACGGCGCGTAATGATTCCTCTGCTGGCGGCGAGTTTAGCGGGAGGGCTGATCGGAGCGATCCTGCTGTTGAAGACACCGCCACAGACTTTCATGCGCGTGCTGCCGTGGCTGACTCTGGGAGCGACTCTGCTGTTTGCTTTCGGCAAGAAGCTGGCCGGCGGGCGCAAGTCGGTAATTGAACATGAGGCTTCGAGCGGGGCGCTCGCCGGCACAACTTTGTTTCAGTTATGCGTCGCCGTTTATGGCGGTTATTTCGGCGGTGGGATGGGCATTGTAATGCTTGCCATGCTGGCTGTGCTCGGCATGACGGACATTCATGCCATGAATGCACTGAAGAGCGTGCTGGGGTTTGTGATCAACGGGGTCGCGGTGGTCACTTTCATTGTGGCGCGTGCGGTTTACTGGAAACACGGAATCGTGATGATCGCCGGCGGAATTGTGGGCGGGTACGTGGGCGCGCACTACGCCCAGAAACTGCCGCAGTCGTGGATCAGAATATTCGTCGTGCTGGTGGGCGCGGGAATGACGGTGTATTTTTTCTGGAAGTCGTATTGAAAGGCAGGGGTCAGGGATCAGGGTTCAGCAAGAACGCACTCGGCTTTTTCTGCCCCCTGCCCCCGGATCACTGTTCTTACTGGATCGGCGCCGAAACGTGTTCGTGCACGATGAGCCACTTGCCGTCGGTGCTCTCCCAAATGCAGGTCCAGCGGAAGTTGCCCATCTCGACCTTTCCCGCTTTGGTGGTCATTTCTTCATGGATCGTGGCCGTGGCCCAAACCAGATCTCCGTGGGGATGCACGGCCAGGTCGTCGTTGACCGTGAACTTTGCGCTCTTGTAGCCAGCGAGCACGCCCTTCACCCCGTTTGAATACTCGTCCCAGCTGCCATATTTCAAGGGAGCGATGTCGAAGAAGGTGTGCGGGCCGGTGGCGTAAAACTGGGCGACGTTGGCTGGGTCGAGGGTCGACCAGCCGTCCCAAACTTTCTGGACGGAAGCTCTGTCGGGAGCAGGGCCAGCGGCTTTCTGCATCGGTGACTTCTTCATTTGTGCCAAGCCGGACACGGTGAGAGCGAGCAGACAGAGCGAAACGGTAAGAAAGCGCTTCAGCATGGGGTGCCTCCAAAGATTCGGCGGAATTCTCGCACAGAAGAGCGGAAACCACAAAGGACACTAAGGACACTAAGGTTCACGAAGAAAACGCTCAGCCCCACTGTAAGCCCGGCGATTGAGTTTGACCGATTTCCACAGCGCACGTTAGAATAGTGAAGTTTGCCTGTACTGGCCGACCCGTTCTGGGGACGCCTGTCTCGGCTGCTGAAGCGCCGCGGCGGAAAACACAGCAAGCACAGGAAAATCAGCCGGCCCTTTGGTTGCGCCCGTGTGTGCGCCCTGGGTTTCGTTTTGAGAGCTCCATTTTTCCAGAGCCTCGGTACGGGATGAATTTTCAACGACATTTGACGGAGGCAGACGTATGTACGCGGTTATCCGCGCCGGTGGCAAGCAGTACCGAGTGGCGCCCGGAGATGTAATTCGAGTGGAAAAACTGGGCACCGGCACGAACGGTGACGGGCAGGTGGAGTTCCCGGTGCTGGCGGTTTCCGGCGAAGCGGGCCAGGTTCAAGCGAGCCAGGCGGGCCAGCAGTCGGACGCGCGCGTAGTCGGCCAGGTCGTTGAAGAAGGCCGCGGCGCGAAGATCCTGGTGTTCCACTACAAGCGCAAGAAGCAGTACAAGAAACTGCGCGGACACCGGCAGTCGTACACGGCCGTGCGCATTTCTGAAATCGCTTTTGGCGGGCAGAGCTTCAAGGCTCCGGAATTGCCCAAGAAGGAAGCGAAGCCGAAGAAGGTGAAGCCGGTCGAGAGAGAGACAGACGCACCGGCGGTGGAAGCGGCGGCAACGGGTTCGGCCAAGAAGAAGGCTGCCCCGAAGAAAGCGGCCAAGAAGACGGCCGCGAAGAAGAGATAAAACCCGGACGGACGAATGCGTCCGTCCCTACGTGGTCTGAACTGAGAACTGACAACCGGGAACTGAGAACTGTCATATGGCACATAAAAAAGGGCAAGGCACTTCACGAAACGGCCGCGATTCGAACGCGCAGCGGCTTGGCTTTAAAGCATTCGGCGGGCAGATTGTGCCCGGCGGCACCATCATCGTGCGGCAGCGCGGCACCCGCGTGAAGCCGGGGCTGAACGTCGGCCGAGGTAAAGACGACACGCTCTTCGCCAAGATCACGGGGCGCATCAAGTTCCTGAACAAAGGACAGATGGGCAAGTTCGTGATGGTTGAGCCCGTGGAAGTGAACTAGCTTCTTCGTGGTTTCGAAAGTTCGCGGGGGCGGGATCGCCCGCGCTACATAGCCTCGCCTTCGGGACGAGGCTTTTTTATTCGTCGTGTACACAGCGTGTTTCTTGAATTGTCTTGGGAAGGGCACGGCTTCCAGCCGTGCCGCTAAAGGCTCAAGAGACACGCGGGCTTTAGCCCCTGAGGGGGGCGACTTCCAGACCCTGAAGGATTCTTGAAACACGTTCTAACACCATGTTTATCGATGAGGCAAAAATTCGGGTGAAGGCTGGCGACGGCGGCAATGGCTGCATGGCTTTCCGACGGGAGAAATTCGTCCCCCGCGGCGGACCCTCCGGCGGCGACGGCGGCAAGGGCGGCGATATCGTTATGGAATCCAGCGAGCGCCACAACACGCTGGTGCATTTTCGTTTCAATCCCGAGCACACCGCGCAGCGCGGACGCCACGGCGAAGGTTCGAACAAGACCGGACGCGACGGCGACGGCATCGTTCTGAAAGTTCCGGTGGGGACGATTGTTTACGACGACGAAACCGGCGACAAGATTTTCGAGTTCACGCAACCCGACCAGAGTTTTGTGATTGCCCGCGGCGGGCGCGGCGGACGCGGCAACGCGCGCTTTGCCACGTCGGTGCATCAGGCGCCGAGGGAACATGAAGAGGGGCGTCCAGGCGAGGAACATGTTTACCGTCTCGAACTGAAGCTGCTGGCTGATGTGGGGCTGGTGGGATATCCGAACGTGGGCAAGTCCACGCTGATCTCGCGCATTTCCGCGGCGCGGCCCAAGATTGCGGATTATCCGTTCACCACGCTTGAACCGAACCTGGGAGTGGTCGCGGTGGGCGACGCGAAAAATGAGGTCAGTTTTGTAGTCGCGGATATTCCGGGACTGATCGAAGGTGCGCATGCGGGCGCGGGCCTGGGCACGCAGTTCCTGCGGCACATCGAACGCACGCGGCTGCTGGTGCATCTGGTCGATGTTTCCGATTCCAGCGGCCGGCCCGACGTGGCCAAGGACGTAGAAGTGATTCTGGGCGAACTTGCCAGCTTCGGCGCTCATCTCGACGAGAAGCCGATGATCATGGCCGCGTCGAAGATCGACGCCGTCAACAAAGACAAGCTGGCCGCGCTCAAGCGCTATTGCAAGAAACACAAGCTGAAGCTGTATGAGATCTCCGCGGTCACGGGCAAGGGGATTGAGGAATTGAAGTACGCGATGGCGGAAGAAGTGGAACAGCTGCGCGAGAAGTACTTGCAGCAGGCGGCCGAGAGAATCTCTTAGAGCGCGAAGACTTCCAATACCGTGCAGCCTGCGCGGAACAGCAGGTCCCTCCACTACGCTTCCTATTGCTTTCAGGAATGAGAAGCTCCGGTCGGGATGACAATTCTTTAAAGTGTCACTGCGGCGCTGAAGCGCCGCTCTTCCACAGCTGTTTACGCCCTCGGCAGCGGGCCGTGCTGGAAGTGGTATTGCAGGATTCGTGCGGCCAGCGCGGGGGTTAGAGTCGATCCGTTCTGCTCCACCGTGCGCACGACTTCTCCTCGGCAGACAACTTCGGTGGCCGACAATCCGGCAATTTCCTGCGGGAGCACGAGATTGATTTCCAGCTGCGCGCTTGGCTGCAGGAGTTCGTCGGCCTGGAAGAGCATGCCGGAGCGGCTGATATTTTCGGTGGTGCCCACATGCCAATCTTTCTCGCCGAGGCGGCGATACCGCAGCGGTAAGTGCAGCTGGAATCGTTGCGCGCGCGTGGGCGGAATTTCCCGGGACCGCGCGGTGCGGAGTGGTTGCGAGGACTGTGCGGACATGGCGACCTCCGGGGGTGTTGCATCGAGCACTTCGCGCACTCGGCTCTTGAGGTCGCGAAGGTTGAAGGGCTTCTGCAAAAGGGTCACTCCGGCGTCGAGCATGCCGTTGTGTCCAATCACGTTTTCGGTGTAGCCCGACATGTAGAGGATTTTCACGTTGGGGCGAATTTCGGAAATGCGCTGGGCCAATTCGCGGCCGTTCATGCCGGGCATGATGACGTCGGTGAGCAGCAGGTGGATCGTCGCCTCATGCGCCACTGCAATCTGCATGGCGACCGCGCCGTCGGCGGCTTCAATCACTTTGTGTCCCTGCTTTTCCAGGTACTGGCGAGCGAGGTAGCGCAGATTGGCCTCATCCTCAACGAGGAGGATGGTTTCGGTGCCGGGCTCGACTTTGCGGTGCTCGACCGGAGCGGCGAGCTGCGCGACGGCGGCTTCGCCAGTCGAAGCGACGCGCGGCAGGTAGATCTTAAACGTGGTTCCCCGGCCCAGTTCGCTGTAGACCCAGATGTATCCGCCGCTTTGCTTGATGATGCCGTAGACCGTCGACAGGCCGAGTCCGGTTCCTTTGGTGCCTTTTGTGGTGAAGAAAGGTTCGAAGATGTGCGACTGAGTGTCCGCATCCATGCCGGCGCCGGTGTCGCTGACGGCGACCATGACGTAGTCGCCGGGGCGCAAGGGCGCGTGAAAGCGGGCATAGTCTTCATCGAGTGTGATGTTGGAGGTCTCGATGGTCAGCTTGCCGCCTGAAGGCATGGCGTCGCGGGCGTTGACGGCGAGGTTCATGATAACCTGCTCGATCTGCCCAGCGTCGGCGCGGACGCTCCACAGATTCGGGCTGGGAGCGATCACCAGGTCGATGTCCTCGCCGATCATGCGGGTCAGCATTTTGACGTTTTCGGTCGCGACATCGTTCAGATTCACGACCCTGGGCGCCAGCATCTGCTTACGGCTGAAGGCGAGCAGCTGGCGGGTGAGCGACGAAGCGCGTTCGGCGGCACTCGCGATTTCCTGGGCGGGAGCGCGCAGGTGAGGCTCATCCCCGAGGCGTTCGAGGAGAAATTCCGAGTAGCCCGAAATCACCATCAGGAGGTTGTTGAAGTCGTGCGCGATGCCACCCGCGAGTCGGCCCACGGCTTCCATTTTTTGGGATTGGCGAAGTTGCTGCTCAAGAGCGCGGCGTTCGGTAACGTCTTCGGCAAACAGCTCAAAGATCATGCCTTCCGGGCCGTTGGCCACCGAACGGCCTGAAATGCGGACCACAGTGGTCACGCCGTTCTTGCGCTTCCATTCCGCGGTCAGGCCTTTGAAAGGAAGTGCCGAGCGCAGGAAGTCGGCGAGATCGAACCATTTGTCATTTTCGGCGTAGAGGCCAAAAACGTGCTGGCCAATCAGTTCCTCGGCGGAAGTGTGGCCAAGCAGTTCGAGGAACGCAGGATTGGCATCGAGAATCTTGCCGGTGGAATCGCAGCGGCAAATGCCGTAGGGAGCGTTCGTGACCAGCGAGCGGAAGTTCAGCTCGGAGCGCCGCAGGTTTTCCTGCGTGGCGCGCAAGGCCGCGTTGAGCCAGCAGATCAGCATGGCGACGAAGAAGAACAGCGAGAGGCGGACGATGGCCGTGCGCAACTGGGTCGGGCTGTGTTCTCCGGCGAGCGAGAAATAAGCGCTGACGGTGAGGGCGAACGCGGTGGCTACCACTCCGGGCTTCCAGCCGCCGTACCAGGCGCTTACCATCACGGCCACGCCAAACAGGGCGAGGCGGCTTTCCGAGACATCGGTCAGCAGAATGGTGGGAATCAGGGCCAGAGCCGTGCTGAGCACGGCGACCCCATAGCGCAGGATGGGCGCGCGCGCCGGCGGAATGCGAAGTAGGGGGAGGGTTACTCGCATGTAAACTATCCTAGTTCGGGAACGGGAAACAGGATAGTTACAGGAGTTCATCCGTTTCTGGCGGAGGGGAGGTGCCGCAATGTCCGTTGGCCGACGGGAGGATGTCCAGTTGGACAGTATCGGTCAGGCAATGGCATCCGGACACCGACACCGTGGCGGAGCACTATCAGCGGCAATGGCGGCAGGAATTCGGCTTGCATCCGGAGCCGGGAATCTGGAGACTAGGCGTGGCTAACGCAACCCATGAATATTGGACTTTTTGGCGGGACGTTCGATCCGGTGCACCGCGGACATGTGGCGCTGGCCCGGGCGGCGCTGGAGCAGTGCAAGCTGCATCGCATTCACTTTGTGCCAGCGAACATTCCTCCGCACAAACAGCGGCAGCCGCTTACGCCTTTCCTGCATCGCTTTGCCATGCTGGCTCTGGCCACGGCCCAGGAGAAGGCGTTCGTGCCATCTTTGCTGGAGGCTCCGGAGGAGGCTGCGGCGCCGGTTCGAACCAGTCCGGCTCGAAGCAGTAACGATCGGCAGGAAAAACCGAATTACACCATCGACACGGTGCGCCGTCTGAAGCAGTCGTGCAAGGCCAGCGACAAACTGTTCTTACTGATCGGCATTGACGCTTTTGCCGACATCGCCAACTGGCACCAGGCTGAGGCGCTGTTTCGGGAATGCGAATTCGTCGTGGCCAGCCGTCCGGGATATTCGCTGGCCGACGTGGCGAATGCACTGCCGGAGAGCCTGCGGCCGCGGCCGGAAGTGACGCGGCCGTTTCACAAGCAGGCGGCCACGGGAGATCTCGTGCTGCCCGGGGCGACCATCCACTTGCTGGCCGATTTGCGTCAACCGGCCTCGGCGACGGCGATTCGTCAGGCTGCGGCGGCGGGCAAACCGCTGGGCCGATTCGTGGATGCGCCCGTGGCGGAGTACATCCGGAAGATGGGGCTGTACAAATAAGCCGGCGGCCACGGAATGGCGCGAATATTTCGTTACCCGGTATGATGGATGGGCGCTCATTCATCCAGAAAATCAGCATCCAGAAATCAGGGCAGGCGTCCCGAGAACCGCCGATGATGCAGGAGGCAAATGGCTCAGAATCACTACGTAACGAAGGCTAAACGGCGCAACAAGAGCAAGAATCGTAAGGACCCGGCTGCAGCCACCATGGCCAAACTGCGAGAGCGGGCGGCGGCGGAAGCGAAAAGGTCAGCCAAGTAATCGCGAGGGCGCGCGCGGGAGGGGTGGCCAGTTTTGTTCTTGTTGCGCGCTGGATCCTTCGCTCCGCCTGAAAAACGGCTCCGCTCAGGATGACGCCCCAAGAAAGTTGATCCGCCGAGGGTCGGTTACAATGTTAGTCGCTTCAACACAGAAGAAGGATCAACCAACCACGGAATGAAGAAGAACGAACTCAAACAGCAGATATCCGCCGCCATTCAAGCCTGCCTGGAGAAAAAGGCCGAAGAACTCAGCATCCTGGAAATGGAAAAAGGTTCGGGAGCCTTCACCGACTACTTTGTGCTGTGCAGCGGGACCAACCCGCGGCAAGTGCAGGCTATTGCCGACGAGGTGGAACTGCGTCTGAAGCGGGCGGACTTGCGACCGGCGCACGTCGAGGGCTACAAGCAGGCGGAGTGGGTGCTGCTGGACTATGTGGACTTCGTGGTCCACGTGTTCTCGGAGAAGGCGCGGAAATTCTACGATCTGGAGCGGCTGTGGAAGACGGCCAAGCGGCTGGAAGTGGCCGATTTGAACACGACTCTCAAGAAACGCAAGGCTCCCAGCAAGGCGGCTAAGACCAAGCCGTCCGCGCCGAAAAAGAAGAAGAAAAAGAAAGCCTGACCTCGGGGGCTAAAGCCCTCTCTGGCGGCGAGGCTTTATCGCGGCGCTGAAAGCGCTGCGCCACCCAAAACCGATGACGTCCACGTTAAGCCGATGACCCCCCACTCCGATTCCAAGCCGGACTGGGGAACCCAGTATCGCCTCGTTGCCTCGGAAAAGTGGAAGGCCAAATCAGCGGCCATGGGCCAGCCGGTGACGGATGCGCTGGTCGAATACGCGCAGCCGGCGCCGGGAATGCGCGTGCTCGACCTGGCCAGTGGGACGGGCGAGCCGGCGATCAGCCTCGCTTCTTACGTGGGCGAGCCCGGGCACGTCACGGCCACTGATCTTAGCGCCGGGTTGCTGGAGATTGCGGCGGAGCGGGCGCGTGCTCGCGGACTCAATAATTTCACCACGCAACAGGCCGACGCGCATAGCCTCCCATTTCCCGATCATAATTTTGATCTGGCAACGTCGCGCTTTGGCGTGATGTTCTTCAGCGATCCGATTCTTGCGCTGCAGGAACTGCGGCGGGTTCTGAGGCCGGGGGCGCGGGCGTGCTTTCTGGCCTGGGGTCCGTTCGAGCAGCCGTATTGGCAGAGCATGATGGGCGTGGTGCACCGGCATGTGGGCGGGCCTTTGCTGGCGCCCGATGGGCCGAACCCGTTCCGCTATGCGGAGCCCGGCAGCCTGTCAGCGGTGTTGCGCGGCGCCGGATTCGACGCGGTCGAGGAAGAGACCAAAACGCTGCCGTGGACGTGGCCGGGCCCGGTGGAAGAAGTCTGGGAGTATGCGCAGTCGGTCTCTGTGCCCTTTCGTCCGATGCTGGAGCGCGTACCGGCGGAACGGTGGCCGGAAATCCAGGAGGATGTGCACGCGGCGGTGCGGCAGTTCTTGGACGGGGAAAAGATCGACTTCGGCGCGTCGGTCGTGCTGGCTTCGGGGAAGAAGTGAGAGACTGAGCATTGCGTGAAGATCAAGATTGCATGGATCGGCAAGACGAAAGAGGCGGCGATTCAGGCTTTGACGGACGAGTATCTCAAGCGCATTTCGCGTTATGCGCCGGTCGAGGGAGTCTCGCTGCGCGACGAGGCCGATCTGCTCGCGAAATTCAGTGGAAGTGCGAAGGGCGCAAGCGCGACGAAGTCTACGCTCGTGCTGATGGACTCGCGGGGCAAGGAACTCTCCTCGGAGCAGTTCGCGAAATTTCTGGGAGATTATCAGGATCGGAATCCGTTGCCGCTGGTACTTGCTGTCGGTGGGGCGGACGGGTTCAGCAACGAGGCGAAGTCGGCCGCGCAGAGCGTCATCTCACTCGGAAAGATGACGCTGGCGCACGAGTTGGCGCGGGTGGTGCTGCTGGAGCAGGTTTATCGGGCGTTTACGATTCTGAAGGGGCACCCGTATCATTCGGGGCATTAGAGCGGCGGCTGGCTCTCTGGCGAAGTCTGCCTATCGACCGGGGTTTTGAGCGAAATCGCCTGGTTTCGACAGTTATGATGGTCCGTTGGCCATTGTGCAAACCCAAGTCTTGGAAAAAAAACTCGCTTTGCGCCTGCCTAATGTTTGGTGGCGGTTCCCTTTTTTGAGTCTGAGGCTGATGCCTGCGGCCAAACCGGCGAGACCAGTTCTATGCGCCAAATTGGCCCTCCCATGTAGGACAGTGTCTCCGACTTTACAAAGACCGGGGCTTTACCGCCAAGAATCCAAATCTGCGAATCTGGCGGTTGCTTTCCTACCATCGGCGCCACCACGCCGGCGACGCCGCCAAGGTCAACCTTCGCGACATAATGCACGGCCTCGCGGCTGAATCCCCCCAGGGAAAAAGGCTCCGTCCCCTGGGCATTCACCACCACTTTCACCAGCCTCGGCTTCGGCGCAGCCACCACCATGGGGACTTCGATTTGTGGCGTGCCGTCTTGGATATTCATCAGGAGCATGGGAATCAGACCATTGCCTAAATCGGGCGGGAGCGCGAAGTGCTCGTTCGCTACTTTCTCTTTGCCATCGTCGTCGGTATAGCGAACCGTAACCTGCCCCGTGGCGCATGTAACCGAGAGATCGCTGGCGTTCTTGAACGAAGGCCCCTTCTGCACCAGGTGATAGGAGATGAGCCGGAAGTTGCGGCGCTGCGAAAAAACGGTGGTTTCCTCTTGCCGCGAGCCGTCTTTGAAGCGGAACGCGAGTTGAGTTGTAACTTGATTGCCGCGAGCGAACTGGGTTAAATCGCCGGCAGCGATCGCTACTCCATCCAGCGTGCTGAGCACCAGAAAGCCATGAATTAGGCCTTCTCTGTAGCGCACCGCGACCGGTGACGCCGACGCCGCAACGCCGGAAAGGATACAAGTAGAGATCAACAGAATGGCGAGAACGCGGGAGCGCAAAACCGTCACCTCGTGTGCCCAAGAGGCGGCACAGTGCTTAGATGCGGTTACCGCCTGGGTGGTTTGTCAATTGCTGGACGGATCGAGGTGCTAGCGGCGGCCTGGGCGTGCAGGTAGTGCTAGAAATGGCCGGCCATCCTAACTCAATCGGTTCGACATTGTGAGGCGCAACGGAAGAATTCTTCTACTTGCGACCGAAGAGGTTCCTAACTGCACGTTAACTGTTGAAACATCTCGATTACGCTCATTTCTTCGGCGCGTTTCCTGCCGGGCCGACCAGGACCTTCAGAATCTCCACCGCCAGGTCGGTGGCGCCGATGTCTTCCATGTTGGTGAGGACGACGACTCCGCTGCGCTGTGCAGGTGCAATAAAGAAGGCCGTACTGGTGCCTTGCTGGCCTCCGCTGTGGCCGATGGTTGCGAAGCCGATGTCATCGCTCGCACCCCAGCCTAGGCCATAAGTATCTTTCGAGCCGTCGGAGGGCCTGAGCGGCGTCCACATCAGGTCGCGGGTGGCGTGCTTCATCAGCTTGTCGTTCAGGATGGCCACTTCGAATCGCGCCATGTCTTCCGCCGACGACAGCCAGCCGCCGCCAGGAATCTTGTAGCTGGAGTCGAGGAAGTCGGCATTCAGTACCGTCCCCGATTTCGTTGCCCGATAGAAGCGGGTGCGGTAGGGGATGATGGCGAAGCGATCGTCGGCTTGGGTGTGCTCCATGCCGGCGGGAACCAGAACATTCTGGCGCATGAAGTCGGGGTACTTGACGCCGGAAGCGCCTTCCATGACGCAGCCGACCAGCGTGTAGCCCTGGGTGGAGTAGTGAAAATGAGTCCCGGGATCCGCGACCAGGGGATCGTTCTTGAAGAAGTCGAGTCCGGCCTGGATGGGGTTGTCGAAATGCTTCGTGTTGCCGAGTTCGGCCTCAGCGGGAGAATCGGTTTTGTAGTGGCGGATGCCGCCCAGGTGTCCCATGACTTCGCGCGTGGTGATGGGTGCCTGCTTCACGGGGAAGGCGGGGCAGTATTTCTGGACGGGCGCGTCGAGATCGAGTTGTCCGCGCTCGAAGAGTTGCATGGCGGCGACCGCGGTGAGCGACTTGGAAATCGAGGCCAGGCGGTAGAGCGTATGTTCGCTGGCGGGGGCATTGTTCTCGAGGTCGACAAAGCCGAAGCCGGAGGCCCACTCGTATTCTCCGTTCTCGACCACCGCGACCGAGACTCCGGGAACGTGCGTCGAGGCCATGAACTTGGAGACCGCGGCCTCGATTTGAGTGCGTTTTTCCGGGGAGAGTTCGTGCTGCTGGGCGCGGGAGGAAGATGCGCAGAGAGCTAGAAACAGAATGACGGGGATGATCTTGTGTCGAGGAGCGTGCAGGAGCGAGAGCATGGATGTGCCTTCCGAAGGAGATGAGGCCACATTGTAGGCCTTGTTCGCGTCTCCGGGGCTGCTCATTTTTGGAAGAGGGCGGCCACCGGGGCTAAAGCCCAACGTGGTTTCGAACGCTTGACGCGGCCCTGAAGGGCCGCTCTTCCACAAGGCGCGGTGGTCCACAAGGCGCGGTGGTCCACGAGGCGCGGTGGTCACAAGGCGCGGTGGTCCACGAGGCGCGGTGGTCCACGAGGCGCGGTGGTCCACGAGGCGCGGTGGTCCGCAAAGCCGGTCTTCCGGCAAGGGCCGGTCTTCCACTCGTTGCGGCTGTTTGTTATTGGGTGACGGTGGCCTGGTAGCTCACGGCCTGCCAGTGGCCGGTGCGGCGGACCCAGATGCGGGTGTAACGATAAGGACCGCTGAAGTCTTCTCCGAGCTGGTGGCCCTTCACGTCGGCGCGGGCTGTGACGACGGCCGTGTCACCGTAGACCCGCACCACCATATCACTGACGTCGATGGTGTCATAGCGGAGCTGGCCGCTCTTGCGAGCCGAGACCGTGTCCTGCTTGGTGGTGACCTGGCCCAGCGGGGAGATGGCCACGTAATCTTCGGCGAGAGTTCGCTGGGAGAAGTCGGCGTCGCGGTGGATGCTGGCTTCCCGGGCCTGGCGTTCCATGTCCACGATTTCCCGAATGGCCGCCTGGTCGGCGGGATCGAGCGAGGTCCGCGGATGCACGGCTATGTGTTGGCCCGCAAAGGCCGGCAGCGCGACAAGGAGAGCCAACAATAACAACACACACTTGTTGATCACGATGAGACCTCCGCGGTTTGCGAGGGGACAGAGATCCGCCTGACCGAGCTACGCAACCTTGGATGCTGCAGTTCCGTGGAAAAGTTAGCTAGCACCACATTTGTATCAACATCCCCATCAACGATCTTGACTATCGCAAGTTGAGATGAACAGCTGCCTTCCAGAAACATATAGACGGTACAAACAGACTGTTTATTTCAACTTATTCTTTGGAATACTGCGAGTCTGATCGCCAGCGCCCCATTCCGCTGTGAGAGACCAGTGCAACTGGCCTTCCACGCGGACTAGCGGGCAAATCCTTGAAAGACCGGGATAACAATTCTCGAGACTCGATTCTGTTGTCCACTCCGGGACCAGACTGTCCAGTATCGGACAGCACTTGAGTGCCGCCCTAGCTCGCCACGTTTCGGCGGAATCGGCGGCGCGGCGTACAGTCCAGGGGCGGCATCTAGTAGAATCAAACCTTCGACTGCCGCATGGGCGATATCCGTCGTGGTCTGATCATCGTGAACACCGGGCCGGGCAAAGGCAAGACGACGGCCGCCATGGGAACTGGCCTGCGCGCCGTCGGCCAGGGAATGCGGGTGCTGATGCTGCAGTTCCTGAAGGGCTCGTGGCACTACGGCGAACTCGATGCGGTCAAGGCCTTCGGTGAAAAATTCATCATGAAGCAGATGGGACGCGGCTTCGTGAAGGTCGGCGCCGAGAAACCGGACCCGGAAGACATACGTATGGTCGAAGAAGCCTGGGCTGAGGCCGACCGCGCGATTCAATCGGGAGAATGGGACCTGATCATTCTCGATGAGATCAACTATGCCATCAGTTATGGCATGCTCGACCCGGCGAAGGTGGTCGAGAGCCTGAAGAGGAAGCCGGAGATGGTCCACGTCATCTTGACGGGCCGGAACGCGCACCCCACAATTGTCGAGGCCGCCGATACGGTGACGGAGATGCGCCAGGTGAAGCACGCGTACGAAAAGGGCGTGATGGCGCAGAGGGGAATCGAGTACTGAGTAGCGAGTACCGAGTACTGAGAAAAACCGCGACTGGGTTTGCTCGGTACTCGGGACTCGGTACTCGCGACTGTTCTTATGGCTTGGTTTAAGCGCGAGTCCGGTGAGCTGGATACTTCGGGCGAGAAAAAAGTCCGCACCGAGGGCTTGTGGGTGAAGTGTGAGGGCTGCCGGCAGATCATCTGGAAGAAGGATATGGAAGAGAATCTGAACGTTTGTCCGAAGTGCGACAAGCACTTCCGGATCGACGCCCGGACGCGGTTGGCCCAGTTGCTCGACAACAACCAGTACGAGACGTTCGACGGCAACCTGTCCTCAACCGATCCATTGAAGTTCGTCGACTTGAAGCCGTATTCGTCGCGACTGAAGCAGGCGCAGCACGATACTGGCCTGAAAGACGCGATCATCAACGCTCACGGCAAGCTGCAGGGTCGGCCCGTGGTGGCCAGCGTAATGGAGTATGCATTCATCGGCGGCAGCATGGGCGCGGTGGTGGGCGAGGCGATTACGCGGGCCGTCGAGCGCGCGGCCGATACACGCACGCCTTTGATTATTGTTTCGGCGTCGGGGGGCGCGCGCATGATGGAGGGCGTGATTAGCCTGATGCAGTTGGCCAAGATTTCCGCGGCGCTGGCGCGGCTGGACAAGGCCAAGGTTCCCTACATTTCGCTGCTTACCGATCCCACGACCGGCGGCGTGACCGCATCGTTTGCCATGCTGGGCGATTTGAATATCGCGGAACCGGGCGCGCTGATTGGCTTTGCCGGGCCACGGGTGATCGAGCAAACCATTCGGCAGAAACTTCCGCCAGGCTTCCAGCGCAGCGAGTTCCTGCTGCAACACGGCATGCTGGATGCCGTGGTTCCGCGCAAACAGCTGAAGCCTTATATCGCGCGGGCGCTGGAGTTTATGACTGCGTAAGGCGCTCTTAGCCGTTGGCTCTTGGCTTTTGGCTTGAATCAACGCCGCGTTGCGATTGCCTTGCCTCACACCCTAAGACTCGGATCCCAATCAGAATTGGTAAGCTAGAAGCCAAGAGCCAAGAGCCAAGAGCTTCCCCATGTCCTACGACACCGCAGTGGCGAGCATGTTCGCGCTGGGGCACGAGCTGGCCCAGACGCCGTCGAACAAGTTCGACCTGGCGCACATGCGCGTGCTGCTGGGGGCGATGGATCATCCCGAGCGTGCCTTTCCCAGCGTGCTGATTGCTGGGACGAACGGGAAGGGCTCGACAGCGGCGACGCTGGCGTCGATTCTGCGGGCGTCCGGGCTGAAGACCGGGCTCTACACTTCGCCGCATCTGGTGCGGATCAATGAACGCATCCGGGTGAATGGAGAAGCGATCAGCGACGATGATTTTGCCCGCCTGCACGGCGAGGTGGATCGTGTCGCCGAGCGGCTGGTTGCGCAGGCAGAGTTGCCCTGGCATCCCAGCTTCTTCGAGATGATGACGGCGATTGCCTTCGTACACTTCGCGCGCGAGCGGGTAGAGATGGCTGTCCTCGAGGTCGGCATGGGCGGGCGGCTGGATGCGACCAATGTCGTGGAGCCGCGGGTCAGCGTGATTGCCGATATTTCGCTCGACCATCAGAAGTTTCTAGGCAACACGGTCGGGGAGATTGCGCGCGAAAAAGTTGGAATCATTCGGCCCGGCGGTGTGGTGGTGACCCTGCCGCAGCAGCCCGAGGCGAACGACGTGATCGGCCATACGATTCTTGACCTGGGAGCGCGCGGCGTGAGCGCGGTGCAGTATGTGCCGCCGGTGTCGCCTGCGAGTACCCAGTACCTGGTACCGAGTACCCAGAAAAACGCTTGCCCCGCCGAGCACGCGGAGAACGCCGAGCAGGGCTGCAGTCAAACGCTTTATCGATATCCATTGCAGGTGATGGGGAAGCAGATTCTGGTGGAGTCGCCGCTGGTGGGGCGGCATCAGCTACGAAACGTGGCGCTCGCCATCGCGGCGGCGGAAGAGCTGTCGAAGCTCAGTAAGTCCGAAGTGGAGCCCCGGACGCCCCCGTCCGGGGGGCTTGCCCAGATCACAGCTGAGTCGATCGAGCAAGGGATTCGGGAGACGCGCTGGCCTGGCCGATTTCAAGTGGTTCGTGCTCGGGCCGGTTGGCCGGAGATTGTGTTCGACGTGGCGCACAATCCGGCGGGAGCGTGGGCCCTCCGCTCCGCCCTTTCGGAGCGCTATGGCGACCGTCCGCTGATTTTTGTTTTTGGAGCGATGCGCGACAAGGCAATCTCAGAGATGACAGAAATCCTGTTCCCGCTGGCGCTGCGGGTGATCGCCACGCGGCCGGAGAATCCACGATCGGCGTCTCCGGAAGAGATTCTGACGGCCGGGAGCCGCACGGGGGCTGAGATTGAGGCCGTGGGCGACATTGGGGCGGCCCTTCAGCGAGCTCGCGAAGGCGCGGGGCCTGAAGCGGTCATAGTGGTGACGGGTTCGATCTATCTGGTGGGGGAAGCGATGCGGCTGCTCGGAGTGCGAGTTTGAGGCCGTAACCATCCCGCAGTTTTTACCCTAGAATGGAAATGTGCAGGAATTGAAGTCATCTCTCGATCAGCTGGAAACTGGCCGCGTGGAAAGCGGCGCGCCCGGTCCGGTCGCGGTCGCTTCTGCGCTCGACTCGACGCGGCCAACCCCCCATGCCATTCCGGGGCTGACACACGGCTGGCTGAGCCGGTTGCGCTCGTACTTTATCCTCGATCCGCTGATCTGGTTCTACACCCTGGCGCTGGGGCTCTTGGCGGTGCCCGGCGGCGCGTTCGACCGCGATGGGCGTCGGCTGCACTGGTTTTCCTACGCGTGGTCGTGGCTGATCATGAAGACGATCTTTTCGCCCGTGAAGGTGATCGGGCTCGACAAGATCGATACTTCGAAGCCACACGTCTATGCGGTCAATCATGCGTCGGCGCTCGACATTCCAGTGCTTTACACGTATCTGCCGTTTCAGTTCCGCATCGCGTTCAAGAAGGAGTTGCTGTCGTACCCAATCGTGGGCTGGCAACTGAGGCGGTCGGGGCAGGTGTGCATCGACCAGCAGAGTCCGGCGCACTCCATCAGCAGCATCCGCGCCGCATTGAAGGGATTGAAGGCGGGACTGCCGCTGGTGATTTATCCGGAAGGCGGGCGCACGCCCGATGGAGACATTAAACCGTTCCTGCCGGGAGCGTTTTTTCTGGCGATCAAGGCGCAGGTGGATATTGTTCCGATCGCGCTGGTAGGAACCTATGAATTGCTGCCGATGAACACCTACCACATCAAATGCCGTCCGCTGGAAATGCGGGTGGGCGAGCCGATCTCGACGGCGGGGCTGACGGGGAAGGACCTGGAAGCGCTGTCGGCGAGAGTGCAGAAGGCCGTCGAGGATTTGTATTATCGCGCGTGACTGTCCTGCGCTTGTGCGGACCGTCTCGCGATTAGGTCCGTAACTTTTTACCCCTTCCGTCCGTTATTCAAAATGTAAGGCCAGACCGCGCGCGGAGAATTCGTTGAAGGCTCTGAAGAAAGAAGCGGACGAGCGGCTTCTGATCGAAGCTGCGCAGCGGGATCCCGCCTGCTTTGCGGACCTTTACGAAATCAACTTCGAACGCGTGTATGCCTATGTCATGCGCAAGGTTGGAAACCGGGCGGAGTCGGAAGATCTGACGGCGGAAGTGTTTCATCAGGCGCTGGCCAACTTGAAACGGTTTGAGTGGCGCGGGATTCCGTTCGCGGCGTGGTTATTCCGGATTGCGGCAAATCTAATTACGGATCGCTGGCAGCGCTCGGGACGGGAAGTTGCCGACGATGCGGGGCATATCGACGCAGTGCAAGTGAGTCCGGCAGAGATTGAGGAAGTCGAGCGGCGAGCCACATTATTTCGTCTGGTGGATAGTCTGCCGGCCGAGCAACGGCGCGTGGTGGTGCTGCGGTTTGTCGAGCAGAAAAGTATTAAGGACGTGGCGCGGGAGATTCGCAAGACTGAGGGCGCGGTGAAGCAACTGCAGTTCCGCGCGCTCAGCAGCCTGCGGGCGCGCATGGAGGGTGCCGATGCCTAAGCGCTCTCTTTCAGGAAGCAGGAATCCGGGAAACGAACAGAAAAAGATTGAACAGCTCAATAAAGCTGTGGAGGCGATGTTTGCCCGCGTGGACGGCAGACCTCCGAAGGTAGAGTCTGGCATTGAACCTCTGGTGCGCATCGCGGCGGAATTGCGCAATCTGCCGAGTGCGAGTTTCAAGGCAAGATTGAAATCCGAATTAGGAGGAAAGAAGCTTATGTCTACCGTTGCCGAACCCATGGCCCAGCCCGTTGCAGCCGGTCGCATGACTGCATCGCCCAGGTTAGCGTTCCGAGACCCTGCCAAAGCGATTGAGCTCTACCAGCGCGCTTTGGGCGCGAAGGAAACGTTCCGTTTCCAGGTTGGAGACAGCATCCCGCACGCCGAGCTTATGATCGGCGATTCGGTCATTGATATCACCGGCGAATGGCCCGAGGGAGGCCGTTTCAGCGCCGAGACGCTGGGCGGTTCGCCGATTTCGATTTCCGTTCAGGTCCCGGATGTAGATGCATTTGCGAAACATGCTGTGGCGGCCGGGATGAAGCTGGTGCGCGCGCCCAAGGACCAGTTCTACGGGCATCGCGATGCGACGCTCGAGGATCCGTTTGGCTATTCCTGGGGTGTGTTCACTGTAATCGAGGAGATGTCGGTCGAGGAAATGCACCGGCGCATGCAGGGGATGACGAAGGGGCCCGAAGGCGGACAGATGCCCGGCAAGGGTGAGGGGAAAACGGGCGTGAGCCCAGTCCGGCCCGGATTCCGCATGGTGACGCCGTATCTGGTCGCCGAGAACGGTCTGGCCATGCTGGAGTTTGCTAAGGTGGTTTTCGGAGCGGAGGAGATGTTGCGCGCTATGATGCCTACGGGTGTGCATGGCGAGGTGCGCATCGGCGATTCCATTCTGATGATAGGCGGCGGCATTCCGGGGAAACAATTCCCCGGCACGCTGCAACCCAATGCTCTTCACGTTTACGTGCAGGATGCCGACGCGGTGTACCAAGAGGCGCTGACGGCGGGCGCGACCTCCATTAGCGAACCGCGCGACCAGGAATATGGCGAGCGCTCGGGGAGCGTGAAAGACCCCGCCGGCAACCACTGGTACATCGCAACTCGTAAGGGTGCGAGATACAAGTGGGAAGGCGCGCCCGATGTTCAGGCGTATCTGCATCCGCTACGGGCCGAGCCAGTGATCAACTTCCTGAAGCGCGCCTTTGGAGCCGAGGAACTGGGACGACACACCGCCCCCGATGGGGTGATCCATCACATGACGCTGAAAATAGGCGACTCGTACCTGGAAATGGGTGAAGCTCACGGGCCATATCAGCCCATGCCCGCGATGTTCTACCTGTATGTCCCGAACATGGAGGCGGTGTACCGGCAGGCGCTGGCCGCGGGGGCGACTTCGTTCCAGGAGCCGACGGATCAGCCCTACGGCGATCGAAACGCCGGCGTGAAGGATGCGTTCGGGAACAAGTGGTACATCGCGACGCATGTCAAGGATGTGGCGATGTGAAGTCGACTCACCGGCATGTTTCTTGCGTTTTTCACTAACCCTGTCATCCTTGAGGCCCGCGTCCTTTGCGGGCCGAGGGACCTATGCAATTGCGCAGGGGACTGCACAGGTCCTTCGCTTCGCTCAGATGTAATGAAAACCAAAAAGGCGTGCCTCCAAGGGTAGAGTACGTGCTCGAAGCACAAGCCCTGAAGGAGGCACGAGAT
>Ga0209040_10000185_pt1 | contig 43507 bp, 42 predicted proteins | sample BogFormECP12_OM3_FD_188240 | JGI IMG/M metagenome (GOLD analysis project Ga0209040, IMG submission 188240) | Bog forest soil microbial communities from Calvert Island, British Columbia, Canada - ECP12_OM3 (SPAdes) (version 2) | ecosystem: Environmental > Aquatic > Freshwater > Wetlands > Bog ... | reverse complement strand
CGCCCATCAGCAGCCGGATCACGTGCGGATTCTGGCTGGTGGTGTAGAGCGTATAGTTGCCGCTATACCCGTCGAATTCGCCCACCGCGGCACGCGGCTCCATCGCGTTCGGGATCAGCCGGTTGTTGGTGAGGTCGAGCTTCACCACCTTCGCCGCGCCGGCAAACGCGGCATCGACCACCGCCTTGTCGCCGATATGCCAGTCGTAACAGATGTTGCCTGCCACATCGTCGTGCACCAGCGCCGCCCCCGGCGCGGTCGCATTGCGCAGCGACGCCACCGCCGGCAGGTCCTGATAGTCGATCACGATCAGTTCGGCCGCGTCCTTCGCCGCCTGTTTCGTCTCGGCCACCACGACGACGACCGGATCGCCGACATGGCGCACCTTGCCGACCGCGATCACTGGATGCGGCGGCTCCGCCATCGGCGAACCGTCCTTGTTGTGGATCTGCCAGCCGCAGGGCAGCCCGCCCACACCGTCAGCCGCCATGTCCGCGCCGGTATACACCGCCACCACGCCGGGCGCCTTCGCTGCCGCGGCGGGGTCGATGCTGTTGATCTTCGCATGCGGCCGGTCCGACCGTCGGATGAACGCATGAAGCTGGCCAGGCCGGTTGATGTCGTCAGTGTAGTGGCCGCGTCCACTCAGGAAGCGCGCATCCTCCTTGCGGCGGACCGAGGCTCCAATTCCCTCGAAAGGCATCGACGCCCCTCCCTTTGTTTCGTCTTATTCGGCGGCGGCGGCTCTGCCATGCATGAGCGGCCAAGCAGCCGCAATCGCCTTGACGATGTTATGATAGCCGGTGCAGCGACAGAGATTGCCTTCCAGGCCCTCGCGAATCTGCTTCTCGGTAAGGCCCTGCGGATGCGAGTTCACCAGGTCGATGGCGCTCATCACCATGCCCGGCGTGCAGAAGCCGCATTGCAACGCGTGATGCTCGCGGAACATCTCCTGCATCGGGTGCAGCGTGCCATCCGCTGCCGCCAGCCCCTCGATCGTGAGGACCGAGGTGCCATCGGCCTGCAGCGCCAGCATGGTGCAGGACTTCGCCGATATGCCGTCCACGTGAACGACGCAGGCGCCGCACTGGCTGGTGTCGCAGCCGACATGGGTGCCGGTCAGCCCCAGCTTCTCGCGCAGCAACTCCACCAGCAGCGTGCGGTTCTCGACCTCGACCGTATGCTGCTTGCCGTTCACCGTCAGGGCCACCTGAGGCATTGCGCAATCCCTCCCTTGTCGCGTGGGCCGGAGTGTGACCACCCGGCCGTGCGGTGGTCAAGCGGGGGCGGCGAGCGCCGGAATTATATCGGTCTTGGCGAAATCGTCGCCCTTGAACAGCAGCGGGATGTCACGCGACTTCGCCAGGGCGTAGGAGGCGCAATCGCCACAGTTCAGGCGTGCCGGATGGCGTCCCTTGCCGAACCGAAGGAACGCGTCGCTGGCGATGCGCGCGAGTGCAGCGTCGTGGGATACGATCTCAAGCTCCAGATCGCGAATCATCTGGTCGAGTAGTGCCCATACGGCCGTATCACCGCGGCGCCCTGCAAGAACCATCAATGCCTCCTGCAAGCTGACCGCGGACAGGCAGCCGGAATCGGCTTCTTCCATGCACCGCGTAAACTGGACTGCCTCTGGTTCCAGTTGGACAACTGCAATGATCGCCGACGTGTCAACGGCTATCACGCCGGGAGGCCGTCATCATCGTAGAGATCATCTTCCGTGAAAGGTGGCGCGTCCTTGAGCAAGGCAGCGCTTCGCTGGGCGATTGCCAGTATCGCCTGGACCCGCGCCTCGATTTCCTCCGGCGTGCGCCTGCGCCGCCTCACGCCGCGGTCGATGAATTCGGCACCGGCCGCCTCCAATGCCCGCTGAACTTCGTCGAAGGTTCCGAGCGATACTTTGCTCAGTCCATCCGGCGCCTCCAGGCGACGAACCGTGACGATGGAGACCTTGGCGCGGCGCGCCAACTCCTCCTGATCCATCCGAAGCAGGGCACGGGCGGCGCGGATCTGGTCGGGGGTGATCAGCATGATCACTTCATATCACAGGATGATCACCGTCTTCAAGCGGCAGCGGATCAAACTGAGTGGCTCGCTGGCGGAGACGAAGGACCAGCGGCCGTTGGCTACGCCGCAAATCGCACGGCAGCGCGTGAAGTCGCGCTCGCCCTTGGTTCCGCTGTCAAAGGCTGCCAGCCGCCCAGACATCGGCCATTGCGAATTCCACGGCCGCTGGTTCAGCGAACCCGATCTGATTCAGCAAAAGTCCATTCGAAACGCATTGGATCACGCTCCACTCCCAAATCGGCTGCTCCTCGACTCCAGTGAACTCGGCCAAGAGGCGGCAGCGGTCGCGGCCCAGGTGCAAAGGATCGCCGTTCGGCATCACATTGCCCCATTCCCGCATCGGAATGGCGAGATCGAACGCGCGCTCGGCAAAGGCACCGTCGGGGTCGATGAATTTGAAGCCGGTGGTGCTGCCCGGTGCGCTGAGCGTGTTCCATTGATGGGCATCGCCGTGTACCAGCACGGATTGCGCAGGGTCGAACGCTCGCCGCCGTCTCTCCGCATATGTCAGCGCCACATCGATCGTGCGTTCGGAGCACGGTTTTCCGAGTGCATTCCAGCTCGAACCGATGATCTCAGCGAGTTCGGTTGCCCTCTCAGCGCCCGTGGTGAAAGTCTGGCCCTTGGGAAGTGGCATCCAGGCTTCTTGCAGCGTGGCACAGATCATCTCGATTTGCCTGTCGGCCGGGAGGCCAAGCTCGTGCAACTGCGCGCCAAGACGTTCGAGAAGCATCGTATTCTCGGTATCATCAGCGCGAATGAGTTTTGCATAGCCCCGACCCATGGCGGCGCGAAGCGTGCGCAGCTCCTGGCGGGTGGGATCGATGCCGGGAATGACGATCTTCAGAACGACGTCTTGCCCATCCATGGTCCGGGCTTCGGCGACAAAGGCCTCGGTCCCGCGGCGCGCCGGCTGTCCGACTTTGATCGCCCAGCGGTGTTCAACCTCGGCGATGTACCGAGGCAGGTTTGCCAGCCAAGCGCGCCCGAGATCCCCCAGGGATGCGGCCTTGCGGCGAACCTTATCGGGAAGCTCCAGCGAAGGGTCCAACCGCCCTCCGTCTGTCAAGCCGCCATAGGCACCACCTGCCCGCCCGGCACGTGATCCAGGTGGCATGCCGACACGTGCCCCTCGCCCACCGGCCGCAGCACCGGCTCCTCCACCCGGCAGCGGTCGAACGCGAACGGACAGCGCGTGTGGAACCGGCAGCCACTCGGCGGATTGATCGGGCTCGGCACGTCGCCGGTCAGGATAATCCGCTGCCGCTTCGCCGTTGGATCCGGCACTGGCACCGCTGACAGCAACGCGCGCGTGTACGGATGGTGCGACTTCGCAAACAGTGTGCGACGGTCCGCCAACTCGACGATCTTGCCCAGGTACATCACCGCCACGCGGTGCGTCAGGTGCTCGACGATGGCGAGGTCGTGGCTGATGAACAGCAGGGCCATGCCGAACTCATCCTGCAGATTGACCAGCAGGTTGATGATCTGCGCCTTCACCGACACGTCCAGTGCCGACACCGCCTCGTCGCAGATGATCAGGTCGGCACCCGGCGCCAGTGCGCGGGCGATGCCGATGCGCTGGCGCTGGCCGCCGGAGAACTCGTGCGGATAGCGCCAGATGGCATCGCGCGGCAGTTGCACCTTGTCCATCAGCAGGCCGACACGCTCGGTCAGTTCGCGGCCGCCACGCACGATGCCGAAATTGATCAGCGGCTCGGCCAGGATGTCGCGCACCTTCATGCGCGGATTGAGCGACGAGAACGGGTCCTGGAACACCACCTGCACGCGCCGTCGCAGTGGACGCAGCGTGCCGGCGGGCAGGTTGTCGATCCGGTTGCCGGCCAGATAGACCTCGCCATCGGTGATCGGATAGAGGCGCAGGATCGCCTTGCCGACTGTGGACTTGCCGCAACCCGACTCGCCAACCAGCGCTAGCGTTTCGCCGCGATCGATCGAGAACGTCACGCCATCGACCGCGTATACCTTCGCGGTCTCCTGACCGAGGATGCCGCCGAAGATCGGAAAGTGCTTCTTCAGGCCGTTGACCTCGAGCAGAGGACGGTCGTGCGTCATGTTCGCAGCGTCCACGCCTTCTGTCATTGCGACGAGCGAAGCGACGAAGCAATTTCCATGGGGATGGCTTCGTCGCTTCGCTCGTCGCGCCTCTCGGCGTAGTGACATGCCACCAGGTGGTGTGCCGCCTTTGACTCGATCGCCGGTGTGACGCGGCTACACAGCTCGGTCGCCAGCGGGCAGCGCCCGGCAAACGCGCAGCCGACGATCCTCTGCCGCAAACTCGGCACCAGGCCGGGAATCTCCACCAGCTTGCTGCGCCCGCCTTCCACCAGCGAAGAACCCAGCTTCGGCACCGAACCGAGCAACCCACGCGTATAGGGATGCAGCGGACGGGCGAAGATCTCCTCGACCGGGCCCTCCTCCACCTTGCGTCCGGCGTACATCACCACCACGCGCTGACACATCTCGGCCACCACGCCGAGGTCGTGCGTGATCAGCATGATCGCCGACCCCAGCCGCTGCTTCAGGTCACGCATCAGGTCGAGGATCTGCGCCTGGATCGTCACATCCAGCGCCGTGGTCGGCTCGTCCGCGATCAGCAGCTTCGGGTTGCACGCCAGCGCCATCGCGATCATCACCCGCTGGCGCATGCCACCCGACAACTGATGCGGATACTCGCGCACGCGCCGCTGCGGCGCGGGAATACCCACCAGCACCAGCATGTCGATCGCCCGCTGCTCCGCGTCGCGCGCCGACAGACCCTGGTGCAATTGCAGCGTTTCGCCAATCTGCCGTCCCACCGTCAGCACCGGGTTGAGGCTGGTCATCGGCTCCTGGAAGATCATCGAGATCGCATTGCCGCGGATGTCGCGCATCACCGATTCCGGCACGTCCAGCAGATTGCGCCCTTCGAACCGGATCGCGCCAGCGATCTTGCCAGGCGGCTCCTGGATCAGCCGCAGGATCGACATCGCGGTGACCGACTTGCCGCAGCCTGACTCGCCGACGATGCCGAGCGTTTCGCCGGCATCGATGTGAAACGACACCCCCTCCACCGCCCGTACCACGCCGTCGGGTGTGCCGAAATGCGTCTGCAGGTTCTCAACTTCCAGCAGCGCCATCTCAGAGTCGCTTGGCCATCCGCGGATCGAGTGCGTCGCGCAGCCCATCGCCCAGCAGGTTCACCGACAGCACCGTGATGCACAGGAAGATCGCCGGGAAGAACACGATGTAAGGCTTCACCTGCCAGAGCGCCCTGCCCTCGGCCATGATGTTGCCCCAGCTCGGGATGATCGGCGGCGTGCCGGCGCCGATGAACGACAGCGTCGCCTCGGTGATCATCGCGGACGCGCAGATGAAGGTGGCGTTTACCATCAGCGGCGCCAGCGTGTTCGGCAGGATGTGCTTGATGATGATCATCGGTACCCGCGTTCCGGACGCGATCGCCGCCTCCACATAGGGTTGCTCGCGCAGCGTCAGCACCACGCCGCGGATCAATCGGGAGACGCGCGGAAAATCCGCAATGCTGATGGCGATGATCACGTTCTGCACCGAAGCGCGGGTCAGCGCCATCAAGGCGATCGCCAGCAGGATCGGCGGAATCGACATCAGCCCGTCCATCACCCGCATGATGATGGAATCGAGCGCGCGGCTGAATCCCGATATCAGCCCGACAAAGGTGCCCATAACCGACGCGACCGTCGCGACGGCGAAGCCGACGATCAGCGAAATGCGAGCGCCGAAGATCACCCGGGAATACACGTCGCGGCCCAGCATGTCGGAGCCGAACCAGAATTGCGCCGAGGGTTCGCGTGTTCGTTTCGCCGGGGCCAGGGCGGTCGGGTCCACCGTGCCAAGGTATGGCGCGAGAATGGCGATCAGGATCATGACGAGCAGCAGCGACCCGCCGACCACGATGGTGGGATGGCGTCGGACGAAGGTCATGGCCCAGCCGCGCTGCTTGGCCGGCGGCAGTACGTCGGACAAGGCCGGCGCGGTCGCGTAATCCGTTCGTGTGGTGGTTGCGGAGCTCATGAAGAGACACTCATCCTCTGATCATGGCCGGCCATCAATAGCGGATCCTCGGATCAAACAGGGTGTACATCAGATCGACGGCAAGGTTCACCAGGACATAGGAAAAACTGAACAACAGGACGACGCCCTGGATCACCGGATAGTCCCGGCGCAGGATCGCATCGACAGTAAGCCTCCCGAGACCAGGGATGGCAAACACGCTCTCGGTCACCACCGCGCCGCCGATCAGCAGCGCGACGCCGTTGCCGATCACGGTGACGATCGGCACTGCGGCATTCTTCAACGCGTGCACAAAAAGCACCGAGCGCTGGTCGACACCCTTGGCCCTCGCGGTACGCACATAGTCCTGGCTGAGCACGTCCAGCATTGTCGCCCGCGTAATCCGCGCCAGCAGCGCGATGAAGATCAGGCCTAGGGCGATCGTCGGCAAAGTCAGGTTGCGCAGGAACGGCAGCAATCCGTCGCTCAACGAATGGAATCCCTGAACTGGCAGCCAGTCGAGCTGCAGCGCGAACAGGTAGGCCAGCAGGTAGCCCACCACGAACACCGGCGTGGAGAACCCGAACACCGCCAGCATCATCACGCCGCTGTCGATCCAGGAGCCTTGCTTCCACGCCGCCACCACGCCCAGCGGGATCGCGACCACGACGGCAACCACGATGGTCAGCACCATCAGCGACAGCGTCGGTTCGATGCGCTGCGCGATCATGTGGCTGACCGGCAGGTTGGTGAAGATCGAGGTGCCGAGATCGCCGTGCAACACCTGCCACAGCCACTCGCCGAACCGCAACAGGAACGGCCGGTCGAGGCCGAGCGAGGCGCGGATGCGTTCGACGTCAGCGGGGGTTGCCTGATCGCCGGCAATGATCGCTGCCGGGTCACCAGGTGCAAGGTAGAGCAGGCTGAACACGAAGAACGCGACGACGAGCATCACCGGAACGGTGGCCATGATGCGCCGGGTGGCGTAGGCGAGCATTCGGTCGCGTCTCCGATCAGTAGGCAGTCAGGCCCAGGTTACCGGTTGAGGCCAAGCAAAGACGGTGCCAACGTGCGATGATCTGCGTTACAATACCTCACTCGCCCCAGCCTCCTCATCATCATTTTCGGGCAGACCGGTCCCAGCCCCGGCGCGGCGTAGCCTGCCCCAGTGCCGCCCGAAAGGCCAGCACTGATCGGTAGTGGTCAAGACGTGCGGCTTTCGCTACTGACCGCCCATGCACACACTACTGCTTCGCCTTGCCATCCAGCTTCCCCCGCCCATGCGGCAACTCGCCACACCTTGGCGTATCGCCACACTGGTGCAATTCCTCAAATTCGGCACGGTGGGCACAGGCGGCTTCCTGGTCGATACTTTAACCGTCTATGCGCTGCGCCGCTCGCTTGGACTGTACGGCGCCGGTGTGGCCGCCTATCTGGTTGCGGCGACGGTGGCGTGGTTACTGAACCGGCTGTGGACCTTCCGCGGTAAGGGGAGCGGTCCGGCGCATCACCAATGGGTGCGATTTCTCGTCGTCAACCTTGGCGGCTTCGTGCTGAACCGCGGCACCTACGCGCTACTGGTCACCTTCGTGCCGCTCTGCGCCGAGCAACCGGTCTTCGCCGTTGCCGCCGGAGCGATCGCCGGCATGTTCGTGAACTTCACGCTCAACCGTACGGTGGTGTTCCGCTGACGGGCCTCTGGTTGCGTTGGTGACCCTGGCTGAGCGCTGCACGATCTAGTCGCGTTAACCGATTGGTCAGGCATCTGCGAGACTATACGCAACTACAGGTTGCTTCACAGGGCTAGGTCACAACCAAAACGCTTGCGACACCCTTCTCGCGGGCGTTCAGCATGACCATATATCAGCCCTTTGGCAGTCAATTCGGCGAGGAGATGGTGACCTCCGCCGACGTTGGCATTCTCCGCATCTCCTATGGCCAATCTGCCTACTGGCCGATCGGCGGCTGGCGCGGTGCGGTGAAGCGAGTATCCGATATCGTATTCGCCCTGTTCGTACTGGTCGTGTTTTTTGTTCCCATGCTGGTGGCTGCCCTGGCCATCCGACTGGAAACACCCGGCCCCGTGTTGTTTCGCCAGCGCCGCATCGGCTACGGCAATGCCAGCTTCGAGATGTGGAAGTTCCGCACCATGCGCCTCCATCCGCCAGAGGCGGACCGACTGACGCAGGCCACGCGGCACGACAGGCGGGTGACGCGGGTCGGCGCATTCCTGCGGCACACGTCGCTCGATGAGCTGCCGCAAATCTTCAACATACTGCGCGGCGACATGTCATTGGTCGGGCCGCGACCGCATGCGCCGGGCACCTGCGCCGGCGGCAAGCCGTTCGAGCAGGTCACTCCGCACTATCCTGCGCGCCATCGCGTGAAGCCTGGCCTGACCGGCCTCGCCCAGGTTCGCGGCTGGCGCGGCGAAACCGAAACCGAGGACAAGCTGCTCCACCGCGTCGAGTCCGATCTGGAATACATCGACAATTGGTCGCTGTGGCTGGACGTCGTCATCCTCGCCCGCACGGTCGTGCCGGTGTTCGCCATGCACAACGCGTACTGAGTGGTGGAGTGGAGGTGGCGCGATCATGCTGCACACACTGCCAGGTTGCGAACCCGACAAATTGAGTCTGCGCCACATCGCCGGCCCCGCCGGCCCGCCGAAAGGTGACTACGATGCCGATGTGGTGATCCTGTCGCTCGACCGCGCCGATGAGACGGTGGCAGCGATCCGTTCGGCCCTGGCGCAGAGCCGCGTGTCGCGCCACGTGTTCATTGTCGATCAAGGGTCGCGGCCGGAGGCACTGACCAGGCTCGCCGCCGAAGTCGCTGGGCGGCAGGATGCCACCCTGGTGGCGCTGGACCGCAACCATGGCGTTGCCGGTGGGCGCAATCGCGGTTCGTCGCTCGGGCATGGCCGCGTCATCTTCGGCCTCGACAACGACGCGGAATTCGCTGACGTCACCACGCTCGCCCGCGCCGTCGCCGCACTGGACGAGGACAGGACACTTGCGGCGATCGGCTGCCGCATTCTGCTGCACGCGTGCGATACAGACGATCTGTCCTCCTGGGGATATCCGTCCAGCCTTCTGCCGCGTGCCGGCGAGTCATTCGATACGGTCACCTTCGTCGGCGCCGGACATGCGATTCGCCGTGCCGCCTGGGATGGCTATGACGAGGCGTTGTTCTTCTGCTGGGAGGAATTCGATTTCTGCCTGCGCGCCATCGAGCACGGCTGGCGCATCCGCTACCGCGGCGACATCGCGGTGCGCCACAAGGTCAGCCCCGAACAGCGTGTCACCTGGTCTGGCACACGCTGGTTTCACTTCGTGCGCAACCGGCTCTACATCGAGCGCAAATGGGGTGCCGCATGGCTGGCGCTGCTACCGCGCATCGCGTTCTATCTGGTCAAGGGTGCACGCAACCGCGTGCTGATGCAGACGGTACGCGCCGCCCCAGCGGCGATCCGTTTGTCGTCCCGCGTAACCGTACGGAGGCGTTCACCGGCGGCGCGCCGGTATCTTCGGCTGAACGACGCCGCGTATCGCGGTCACTGGGTGACCATGCTGTGGCGTACCTGCCGCGATGGGTTTCGCTTCGCTCAACCCTTCCTACAAAGCGCGACGCACTCGCGCCAGCTGTAGGATGGGTTGAGCGCAGCGAAACCAATCAACTTGTACTCCCCATTGCCAGCCGCTCACGCAGCAGCATCGAGAAAATCGGCGGACTGTCGATGAGATAACGCTGCGCCAGCCGACGTGGATCGCTGCATAGTCGATGCAGCCATTCCAGCCCGGCGCGCCGCATCCACACTGGTGCCCGCTTCTGTGCGCCGGCGACGAACTCCAGGCTCGCGCCGACGCATAACCCGGTGCCGCTGGCACGGCCGGTTGCCTGGATCGCCGCAGCCAGCATCTCCTGCCGCGGCGAGCCCACCGCGAGGAAAACGAAGCGTGCAGGATGCGTCAGCACGAATTCGACCGCCGACCGCATCGCCGCAGGATCGCGCTCGAAGCCTTGCGGCGGGTCGTAGTGTGCCGGCGCCGCCAACCCGCAGCGCGCAACCAGCGTCGGCAGCCAGCGTGGCGTCAGCCCCACGATGGTGATCCGCTCACTCGCCATCAGATGCCGCGTCAACAGCAACGCGGTCAGGTCGCTGCCCGGTGCGACGCAGGGTGCCGGCAGCCCGACCAGCCGCGCCGCCAGCGCGACGACACGGGAGTCGAGCAGCCGCAGCATGGCGTTCTGATAGAGCGGCCGTAGTTCCGGTCGACGATGCAATCGCACCAGATGATCGGCATTCGGCGTGGTCACATAGCCGAACGGCGCGGACGCGGGGCGACGGGCAAGCAGATCTGCCGCCGCCACAGCATCAAGATTGGCGAATTCCAGGCCCAGCAACTGCACGGATCGGCTCCTGCGAGGCGCCGATAGTGTGCAGCGGTGAGGTTAAGACTCCTTGATCAAGCCCGTCGGCGATGGGATTAGGCCACCGCCTGCGCCAGCACTTCCGCGGCATGCCGACACTGTGTCGCATCGACGTTCAGATGCGTCACCGCGCGAACCGTGCGCGCCGCAAACGCCGACACGAGTACGCCTTGCTCCTGCGCACGTCGCACCACCGTTGCGGCGTCGGGAAGCGGTTCAGGCACGCGGAAGATCACGATGTTGCTTTGTACTGTCGCGAGATCGATCTCTACCGGCGCATCCGCCAGCCGTTCTGCCAGGAGGTGGGCATTCGCATGATCCTCGGCCAGCCGAGCGATGTTGTGCTCGAGCGCATACAGTCCAGCCGCGGCCAGAATGCCCGACTGCCGCATCGCGCCGCCAAACATCCGCCGTGCCCGCACTGCACGCGCCATGTCCGCCGCACGTCCGGCGATCACGCTGCCGACCGGACAGCCAAGCCCCTTCGACAGCGCCACCGACACGACATCGAACGGCGCCGCCAGTTCCGCCAGCGATCGCCCGGTTGCCACCGCCGTGTTGAACAGCCGCGCGCCATCCAGATACGTCGCAACGCCAAGCTCTCGCGCCGCGGCACAGATCGCCACCGCTTCGGCCTGCGGGAACACCACGCCACCGCCGCGATTGTGCGTGTTCTCGACCGCCACCAGCGTGGTCGGTGGAAAGATGATGTGACCGGGCGGCTTGAACGCCGAGCGAAGGTCCGCCGCGGAGAACAGCCCGCCGTGTCCGACCACGGTGAACTGCACGCCGGAATTCGCGGCCGCCGCGCCCGACTCGTGCCAGACGATGTGCGCCTCTTCCCCCACCACCACATCATCGCCCGGGCGGGTCAGCAGCTTAAGGCCGATCTGGTTCGCCATCGTGCCGCTGGGCACGAAGATCGCCGCCTCCTTGCCGAGCAGTGTCGCGATCCGTTCCTGCAGCGCGCGCACCGTAGGATCCTCGCCATACTGATCGTCGCCCACCAGCGCATTCGCCATGGCCGCGCGCATCGCGTCGGATGGCAGCGTCACCGTGTCCGAACGCAGATCGATCCGTTCCATTGACTGTCTCCTCACCTCGCCTGTTCCACCCGTCAGGCGATGTCGCCCAGCCGGTAGAACCGCGCCGCGGTGCCATGAAACAGCGCCGCCTTTTCGGCATCCGAGCATCCGGCCGCCAGGCGCTTGAAGGCATTCCAAACCACGGGATAGCTGCACATTCCCTTGTCCACCGGGAAGTTGCTCTCGAACATACACCGCTCGGGGCCGAACGCCTCGATGCAAGTCTCCATGAACGGACGCCACGCCGCGGCGAGTTCGCTGGACGACGGCGGCAGCACCTCCTTGTGGAACGCGAAGCCGCGGATCGTCATCGCCTGGCCGCCCAGCTTCAGATGCACGTTGGGGCATGTCGCCAGCTCGCGAAGGTCGCGCTGCCAGTTGGCGAAGGTCTCCGCGGGGCGGTCGCGATAGGGTCCGACGCAGATCGGTCCACCGCAATGATTGGCGAGGATCGGCAGATCGGGAAACGCGCGCGCCAGATCGGTCAGTTCCGGCAACTGCGGATGATACAGCGAGCACTCGTACGACAGTCCGAACCGCCCCAGTCGCCGGAGCCCAATACGGAAGGCAGGGTCCATCAGCAGATGCTGCGGCGCCGGCGAGGACGTGGTCATGATGACTGCGGCATCCCAGCCGGCACTCTGCCGGATGCCCTTGAACCGGCTGCCACCGGCCTCGATGTGCGCTTCCAGCACGGCGTCAATTGGATCGCCCAGGCGGAAGTCGCAGTACCCGACGATGCCTGCGCAGGCACGCAGGCCGGAGGCTTCAGCGCGCGCAGCCACGGCGGCGACGTACTCGGTCTCTCCCACAGTACGCAGTTCCTCCGGCCCATCGCTGCGATAGGAGAAGCCGCATTGGATGAACACCGTGGCCCGCACGTTGTGCCCTGCCGCGAGATCGGCGCGCAGCTCGTCGAGCAGGTAGCGACCGGACGGACGCTCCCACAAGTGATGGTGCGCATCGACGATCGGCAGCGCCGGATCGATGATGTCCTCGCGCAGCCTGGCGAGCCATGCGTTATTGACGTGTGGGTGTGGATACGCCTGTCTCTCTCCCGTTGCCGTGGCCATGCCGGTCTCCTTGCTCGGACCGACACCAGGATAGGCCGGAACGGGGGCCTCACGAAACCGCGGCAGGTAGGCCAAGTGTCGCTCTGCGGGCGCGCACAGTCGGCGTGTCCACGAGTACGCGATCAAAGCGCTTCATCATCTCAGCCGATAGATCCTTCGCGGCATCCCACTGGGGCCCTTCTCCCGCAATGACAAGGCGATGCAGCGCGGGAATCTCCTGTCGGTACGACTCGTCGCGTGCTTCCAGCCGACGCTGGCGAATGTCGCCGCGGAACTGCTCACGCAGGAAACCGTAGGCAAGCAGCTCACTCAGCAGGATGGTGATCATGTCCTCGGCCTGCTTCGGCTCGAATTCGACCAGGTCCTTGATCGCCTTGCGCGCACTCTCCAGACCGAGAAACAACATGTAAAGGACGCTGCAGATCGCCCGATGCCAGTCATCGTCGCGCGGACCACGCGGCTCGGGGGTCTTGATCCCTGCGAGCCGGCGCAGCAAATCGCGCATCACCTTCATGTAGGTATAGAAGGCGGTGACGTGCTTGACGACATCGGCCTCCAGCGCCTGAAGGTCCTTCACCGATGTGTCGAACACCGGAAAATAGCTCTCTTGCGAGGTGAAGTGGCTGGTATCGTCCGGACTCTCGCCATCGATGACATGGGGTCGCCCGGCCTGTGGGCCGTTCTCGAACAGGTCGATATAGCGGTGCACCGTATCGGACACCGCGACGACACGGCACAGCGTGGCGATCTCGCAGGCGAACAGATCGACCACGCCCAGCCGGGCGCTGCCCCTCTGGTAGGTCCAGGCGAGCACACCGCAACCGATGGCGCCGATCGCTCCTATGAAGGCGCCGCTGTCGGCAACCGCCGAGAACCAAAGCCGCGGCCAGATCCAGCCACTCTCCCGGTCACGCACCTCCTGCCAGTTGGTCATCACCTGATGCTGGAAGCAAAAGGCCAACGCGAGGATCGCGCTCACGATCATGATGATGATGCTCACCGAGAAGATGAGACGCAGATCGGCGACGTGGCGCGAACTGCCGAGGCGGTTGAAGGTGGACGCCTCGGCACCCAGGCGAAGCTGCCTGACGATGGCGACTGGCGACAGCACGGACGTGATTCCCATGAGCCTCACCATGCGGATGCTTTATGGCAGCATAACTTTTGCCCGCCCGGCTGTGAACGGCGTCATATCTGGCGAAAATTCGGTGCGCGCGATTTCCCGCTCGGACACGGCAGCGTCATCGTGGATCAGCCGCCATCGCCCGTCCTCGGCCGATCGCGGATCCGAAAGTGCGTTGAGCAGGCCGCGCCGCAGCGGCTCAGCTGTTCGTGTGAATGGTGCGCGGTGAGCCAGCATGATGCTGCCAAATCGACTGCCGGCAAAACTAAGTCGTGGTTGCACGAAGAGGCGTTCAGCCAGTAGCCTGCCGGAACGGTGTTCCGCATCACGATTGGGAACCGAACGGCGATGCCATACACTTACAGTCAACATACTCGCCAGCGCATGCAGGAACGCGGTATCACCGAGGCCAACATCGCGTGGGCGATCAACGGTGGCAGTGCCCGCGGCATCGAGGAAGGCAAGACGTTGCATCAGCGATGGTGGACGGACAGCAACGGGCAGCGATGGGGCCTTTTCGTGATCGCCAACGGCGACCATATCGTGACGACCTGGATCAGGGAAGGATAGTACCGATGGCGGCCGAGACTGCACCCGCCCCACGTTTCCAACGCGACACCGTAGGGGGGGAACACTATTACAAAGTCTCGGACAAACCCGTCGCCTACTCGGTCGAGTTATCAGACCTGGTGGTAGCCGACTACGATGAGGCGGGCGCGGTCCGCGGCATCGAATTCGTCGGCAGGCGGATCGAGCCGATCGACACCTATCTGGAGAAGGCGCGCAAGGCCACCCGCGGACCGCTGCGCCAGCGGCCCAAAATCCCAACTTGAGACCGTCAGACCGCCACCTGCAGCTCGCCGAGATACGCCTCGCGGATCAGCGGATTCTGCCGCAACTCGGCCGCCGTGCCGGACAGCACCACCTGCCCGGTCTGCAGCACATAGGCGCGATTGGCGATGGACAGCGCCATGTTGGCGTTCTGCTCCACCATGAAGATCGTGGTGCCCTGCTTGTTGATCTCCTGGATGATGTCGAACACCTGCTCGACATAGATCGGCGATAGACCCATCGAGGGTTCGTCCATGCACAGCAGCTTCGGCCGCGCCATCAGTGCGCGCCCTATCGCCACCATCTGCTGCTCGCCGCCCGACAGCGTGCCGGCGATCTGATTGCGCCGCTCCTTCACGCGCGGGAAAAGCGAATAGACGCGCTCGAGGTCCTGATCGAATTCCACGCCCCGCTTGCGCAGGTAGGCACCCATCTCCAGGTTCTCGAACACCGTCATGCGCGGGAACAGCCGGCGCGCCTCCAGCACTGGCGCGATCCCCCGGCGGACGCGTTCGGCGGTAGGCATGCGCTCGATCGCCTCACCCTGGTAGATCACCGTGCCGCGGGTTGGGCGCACCACGCCCATGATGGTCTTCATGGTGGTAGACTTGCCCGAGGCGTTGCCGCCCAGCAGCGAAACGATCTCGCCGTCGCCGATCGTGTAGTTCACCTGCTTCAGGACGTGCAGGTCGCCGTAGTGGGTGTCGATGTTCTTGAATTCCAGTAACATCATAATCCTCATTCGTCATGGCCGGGCTTGACCCGGCCATCAAGCAACATTCGCCGTCCCAACCCCCGCCAGCGACGCCTGCGCATTCCGTCCCAGATACGCCCGCAGCACCTCCTCGTTGCGCCGCACCTCCTCCGGCTTGCCGTGCGCGATCACCTCGCCATGATCCAGCACATAAACCGTATCGGCCAGCATGGTCACCACGTCCAGCTTGTGCTCGATCAGCAGCACCGTCAGGCCAAGCCCGTTCAAACTCTTGATCTGCTCCGCCAACTCCAGCGTCTCGGCCGGATTCATCCCCGCGGTCGGCTCATCCAGCAGCAGGATGCGCGGCCGCGACGCCAGCGCGCGGGCAATCTCGATGCGGCGGCGATTGGCGTAGGACAGACCAGCCACCATCTGCCCGGTGCGCGGCGTCAGGCGGTTGCCGAAGATCGAGAAGATCTCCATCGCCCATTCCCGCGCCCGCATCTCTTCGGCCCGCGTGCCAGGCGGACGCAGGATCGCCGCCAGCGTGCCGGTCTTCAGCCGCGCGTGTTGGCCGATCAGTGCGTTCTCCATCACCGTCAGATTGGGGAACAGCCGCAGGTTCTGGAACGTTCGAGCGATGCCCTTCGCCAGGATCTGATAGTCGGGCAGGCCCATGATCTCCTCGCCATGGAAGCGGATCGAGCCTTCCTCTGCCTGCACCAGCCCGGTGATCACATTGAACAGCGTTGACTTGCCGGAGCCGTTCGGCCCGATCACTGCCACCACGCTGCCTTTCGGCACCATGAGTTCGACCTTGTGCAAAGCTGTCAGGCCGCCAAACCGCACGGTGACGTCCTGGATATCCAGCGCCGCCTCGCCGGTGCGCGCATCGCCGCCGAGACCCTGCAACTTCAGATCGGTGAAGCCACCACGTCGTATCTCGGCCTGCTGCTGCTCGATGCTCAGCGCCGCCTGTGGTCGTGTTGCCGGGATCAGCCCCTGGCGGCGGAACAACATCATGCCGACCAGGATGAGGCCGAAGATCAGCTCGATCGAGGGCACCAGGTCGATATGCCGCAGCCAGTCGCTGTCGACCAACCGCCCGAGTGCGTGCAGCCATTCCGTCAGGTCCTGCAGCCACCACGACTGCAGCAGTTGCAGGATGAATGCGCCGAGTACGACGCCCCACACGCTGCCGATGCCGCCGAACACGATCATTACCAGGATCATCACCGAGACCGGGAAGCCGAACATCTCCGGCGTCGCGGTCTGCAGCTTGGCGACGTAGAACACGCCGGTCATGCCGCCGAACGCGGCGCCGATGGCGAATGCGAGCAGCTTGAACTTGGTGCGGTCGACGCCCATCGCACCGGCAGCAATCTCGTCCTCGCGGATCGCCATCCAGGCGCGGCCGATTCGCGAGTCACGCAATCGGACGCTGATGAAGATCAGCAGCGCCACCATGGCGATCGCGACGTAATAGTAAGGCGTCGCATCGACGCCAAAACTCCAGCCGAACAGGCGCGGCGCGGCCACGCCGTTGAGGCCGGCGGCGCCATTGGTCAGGTCCGACCAGTTGCGCACCACGATCGGCACGATCTCGCCGAAGCCGAGCGTGACGATGGCCAGATAGTCGCCCCGCAGCCGCAAGGTCGGGAAGCCGAACAGGACACCGAAGAATGCCGCCAGACCCGCCGCGAGCGGCAGGCCAATCCAGAACGACAGGGTGAAGTGCACCACGCTGCCGTCGCCCACCTCGGCCGGCATCTTGGCGACCAGACCGAGGAAGTGGAACGGCTCCCAGAACGCGCTCCATTCAGGCTGGAGCTGGAACGCGGTCAGGATGCCATAGGTATAGGCACCGATGGCGAAGAACGCGGCATAGCCGAGATCGAGCAGGCCAGCGAAGCCAACCACTATGTTCAGGCCGAGCGCCAGCGTGGCGTAGGCCGCCGCATTGGCCATCGCATCCACGTCAGCGTCGTTGCTGTGGTAGATCGGGAAGGTGACCGCCAAGGCGATCACGATTGCCAATAAAGCTTGGCGCCGCCATGCCGCGGGGATTCGCGCGAACGGTCGCGTCAGGACCGAAACAGCGGCGGCAGCAGTGCCGTTCATGCGGAGCGCCCTCTCATGACTTGTTGGGCGCGATGCGCCCGAACAGGCCGGCCGGCTTGAACACCAACACCAGCACCAGGATCGAGAAGATGATCACGTCGGTCCACGCGGTGGCGATGAACTGCCCGCCCATCGCCTCGATCAGCCCGATCAGCACACCGCCCACCATGGCACCCGGCACGTTGCCGATGCCGCCCAGCACCGCGGCGGTGAAGGCGCGCAGGCCGGCGGTGAAGCCGATGATGAAGCTGGTGAAGTTGTAGTAGAGCCCGAAGATCAGTCCGCCGGCGCCGGCGAGCGCGGAGCCGAGGAAGAACGCCATCATGATGACCTTGTCGACCTCGACCCCCATCATGCGCGCGGCCTCGGCGTCCTGCGCCGTGGCGCGCATCGCCTTGCCGATGCGGGACTGCTGCACGAACATGTAGAGCACCCCCATCAGCAGCAGCGAAATCCCCCAGATCAGCAGGACCCGGAAATCGAGCACGGCGCCACCGATCTGCCAGCGGATCGACGGCAGCGGGTTGGGGAAGTTTTTCGAATCGGCGCCGACCGTCAGCAGGATCACGTTGAACAGGATGTAGGAGACGCCGATCGAGGTGATCATCGCGGCCGGTCCCTTGACGTTGCGCAAGGGGCGTAGCGTTATCCGCTCGATCACGATGCCGAGCCCGCCGCAGAACGCCATGGTGACCACGAAGGCCGCCAACAGGACGCCGACCAGCGGCAGGCCGGTGAGGATCACCTCCTGACCGGACAAGCCGAACCCCTGGAGCACGAACAGCGAAATGAACGAGCCGATCATGAACACGTTGAAGTGCGAGAAGTTGATCAGCTCGAGAATGCCATAGACCAACGTGAACCCGAGCGCGAGCAGGGCGTACATCGCGCCCAGGCTGAGCCCGTTGATCGTCTGCTGCAGCAGCAGATCGAAGGTCGTCATTACATTGTGCCCGCGGCCTGGCGGCGTGTCCTCATGGTCAAAGTCTCCCTGTTGGTATCCTTGGCAGCCCTGCAGCCAGGCCACAAGCAAACGCCGTGCCTATAGCACGATCCGGGGACCGGGACAGCAGCGCCCCGGACCCCGGGCCTTCGTTATGACTGCGGTGCCACGTCGATGTACTTGTATTGCGAGATGTCGGTCAGCGGCTTGGTGGTATCCTTCTTGATCTGGAACACACTGACAGTGCGGTCCGCCAGGTCGCCGTTCTCGTCGAACGACACCGTGCCCTGGATGGTCGGCACCTTGGCGGCCTGGATCGCGTCGCGCACGGTCTCACGCGTCACGGGCTTGCCCGACGCGACGACGCGCTTGACGCTGTCGATGATGACCAGCGACGCGTCATAGGCCGTGATCGTGTAGTCGTCCGGCGAATCGTTGAACCGGCCCTTGAACGCGTCGATGAATTGCTGAGCCTTGGTGTCCTCGATGAGATGCGGGGCGGCGATCGTGTTGTACCAGCCATCGACAGCCGGGAAGCCGGCGCCGGCCAGGAGATCGGAGCTGTACATTCCGTCCGGCCCGGCCTTGATGATGTTCGGAATGATGTCATAGGCCTGCTTGGCCAGCTTCACACCTGCCAGCGTTACGCCGCCATAGTAGATGGCCTCGGGGGCCAGCGACTTGATCTTGGTCAGGATCGCCGTGTAGTCGGCCGCCTTCGGATCAAGCCGGTCGCGGCCGAGCACCTTGACGCCCTTCGCTTCCGCCTGCTTCTGGAATGTGTCGGCGATGCCGACGCCGAACGCGCCGCTGTCGTCCAGAATGTAGACCGATTTCACCTTCAGCTTCTCGGCCAGGAAGTTCGCCATGTTCGGTCCCTGGTAGGCGTCGGTGGTGACGGTGCGGAAGTAGATCGGCTTGCCAGCCGGACGATACTGGTCGGCGAACTTCGGATTGGTGATATCCGGGTTGGTCGAGGACGGCGTGATGGTCGCCAGCCCACCCTGGCTCAGGATCGGCGTCATGGCCTTGCCGGCACCGCTCATCTGCGGGCCGATCGACGCGACCACGTCTTTGTCGGCCACCATCTTGCGGGCGTTGGTCGCTGCCTGCGCCGGGTCGTACTGACCGGCCGTGGCGGTCCCGTCATCCAGGACCAGCAGTTCGAACTTGTAGCCCGGAATGGCGCTCCCCTCGTTGGCGGCGTCGAACGCCATGACGATGGCGTTCTTGACGCGGGCGGCACCCTGCGAGTCGGCGCCAGTCAGCGACAGATCGATGCCGATCTTGGCCACCTTGTCGGCGGCGTTTGCCGGGTCAGCTCCGGCGACCCCGATGGCGGCCATGGCGGTGGCGGTGAGGAGGGTTTGGCGTCTGGTCAACATGTACTCGTCTCCCTGGTATGTTGATGGCTGGTTACGACTGCGGCGCAACGCCGATGTAATGGTACTGGTGCACCATGTCATCAGCGGAGTAGTTCACGTCCTTCCTGATCTGGAACACGCTGATCGTGCGGTCCTGCAGGTCGCCATTGGCATCGAACCCGACCGTGCCCTGCAGCGTCTTCACCTTGGCGGTCTGGATGTAGTCGCGCACGTTGTCGCGGGTGATGTCCTTCCTGTCGGCGATCAGCCGCTTCACGGCGTCCGCGATCACCAGCGCCGCGTCATAGGCGGTGATCGCATAGTCGGACGGCACCATGCTGTACTTGGCCTGATATTGCCTCACCCAGGCGTCCGCCGCCTTGTCCTCGGTGGTGTGCGGGGAGGCGATGGTGGCGTACCAGCCATCCGCGGCGGGGAAACCAGCGGCGGACAGCATCTCGGCAGAGTACATGCCATCGCCGCCGCCTTTGATCAGCTTCAGCAGAATGTCGTACGACTGCTTCGCCAGCTTCACGCCGGCCTGGCTGACGCCACCATAGTACAACGCGTCCGGATTGAGCGCCTTGATCTTGGTGAGGATCGTCGTGTAGTCGGCCGCCTTCGGATCCAGACGGTCGCGACCGAGCACCTTGATGCCCTTCTCCTCCGCCCGTTTCTGGAACGAATCAGCGATGCCGACGCCATAGGCACCGGAATCATCCAGCACATACACCGACTTCACCTGCAGCTTGTCGGCGAAGTAGCTGGCGAGGTTCGGCCCCTGGAACGCGTCGGTCGTCACCGTGCGGAAATAGATCGCCTTGCCTGCCGGCTTATACTGATCGGCGAATTTCGGATTGGTGATGTCGGGATTGGTCGAGCTCGGCGTGATGGTCGCCAGATTGCCCTGGCTCAGGATCGGCGCCATCGCCTTGCCGGCGCCGCTCATCATCGGCCCGATCGCCGCCACCACGTCCTTGTCCGACACCATCTTGCGCGCATTGGTCGCCGCCTGCGCCGGGTCGTACTGGCCGGCCGTCGCGGTGCCATCGTCCAGCATCAGGGGTTCGATCCGGTAGCCCGGTATTCCGTGCTTGGCGTTGATCTCATCGAACGCCATCAGCGCGCCGTTCTTGATGCGGGCCGCGGACTCCGCATCGGCGCCGGTAAGCGACAGGTCCAGCCCGATCTTGATGACCTGGTCGGCCGCCTGGACAGGGGTTCCGCCAAGCGCTGCGGCCGCGACAGGCGCGGCAAGGAGCTGCACGGCAGCCCGGCGTGTCAGCATGCGGTTGTCCCCTCGTGGACTTCGAAGGTTCCTTTTGCCAGAGGGTTGCGCGGTCGGCTAGCGCCTGAACCGAAGATCGAGGCCGCGGGCGATCCAGGCAGCCTCGATTGCGTCGAGATCAATGAAGCCGGAGGGATTGGCCCGCGACGGCTGGCTGGCGAGGCTTGGCGCGCGCTCGGCCCGCCAAATCCCGAGCAACCGGCGCAATTCCGGCAGCGGCTTGGGGCTGTCGTCCACGCGGAGGTTGAGGTCAGGGAAGTCCTCGGTGGTGACCAGCACCATGGCGGCGGACTGCCGGCCGCGCCGGTCGCCGCCGGCCGCCTCGCCGGCTTCCATGGCGGTCATCAGGCGTTCGGGCAGGTCCAGCGCGGGGTTCGCCTGCCAAGCGGCGAGGGTCGCGGCGACGGTCGGCTCGCCGGCCAGCATGTTGCCGGCGACGCTGATGGCGGGTACCGTGACGCTGCCGCACCATTCGACGCAGTTCTGCCCGGTCCAGGCGGCGGTGCGGCCGTGGCGATCCACCGCGTGCACCTGACGCAGGCCGCTTCCGGCGTCGCCCGCCAGCGCACTTTCGATCGCCGCATCGGGCGGCAGGCCGCGAGCCAGCGCGTCCAGGATAGCGGGACCGAGGTAGCGGTTGGTGAACGACTGGGTGGACACCGCTCCAACACCGGCGCGGACGAACGGGCAGGAGGCGCCGACCGCGAACGCCTTGGTGGCGACCGCCACGGCGAATGCGCAGGTGGCGGGGTCGTGGGTGACGATGGACCAGGTCATGCAGGGGATCGAGCAATGGCGGCTTCCCAAGGGTCAAGTGCCGGCGACCTCATTGCCTGCCGGGCCTCCGTCGCCACGGCAAGCTTCGAAGTCGCGGCGAGAAAGACACCCATGCCGCTAATTCGCCCAGTTGATCGGCGCGTAATGGCCGTTCTTGGCGGAGTTGTCCCACCGCATGCCATGATCAGCGAAGGTACTGCCGGCGCCGCCGACACCAAATGCGAGCCTGTCGGGTGCGATCGGATGGCCCATCGCTCCCCAGATCTCACCGTTCGGATGCATGCTCGGCAAAGGCTCGACGGCCAGGTTCATGATCCCAGGAATTTCCGCCGAGCGGGTGTTGCCGTTGATGGCGTAGCTGATCGGCACCTTCTTCACGCCAAGATGCGTGCCGACGAGCGGTGCGAAGGCCGCCATCGGGCCACCTTCCGCGCCGCCGAATACGGCGCCAATTGCCGCCGTCTGCTCGTCATTTGCACGCTCATCGACGTAAGCGCCGAGGCTCCAATTGCCGTCCGCCATCGGACCTGGCGTATGGATGATAACCGCTACATTGAGTCCGTCGAGGGACACCTGACCATAGCTACCACTGTCGATATGGAACGCGATCGCGACGTCACACACGCCCTGACTCGGCTTCGCCGTCAACGGCGCCGCGCGCGAAACAAGGCACGGGCAAACTACATCGCAGTTACAATTCTCGAAGTAGTCGCCGGAGAGCTGCCATTTGGTTCCGTTCGCCATTTCGACCTCCCTTCGCGTCGCTCGGAATGCTAGCTCCGGTTCCTCCGGCAGGCAACGAACTTCGCGCCGTCTCGGATAGATTGGCTGCCGAGCGCGGTAAGCCCTGATCGAGCAGCAGGCGTTTCACACGGCTTCGAGCGGCTGCACGTTTTCGTCCAGATTCCGCGCGGCGAATTCGAGTGCCTGACCGATATCCTCGGGTTCCAGTTCAGGGTATTCGCGGCGCAGATTACCCCAGTTCGGATAGACCGCGCTGGCGAAAGGAACCAAACTCGGAAGCGGCCTCGCCGTTCATGGACTGCGGAACCTGCGGCGAGCCTTTGCGGCCCATCAACCGATCGGAGCACAGCATTCCGCCAGCCACGCACGGGTGCGCGCGTCGAGATGCGGACCGACCTCCCCCAGCACCCGTGCATGGTAACTGTTCAGCCAGGCGAGATCGTGTGCGTCGAGCAACGCCGGTGCGATGAGCTGCCGATCAAACGGTGCCAGAGTCAGGGTCTCGAACTGCAGGTAAGGCTTGGTGGCGTCGGCAATCGTGGCGGGTTGCACCAGCAACAGATTTTCCAACCGGATGCCGTAATGATCAGGCAGATAGAAGCCCGGTTCGTTGGACAGGATCATGCCCGAGGCGACCGGTATTGGTGGCGCAAGCCGGGATATGCTCACTGGCCCCTCATGCACCGACAGATAGCTGCCGACCCCGTGCCCGGTGCCGTGATCGTAGTCGAGGCCGACCTGCCACAGCGCGCGCCGGGCGAAGGCATCGAGATGCGCGCCGCCAACACCTTCAGGAAACACCAGCGTGGCGATCGCTATATGGCCCTTCAGCACCCGCGTCACACGCTCCCGCAGGCCCGGCGGCGGATCGGCTGGACCGGTCCAGATGGTACGCGTGATGTCGGTCGTGCCGTCCAGGTACTGCGCACCGGAGTCGATCAGGTAGACCTCGTCGGCGCCGATAGTTCGGTTGCTCTCCGCGGTGACGCGATAGTGGATGATGGCGCCGTGTTCGCCTGCCCCCGAAATCGCCGGGAAACTCTCGCCCCGGAATCCGGCAACCTGCTCGCGGTATGACAGCAGCCTGGCGGCCGCCGACATTTCCGTTTCTTCGCCGCATTGGCCGGCCTCGGTCAGGAAGTGGAGAAAGCGGCAAACCGCCACCGCATCGCGCCGGTGGGCACTGCGAACGCCCTGCTGCTCTACCTCGTTCTTGCACGCCTTCGGCAGCAGGCAGGGGTCCGCGCCGGGCACGACGGTCACGCCGGCGTCACGCAATATCTGCGCGAACCAGACCGGCGATCGGGAATTGTCGACCCGCACCCGCCGGCCGCGCAACTTCGCCAGCGCCGCCCCGAGGGACTCTCGCCCCGCCACCGAGACCGCATTGCCAAGCCACGCCATGGTCGCCTCCGACAGCTTGGCTGGATCCATGAACAGTTCCACGCCGCCGTCGGCATGCATCAGGGCGAAGCCGAGAGCAAACGGCGTGTAGGGAACGTCGCCGCCGCGGATATTCAGCAGCCAGGCAATCGAGGCCGGATCGCTGATAACCGCGGCATCCTGTTTCGCCTTACGCAGCAGTTCGGCAATCTGCTCGCGCTTTGCGTCCGAAGCTCGGCCGGCATACTCCAGAGGATGGGTAACGGCCGGTGTGATCGGCCGCCCCGGCCGATCGGTCCAGATCGCATCGATCGGGTTGCGCTCGACCGCCACCATTAAAAGTCCAGCGTCGGTGTAGCGCGCCAACCCCTCCTCGCTGATCAGCAAGGGGTCATAGCCGATCCGGCTGTCCGGCGGCGCGTTCGCTGCCAACCAGGTGTGCGGCGGCTCCTCGGTGATATGCCGTCGCAGCCACAGTTCCGGGTCGGTCTGCGCGGCAAGCTGCAGGATGTAGCGGCCATCGGTGAACACCGCAGCCGTGTCCCGCAGGACCACGGCCAGTCCGGCACTGCCGGTGAAGCCGGTCAGCCATGCCAATCGTTCTGCCGAAGGCGGGACGTACTCACCCAGATGTTCGTCGGCACGCGGGATGATGAAGCCCTGCAATCCTTCCACGGCCAGTTGACGACGTAGACTGGCTAGTCGGTCACCGGGACTTGAACTCATGGCGATGTTCCATTCAGGGCTACAGCAATGTCATCGGTAGGTACCACCGTTACCCTACCGCAGCTTCTGATCCAGTGCATCGCGCAGCCCGTCGCCCAGCACATTGAACGCCAGCACCGTGACGAAGATCGCCAGCCCCGGGAACAGCGTGATCTGGTCGGCGACCCCCAGATAGCTGCGTCCCTCTGCCAGCATCGCCCCCCATTCCGGGCTCGGCGGCGGCGCACCCAGTCCGATGAAGCTCAGCGCCGCCGCGGTCAGGATCGACGTGCCCACGCGCAGCGAGCTGTACACGATCACACTCGGCAGCGTCCCCGGCAGGATGTGGCGCAGCATCAGCATCGGCGCCCGCACGCCGATGCTGCGCGCCGCCTGCACATACAGCGTCTGCTTCAGCGCCAGCGTGCTGCCCCTAACCAGCCGCGCGAACACCGGCACGCTGAACACCGCGATCGCGTAGATGACATTGTCGATCCCCGGTCCCAGCAGCGCCACCACGCCGATCGCCAGCAGGATGCCAGGAAACGCCAGCAGCACGTCCATCAGCCGCATGATCAGGCTGTCCCACAGCCCGCCGAAGAAGCCGCTGATCAGCCCCAGCGCCACGCCCGCCAACCCGCCCAATGCGACCGATACGAACCCGACGGTCAACGAGATGCGCCCACCCCACAGGATGCGGCTGAATATGTCGCGGCCGAACGTGTCGGTGCCGCAGAGATGCTGCCATGACGGTCCCGCCAGCACGTTGTCGTAGTCGGGCGTCGCCGGTCCATAGGGCGCGATCCATGGCGCCGCGATCGCGCTCAGGATGATCGTCAGGAGCACGCAGCCGGCCACGACCGCGACGCGCTTGCGGCGGAAGCGCCGCCAGAACTCGGACGAGGGCGAGCGCAGCGATGGCGCGGCAAGCGTCAGCTCGCTCAAATGTAGGCTCGGGCGAATGCCCGACCTTCAAGCGTCATGGCCGGACTTGTTCCGGCCATCATCGCAGGCGGATCTCCGGGTTCACCACGGCGTAGAGCAGATCGACCAGCAGGTTGATCAGCACGAACTCGAAGGAGAACAGCAGGATCTCCGCCTGAATCACCGGGTAATCGCGGTACGAGACGCTGTCTACCAAGAGACGCCCAAGGCCGGGCCAGGAGAACACGGTCTCCACCACGATGGCGCCGCCGAGCAGGAAGCCGAACTGCAGGCCGGTGAGCGTGATCACCGGTATCAGCGCGTTGCGCAGCGTGTGCTTCCATACCACGCCGCGCTCCGGCACGCCCTTGGCGCGTGCGGTGCGCACATAGTCCTCGGCCGTGATCTCGACGAACGCCGAGCGGGTGAAGCGCGCCATCACCGCGGCGACCGCGGTGCCAAGCGTGAAAGCAGGCAGCACGAAGTTCTGCCAGCCGCCGTAGCCGCCGGTGGGCAACCAGCCAAGCCGGACCGAAAACAGGTCGATCAGCAGCAGCCCCAGCCAGAAGCCGGGGAATGAGATGCCGGAGATCGCCAGCACCATCGCAAGCTGGTCCTGCCAGCGTCCGCGCTTGACGCCGGACAGCACGCCGATGCCGACGCCCACGGTAACCGACCACAGCATGGCGAACACGGTAAGCAGCAGCGTCGGCATGAAGCGCTCGCCGATCAGTTCCGCCACCGTCTGGTGGGTCTTGATCGAGCGGCCGAGGTTCAGTTGCACGGTCTGGCCGAGATAGCGGATGAACTGCACGATCAGCGGCCGATCGAGGCCCATGTCGGCGCGGATCGCGGCAATGTCCTGCGGGGTCGCGTCGGGTCCGGCGACCAGACGCGCCGGATCGCCCGGCAGCATATGCACGAACAGGAAGACGAAGGCGGCGACCGCCAGCAGCACCGGAATGGTACCGGTCAGCCGGCGGATCAGATAGTCGAGCACGCTATCAAAGGAACCACGGATGAACACGGATGAACACGGATAGGATCAAGCAACATCCGTGTTCATCTGTGTTCATCTGTGGTTTCATATACTCAATCCAGCGACGCGTCCTCGGTCAGATGGAACTGCTGGTCCGGCCGCATGAACGCGCCGTGCAGCTTCTTCGAATACGCCGCCAGATTGTGGTCCACACCTAGGAAGATCCACGGCACATCCTTCCACACCTGCGCCTGCGCCTTCGCATAAGCCGTCGCGCGCTTCGTCGGATCGACCGTGGCGAGCCCTTCCTCGATCGCCGCGTCCGTCACTGGGTTGCTGTACCACGCCAGATTGGAGAGCACTGGCGGGAACGACTTGGTGTACAGAATCGGCCGCATGCCCCAGTCCGCGTCGCCGGTGGACGACGACCAGCCGCCGTACAGCATGACGATCGTCGCGTCGTCCGGCCCCTTCACATTGAACATCTTCGCCGTCAGCACGCCGGCTTCCAGCGGCTCGATCTTCAGCGTCACGCCGACCGCCGCGAGCTGCTGCTGCACGAACTGCATGCCCCGCTCAGGGAGGGTCGCAGCCAGGCCGGTGATCGTGCTCTGGAATCCGTTCGGATAGCCCGCCTCCGCCAGCAGCGCCTTGGCCTTGGCCGGGTCGTACGGATAGCTGCCCTGCTTCTGATAAAAGCCGAGCAGCGGCGGTAGCGGCGAATCCATCGGATCCGAGTAGCCGCTGAACACCACCTTCGAGAACACCTGTTTGTCGATCGCGTAGTTCAACGCCAGGCGCACCCGCGGATCGTCGAACGGCTTGCGCATGTTGTTCAGCGCCACATAGCGGATCAGGATCGACGGCTCGTTGAACACCGCGATGGTCGGACTGTTTGCCAGAATCTTGATCATCTCCGGCGGCACCGGAAAGATGAACTGCGCCTCGCCCGCCTGCAGCATCGCGATGCGTGCGCCGTTCTCTGGCACGCTGCGATAGGTGATGGTGTCGAGCTTCGGCAGGCCTGACTTCCAGTAGTGTTCGTTCTTCTTCATCTTCAGCGTGTCGGCGGTCCAGCTCACGAACTCGTAGGGACCGGTGCCCGACGGGTGTCGTGTCACTTCCTTGCCGAACTCCTGCACCGACTTCGACGACACGATCAGCGCGCCTGGATGCGCGATGTCGTTGACGAAGGCGCCGAACGGGTACTTCAGCACCATTCGCACCGTGTAGTCGTCCACCACGTCGGTGTGGTCGATCATCACATAGAGGCTCTGCCGCTTCAGGTGGTTCTCGGGATTGCCGGCACGGTCGAAGCTGGCCTTCACCGCCGCGGCGTTGAACGGCGTGCCGTCGTGAAACGTGATGCCCTTGCGCAGGTGGAAGGTGAATTCCTTGGCATCCTCGGTTGCCTCGTAACTCTCGGCCAGCTGCGGCTGCAGCTTCATATGTTCGTCGAGCATATACAGCCCTTCGAACATCAGCCGCGCCGCCGATTGCGAGGCGTTGTCATTGAGGTCGGCCGGGTCCAGCCCGGTCAGGTTGGGTTCAATCCCGACCACAAGATCCTTGGCGGCCCGCGCCGCACCGACGATGCCGAACGCCAGCGCGGCGGCCAGCAGCATGCGCGAAACTGTGTGTCTCACCGCAATGTCCTCCCTCGTTCTGTACTGTCCGCCGACCCAGTCCCGGGCGGGAACACATCGGCTCGCTACGCCTCGTCGTCATCGAGCGCGTGCCGCTCCGCAAGGGTGGCGTCCTCGGTGTAGTTGCTGTCGATGCTGCCGGTGATGAGTGACACATCGCCACCGCCCAGACGGCGCAGATCCCACTGCGTGATCCAGCCCTTGATGTACTGCCGCAGCGTCCGCGTAGCCGTCCGCTCCACCGGCGGCAACGGTGGCGCCGGCCAGTCGTAGGCGGAGCTGTACAGCCGCAGCACCTTGTCATGGCAGACGGACAGTTCGTTCAGCGTCGGCGGCAGCAGCCGGTTCTGCAGCACCGTGCGCTCGATATGGCGGATGGCGGACAGCGCCAGCGCCGCATCCGCCGCGCGCCCCTTCAGCGTCAGCCGTTCCGGCAGCGTCTCGCTGTCCTCACGGGCGTTGATCACCGCGGTGACGAAGTCGTCGGTGATGGCATACGTGGTGGCGATGCCAGGGAAGCGGCGCTCGCCATCCAACCCAAGCAACGCACCGAGCGCCGCATAGGACAGGGCGCGCTGCAACGGCGTGTAGCGGCCGATCAGCTCGATCTCGTCGAACAGGATACACCAGCCGGCATAACCGACAGCGCGGAACAGCAGTGGCACGAAGCGGGCGAGCTGCTCCGTCAGTGCTGCGACGGGGATCGCCTTGAGCGAATACGTCCTGCGGGCCCCTGCTGCGACAAGCGCCTGGCGGATCGTCGGAACGCTCACCTTGGCGCCGGACCAAAGGCGTGCGATCCGGCGCAGCGTCTCCGGCGCGGTGGACGCGCGGCGCACCAGGAACAGGCAGGCAGCGAAAATCGGGGCGAATCCCGCGTCCGGAGTGCTGACGGCTACTTCGATTGCGTCCAATGCCTCCGGCTGTTCGCGCAAGGCGGTGACACACGCGGCAATCGGGTCGTCGGGCCGATCCGGCAATGTCGCGTCCCGCAGAGCGGCGGCAAGCACGTGTCCCGGATGCGACAGTGGGGTTTCCTTGCTGACCACGACGCGGCTGACCACAAAGCGCTGCTGACGCGCCACTTCGGCGAGATAACCGAGCAGATGCGACTTGCCGGTGCCGAAGCCTCCGGCCATCCCCAGCCCGCTGGCACCGCTCTTCCCGCGCGCCGGGACGCCATCGCCCCAGGCCGCCGACAGCGCGGCTTCGAAGGCGTGCTCGATGCCGGTCTGTTCCGTGCCCATCAGTCGGATGGCGGCCCGGTTGGGCACACCGGCCCGCAGCGCCTCGATCGCCATCCGCGCCTCGAGCGTCATGGCGCGAGCCATACCAGCGGGGCCATCGGATTCTGCCGATCGCCCGGCCGAACATCGGGCCACACGCGCATCTGCAACGCCGCATACTGCGCCAGCGCGCGACGCGGATCGCCGGTGGCCAGCCCTGAGTCCGCCAGCACCGCTACAAACAGGCTGGGCAGGTGCTCGGCATCGTCGATGAGTTCCCGCAGCACCTCGTAGGCATCCATCACCGCGGCCGGCGAGTAGCGCAGCAGGCCCTCGACTGCTTCGGTGCACGCGAGCCGCCGCACATCCAGCACGACCAGCAGCCCGGCGGCGCCGGCCTTCCGGAGGAAATGGCACAGCGAGGCCAGCATAGCGCGTGCATTGGTGCGGGACAGGCGAACCGAGATGTCGGCGGCGCGCAGCGATGCGGGCGGCACCTTTTCGCCGCGTAGCCATTGCGCCACTGGCCCGGCGGATTCCCACTCCTGCGACTCCAGCCGCGACAGGCAGAGCGACAGCAGGGCAGCGCGGAAGTCCTGCACCAGCCGGCGATCCTCCCACACATCGGCGGTCAGCCAGTGGTCCACACGGTGGGACAGCAGATTGGGCGCCACGCCGAAGGCGGCCGCCAAGTCGGTCATCGCCAGCTTCTCGCCCGACCGCGGCCAAGTGTAGCCGTGCGCACTGAATAGCCCTTCGAGATAGCGTTGCACCAGGTTGTCCCACGGCAGAGCCCGGGAAATCGCGAAGAATAGCTCCTGCATCAGGTGCACGCGGGTGCGCGCCGCCTCGACGGGCACCGTCAGCATGCCATGCGCGTGACCGAGCCGGACCAGATGCTCCGCGGCCGTGTCGATGGCCGCGTCATCCAGGATGGCGAACTTCACCGCGGCACCGCCAGCCGGCAGGAATTCCGCCAGGTACTCGCGCTCGATCACCGACAGCCAGTCAGCGAGCGGCAGCGGTGGTGTTGTCAGCACATCCATCGGATGGTTCCAGGATGAAGCGAATGGCGTAGTAGTCGTGCTGCTCGCCGGTTTCGTCGAACAGGGTCAGCCGTTTGCCACCCTTCCGCCCGGTGGACCCACCGAGTTCGAAGCGGCGTCCGTGGCTGTCCGTCGCGTCGGGCTGCCGGTCCAACCGCAGCAGGTCGGCGACGAATTCCTCCTGCGGATAGTCAGCGCCGGCGGCAGGCAGCAGAGTCAGCAGATCATGCAGGTCCGCCAGCGAAACCAGGGGACCCTGGCCCGGCTGGCCGGGACGCCACGCCGGATCCTCGGCGCGCGCCTTGCTGTCGTAGAGCACGAACAAGCGGTCGAGGAACTGGCGTGCGTTGAACCGCTCCGGCCGCTGCTGCAACGCCTTGAGTTGGGCGGCGACGAAGCTCGGCCGGATGCGTTTTTCCAGTTTGCGCCCGATCCGCACGCCTTGCGCCCGCGCGTCAAGCCGAAGTGCCACCGGGTAGGCGGTGACCCGCCCGTCCCGCCGCACCAGCACCACGCCGGCATCCTTGGCTGCGGCGGCCAGTTCATCGAGCCAGGCGCCGCTGGCAAAGGCGTCGGCGATATCGTAGTCGAGCGTCGCGGCGGCCTGAGTGAGTGGCTCGCCGGCCCGATCGGCGTCCGCCTTCGCGGCAGCGATCGCGGTGGGCAGGCTGGCGATCGCCCCTTCCCGCGCGCTACGGCGCAATCGCCGTACCGCCTTCAGCAGACTCGCAACCTGCTTCTCGACTTCGGTCAGATGCAGGTCGAGCGCGGTGAGAGTTTCCTCCAGTCCGCGCGCACGCTGGGCCAAATCGGTGGGTTGGGCATCCATGTGCCGGAACCTATGAGACTGCGTCGTCAGCAACAAGAGACGAACGTCAATACAGCCCGCCGACCCGGTGGCGGGCGACGAAATGGTCCTCGCCCACCCGCTCCAGCGGCGCCACGATGGGCGGATCGTCCGGCCGACGCAACGGGCTGGGCACCTCGCTGTCATCCAGCTCGATCGAGTGATCGCGCCGGCGCGGATCCGGGATCGGCACCGCGGCGAGCAACCGTCGCGTGTAGGGATGCTGCGGATCGCCGAACACCGCTTGGCGCGGCCCGACCTCAACGATCTGTCCCAGATACATCACCGCCACGCGGTGGCTGACCCGCTCCACCACCGCCATGTCGTGCGAGATGAACAGATAGGCCAGGCCCAGCCGCGCCTGCAGCTCCATCAGCAAATTCACCACCTGCGCGCGGATCGACACGTCCAACGCCGCCACCGCCTCGTCCGCGATGATCAGGCTGGGTTCGGAGGCCAGCGCACGGGCAATGCAGCAGCGCTGCCGCTGCCCGCCGGACAGTTCGTGCGGATAGCGCTGCGCATGCTCCGGCAGCAGCCCGACCAATCGCAGCAGTTCCTGTACTCGCCGCTCCACCGCCCCACCGCCAAGCAGCCGATGCGTGCGGATCGGTTCGGCGATGGAGAACCCGATCGTCAGCCGCGGATCAAGCGAGGCGAGCGGATCCTGGAACACATACTGCACGCCGCGCCGCAGCCGTGCCTCGCGCGCACGGTCCAGCCGCGTCACATCCTCGTCGTTCAGCCTGATCTCGCCGGCTGCGGGATGCTCCAGCCGGATGATGCTGCGTCCTGTGGTGGACTTGCCGCAGCCTGATTCACCCACCAGCGCCAGCGTCTCGCCGTGTCGCACGGTCAGAGTCACCTGCTCGACCGCATGGATGCGGGCCACCAGACGGAACCATCGCTGCACGTCGAACCGCGTGGTGAGCCCCTTCACATCCAGCACCGGCGGCAGGTCCAAGCGCACCGTTGCCTGCGGCTGCATCGCCCTACCCTCTTCCGGAAACGGCATCGGCAGCGCCTGGTCGGAGAGGCTGCCCAGCACCGGCACCGCATTCAGCAACGCGCGGGTATACGGATGCCGCGGCGCGTCGAACACCCGCACCGCATCGCCTTCCTCCACCTTGACCCCGTCGCGCATCACCAGCACGCGGTCCGCCATCTCGGCCACCACACCCATGTCGTGCGTGATGAAGATCAGCGCCATGCCGTATTCGCGTTGCAGCGAACGCAACAGGCGCAGCACCTGCGCCTGCACCGTGACGTCAAGCGCGGTGGTCGGCTCATCGGCGATCAGCAGGCGCGGCCGGCAGGACAGCGCCATCGCGATCATCACTCGCTGGCGCATGCCGCCCGAGAGCTGGAACGGATAGCGCTGCAATTGCCTCTCCGCCTCCGGAATGCGCACGTGCTCCAGCAACCGTCGTGCCTCCGTCAGCGCCGCGCTTTGGCCAAGCCCCTGATGCAGCATCACCGCCTCGGCGATCTGATCGCCGATGCGCAGCACCGGATTGAGGCTGCTCATCGGCTCCTGGAACACCATCGCCATCTCGGGGCCACGCATCCGTCGCATCGCCTCGGCGGATTCGGTAACGAGGTCGCGCTGCCGTCCCGTGCGGTCGGTGAACAGGATGCACCCCCCGGCGATGTGCCCGCCGGTATGGTCGATCAGCCGCGTGATGGAAAGCGCGGTCACCGACTTGCCGGAGCCGGACTCCCCCACGATCGCCAGCGTCTCGCCCTCGTCCGCGTGCAGGTCGAGGTCCCGCACCACGGTGGCAACACCCTGATCGATGGCGAACGCGACGCTCAGGCCCTGGACGTCCAGTAGCTTCCGGGTCTGGGACAGCGACGCATTCTCCGTCAGGGTGGCAGACAATTGTAAGGGGATGACACAAGCTGGCGGAATCCGCCAACCGCGACCGCCTGACCGCGGTGCGCATGCGTTGACGGCTGGGCAGGGAGATCCGCCCGCCCAGCCTGACCAGGGATATCCACCCGCATACCGCGGCGCAGGCAGCGGCTGACTTCGTGCGCCCGGGCCTCAGGCCCGATCCGCGCGTGCCATTCCGGACCGAGGAGACGCGCGTCCTCGGGCATGGGCGGGACGCCGACTCGGGCGTGCGCGGGACGCCGAACCTTGCCGACCTCGATCTGCGGATGAGTCAATTGCTTGACGCTGGAGCAATGATCGGGCGCATATGTCCTGTGCTCATCCTACGCCGCTGCGTATACAGGCGTTTAGCCAGAAGTTACTCACTGCGATACCATGAATGTCCGCCGGCACGCCCATGGTTCTCCAACGATCGGCAGCGATACTTGTGTAGCCTGGACTTGGATTTTGACCGTATTTGATGACCTTGTATTCCCGGTTGGTCGTAAGGACGGCCGAGAGAAAGCCATCTGTTCTGGACCATATACCGTCGAAATCCCACACCTCGGCAAGCTTATCCTTGACCTGCCTCATCTGCGTCCGGGCGGTATCGGAGTATTTTATGCCGAAACTGAAACTCGAGATTACCATGTCGGTCAAGTCCTCACCGTGACTGGCACCGGGCAAACTGCCTGCGGCCGTTCGAAGCAGTGTTGTCACAATTTCGAGCCAGGCATCTTTCAACACACCTACGTCACCCGACATGGCTTGTCGCATGTAGGGCATGATGACGCACTGGCTTCTGCCGCTGGCGGCGAGACCGGGTCCGATAAGGTGCATGTAACGAAAGAGTTCCGGCCACTTCTGATTCGTGAACCCGTATTGTGCGTCATCGTACGGTGGGTCGGTCGCTCCTGGATTCGGATGGAAGAATAGATTTGCGTGACTGAAGGATGTCAGGTACTCAGGGTAACACATTGCGAAATATCTGGGATTTACATTCTCATCTATCCCAAAAAGCAAGGTACTGTACCTCGTTGTTCCTGTCGTGCTCGCAACGAACTGAGTGGTGTTGCTGAGGTGCACAGTTTGAGGCAACGGAACCGTCCAGCCCGGATTTGGCTGAAGCAGACCGCTGCCGGGAAACGGCGCATGTGGCGCGTGAGTGAGCTGTCTGAAAGTGAACCTGGCCATCTTGCCCCCACAATAAATAGGTTAGCGCTCGCAGCCGATATCTCATCAGCTAACCGAATGAGCTGGTGCCGGCACCGTCGGAATGCCCTCGCAAACCGCGCGACACCAGGAGGAAGTGCCACTGCCGAACCCCTGAACTCGATCGGCATTGCCCTGCCCTGCCTGTCCGACGGCGCCGCACCATCCTGAGCCCATGCAACCGACCCCGATGGCGAACTGATGACCGTTTTTACCAGCTTCTGCTGTGAACCCATGCACTGGCAGCCATCGATTATCGACTAGCCCCCGGCTCCGCTGCGCAGCGCCGCCAGTTCCCGCTGCAGCGTCCTGATCTGCTCGAACCGCGATGTGACATCGCGCGGGACCGCGGCGATGCCCAGTATCCTGCCGTCATCGCCGCGAAACGCAAGGATGGTGCATTCGACTGAAATCCGCACCCCATCCTGGCGCAGCGCCGGCACCGCGAGGATGGCGCCGGTGCAGTAACCGACTTCGCCGGTGCGCACGGCCTCGGTGACCTCCGTGTGAAACCCTGACTTGTGCGCCGACTGCATCCGACAGCTTGACGCGAGCCGCATCAGCGCGAGAGTCGGATCCAGTTCAACAAGAGGGGAAACGGATATGCCAGACGTAAGAATCATTGCAGAAAACTTCGGCTTTCCCGAAGGCCCGGTGGTGATGCCGGACGGCGCGGTCATCCTGACCGAGATCGCCGGACGTTGCTGCACCCGCATCGGTCCCGAGGGCGCGCGCTCCACCGTGGGCAATGCCGGCGGCGGCCCCAACGGCCTCGCGATCGGCCCGGACGGCGCGCTGTATGTCTGCAACAACGGCGGCGGCAAGTACCCGCCGGGCCACTGGATGGCGATCGGCCCCGCCGACGACTACGACGGCGGCTGCATCCAGCGCATCGACCCGAAGACCGGCGACACGCGCGTGCTCTACACGCACTGCAACGGCCATAAGCTGTCGGCACCGAATGACCTCGTGTTCGACAAGCAGGGCGGCTTCTATTTCACCGATCTCGGCAAGCGCTTCGCGCGCACACGCGACCACGGCGGCCTCTACTACGCGCTGCCCGACGGTTCGAAGATCGTCGAGGTGGCGTATCCGATCCTCAGCCCCAACGGCTGCGGCCTGTCGCCCGACGGCAAGGTGCTGTACGTCGCCGACACCGAGCCGGCGCGGCTGTGGGCGTTCGACATCGCGTCACCGGGCTTCGTCACCAAGCAGGGCTGGCCGTCGCCGCATGGCGGGCGCATCGTCGCCGGTCTCGGCGGTTTCCAGCGCTTCGACAGCCTGGCGGTGGAGGCCGGCGGCAACGTCGCCGTCGCCACGCTGCACGCCGGCTGCATCACCGTGATCGCGCCCGACGGCAAGGTGGTGCGCCAGGTCGCCGTGCCGGACGAGTTCCCCACCAACATCTGCTTCGGCGGCCCCGACCTGCGCACCGCCTATGTCACGCTGTCGGCAACCGGGCGCCTCGGCGCACTGGACTGGGACGTACCGGGGTTGCGCCTTAACTTCTGACCGCACAGGCAACCGGCGCCCGTATCGCGCGTTGATGGCTCCTCTTCCATGGAGGACCACATGAGCGATTTCCAAGGCGCCGCCCGCGAGATGGGCGGCCGGGTGCAGCAGAAGGTGGGCGAGTTTGCCGGCGACGCCAAGACGCAGGCTGAAGGCCTGTACAATCAGGCGGCCGGCCAGGCGCAGCAGCAGGTCGCCCGCCTCAGCGATGTGATCAAGGACCAGCCGATCGCCTCGGCACTCGTCGCCGTCGGCATCGGCTACCTGCTGGGCCGTTTCACCACCTGACCAAGAGTTGTCTGGCATGAGGCCACCTCCTGCCGCATCTATCCGCGGCAGGAGGGGAGTGCCAATGCCAGCGGCCATCGGCAAGTCGCGCATCAGCGAGGGTTCGCCTATTCCGCGCGGCGCGACCTGGGATGGTCTGGGCGTCAATTTCGCGCTGTTCTCGGCGAACGCCAGCAAGGTTGAGCTCTGTTTGTTCGACGATGCCGGCCGCACCGAACTCGAACGCATCGAGCTGCCCGAGTACACCAACGAGGTCTGGCACGGCTATCTGCCGGACGCGCGCCCCGGCACGATCTACGGCTATCGCGTGTACGGCCCACACGATCCGCGCAACGGTCATCGCTTCAACCCGAATAAACTGCTGCTTGACCCCTACGCCAAGGCATATGTGGGATCGCTGCGCTGGGACAACGCGCTATTCGGCTACGCAATCGGATCGAGGGGCGGCGACCTCAGTTTCGACCGCCGCGACAGCGCACGCTCCATGCCGAAGTGCCGCGTGATCGATCCCGCCTTCACCTGGGGCCGCGAGCGGCGGCCCAAGGTACCGTGGGAACACACCGTCTTCTATGAAATGCACGTGCGCGGCTTCACCAGGCTGCATCCCACGGTGCCGGAGCGCCTGCGCGGCACCTTTTCTGGCCTCGGCCGCAAGGAAGTGGTCGATTATATCCGCGCGCTTGGCGTCACCTCCGTCGAACTGCTGCCGATCCACGCGTTCGTGAACGATCCGCACCTGCTGGAGAAGGGCCTGACCAACTACTGGGGCTACAACACGATCGGCTTCTTCGCCCCCGATCCACGCTATTCCGCCGTGCCCGCCTCCGTGTTAGCCGAATTCAAGGAGATGGTGGCGCGCCTGCACGACGCCGGCCTCGAAGTGATCCTTGACGTGGTCTACAACCACACCGCCGAAGGCAACGAACGCGGCGCTACGCTGTCGTTCCGCGGCATCGACAATGCGTCGTACTACCGGCTGTTGCCTGACCAGCCACGCTACTACATCAACGACACCGGCACCGGGAACACGCTAAACCTCAGCAATCGCAACGTGCTGCAGATGGTCACCGACTCGTTGCGCCACTGGGTGACCGAGATGCATGTGGATGGATTCCGTTTCGATCTCGGCACCATACTCGCGCGCCAGCACGACGGCTTCGATGCGTCGCATGGCTTCCTCCAGAGCTGTCTGCAGGATCCGGTGCTGTCGTCGGTGAAGCTGATTGCCGAACCGTGGGACATCGGTCCTGGCGGCTATCAGGTCGGCGGCTTCCCACCTGGCTGGGCGGAGTGGAACGACAAGTTCCGCGACACTGTGCGAGCATTCTGGAAGGGCGACGAAGGCAAGCTCGCCGAAATGGCGACGCGTCTCGCAGCCTCGGCCGACATGTTCGGTCGCAGCGGCCGCAAGCCGTGGTCCAGCGTCAACTTTATCACCGCGCATGACGGTTTCACACTGCACGACCTGGTTTCGTACAATGACAAGCACAACGAAGCGAACGGCGAGGTCAATCAGGACGGCCACTCGGACAATCTGTCGTGGAACCACGGCGTCGAAGGTCCGACCGAGGACGCCGAGATCGTCGCGCTGCGCGATCGGCAAAAGCGCAACCTGCTGGCGACGCTACTACTGGCGCAGGGCACGCCGATGCTGCTCGCCGGCGATGAGTTCGGCCGTACCCAGCAGGGCAACAACAATGCCTATGCGCAGGACAACGCGATCAGTTGGGTGAATTGGAACCTGGCCGAGGACGGCGCTGCGCTGATCGAGTTCGTGCGCCGGCTGATCGCGCTGCGCCAGGCGTTTCCCATCCTGCGGCGATCGCGCTTCCTCACCGGCGAATACAATGCCGAGCTCGATGTGAAGGACGTGCGCTGGCTGACGCCATCGGCGACCGACATCGAGCCCGAACAGTGGCAGGACGCGAATGCTCGCTGCTTCGGCGTGCTGCTCGATGGGCGCGCACAGGCGACTGGGATCAAGCGACCATCGATGGATGCAACGGTGCTGCTGGTGTTGAACGCCTACCATGACGTGGTAAAGTTCACACTGCCCGATGTCGTGGGCGGCCACACTTGGCGCTGTCTGCTTGACACCAACGCGCCGGATCGCATCGAGACGCCGCGCTTCTGGAGCGGCGACCAATACGAGGTCACCGGCCGTTCGCTGCTGCTGTTCGCATTGCAGCCGGACAGCGCCTCCTCGGTCGCACTGACGCGCGCTCGCGAGGCGCTGCGGCAGGTTGCCGAAACACCTGTTGCGATGGCGCTAGCCGAAGAGCCGGCACAATGACATCCGATCCGCCGATACCACCCGGCCAGCCGCCCGAAGAACCAGACCCTGACGCACCCGTGCCGATCGAGGAACCACCGCAGCCGATTCCCGTGCCACCGACGGACCCGCCCCGTGAACCGTTGCGCGCTGACCATCTGCCGCTGGTCAATTCCAGTGCACGCGGTATAGCCGCACGAGTTCGTCGGCAGAGGGTGTAAATGCTACCTGGTCGGTGAACGCGTAGTTCTGCACGAAGGTGAACAGCGGCAGCCAGTCCACCTGGTCGGTGATCCGCTCGATCGCTTTCGCGTACAGCTCTTTCTGCTTCGCCGCGTCCGTCGTCTCGTCGGCAGCCCCCAGCCAGCCATGCAGCTCGGGATCGCGCGCATAATCCTCTTTCCCGGCCTCGAAAAATTGGCCGATCATCTCCGACACATCATTCACACTGTGGGCGTCGCAGCTTAGCAGCACCATCGGCGTGCGGTCGTTGATCTGCGCCTCGCGGAGCGCCGAACGTTCCGATATACGGAGCCGCGCGGTGATGCCGACCTTGGCCAGATCCGCGACCACCGCCTCACCGGCCGCCTGCAGCATCGGATCAACGTAGAAGTCGAACGCCACCTTGTCCCCATAGCCTGATGCACGCAGCAGATCGCGCGCCATGTCGGGCGCATAGTCGTAGTGATGCGCTGCCTCGCTGATACAGCCGAACATCTTCGGATAGCACGGCGCATCGAGCACGCGCGCCGGCCCGCCCATCAGGTTCTGCATGATCGACTGGCGGTTCACCGCATAGGCGATCGCCCGACGCACATCGACATTTTGCAGCGCCGGCGTACCGCTACGCCTTGCCGCGTCCAGCCCGAGATAAGCGACGCGCATCGTCTCGGCCCGCACTACCGCAAACCCCTTGCGCCCGGCAATCTGCTGCAACTGGTCGGTACTGATGCCCCATGTCATGTCGGCCCGATGCGCCAGCAGTTCGGCCACCCGCATCTGTCCGTCCGCCACTTCGCGGATATCGATCGTCTTGATGAAGTGATCGCCCTTCGGACTGCCCTTGAAGTAGTTATCGTTGCGTACCATCCGGTACGCCTTGCCGATCTCCATCGACACCATGCGGTACGGCCCGGTGCCGATCGGATGCGCACCCATCCGCTCGGGCCCGACCGCTGCATAGTGTTCCGCCGGATAGATCGGCAGCGTGTTGGCGATGTAATCGAGCGCCGGCGGGAATGGCAGCTTGCTGATAATGCGCACCCCATAAATGCCGGTCTGCACCGCAGCGGCGATCCAGTTGACGTTGCGTTGCACCGGCACCTTGAAGTCCGGTACGGCGACGGTGTTCACCGTGCCCACCACATCGGCCGCTGTGAACTTCGATCCGTCCTGGAACCACACGTCGTCGCGCAGGTCGAACTCCAGCGTCGTGGCATCGATCTGGCGCCACGCCTTGGCAAGCAGCGGTTGGTAGGAGAAGTCTGTCGGATCGCGCCACACCAGCGTGTCCCAGATCAGCGCGGCGATCTCCCTGCCGGTCCGCTTCGTGCTGAAATAGAAATCCGCGCTGTCCAGTGGACCGTCGGCGCCCCACACCACGCGCAGCGTGTCGTCCGCCTTGTTGGCACCTGCCGGCACGGCGAGTGCCGACACGCAGAGCCAGAGCAAAAGAAGCACGCGAAGCGGCATCACCATTTCCCCATCGATCGGTGCTAGGGTCGTAGTCCAAATCAGAAACCGGTGCCATGATCAAGGAGAGTGCCTGATGTTCGCCGTCAACGAACCATCGCCACAGATCGCCCCGGACATGGTGGCGCTGTTGCGCCAGGCAGAACCCGCCAGGATCGGGCATTTCCGCCATGTTGGCTTCATGGACCCCGGTGCGCGATCGCTGCTGTCAGGCCATCGCATCGCCGGAACCGCGGTGACGGTGCGCTGCTTCGGGCCGGACACCGCGATCGTGCACTATGCGCTGGGCAAGCTGCGTCCGGGCGATGTGCTGGTGATCGACCGCGCCGGCGACACGCGCCATGCGGCGTGCGGCGGCGGCGTGGCGTTCGCCGCACGCGCCGCGGGGTGCGTCGGCATCATCATCGACGGCATGGCGACGGATATCGACGAGTTGCGGGAATACGGGCTGCCGGTGTGGGCGCGCGGACTGTCCACCGTGACCGGCAAGCGGCTGTTCCTGCATGGCGAGTTCGGCACGCCGGTGTCGTGCGGCGGCGTTGCGGTGACGGCGGGGGACGCCATCCTGGCAAACGAGAACGGCGTGTTGGTGATGCAGCCTGCCGATATCAAGCAGGCGGCCGAACGTGCGATCGGCATGCAGCAGGCGGAGAAGGTGTCGCTGGCGCGTGTCGCCAAGGGCGAGCGGCTGCCCGACATCAACGGCACCAATGCAAGGATCGCGGAGATACTGGAGCAGCAGAGGCGGTAAGCGCGCACCCGGTCCGGCTGGGCGGGCACGTCTCTTGTCACACCCGCTTCACATTCCAGAACAGCGGCCCGGTGTATTCCAGCTTGCCCGCCAGGCTGTTGCGATACGCAGTGGGGATCTGGAACTGCCCCAGCGTGATCGACGGCACCTGCGAGTAATTCTCGAGCTGGATCGCCGTGGCGATCTTCTTGCGCGAGTCATCGTCCTTCGCGTCCAGCCAGTCCTGCGTCAACTGCTCGATCTTCGGATTGTGGTACCAGCCGAACCACGCCGACGCGCCCTGGCCGCGGAACGGTGCGGTGACCACGGGGTTGAGGATGAAGCCGCCGGTAAACCAGGTGTGGAACACCGACCAGCCACCCTTCTCCACCGGTTCCTTGGTAGCCCGGCGCTGCACCACAGAGCCCCAATCGGTATCCTGCAATTCCGCATTGATGCCGATCTTCTTGAACATGTCATAGGTGATGTCGCCGAGCGGCCCGATCGTGGGGAAATCCGTCGGGTTGATGATCACCGCCTTCTGGCCGTTGTAACCGGCCTCCTGGATCATTTTCTTCGCGGTTTCCAGGTCGCCTTTCTGCACCGGTAGATCGACCTCGGTGCCGTAGGTGGTGCCGCAGGGATACTGCGACCGGCACACGCGCCATGCCGATCGGTCGTTCCCCATGATCGCCCGCATGTAGTCTTCCTGATTGACCGCGACCAGCACCGCGCGCCGCAGGCGTACATCGTTGAACGGGGGGTTCAGATGATTGAACCGCATGCCGCCGATGTAGCCTTGTGGGTTGGACGGCGCGACCACGATGTCAGCGTTTCGCTTCAGCAGCGGCACCAGGTCGACCTGCGCCTGCTCGTACCAGTCCACCTCGCCGTTCTGCAACGCCGCCGACGCGGTGGCCGAATCAGGGATGATCTTCCACTCGATCCGCTGGAAGTTCGCGACCTTGCCGCCGGAGCTCCATTCCGCCGGTTCCTGCCGTGGCACGTAGCCGTCGAATTTTTGCCAGGCCGCGCTGCTGCCGGCGACGAACTCGTCCTTCAGGAAGCGGAACGGACCGGAGCCGACCGCCTCGGTGATCGCCTTGAACGGATCGGTCTTCGCCAACCGCTCCGGCATTATGAATGAGGGCTGCAAAGCGATCGCGTCGATCAGTAGCGGGAACGGCTTCTTCAGCGTGATCTTGATGGTCCTGTCGTCCGCCACCCCAGGCATCGACAACCTTCGCCGCGGTCTGGCCGAACGTGTCGCGCGCCGCCCAGCGGGCGAGGCTCGGCGCGCAGTCCTGCGCGCGCACCGGCTCGCCGTCATGCCATTTCAGCCCGTCCCGCAACTTGATCAGATAGGTACGGCCGTCGTCGGACACCGTATAGCCCTCGGCCATTTGCGGCTTCGCCTGCTGCGCAGCGTTCACGCCGAACAGCGTGTCGTACACCATCCATGCGTGGTTCCCTGTCACCGCCGCGGTGGTGAAGATCGGATCGAGCACCGTCAGGTTTGCCTGGGGAACGAAACGCAGCACGCGCGCGTTGGCCGGCTGCGCGATCGAGAAGCGCGGCAGAGTCGCCGCCGCAACGCCGGCGGCTCCGGTCCGCAGGAAGGTGCGCCGCTGCATGATGTGCCCCCTGTTGATTGTTGAACCAAAGCATGTCGAGTTTCGCCATAGGCTGCAAGCAAGGAGGCACCGGATCATGCAGAACAGCCTGAAGCGCAAGCTTGCCGACGATGCGCTGGCGTTCTGTCTCGGCGTCAACCAGGCGCGCACGCCGAACATCGCAATGATCGCCGCCGCCGCCGGGTTCGACGCGATCTACGTCGACCTGGAACACAATCCGACTTCGCTGGAGACGGCGTCGATGCTGTGCGTCGCGGCGATCGGTGCGGCGATCACGCCGGTGGTGCGGATCGACTCGCAGGACGGGCATCTGGCGGCGCGCGTGCTGGACGGCGGCGCGCAAGGGCTGATGGTGCCGCACATCAATTCAGCGGCGGAGGCCGAGGCGATCGTCACCGCGTGCCGCTTCCCGCCGATCGGCCATCGTTCGGTCGGCGGCGCGGGGCCGGCGCTCGGCTATCGGCCGATGCCGAAGGCGAGGTGAGCGACTTCCTCAACCGCGAGACGCTGCTGCTGGCGATGCTGGAAACACCGGAGGCGATCGAGCAGGCGGAGGCGATCGCCGCGGTGTCGGGGATCGATGGGCTGCATATCGACTCGAACGATCTGGGGAGCGAGATGAGCATCCCCGGAAAGTCATCGTGATCCGCGCTATCTGGCCGCGGTGGAACGCGCGGGGAAGGCAGCGCGGGCGCAGGGCAAGTGCCTGGGGATCGGCGGCATCCTGTTCGACCACGAATCGTGCGGCTGGGTGCGCGTTATCTGACGGCCGGGAACGACGTGCAGTACCTGCTGCGCGGTGCGCGGGCCGATATCGAACGGATGAAGACAATTCCGGTGCCGAAGCGGTGACCGGTTCCCCTGTCATGTATGGACGGCCCCCGTCTGGCAAGGAGTTTCTGCAACGTCGGCATGGTGGTCTGGAGCGTTCATGTATCCGGCCTGTTGATGCGGTC
>Ga0209040_10000184_pt1 | contig 43680 bp, 38 predicted proteins | sample BogFormECP12_OM3_FD_188240 | JGI IMG/M metagenome (GOLD analysis project Ga0209040, IMG submission 188240) | Bog forest soil microbial communities from Calvert Island, British Columbia, Canada - ECP12_OM3 (SPAdes) (version 2) | ecosystem: Environmental > Aquatic > Freshwater > Wetlands > Bog ... | reverse complement strand
CCCACCGCCGGCCTCCTTGTGGCCGCCGGGGCGGCCACGGCCGAGTTGGTGGCGACCGTCGGGCCGGCGCTGCCCACCTTCACCGTCTTCCCCCATGTGTTGCTCACCCAACCCCTCGAGACGAATCCGATCCGCCACCTGATCGGCCACGCCGAACGCCCTCTGAACATGAAGGCACTGCCGACCGGCGAGGCCATGATCACAGGCGGCCGTCTGGGGCGGGTCGACCCCAGAACCGGGGTCCCTTCGGTCGACCCCGAGCAGGTCCGTCGAAATATGGAGGATGCGGCCTTGGTCTACCCGGCCTTCGCGCGCTGCGGGATACAGACGGCGGTAGCCGACAGGGCCGAGGCGGCCACCGCCGACCTGCTGCCGATCGTGGATCGCGTGCCCGGCGCCCCCAGGGCCTGGGTGGCCACGGGATGGAGTGGCCATGGATGGGCCATCGCCCCGGCAGTTGCCCAGCTGATAGCCCACTGGATGGCTGACTCGGTCGCCCCCTCCGAGCTAGGGCCGTTCGGCTGGGGCCGGTTCTGAGTATCTGGATCCGCTCGGCCCGCTAAGTTCCCGCGCCGATCGAATATTTCCGGCCTAAGGCACTGAGCCGACCGATGAACAGCAACCCGTTCCCGGCATTCGGCGCTCCACGTCACGGTCCGGTCTGCGGCCCTTCGTCGCGGGAGGGCTGAAACCCCCAGCCCCCTACTGCGGCCGAAACGAACGACAATGAGAGCCTCTCCGGCGGCCGGATCGGGGCATTATGTGTCCATGGCCTCCGCTTCGGAACCTTCATACCATGGGCTAAAACGACCCGTCACAGTCCGGGAGGCAAGTCCCGCCGACTTGGACGATCTGCTGCGCCTTTATCACCAGCTTGCTAACAACCGGGACGCCGCGGCGCCAGCGCCCCGGATGGAGGCGACGCAGGTGATGGACAAGATCGGAGGCCAGGCCGGACGCCACCTGCTGGTTGCCGCAATCGACGGACACGTAGTGGGAACGGTCGACCTGTTGATCGTGCCAAATCTGACACGAGGTGGCGCATCTTGGGCAATGGTTGAGAACGTGGTTGTGGATTCTGGGCAGCGCCGACGCGGCATCGGTCGCGCTCTAATGTCTGACGTTTACCAACGATGCCAGCGCATTGGGTGCTACAAGATTCAGCTGCTATCGAACAAGCACCGCGGTGAGGCGCACGCGTTCTATCGCAGCGTAGGATTCGAAGCCGTCGCAGAGGGATTCCGTAGCTACTTGGCCTGACGGCCGAGCAATGGCGTTCGAGGCTCCATGGTCGGAGCGATGCAGATCGCCGAGTATGCGTGCCCAGGCGCGTGAGCTGAGCCCGTCGTTCTGTGCGCCCAGGACCCGGCTTTCGGGGGCACGGCCGCCGCCTCTTGACGGCTGCAAATGACAGTGGTGTAATTTGCTGACGGCAAACTCGCGCAGGAGGATCGGACCGGTGGAGGAGTCGCTGAACAAAGCTCTAGTTTCGACGATCCTCCAGCACGCCGAGGATTACCCCTGGAGGATGCAGGACATCGGACTTCTGGGTCTACGGCTCGATGATCGCAGGGAGTTCCGACTCCACGTCTGGGACCCGACCTACAGCGTCGTGGATGATGATCCACCGATCCACGACCACCCGTATGATTTTACCTCAGAGATCATCGCTGGGGAGATGATCAACAGTCGCTATGAGGTAGACCCTGCTGGAACCGAATTCACCAGGTTTCGGTACGTACCTTCTGACGAGAGCAGCCGCATCGCCGACACCGTGCGACTTTCGGGGACTGCCACGACCTACACGGAGGGTGGCTGCTACCAACAGTGCGCGCCCGAGCTGCACGACAGTCGGCAGCAGCCTGGAACCGTGTCGATCATCCGATGCACTTTCAGAGACGTCCCACGACTGACCGTATGTCGCAAGAGCCGCGATTGGGTTTCGGGTCAGTCTCGGTCTGCCACCTCCGAAGAGGTCAAGAGGATCACGTCCAAGGCCCTTCAATGGTTCTGAACCACCTGTCCACTACTAGCTCCCCATATCCGGCGATCTCGAGCGCCTGATCGACCATCCTTAGAGTGCCGTTGGTGGGCAGGTCGCGAAACAGAACGGCGCACCGAGCTACGCGACTGCTCGGGCCTTCGCCGCGACAGAACGACGGATATGGCGCAGTCGAAGGCGTCTGAGACCTGGACCTGGACAACCGGGCGCCGACCCGGCGTGGAGGTAACGCATCCGGCTACCACAGGGGACGTTGGGATGGCCGCTCGGCGTTCCCACGGCGGTGCCCTTCATGGCTGGAGGCAGCGACGACACTCCTGTGTCGCCCCTTCCCCCATAGCGAAACGGCCGGCCATCCCGCCCCCATCGATGAGCTGGGTTTGTTGCGCGACCGGGCAAGTCTTGCTGCACTTCTTGGCGCGTGAGGGCGATGGGACAAGCGGCTCATGCCGCCTCGCCTCCGGGTCTCGAGGTGGTGGACGCCAAGGTATCAGTGAGTGGTCTCCGCTCCACCTGTCTTCCGTTTCCATCACCGCCGCCAGCTCCGGATGATCCTCACTCCATGCACGTTCGGGTCGAGCACCCGAAATGCCAGCTCTTCGCTCGTCGAACTGGAAGGGAGCTCCTCCCGTTTGAGATTCCCAGACGGGTAATCCGTGCCCTCTCACATGCGAGACAATTAGAGGGCTGTCTCTCCGGGTGCGGTCGGTCGGCGCCGGGTCAGTCGAGCCAAGGCTCGCACGGGCGCCAGGCGGAGCATGGCGGTGCGAACTCTCCATGACCGGGTCCCTTCAATCGCGCCCAGTTGATTGGCCACCATTTTGTGGCGGGCGTCAAGCGCACTGAGGGCACCGACCATGTCATGGTGGCGCGTCCCCAACTCCTCCAACTGCCGGCGCAAGGTCTCCGCCTCGGCCTCATACCGGGCGGCCCGCACCCGCTCGAGGAAGACCGCTGTCTCCGCGGCGGCGACCTCTGGGTGTCTCACCTGTGCCTCGTAGTTGACCATGTACTTCTGGAACTCGGAGATCAGAAGCTCCCGGTCCGAAATGACGTCGAGACGAAAGTCCATGACGTACTGGTTGAACGCCATGGCGCGGGCGAATGCTTCGTGGGTATCGACTTCGAAACGCGCCGCGGCAACCGGCTCGACCAGCACCTCGGACCACTGCAAGAGCTCAGCTCTTCTTTGGTCGCCGGTCCAGGCCGACCGTCCGTCCACGTGGCTCGGGAACTGCAGGGCCGTGACCCGACTGGAGGTCACCGAACGAAGCGCGGGGTCGTCGAGGAACTTTTGCCAGAGGTAGTGGTCGGGGTCCCACCCGGACGGCGGCACCTCCCAGCCCACGGGCAGGCGGAGGTAGGCCTCCACCGTATGGGCCGTCCCGGTGACGCTCACGGCGTTGCGGGTCGGATGGCGCGACCAGACGCGGTACTCCGCCGACGCCAGATCGGACGGGTACGGGATGAAGCGACCATCCGCCGACAGGTGGCCGTTGAGGCTGTTGGCCAGATCGGCCTCGGCCAGCAGCGCCACCATGTCCGCCACGTGCTCAGGGAGCAGGAGATCATCGTCGCAGAGGTAGCAGATGACGTCCGACGTCGCCTGACGGATCACGGCGTCGCGGTGCGGCTCGCCGTGGTGGGGGCCTTTGGGAAGATCGAGGAAGCGCACTCGCTCGTCCTGGTTCTCAAGACGCAGGGCCACCTCGCGGAGCTCGGCCGTGACGCCGTCGCCGACGATCAGCACCTCGATCTCTTGCACCGTCTGTCGCAGGGCGGAGCCCACGGCGAGGTCGAGGGTGTGGTAATGATCGTGCGTCGGGATGAGGACGGAGGCCCGACAGCGTGCCGGAGAGCTCACGGGGGAACGGCGACGCCGCCGTAGCCGACTTCGCTATGGCGCACGACGCCGGCCGGATTGCCCACCACCACCGCGCCGGGTGGCACATCGGCGATCACCACCGCACCGGCGCCGACGATGGCGTTGCGCCCGATGGTGACTTTTGGTGCGCACACAGCACCGGCGCCGAGGAACGCACCCGGCTCGACCCGTACCCTCCCGGCCAGAATGCAGCCCGGGCCGAGCGTGCTGAAGTCCATGAGCACGCTGTGGTGGCCGACCGAGGCGCCACGGTTGACATGGACGAATCGGTGCACGGCTGCTTCCCCGGCCACGATGGCACCCGCGTTGATCACCGTGCCCTCGCCGAACGTGGCGGAGGCGGCCACGACCGCCGTCGGATCGATCAGGCTGGGAAAGTGCACGATCCCGCCTTGGCGGGCCTGAGCCACCACGGTGTGGCGATGGCCCGGGGTGATGAGCGGGATGACCGCTGGCAGGGAGCGCAAGGCCGGGCTCAGGTCGGTCGGTCTCAGTACCGGAGGATCACCCTGTGGATCGCTGGCCGCGCCCTCGAGGTTGTCGACCAGCGCGGCCACGGTCCCGCCCGTGCGTCGGATCACCTCCACGACGTCGACCGTGTACTCCGACCGGCAGGCGTAGACCAGCCACGAGAGGGCGCCGGCCTGGTCGGTCACGCCGGGGAGAGACCGAAACGGCAACGCGCCTCGGCTGCGGTAGCCACCCGGCGACCGGACAGCTCAGCGATGGCCACGGCGGCTTGCACCGCGGCCACATTGGACCACTCGGCCTTGCCCTTGCGTGTGGGACAGTCTTCCAGCCCTGTGCGGACGTTGCCGTTCATGATGGCGGCGGCGATGGTCATGGGCTGCTGGTAGATGCCCACGCCGGCAGCGGCCCACTCGGCCCCGGCCGGAAGGCGCTCGACCACTCGGGCCAGGTCACCGACGAAGGCGGGCAACGAACCCATCGACCCCAGCAAAATGTTGACGATCGGTGGATCGGGAATGAGCCCCTGCGCGGCCAGCGCGTGCAGGGTGTTCACCATGCCCAGCTCGAACACCTCGAGTTCGGGTCGGATGGCCAGTTCGCCCATGCGTTCCAACAGGGCACGAATGGTCCCGGGCGGGTTCACGCTGGGCACGCCGGGGAAGTTGAAGGAACCCAGGGTGAGCGAGGCCAGCTCGGGGCGCAGCGGCGGGCTCAACTCTAAGCCGATCATTCGGGCGGCCCGATCGGGGTCGACCCGGCTGCTCGTCGTGATACACAAGATGAGTTCGGGTCGGGCCTCACGGATGGGGCCGAGAGTCGCTTCGTACAGATCGCATCGATGGGTCGGCTGACCCTCCTCATCGCGCACATGAAGGTGGACGACCGCGGCGCCCGCATCGGCACAGGCAATCGCGTCGTCCGCAATTTCGGCGGGCGTCAGAGGGACGCTCGGATTGTCGCGCTTGGAGGGGACCACCCCGGTCAGCGCCACATTGATGATCATCGGCTGGTAGCCGTCCATTGGGGGTGGCGCCCACGGATGAGCTGCACGTTCGCCTCCGCTGGCCATCTCTTTTAAGCTACTCGCGATGTCTTGGGGCACTTGATGGCGGACGCCCCCGTGCCCCCATCTCTCCACCGTCTGCGCTCGTTCCCCCTGGACGACGGGCTCTTGACCGTAGGGGAGTTCGCCGACGATCTGCCGTTCGAGCCCCGTCGGGTGTTCTTCGTGTCACAGGTGCCCCACGGAGTCACGCGGGCAGGCCACGCGCACCGCCAGGGCGCGGAGCTGCTGTTGGCGGTGGCGGGGCAGTGCACCGTCGAGGCCTACACCGACGACGATCTGAGCCTGTACCGACTCGACGATCCGGCCACCGCGCTGCATGTGCCACCGGGCAATTGGATCACCTGCCTGGACTTCTCGCCCGGTGCGGTGCTGGTGGTGCTTTCATCGATTGCCTATGACCCCGGCGATCAGATCGAGGACTTCGAGGAGTATCGGGCCTTTGCGGCATCCCTGGCGAACGTCTGATTGCAGGTGGTCGCCGTGAGCCACGTGCCCTATTTGGAGTTGCAGCCCGGACTGGCAGAACTGGCCCCGGAGCTCACCGAGGCGTGCGAATCTGTGCTCGGCGCGGGGCATTTGGTACTCGGCCCCCAGGTCGAGGCCTTCGAGGAGGAGTTCGCCCGCGCGTGCGGTTCGGCGCAGTGCGTCGGGGTGGGCAACGGCTACGACGCCCTTGTCCTGGGCCTGCGCGCGCTGGGTGTGTCGTCCGGTGACGACGTGTTGGTGCCGGCCCAAGCGCACATCACGGACTGGCTGGCTGTCAGCGCGGTGGGGGCCCACCCCATCGGCGTCGACGTTGACGAGGTCACCGGCAACCTCGATCCCGAGCTGGTCGACCAGGCCTGGACGGAGCGGACCCGTGCCATGGTGGTGGTCCACCTCTACGGTCATCCTGCACCCATGGATCGACTGGCCGCGTGGGCCCGGCGCCGGGGCGTCGCCGTGCTCGCCGACGCCTCGCATGCACACGGCGCCCGTTGGGCCGGCCGGCCGATCGGTGCCTGGGGCGATGCCGTGGCCTGGAGCTTCTACCCGACCAAGAACCTCGGCGCTCTCGGTGATGGGGGCGCCGTGACCACCGACGAACCGTCAGTGGCGCAGCGGGTGCGTGTCCTGCGCAACTACGGCTCGACCAGTCGTGATGTGGTCCTCGAGCGGGGTGCCAACAGCCGGCTCGATGAGCTGCAGGCGGCATTCCTCCGGGTCAAACTCCGTCACCTCGACGAATGGAATGCCCGCCGCTCCCTCGGGGCACGTCGGTACGTCGAGGGCCTGTCCGGCCTGGCGCTCACGTTGCCTCGCGTGACTGACGGGGCCACGCACGCCTGGCACCTGTTTGTGATCCGCACGGCCGAACGGGCGGACCTGCAGGCGCACCTGGCCGCCGAGGGCATCGAGACGCTGGCCCATTATCCGACCCCGCCGTTTGCCCAGGGCGCCTACGCGGCGCTGTGCATCGACCCGCGCCGCTTTCCTCACGCCACGGCCTGGGCGGCGGAATGCCTCAGCCTGCCGCTCGGCCCCCATCTCTCGATGGATCAGCAAGATCGGGTGATCGACGCGCTGGCTCGGTGCGTCACGGGGAGCGGCGGCCACTGACCCCGCACCGGCGCGACGACGGCAACCGAGGCCTCCATCTGTGCGAATGACACCCCTCGATCAGGCGGCGAGCGAACCCAGGCGGACCAACAGGGACTCGAGCAGCAGCGTCTCGTTGGGGTTGCGCTGGAGCGACTCGGCCACTTCGGTGATCATGCCGATCGCCGCCTCGTAACTTCGGCTCCCCGAGGCCGGCCCCGGAGCCCCGGCCACCTGGTCGGCCAGCCGGTCACGGTACGCACGAGCGAGTACCCCGAGGCCGATCCGCAACTCGTCGGTGCGCCACCGCCGCTCCTCTCGGTGCTGGCGCTCGGTCACGTCCTTGCGACCGGGGACACCGCGCTCTCCGAAATCCTTGGCCTCGTCGGCCATCGCGGCCAGCTCGGCGGCGTGCTCCGCCTTCAACGGCTCGACAGCGGCATCGGCCGCGCCGAGCAGCTGGCGGGCCAGGAGGCCGGCGGTCGCGCCCTGGCCGTCGAGCACCGCCGGCACCGACCGCCAGAGCTCCAGACGGTCGGCGAAGCCGGGGTCCCCGGCCACCAGCGCCGCCCGCTGGAGGTCCCCGGCCGCCCCTTCGGCCACCAGCGCGGCCTGCGCGCCGGGAACCCCGCGGGCCTCCAGCCACCCGGCGATGACCCCGGTCGGCAGGGGCGGGAAGTCGACGGTCACGCAGCGGCTGGCCACCGTGACCAGCTCGGGGGGGATGGAGTCGGCCAGCAGGACGAACACGGTCGAGGCGGGCGGCTCCTCGACCGTCTTCAAGAGGGCGGGGGCCGAGCGAACGGCGAGGTGGAGGTCGGCGACGGCCAGCACCTGACGGGACGCCTCGAAGGGCCGTCGCTGGGCGAGCCCGACCAGGCGTCGCGCCTCGTCGACCCCGAGCGACGCCCCGGTGCGCTCGACCGTGACCAGATCGGGGTGGGTCCCGGCAAGCGCCCGGTGACAGGCGGAGCACTGCCCGCAACCCCCGTCGGGGCACAGCAGCGCGGCGGCGAAGGCCCGCGCCGCGGCACGGGTGCCGGACCCCTCGGCCCCGCGGAACAGGTAGGCGTGCACCGGGTCGCGGGCGGCCGCCCGAAGAGCCCGCACGGCCCGGGGCTGGCCGACCACCTCGGCGAAGAGGGCGGCGACCGGGCGGTCGTCGGGCCCTGCCGTCATGCCACGGCCCCGGGCACCGGTCCCAGCCGGGCGGCCACCTCAGCGCGCACCGCGGCGGCCACCTCGTCGGGAGGGGCCGTGCCGTCGACCACGGCCCAATGGTCGGGGTCGGCCCGGGCGAGCGCCACGAAGCCGTGGCGGACCCGCTCGTGGAAGTCGGGGTCGAGGCGTTCGAGCCGGTCGGGCGAGGAGGTCCCGATCCGCTGGCGGGCCACCTCCACCGGAACATCGACCAGGACCGAAAGGTCCGCCTCGATGCCCCCGGCCGCCCAGCCGACCATCTTGCGCAGGGAGTCGGTGGCCAGACCCCGGCCCCACCCCTGGTAGGCGAGGGTCGAGCCCGAGAAGCGGTCGGTGACCACCCAGCGCCCCTCGGCCAGTGCCGGCAGCACGATCTCTTCGACGTGCTGGGCACGGTCGGCCGCCATCAAGAGCGCCTCGGCCCTCGGCACCGGGCCGGCGCGGTCGGGATCGAGCACCAAGGCCCGGAGGGCCCGGCCCAGCTCGGTGGCCCCGGGCTCGTGGGTCGACACGGCGCCGAGCGACCCGGCCAGCGATCGTGCCTGGGTCGACTTCCCACACCCGTCGATCCCCTCGAGGGCGATCAGCCGGCCCCGGGCTGGCGACGTCACCCCTCGCTCGGCGACAAGCCCTCGTCGGCGTCGTCGGCCGCCGGGCCAGGCGCCGTCCTGCTGGCCGCCGTCTCCTCGGGGGTCGCCTCCCCGGGAGCCGCCTTCTTGGTCGCGGCAGCCTTCTTGGTCACCGCGGCCTTCTTGGTCGCGGCCTTCTTCGCCGCGGGTTTCTTGGTCGACTTCGCCGCCTTCTTGGCCCCGGCCGCCCGCCGACGGGTCGACGGCCCGGCCGCCCGGCGCTCCGCCAACAGCTCGCCTGCCCGCTCGATGGTGACCGACTCGATCTCGTCGCCCTTGCGGAGCGACGCGTTGGTCGTCCCGTCGGTCACATACGGTCCGAAGCGCCCCTCCCGCAGGACCACCGGAAGCCCGGTGTCGGGGTCGTTGCCGAGCTCCCTGAGCGGCCCGGCGGTGGCCCGCCCCCGGCGGGTCTTGGGCTGGGCGAAGATCGCCGTCGCCTCGTCGATGCCGACGGTCAGCAGCTGCTCTTCGGTGGTGAGGCTCCTCGTGTCCTTGCCCCGCTTGAGGTAGGGGCCGAACTTGCCGTTGTGGGCCGTCACCTCCTCGCCCGTCTCGGGGTCGGTGCCCACCAGGCGGGGGATGCGCAGCAGCTGCAGGGCGTCGTCGAGGGTGAGCGTGGCCGGCGACATGGCGGCGAAGAGGGAGGAGGTGCGGGGCTTCGCGGCGCCGTCGACGACGTCGCCCAGCTGGACGTACGGGCCGAAGCGGCCGGCGCGCACCTGGACCTCGAGGCCGGTCTCGGGGTCGGTGCCCAGGACCCGGTCGTTGGACGGCGCGGCGAGGAGGTCCTCGGCCCGCTCGATGGTCAGCTCGTCGGGGGCCAGGTCGTCGGGGATGGACGCCCGGTCCTCCCCCCGCTGCAGGTAGGGGCCGTACCGGCCGACCCGCACCACGATCGGGTGGCCCTCGGCGTCCGCCCCGATGGGGATCGAGTTGATCTCCCGGGCGTCGATCTCCCCCAGGTGGGTGGCCACGGCCGCCTTGAGCCCCAGGCGGTCGGTGTCCCCCCGCCCCCCGTTGGCCGCCGGGGCCCCGTCGGCGACCGGGGTGCCCGAGGTGCCGGGCGCCCGGCCGTCGGCGCCGAAGTAGAAGCGGGTCAGCCAGGGCAGGGCCTCCTCGCGACCCTCGGCGATCTCGTCGAGGTCGTCCTCCATCGAGGCGGTGAACCCGTAGTCGACCAGGTCGGAGAAGTAGCGCTCGAGCAGGCCCACCACCGCGAAGGCGGTGAAGCTCGGCACCAGGGCCGTCCCCTTCTTCCAGACGTAGCCCCGGTCGAGGATGGTGGCGATGACGCTGGCGTAGGTGGAGGGCCGGCCCACCCCCAGCTCCTCCATGGCCTTCACGAGCGACGCCTCGGTGTAGCGGGCCGGCGGCTGGGTGGTGTGCGAGCCCGGCTCGAAGCCGAGCCCGGCCAGCGCGTCGCCCTCGGCCAGCGCCGGCAGCACGACCTCGCGGTCGGCCAGCTCGGCCTCGGGGTCGTCCTCGCCCTCGACGTAGGCCCGCAGAAACCCCGGGAAGCTGATCACCCGGCCGCTGGCCGAGAACTCCGCGTCGGCCCCGCCGAGCACCCGAGCCCCCTCGGGCATCGTGGCGGCCAGCCGGACCTGGGCGCTGGTCCCGGTGGCGTCGGCCATCTGGGAGGCGACGGTGCGCTTCCAGATCAGCTCGTAGAGACGGAGCTCGTCGCCGTTGAGCGAGCGCCCCGCCTGGTCGGGCGTGCGGAAGGTGTCCCCCGCCGGCCGGATCGCCTCGTGGGCCTCCTGGGCGTTCTTGACCTTGCGCTCGTAGCGCCGGGGCTGGGCCGGGACGTAGTCGGACCCGTAGAGGGCGGTGGCCTGGGTGCGTGCCGCCTGCAGCGCCTCGTCCGACAGCGTCGTCGAGTCGGTGCGCATGTAGGTGATCCACCCCTGCTCGTAGAGGCGCTGGGCCACCTGCATGGCCCGCTGGGCGCTGAAGCGGAGCTTGCGGCCCGCCTCCTGCTGGAGGGTGGAGGTCATGAACGGGGGGGCGGGCGACCGGCGGAACGGCTTCTCGGTGACCGAGCGGACGGTGAACGCCCGGCCGGCCAGGCCCTCGGCCAGGGCCCGGGCCCCGGGCTCGTCGAGCACCCGCACGTTGCCCCTGGCCGTCTGCTCGCCGGTGGCCGAGAAGTCCCGACCGGTGGCCAGGGCGGTCCCGTCGAGCGCGACCAGCGAGGCACCGAAGCTGGTGGGCGCGCCGTGGGCCCCCTCGGCCACCGACCCGTCGTCCCCGGTGGCGAACGTGCCCTCCACGCCCCACCAGGTGGCCGAGCGGAAGGCCATGCGGGCCCGCTCGCGCTCGACGACCATCCGGGTGGCCACGCTCTGGACCCGGCCGGCCGACAGCCGCGGCATCACCTTCTTCCACAGCACCGGGGAGACCTCGTAGCCGTAGAGGCGGTCGAGGATCCGGCGGGCCTCCTGGGCGTCGACCAGGCGCCGGTCGAGGTCGCGCCATTCGTCGACGGCGCGCCGGATGGCCGTCGGGGTGATCTCGTGGAAGACCATGCGCTTGACCGGCACCGTCGGCGCCAGCACCTCGGAGAGGTGCCAGGCGATGGACTCCCCCTCGCGGTCCTCGTCCGTCGCCAGGTAGAGCTCGTCGGCCCCCTTCAACAGGCGTTTGAGGTTGGCGACCACGGACCTCTTGTCCGGCGAGACCACGTAGAGCGGCTTGAAGCCGTTGTCGACGTCGACGCCCAGGCGGGCCCAGCCCTCGCCCTTGTAGGCGGCGGGGACCTCGTCGGCCCCCCGCGGCAGGTCGCGGATGTGGCCGACGGAGGACTCCACGATGAAGTCGGGCCCGAGCATCCCGCCGATGGTCCGGGCCTTGGCCGGGGACTCGACGATGACCAGGGCCTTACCCACGACGGGCACCGTCGGGGCGCGCCATCTGGGCTGTACGGGTCCGCATCACGACGACAGGCTCACGGCAAGAGACTCTCACTGTCAAGGGCGGGTCCCTCCCCGCCCAGCTCAGGAGGGGTGGAGGCGCCGTGACGGTCGACCCAGCTCAGCCGCTGCCCGACGGGGCCGCCGGGGCGCCCGGAGCCGGGGCGGTGGGCGGCGTGGGGGCCGGGGCCACGGCCCGGGCGGCCGGGGCCGCCTCCACCGCCGGCATGTCGGCGCCGCCCACACCGGCGGACTTGCGCTTCGAGAATGCGATCGACCCCAGCAGGATCACCAGGGCCGTCCCGGCGATGGTGAACCGGGCCGCGTCGTTGTGGCGCAGGGTGATGACGGCGGGGAGGATCAGCAGCGACACCAGGTTCATCACCTTGATGAGCGGGTTGAGGGCCGGCCCGGCGGTGTCCTTGAACGGGTCGCCAACGGTGTCGCCGATGACCGCCGCCTTGTGGGCATCGGAGCCCTTGCCCCCCTCGTGGCCGTCCTCGATGTACTTCTTGGCGTTGTCCCAGGCACCGCCCGAATTCGACAGGGTGTTGGCCATGAGCTGGCCGGTCAGGATGGCCGCGGCCAGAAAGGCGCCGAGGGCCAGGTAGCTGATGCCGAAGCCCACGATGGCTGGGGTCAGCACGGCGAGCAGGGCCGGGGTGACCAGCTCGCGCTGGGAGGCGGCGGTGCAGATCGAGATCACCTTGCCGTACTCGGGCTTCTCGCTGTAGTCCATGATCCCGGGGTGGTCGCGGAACTGGCGGCGGACCTCTTGGACCACCGTGCCGGCCGAGCGGCCGACCGCCCGGATGGCCAGGGACGAGAAGATGAAGGCGACCGAGCCGCCGATCAGCAGGCCGACGAACACCGTCGGGTTGGCCACGTTGATCGGGATGGTCTGGAAGAGGGTGTTGCCGATCAGGTGCGAGAGGTGGAGCTGGCTGCCGATCGTCTCGATGTAAGAGGCGAACAGGGCCACCGCCGCGATCACGGCCGAACCGATGGCCACCCCCTTGGTGATCGCCTTGGTGGTGTTGCCCACGGCGTCCAGGCTCACCATGACCCGCTCGGCCTCGCCGGTGAACTCCCCGGACATCTCGGCAATACCGGCCGCGTTGTCCGAGACCGGTCCGAAGCTGTCCTCCGAGACGATCATCCCGGTGGTGGCCAGGAGGCCGATGCCGATGAGGGCCACTAGATAGAAGGTGTATCCGATGTTGCCCCCGCCGAGGCCGATGGCCACCCCGATGGCGATGGCGATGGCGATGATCGCCCAGACCGCGGACTCGAGCCCGATCGAGAAGCCGGCCAGGACCGTGGTCGCCGGCCCGGTGCGGGCCGACTCGGCGATCTCTCTGACCGGGCCGCGCTCGGTGGAGGTGAACTCCTCGGTGATCTGGCTGGCCACCAGGGAGAGGATCACCCCGGTGAGCACGGCCCAGAACAGCTTGATGTCGTGCACGTAGTACCGGGCCACGAAGAAGGTCCCGATCACGGTGAGGACGGCGGCCAGCCAGAAACCGCGGTTGATCGGTGCCATGGCGTGGCGGTCCTTGGACCGGGCCCGCACGGCGTACACACCGATGACCGAGGCGAAGATGCCGAGGGCCGGGATGATCAGGGGGAACAGGACGGCCGGGGTCGGGTTGAGCCGGTGGCCGGGCAGTGAGCGGAAGGCGGCGTAGCCCAAGATGAGCGACGAGATGATGGTGATCTCGTAGGACTCGAAGAGGTCGGCCGCCATCCCGGCGCAGTCGCCCACGTTGTCCCCCACGTTGTCGGCGATGGTGGCGGCGTTCCGGGGGTCGTCCTCGGGGATCCCGGCCTCCACCTTGCCGACCAGGTCGGCGCCGACGTCGGCCGCCTTGGTGAAGATGCCGCCGCCCACCCGCATGAACAGGGCCAGCAGCGAGGCCCCGAAGGCGAACCCGATCAGCACCGCGGTCGCCTCGTTCTGGAAGACCATCACGATCACCGTCGCCCCGACCAGCCCCAGGCCCACGCAGAGCATCCCGGTGACCGCCCCGGTCCGGAAGGCCACCCGCAGGGCGGCGGCCATGCCCCCGCCCCTCGAGGCGGCGGCCGCCGTGCGCACGTTGCCCCGCACGGCGATGGACATGCCGATGAAGCCGGTGAGGCCCGAGAACAGGGCCCCGAAGAGGAAGCAGATGACCCGGTAGATGCCGGCCTGGGCGAAGCTCAGGGCGACCGTGCCGTCGGGCCGGGTCACCGTGGTCGCCGTGAAGAAGATCAGGATGGCCAGGGGGACCACGATGATGGCGATCGTCTTGAACTGGCGCTTCAAGAACGCCTCGGCCCCCTCCTGGATCGCCTTGGCGATCTCGCGCATCTTGGAGGTCCCGGTGTCGGCGGCCAGGACGCCCCGCGCCAGGACGAGCCCGGCGGTGATGCCGACCAGCCCCGCCGCCAGTGCCACGAACAGCCAGAACCAGTCGGTCGAGGAGAGGTGGAAGGCCTGGTACCCACCTTCGGCAACCAGTGCATGGGTCATGCGGGGTGTTCCCTTTCTCGTGCCTCGTCGGGCGCAGGCCGGGGGCCTGGGCGCCGATCCGGCGTGATGATCGGACGGTGAGGGCGCGCCGGGAGATGGCTGACGGCGCAGCGGGCCGTGGGGACGATAGCGACTGGGCCGCCCCAGGGGCAAGGAACGCCACCGGGCCCGGGCCCCCGGGTGGTCCCCCGGGGGCCCCTAGGCCCGCTGGGGACCTGCGATCAGCTCGTAGTCGGGGTTCAAGATGGCCAGGCGGCGGCCCCAGGAGCCGACCATGCCCTCGGCGACCAGGCGGGCACCCGGCTCGATGCCCGGGATGCGGGGTCGGCCTTGGAAGACGAGCAGCAGCCCGCCGGTCCCGTCGCTGAGCACGCACTCGAGGTTGGTGGTGCCGGCCTTGGGCTGGATTCGGACCGACTTCACCCGCCCGGCCACCCGGACCCGCTCGCGGTGGCGGACCTGGGCGATGGCGACGCAGTCCGAGGCCCGGTCGGCCAGGGCCCGGTCGGCCGCCCCGACGGCGCCCCCCTTCGCCCGCTCGCGCCGGGTGGGCCCGGCCGGCGGACCGTTCCCCTTCTTGTCCCCGTCACTCGGACCTCGTGTCCGGGTCGTCTGGTCGCTCGTCCCGGCCGAGGCGGCGGCCTCCTCGACCACCTTTCGGTACCGCCGCGCCCGACTGACCAGGGAGCCCCGCAGGTTGTAGGGGATGATGGTGGCGCTCACGTGCGGGACCTGGCTGACCACCTCGGAGATCTTGTCCGCCGTGCGGTCGTGCAGGAAGCGCTGCCAGCCGAAGGCGTAGGCGCGGCGGGGGAGCAGCACGGTGCACTCGGTGTCCCCGTCGCGGACGGCGTCGGCCACCAACTCGATCGCCGCCCGGGCCAGGCGGCGGTCGGGCACCTCGACGATGTCGAGCGGGAGCCTGGACAATCCGAGCCGGCGCCACTCCTCGTCGAGGGACCGGGTCGCCGCCGAGTCGATGTCGAAGTGCACGGCCCGGATGTCGTCGGGCGTGAGGGCCCGCGCGTACTGCAGGGCCCGGGCTGCCGCCACGTCCAGGCGGTCCACCAGCACGACCACCACGTGGCGGCGCAGGATGGGCGCCTCCGCCGCCTGGGCCGCCCCCTCCTCGAGTTCGGCCTCCTCCTTGGCGTACTGACGGTGCAGCCGGATCAGGGCGAACACCCCGAGGGGCAGGATGATCACGATCGCCCAGGCGCCCTCGCTGAACTTGGTCACGATGATGATGATGTCGACGATGAGCGACAGCACGGCCGAGGTCCCGTTGATGAGGGCCCGGCGCCGCCAGTGGTCCTCCCGGTGCCGCAGGTGGTAGCGGACCATGCCGGCGCCGGCCATGGTGAAGCCGGTGAAGACGCCGATGGCGTAGAGCGGGATCAGGTTGTCCACCTGGGCGCTGGTGACGATCAGGAGTCCGACGGCGACGACGGTGAGCACGATGATCCCGGTGGAGAACACCAGTCGGTGGCCCCGTCGGGTGAGCTGGCGGGGGAGGTAGGAGTCGTCGGCGGCGAAGCTGGCCAGGAACGGAAAACCGGTGAAGCTGGTGTTGGCCGCGAGCACCAGGATGAACATGGTGCTGGCCTGCAGCAGCACCACCAGGACCCGGCCCAGCCCGACATTGCCGTAGACGTACTCGGCGACCTGGTACACCACGGTCGGGGTGCCCTTCACGTAGGGCACCGGGTGGGTGATGGCCGCCAGGGCGCTGACGCCGAGCACCAGGGTGCCCAGGATGAGGCTCATCCAGATCATGGTGATCCGCGCGTTGCGGGCCTCGGGGCGGCGGAACACGCTCACCCCGTTCGAGATGGCCTCGGTGCCGGTCAAAGCCGAGCCCCCCGATGCGAACGAGCGCATCAGGACGAAGATCCCGGCACCGTAGAGGACCCCGGTGCCGGGGTGCCCGATCGGGACCGCCCCCGGCTGGTGGATCGGGTGGGCGTGGAGCTGCCCGAGGCCGGCCCTGACCGCCCCGATGACCATCAAGAGCGCCATGTTGGCCACGAAGAAGTAGGTGGGCAGCGCGAAGACCCTCCCCGCTTCGCGCACCCCGCGCAGGTTGCCGTAGGAGATGCCGAGGACCAGGCCCACCGCGATCCACGTGGTGCCCGGGGTGAGGGCGGGGAACACCGAGGTGAGGGCGGCCACGCCGGCGGCGACCGACACGGCGACGGTGAGGGTGTAGTCGATGAGGAGGGCGACCGCCGCGATCTGTGCCACGTTCAGGCCGAAGTTCTCCCGCGCCACGACGTAGGCACCGCCGGCCTTGGTGTAGACCTTCACCACCTCAAGGTAGGAGAGGGTCACGAAGGCCAGGACCACGATGACGGCCACGCTGACCGGCACCAGCAGCGAGAAGGCCGCCACCCCGATGACCTTCACCAGAGGGATCAGGGCCTGCTCGGAGGCGTAGGCCGACGACGAGATGACGTCGGACGACAGGACGGCCAGGGCGGTCGGCCGTCCGAGGCGCTCGCTCGAGAGCTGCTCGGTCACCAGCGGCGGCCCCAGCAACTTGTTCTTCAGGCGGTAGCGGAAGGTCTCGGGATAGTCGGCCGCCGCGTCGGGGGGGAGGGCCAGGGGGTGGCGGGGGGCAGGCGTCGGGGGCCGGCGGACGCCCGCCGACCCGACCGGGTGTCCGTCCGCCCCGTCGGCGACCAGGGCCTGGGCGGCCCCGCCGCGGTCCGCCTCGCCGCCGATGTCGTCCGGGCTCACCGCCCCAAAGTAAAGCCGAGCCGGGGTGCCCCTGTTTGCGGTTTCTTTACAGCCCACCCCGGGGCCGTCCAGGATGGCCGGGTGCACGTGATCGTGGTGGGCTGCGGGCGGGTCGGCTCTGGGCTGGCCACCGATCTCGCCGGCGAGGGCCACACCGTCGCCATCATCGACCGCAACGCCCGCGCCTTCCGCCGGCTCCAGGCCGACTTCACCGGCGAGCGGGTGGTGGGCTCAGGGTTCGACCGCGACGACCTGGAGCGGGCGGGGGCCGTCGGTGCCGACGCCCTGGCCGCGGTCACGAGCGGGGACAACACCAACATCCTGACCGTCCGGATCGCCCGGGAGACCTATCTGATCCCCCGGGTGGTGGCCCGGATCTACGACCCCCGCCGGGCCGAGATCTACCAGCGCCTCGGCATCCCCACCGTGGCCACCGTCACCTGGACCATCGATCAGGTGCGACGACGGCTGCTCGACGTGGCGGCCGACGACTGGTCCGACCCGAGCGGCCGGCTCCTGCTGGTCGACCGCACCCTCCCCGAGGTGTGGTGCGGGCGTGCCCTCGCCGAGATCGAGTCGCCCGGCACGATCGGGCTCGTCGGGGTCACGAGGTCGGGGCAGCCCCGGCTGGGCGGACGCGAGCTCGTCGGCCAGGAGGGCGACGTCCTGCACGTCGCGGTCATGAGAGACGCCCTCGACCAGTTCGTCCGGCGACTCGAAGGTGCCGAGGCGGGCCCGGGTCCGGGCGTGCCGCCCCCCGACGCCGCGGTGCGGACCGAAGCGGTGCCCGAGGACGGCGACGTGGACGGGGAGGGCTGAGCGGTGCGGGTCGCCATCGCCGGGGCCGGCAGCGTCGGCACCGCCATCGCCCGGGACCTCCACGCGGCCGGCCACGACGTGCTCGTCCTCGAGCAGGACCCCGAGCTGGTCGAGCGGCGGCGGGCGGAGCTCGACGTGACCTGGGTGGCGGCCGACGCCTGCGAGGTCTCCTCGCTGGACTCGGCCGGCCTGGCGACGGTCGACGTGGTCGTGGCGGCCACCGGGGACGACGAGGACAACCTGGTGATCTCGCTCCTGGCCAAGCAGGAGTTCGCCGTGCCCCGGGTGGTGGCCCGGGTCAACAACTCGAAGAACCAGTGGCTGTTCACCGAGAGCTGGGGGGTGGACGTCTCGGTGTCGACCCCCCAGCTCCTCACCGCGCTGGTGGAGGAGGCGGTGTCGGTCGGCGCCCTGGTCCGGCTCCTGCAGTTCCAGGGTGGCTCGGCCCACCTGGTGGAGGTCACCCTGGCCGAGGACTCGCCGTCGGCCGGGACGGCCATCGCCGACATCGGCGTCCCCCGCGAGGCCACGGTGGTGGCCGTGGTCCGTGACGACCGCCTGGTGGTCCCTCGTGGTGACACGGTCCTCCAGGTCGGCGACGAGGTGCTCCTCCTCGTCACTGCGGACGCCGAACGGTCGGTCCAGGCGCTCTTCGTCGGCGCCTGAACCCCCCAACTTCCCAGGTTGGGAGTTCGCGCTCTCGCTGCGCACCGGTCACGCGACCTTGTCCCATGCGCAGTTCGGACCGCCCCCACCCCGTACGATGGGTCCGTGAGAGCGGCCTTCTTCGACCTCGACAAGACGGTGATCGCTAAGGCGTCGATCGCCGCGTTCGGCCGCCCCTTCCGACGCGGCGGCCTCATCAACCGCCGGGTCGTCCTGCGGGCGGTGGTCGGCCAGCTCATCTACCTGCAATTCGGGGCCGACGAGCAGCGCCTGGCCCGCATCCGTGAGTCGATGCTCGCCCTCACCAAGGGCTGGGAGCGCGACCGGGTGCGCCAGATCGTCCGGGAGACCCTGCTGGAGGTGATCGAGCCCCTCATCTACGCCGAGGCGCTCGAGCTGATGGAGGCCCACCGGCTGGCGGGCGACCGGGTCTTCTTGGTCTCGGCCTCCCCCGAGGAGATCGTCGAGCCCCTGGCCGAGCTGCTGGGGGTCGACGGGTCGATCTCGTCGGTGGGCGAGGTCGACGACGAGGGCCGCTACACCGGCCGCATGGCCTTCTACGCCTACGGCCCCGGCAAGGCCGAGGCGATGCGCGACCTGGCGGCGCACAGCGGGATCGACCTGGCGGCGTCGTCCGCCTACTCGGACTCGGCGACCGACCTGCCCATGCTCGAAGCGGTGGGCCACCCCGTGGCCGTCAACGCCGACCGCCCGCTGGCCAAGGTGGCCAGGGAGCGGGACTGGGAGACCCGTCAGTTCACCAAGCCGGTCCGGCTGCGCGACCGGATGACGGTGCGCACCCCGGTGGTCACGACGAGCCTGGCCCTCGCCGCGGGCGCCATCTTGTTGGTGTGGCGGGGCCGGCGGTCCCGCGCCGCGGCGCGGGGCAGGGGTGGTCGCGGTCCGACCACCGGGCTGGGGCTGGCCCCCCGTTCGGCCGCCTGACCGGCGGCGCCGCTCAGGCGGAGCGGAGGCGCTTGGCGGCGACGAAGCCGAGGGTGAGCAGGATGGCGAGAATGAGGAGCTTCTTCATGCTGGCGATGCTACCCGGGTCCGGACCCCGTGTCGCCCGGCCCTCTGACCCGGTGAAAGGAGCGGCACCCCTCAGACGGTCAGCAGGTCGCGGGCCCCGGTGTCCGAGGACGGGTGGCGCAGCTTCGACATTGCCCGGGCCTCGATCTGGCGGATCCGCTCACGGGTGAGGTTGAAGTGCTCGCCGACCTCCTCGAGGGTCCTGGGCTCGCCCCGGTCCAGCCCGAAGCGCAGGCGGAGGATCTCGCGCTCGCGCTCGTCGAGCGGGGAGAGCAGCCGGCCGATCTCGTCGGGCAGCAGCGAGACCGCCGCAACTTCGAACGGCGACTCGGCGGAGCGGTCCTCGACCACGTCGCCGAGCTCGGCGTCGCCGTCCTCTCGCAGCGGCTCGGAGAGTGACAGCGGCTCGGCCCGGAAGCGGAGCGCCTCGACCAGCTTGTCCTCGGGCATCTCCACCTCGACGCCCAGCTCGGCCAGGGTGGCCGGCCGGCCGAGCTTGAGCTCGAGCCGGGCCTGGGCCTTCTGGACCCGGGCCAGGGTGTCGCCGGCATGCACCGGGAGCCGGATGGTCCGACCGGTGTTGGCGATGCCACGGGTGATGGCCTGACGGATCCACCAGGTCGCGTAGGTCGAGAACTTGAAGCCCTTGCGCCAGTCGAACTTCTCGACCGCGTGCATCAGGCCGAGGTTGCCCTCCTGGATGAGGTCGAGCAGGGGCAGGCCGGACGCCTGGTACTTCTTGGCGATCGAGACGACCAACCGGAGGTTGGACTGCACGAAGGTCTGCTGGGCCTGCTCGCCGTCCATGAGCGCCCGGCGCATCTCGCGCTTCTTCGCCGCCGTCAGCCCCTTGGGTGCCTTGGCCAGCTCGAGCTCGGCATCACGACCGGCCTCGATCGCCTGGGCGAGCCGGACCTCGTCGTCCTTGGTCAAGAGCGGATACTGACCGATGTCGGTCAGGTACAGACGGACGAGGTCCTCGTCGTCGCGCTCGATGCGTTCCTTCGCCAAGGTCAACCGAACCTTCCGTGTCGTGGGTGGTGGGTCGTGGTGGGCGCCACAGCGGACGTGCCTGCCGCCGGGGCCGGTCGGAGGTCGCGCCCCTGGTCGGACCACAAGCGCGCACCCGGTGTGTAGCCATTCTACAGGGCGCGTCAAGAGACCAGCCGGGTGCCGAGCGTCCGACACACTCCGACCAGCCCGATCAGGCCGTTCGGGGCCGATCCTAAGCCCCGATCCGACCCGGGAGCTCGGGGAGCTCGGGGAGCCCCGGCGCGCTGACGGCGTCGGGCTCCACCGCCGGCCAGGGCACGAGGCCCCCACCCACGTCGGCCGCCACCACCAGTCCCTCGAGCCCGCCTTGGGCGGTCGCCGCCACCTGCGCGTCGTGGGGCCGCCGGAGCAGGCGCTCGAGGACGGCTTCGCCGGCCAGCCACGACTCGACCACGTCGCGCCGGGCGAGCCGGAGCACCCGGATCACCGGACCGTCGCTGACCGGCGTGGCCCGGGCCAGGTGGGTCCCGTAGGTGACGGCCAGGCGGGGCAGCACGACCCGGCACAGACCGGCCAGCCGCTGGACCACGCCCTCGGTCTCCTCGCCGGCCAGGGCGTCGAAGAGCGGGGTCACCGCCGGACCGAAGGGGACGGTCAGGGTGTCGGGGTCCAGCCCGTCGAGCACCGGGAGCCGGTCGGCCCACAGCTCGGCCCGCCACGCGTGCGCGGCGCTGGTCTCGTCCAGGTAGACCTGGACCTCGGGCAGCGGGGCCTGCGCCGCCCATGCCCCGGTCAGCTCGAAGAGACGGTGCTCGATCCAGCGGTAGCCACCGAGCAGCTGGGCCGACCGGTGGATCGGCAGGACCGGCTCGGAGGCGTCAGGCACCGGGGACCGTTTCGCCGGCCGGGGCGGCGCGGTAGTGGTTGGTGATGGGCATCCGGCGGTCCTTGCCGAAGGCCTTGGTGGAGATGCGGACCCCGGGCGGCATCTGGCGCCGCTTGTACTCGGCCCCGTCGACCAGGGCCACCACCCGCTCGACCACGGCGGGATCGAAGCCGTCGGCCTCCAGGTCGGCCGCCGTCCGGTCGTGCTCGACGTACGCGGCCAGCACCGGGTCCAGCCGGTCGTAGGGTGGCAGCGACTGGTCGTCCCGCTGGCCCGGGCGGAGCTCGGCCGAGGGGGGCTTGTCGAGCACCGACTCGGGGATCGGGGGCGTCGCGCCCTCGTCGAGGGCCCGGCGGTTGCGGTAGCGGCACAGCTCGTAGACCAGGGTCTTGGGGACGTCCTTGATCACCGCGAACCCACCGGCCGAGTCGCCGTACAAGGTCGAGTAGCCGGTCGCCATCTCGCTCTTGTTGCCGGTCGTGAGCACGATGGACCCGGTGGTGTTGGACACGGTCATCAAGATGACGCCACGGAGACGCGACTGGAGGTTCTCGTCGGCCAGCCCCTGGGGCGGGCCGCCCAGCACCGGGGTCAGCACCCCGGTCAGGGCGACGTGGGCCGCTTCGATCGGCACGATGGCCAGCTCGATGCCGACCCGGGCGGCCAGGGCCTCGGCATCGGTGACCGAACCCTCGCTCGAATAGCGAGACGGCATGGCCAGTGCGCGCACGTTGTCCGGGCCGAGGGCGTCGACGGCCACGGTGACGACCAGCGACGAGTCGATGCCGCCCGAGAGCCCGACGATCGCCGTCCCGAAGCCGTTCTTGGCCAGGTAGTCCCTGGTGCCGAGGACCAGGGCCCCGTAGACCTCGGCGTCGTCGGTCAACGGCTCTGGGACGGCGGAGGGCGGGGAGATCGCCGCCCTCCGGGGCGCACCGCTGATCGCCACCACCGGTGAGGCGGCGGACCCGGCCCGCTCCCCCCCGGCGCCCGACACCGGGACGTCCACCACGACGAGGTCCTCGCAGAACTGGCGGCCGGCAGCGAGCAGCTCCCCGTCGGCCCCGACGATCAGGCTGGCCCCGTCGAAGACGAGCTCGTCTTGACCCCCGACCTGGTTGACGTAGGCGATGGCGCAGCCCGACTCGGCCACCCGCTGGCGCAACATGGCCAGGCGCTCGGCCCGCCGACCGCGCGAATAGGGCGAGGCGTTGAGGTTCACCACGAGGCCGACACCGGCCCGGCCGAGGGAGGGGACCGGCCCGTCGGCGAACCAGACGTCCTCGCAGATCGAGACCCCGACCGCGGCGCCGGCCACCCCGTAGCGCACCAACGGGCCGGCGCCGGGGGTGAACCAGCGCTCCTCGTCGAACACCCCGTAGTTCGGCAGCAGGCGCTTGTGGTACACGCCGACTACGGCGCCCCGGGCGCAGACGGCGGCGGCGTTGGCCAAGCGCCCCCGGGGGCCGGCGCCCGGGACGATGAGTCCCTCCCCGGCGCCCGGGGCCAGGCGCCCCTCGGCCCGGGTGGCCCGGTCCTCGGCGGTCGGGGTGCCAGGCTCGATCGGGTCGACGAAGCCGACCACGGCCACGCAGTCGCCGGTCGCCGCGGCGACCTTCTCCAGCGCCACCACGTTGTCGGCGACGAAGCCCTCCTTCAACAGCAGGTCCTCGGGCGGGTAGCCGGTGACGGCCAGCTCGGGGAGGATGCAGAGGTCGGCGCCCGCCGCGTTGGCGGCCTCCAGCGCCGCCACGATGCGCTCGACGTTGCCGTCGAGGTCCCCCACGACGGTGTCGAGCTGCGCGGCCGCCAGGCGGAGGTGCGACATGCGACGAGCCTAACGGGGCGCCCGGGGGCGCCCACCGTCCGGGCACCACCCGACGTTCGCCGGATCGGGACCTTCGGGGCCCCTGGGTCAGATGTCCCCCTGGGTCAGATGTCGTAGTAGAGGGCGAACTCGTAGGGGTGGGGCCGCAGGCGCACCGCGTCCCCCTCCTCCACCCGCTTGTACTCGAGCCAGGTCTCGAGCAGGTCGTCGGTGAACACGTCGCCGGCCCGGAGGAAGTCGCTGTCCGCCTCCAGCGCGTCCATGGCCTCCTCCAGCGACCCGGGGGTGTGGGGGACGTTGGCCAGCTCCTCGGGCGGCAGGTCGAAGAGGTCCTTGTCGAGCGGGGGCGGGGGCTCGACCTGGTTCTGGATGCCGTCGAGGCCGGCCAGCAGCATGGCCGGGAAGGCCAGGTACGGGTTGCAGGCGGCGTCGGGGCACCGGAACTCGATGCGCTTGGCCTTCGGACTCTGGGAGTACAGCGGGATCCGGCACGCCGCCGAGCGGTTGCGCTGGGAGTAGACGAGGTTGACCGGGGCCTCGTAACCGGGCACCAGCCGCTTGTAGGAGTTGGTGGTCGGCGCGGCGAAGGCGAGCACGGCGCGGGCGTGCTTGAGCAGGCCGCCCACGTACCAGCGCCCGATGTCGGAGAGCCCGCCGTAGCCGTCGCCGGCGAACAGCGGCTCCCCGTCCTTCCAGAGCGACTGGTGGACGTGCATGCCCGACCCGTTGTCCTCGAAGAGGGGCTTGGGCATGAAGGTGGCGCTGTAGCCGGCCGCCACGGCCACGTTCTTCACCACGTACTTGTAGAGCATCAGCTTGTCGGCCATCACCATCAGCGAGTCGAAGCGCATGTCCATCTCCGCCTGGCCGCCGGTCGCGACCTCGTGGTGCTGCACCTCGATCTCCACGCCGATGCGCTCGAGGGTTAGGATCATCTCTGAGCGCAGATCCTGGAACTTATCGCTCGGCGGGACCGGGAAGTAGCCCTCCTTGGCGCGCAGCTTGTAGCCCAGGTTCGGCATCTCCTCACTGTCGGAGTTCCAGTGGCCCTCCACCGAGTCCACCCGGTAGCCCGAGTAGTTGACGCCGGTGCCGTACTGGACGTCGTCGAAGATGAAGAACTCCGCCTCGGGTCCGAAGTTGGCGACGTCGGCGATCCCGGTCGAGACCAGGTACTGCTCGGCCTTGCGGGCGATGTGGCGGGGGTCACGACTGTAGGGCTCGTGGGTGACCGGGTCGTGGACGAAGCAGTTGATGTTGAGCGTGCGGTGCTGGCGAAAGGGGTCGATCACCGCGGTGTTGGGGTCCGGCAGCAGGATCATGTCGGACTCCTGGATCTGCTGGAACCCCCGGATGGACGAGCCGTCGAACCCGAAGCCCTCGGTGAACCGGTCCTCGGTCAGCTCGTGGGTCGGGACCGAGAAGTGCTGGGTCATCCCCGGGAGGTCACTGAACCGGACGTCGACGATCTCGATCGACTCGTCCTTGCAGAGACGGATCACCTCCGCCGGGGTGCGCTGTTCCATCGAGAGTTCCTCCGGTCGACGTCTGCGGCCTCCCCGCAGTCGGCACTACTCTGCTGGTTCCCTGCCGGCCGTGACAAGCCCCGCCGACGTGGTCCCGTGCGTGGCGAACCGCTGTTCACGCTGTATTCATAATCGGGAAACGGGAGGGAAACCGTGAGCGGCCAGGCTGGGGCCGAGAGCAGTACAGTCCGTCGAACATCGCGCCGCCGTGCACAACGGCGGCGCACCCGGAGCGAGGAGCGGAGGAACCACGTGGCCTTCCAGGCTGAGTACATCTGGATCGACGGGACCGAGCCGTCACCGATGATCCGGAGCAAGACCAAGATCGTCCCCGACGGCAAGGAGCCCGGCATCTGGGGTTTCGACGGGTCGAGCACCAACCAGGCCACCGGGGACAACTCGGACTGCGTGCTGAGCCCGGTCTGGAGCTGCCCGGACCCGCTGCGTGGCCCGGACGACCGGCTGGTCATGTGCGAGGTCCTCAACACCGATTTTACCCCCCACGCCTCCAACACCCGGGCGGCCTGTGTCGCCGTGGCCGACAAATACGCCGCCCACGAGCCGCTATTCGGGCTCGAGCAGGAGTACACCTTCATCGAGGACGGGCGGCCGCTCGGGTGGCCCCTCAGCGGCTACCCGGCACCCCAGGGCCCGTACTACTGCGGGGTGGGGGGCGACAAGATGCCCGGGCGCGACATCGTCGAGCGGCACACGGCGGCGTGCATCAAGGCCGGCATCGGCATCGAGGGCACCAACGCCGAGGTGATGATGGGCCAGTGGGAGTTCCAGATCGGGATCCTGCCCCCGCCCGAGATCGGCGATCAGCTCTGGGTGGCCCGCTGGCTGCTGTTCCGGATCGCCGAGGACTTCGGGGTGTTCGCGACCCTCGAGCCCAAGCCGATCCTCGGGGACTGGAACGGCGCCGGGTGCCACACCAACTTCTCGACCAAGGAGATGCGGGCCGACGGGGGCTGGGACGCCATCATCGACGCCTGCGAGGCGCTCGGCGAGAACATCGACGAGCACGTCGAGAACTACGGCGTGGGCATCGAGCTCCGCCTGACCGGGGCCCACGAGACCCAGCACTTCTCCAAGTTCAGCTACGGCACCTCGGACCGGGGCGCCTCCATCCGGATCCCCTGGATCGTGGCCAAGGACAAGAAGGGCTACCTCGAGGACCGGCGGCCGAACGCCAACATGGACCCCTACGTGGTGAGCCGGCTCCTGGTCAACACCGTCTGCCAGGCGGCCGAGCAGCACTGAGGCCGGGGGCGGCGCCGGCGGGCGCCGTGCCGCAAAGAGCGCCCAGAGCCGGGCCCCCGGGCCCGGCTCTGTGGCTGCCCGGGCCGGCGGGGTGCGACAATGTCGCCGTGCAGAGCCAACGGGACTACGTGCTGCGGACGGTGGAGGAGCGGGGAATCCGCTTCGTCCAGCTGTGGTTCACCGACGTCCTGGGCACCCCCAAGGCCTTCAACATCACCCCGGCCGAGCTCGAGAACGCCCTGGACGAGGGCATGACCTTCGACGGGTCGGCCATCGACGGGTTCAGCCGGGTCCAGGAGTCCGACGTGCTGGCCCGCCCCGACCTCAAGACCTTCCAGCTCCTGCCCTGGCACGAGCGCGGCGAGACCGTAGCCCGGGTGTTCTGCGACATCTTCAACCTCGACGGCACGCCCTTCGAGGGCTGTCCCCGCCACGCCCTGCGCCGGACCCTCGAGCGGGCGCGGTCGGCGGGCTACACCTTCTTCGCCTCTCCCGAGGTGGAGTACTTCTACTTCCGCGACGCCGACCCGGCGAGCGGCCCGCGCACCTTGGACTCGGGCTCGTACTTCGACCTCAGCGTGGCCGACCTGTCGAGCGACCTTCGTCGACGCACGGTGCTGATGCTCGAGGAGATGGGGATCCCGGTCGAGCACGCCCAGCACGAGGACGCGCCGAGCCAGCACGAGATCGACCTGCGCTACACCGACGCCCTCACGATGGCCGACACCGTCATGACCGTCCGGCTGGTGGTGAAGGAGATGGCCCGCCAGGAGGGCGTCCACGCGAGCTTCATGCCCAAGCCCCTGGCCGGCGTGCAGGGCTCGGGGATGCACACCCATCTCTCGCTGTGGGAGGGCGAACGCAACGCCTTCGTCGACACCGACGACGCCTACGGCCTCTCGCCGGTCGCCTACCGGTTCATCGCCGGCCTCCTCCACCACGCCCGCGAGATCACCGCGGTGACCAACCAGTGGGTCAACTCGTACAAGCGGCTCGTGAGCGGCTACGAGGCCCCCGTCCACATCGGCTGGGCCCGCAACAACCGGTCGGCCCTGGTGCGGGTGCCCGTGGTCAAGCACGGCAAGGTCGAGTCCACCCGGCTCGAGTACCGGGCCCCCGACAGTGCCTGCAACCCCTACCTCGGCTTCGCGGTGATCCTGGCCGCCGGACTGCGCGGCATCGAGCGCGACTACGAGCTCCCGCCCGAGGCCGATGCCAACCTCTTCTCCCTCTCCCCGGCCGAGTTGGCCACCAAGGAGATCGAACCGCTGCCCAACAGCCTCAACGACGCGGTGGACGAGATGGAGCGCTCCGAGCTCCTGGCCGACACGCTGGGCGAGCACGTCTTCGAATGGTTCATCCGCAACAAGCGGGCGGAGTGGACGGCGTACAAGGCCGAAGTCACCCAGTTCGAGCTCGACCGCTACCTGCCCACGCTGTGACACCGAGCCGGGTGGCCGCACCGGTCGGCACGCTCACCGGGCAGTCGGAATAGCCGGGCTCGTCGGTCCGTGGAACCGCTGCTCTCCTATCCCGACCCGCTCCCCGACGAGCTGTCGGCGGCCCTGCGGGTCGCCGGCTACGCGTCGCACCCGGTCGCCGGGCCCGACCAGGTCGACGCGGCCGAGCGCCTGGTGACCAAGGACGGATGGGGCGGGGCCGTCGTCAGCGCCCTCGACGACCTGGCCGGCGCCATCGCCCTGTGCCGCCACGTCCGGCGGCGCGAGGTCCCCGTCGCCCCGCTCCTGCTGGTGATCGGCTCCCACCAGCTCGACGACCTCCAGTTGCGCGACGACCTCTTCGACGACTTCTGCGTGCTCCCGGGGGCGGCGACCGAGGTGGCGCCGCGTCTCGAGCACCTGCTCTGGCGGGTCGGGATGGGGCTGCGCCCGGACCTCATCGAGTACGGGTCGCTCCTCGTCAACCTCGAGACCTACCAGGCCGCGGTGGCCGGGCGGGTGCTCGACCTCACCTACATGGAGTACGAGCTGCTCAAGTTCCTGGCCGGGCACCCCGGGAAGGTCTTCACCCGCGAGACCCTGCTCAGCCGGGTGTGGGGCTACGAGTACTACGGCGGCGCCCGGACGGTCGACGTCCACGTCCGGCGCCTCCGGGCCAAGCTGGGCGAGGAGCACGCCCACCTGATCCAGACGGTTCGCTCGGTCGGGTACCGCTTCGGCCAGGTGGGCTGGCTGGCGACCGGCGGACCCTCCCGGGGCGCCGAGGGCTGAGCGGGCGCCGGCGGGACGCGGGTGGTCCGGTCGGCCCGGCCCGGTCGGTCAGGTGGCCTGGGCCGCCGGGTCGGTCGAGGCCACCCAGCGCCGGCCGACGTGGGCCCACGCCTCGACCTCGACCCGGGCGCCGAGCGGGAGGGCGGCGACCCCCACGGCCGTTCGGGTGGGGCGGCGGCCCTCGAACGACTCGATCCACACGTCGTTGAGCGTCGCATAGTCCTCCATGTCGACGAGGAAGACCGTCGTCTTACGGACGTCCTCGAGCGTCGCCCCCTCGGTGGCCAACACGTCGGCGAGGTTGGCGAGGGCCTGACGCAGCTCGACCACCGTCCCCCCCTCCACGATCACGGGGGTCCCGTCGGGGCCGGCCGCCGCACCCACCTGGCCCGAGGTGATGACCCAGTCGCCGACCCGCAGCACCGGGGAGTAGGGACCCACGGCCGGGCTCACCGGGCGACCGCCGGCGACGGCCGGCCGCCGTCCTTGCGCCGGGTCGGCCAACTGGCGACCAGTCCCTCGCCGAGCCAGGCCGAGGCGGCGGTCGCGGCGAACACCGCATCGGATCCGTTCACCGGCCACGTGTCCGCTCTGTGCACCGTCACCTCCACCGCCGGGGTCTGTCGGGCCGTCAGGATCCCGAAGGACCGGATGGTCAGATCATGCACCGTGCCGGCCTCGTCCACCGAGATCCCCTCGCTCCAGACCCACCCGAGCGCTTGGTGGACCGCCCCGATGCAGTACGAGCGCAGCGTGATCTCGTCGAGGACCTCCCCGGCCCACACCTCGACGGCCACCGGGCCCTGGGGCACCACCCGGACCCGGGCCCGCCCCCCGGCCGGCGAAGTCACCTCGACCGCCGAGCCCGGGCCGCCCCCCCGGGCCAGGGCCCGCAGAGCGGTCGTGAGCACGGCCGCTTCGGCCCACCCGGCCCCCCGCAGGTCGGCCGAGACCGGTGGGCCGGCCACGTCGACCGCCTCGACCACCAGTCCGGGGGCGGCCCGGCCGACCCGCTCGGCGAAGCGGTCGAGGCCCTCGGCCCCCGGTGTCCGGGCCACGCGCAGCACCCCGGTCCCGTCGTCCCGCATCCCGGCGGCCACCGGCGGGCGCTTGGGCCCCCGGCGCACCACCTCCTCTCGTGACCACAGGACCCGCACCGGCCGGCCGTGCTGGTCGGCCAGCGCCCGGGCCAGCGCCGGGACCGGTGAGCGGCGCTTGCCCCCGAACGCGCCGCCGTTGGCCAGGGGGGAGGCGGGCCGGGAGCCGGGGGCGCACCAGCTGGCGTCGGGCTCGAGGTAGGCCGGCTCGACCCAGGTCGTGCGCAGCGTGAGCGCCCAGTCGCCACCGGGCACCTCGAGGGGATGGCGGAGGGGCACGGTCGAGCGCCGCCCCTGCACCTTGGTCGATCGGGCCCGGGCCGCGGCCACGGTGGGCTCGGCCTGCGGGGGGCCAGGCCCTTCGTCCAGCGCCACCAGGGCCCCCGCCGGGGCCGTGTCGTCGGCGAAGCCGCCGGCGCCCAAGACCACGTCGGGACCCGAAACCTGGAACGCCGGGCCCTCGAGCTGGGCCCGCCACGACGACAGCAGCGGGTCCCGCCCGCCACCCCCGGGGGCCGTCGGGGGGTGCGGACCCGCGGTCCGGGCGGTGTCCATGGCGATGCCCAGTGCCCGGCACCCGGCCTCGACGATGGACTGCCAGCCGGTGCACCGGCACAGGTGGGCCGCCAGGGCGGTGCGGACGGTCGCCTCGTCGGGGGGGGTGCGCCGCCCGGCCAGCGCCGCCAAGCGCAGGACGATCCCCGGGGTGCAGAAGCCGCACTGACTGGCACCGGCATCGACGAAGGCCTCGGACCAGCGTCGGCGCAGCTCGGGCCCGAGCCCGTCGATCGTGGTCACACGACGCCCGGCGGCCCGGCGGGCCGGCGTCACGCACGAGACCCTGGGCGAACCGTCCAGCCACACGGTGCAGCACCCGCACTGGCCCTGGGGGCTGCAGCCGTCCTTGGGCCCGCGGCACCCGACCTGCTCGCGCAGCGCATCGAGCAGCGAGGAGCCGTCGTCGTGAACCGACACGTCGACGCCGTCGACGGTGAGGTCGATCACGGACGCTCGATCGGGCGGAACCGGGCCGGGACGGCCCGGCGGGCCGTTCAGCGGAACGAGGTCAGCTGAACGAGGAGCCGCAGCCGCAGGTGCGGGTGGCGTTGGGGTTGGTGATGTGGAAGCCGGCGCCCTGCAGCCCGTCGCTGTAGTCGAGGGTGGCCCCGGTGAGCAGCTCGGCGCTGGCCGGGTCCACCACGACCCGCACGTCACCGAAGTCCCGGGTCACGTCGTCGTCGGCCGTCTCTGCGTCGAAGAACATCTCGTAGCTGTACCCGCTGCACCCGCCCGGCTTCACCGCGACCCGCAGGGCCAGGTCGTCGCCCTCTTCCTGGGCCAGCAGCTCGGCCACCTTGGCCGCCGCGTCGTCCGTGAGGGTCACCGGGTCCGGCTTCCTTCCGATGCTGACCGAGGTTGCCATCGTCGTCACGGTCCTGCCTCCTTGCCGGGCCCCAGGGGTCCCGTGGTCGTCGCCGGCGCCTGACTGCCAGGGCTCCGCTGCCCTCAATGCTACCGGCATCCGGCGGTCCGGCCCACACCCCCGCCGCCGGCCGACGATGGCTCGCACCCAGGTAGAATCGTTGCATGGCTGCCGGTACGCCTTCGCCCGGCGGCGGGGGCCGGGCGGTGGCCGGCGACGGCTCCGACCGACCCGCGGCGCCCGTCCTCCCCTCCGACGGCGACGTCCGGGAGGCCCTCAAGGCCGTCATCGACCCCGAGCTCGGGGACAACATCGTCGACCTCGGGATGGTGCGGGCCGTGTCGGTCGACCACGACGGGGCGGTCCGCCTCGAGGTGGCCCTCACGATCGCCGGCTGCCCCCTCCGGGCTCAGATCGAGCGCGACGTGCTCGGCCAGGTGGGGGGGATGCCGGGGGTGACCCGGGTCGACCTGGCGATGGGGCAGATGGACGCCGACGAGAAGGCGGCGGTCATGGCCCGGGCCCGGTGGAAGGCCCGGGAAGGGGCCCCGGCGACCGCCGTACCGCCGACCACCAGGGTGCTCGCCGTCGCCTCGGGCAAGGGCGGGGTGGGCAAGTCGTCGGTCACGGTGAACCTGGCGGTCGCCCTGGCCCGCCAGGGCTTCACCGTCGGCGTCCTCGACGCCGACATCTGGGGCTTCTCGGTGCCGCGGCTCTTGGGGATGGAGGGCGACGTGGAGGCCCGCCAGGGAAAGATGGTCCCCCTGGAGCGGCCGATCGGCGCCGGGGTGCTCCGGGTGCTCTCGATGGGGTTCCTGGCCGACGAGGACCGGGCCATCATGTGGCGGGGGCTCGTGCTCAACCGGGCCGTCCAGCAGTTCTTGCAGGACGCCCACTGGGGCGACCTCCAGTACCTGCTGATCGACCTGCCGCCCGGCACCGGCGACGTGCAGATGGGCCTGGCCCGGGTGCTGCCCCGGACCGAGCTGCTGGTCGTGACGACGCCGCCGCTGGCCGCCCAGAAGGTGGCGGCGCGGGCGGCCGACATGGCCCGTCGCGGCTACCTGCGGGTGACCGGGGTGATCGAGAACATGGCCGACTTCACCTGCGAGCACGGCACCACCTACGCGATGTTCGGCTCGGGCGGCGGCGCCCGACTGGCCGCCGAGCTCGGCGTGCCCCTCGTGGGGAGCATCCCCCTGCATCCGGACCTGTCGACCAGCGGTGACGCCGGCGAGCCGGTCGCCCTGGGCGACGGCGAGCTGGCGGCCGTGTTCGATGACCTGGCCCGGCACATCACCGAGCTCTCCCCGGTCCTCGAGACCTCCGGCTGCACCGCGCGGCTGATGGACCGGGTCGAAGAGGCGGTCGCCGCCGGCGACGGCTGACCGTCGGCCGGGGCGCCGGACCGCTCCGTGGGCCCGAGCGTCCTGACGCTCACCGGGCCGGCGTCGCTCCGGGGTCCGGGTTGGCCGCCCGGGAGATGGCCCGGACGGCGTCGTTGAAATCGGCCGGGGCGCCAGGGGCCCGGGCCTGGGGGGCCAGGTCGTAGCCGGGGTCCCCGGGCAGCAGGATGCGCACGCCGTTGCCGTCGGCGAGGACCCGGGGCTCGATCGCCGGGATCCGGCCGGCGGCGGCGGCGGCGGCCAGGAGCTCGGCGCTGGTGTCGAAGCGCCCGATCGCCTGCAGGTTGCGGATGGTGGGGAAGATGAGCTCGATCTCGCCGTCGCGGTGCCGCCGTAGCGCCTCGGCTGGCTGGACCCAGTCCTCGGCGATCATCTCCCCGGCGTCGTGGGCCGGGGTCTGGTCGGGCGGGGCGGCGGCCACGAAGAAACGGGTGTCGTAGCGACGGGGGGCACCCTCGGGGGTGATCCAGTGGGCGAAGTAGTGGACCCGGTCCGTCGCCAGGCGGAGGCCCTCCTCGCGGCACACGTCGAGGAACCGGCGCTCGCCGGCGTTCACCGCCCGGCGCAGCCGGCCGAGACGGGTCGCGTCGGCCGGGTCGGCCAGCGAGAGGATGTCCCCCGAGGGCCCGTAGGCGACGAGGATCCCGGCCTCCTCGAAGCACTCCCGCAGCACGGCCACCCAGTAGGCGAGCCCGCCGTCGAGCACCCCGAGCAGGGCGCTCGCCTCGGCGTCGCTCCGGCCCACGCACGAGGCCTCCGCTTCGGCCCCGCCGTCGAGCGGGTCCACGGCCCCGCCCGGGAAGACGTAGGCCCCGCCCACGAAGTCCGAACGGAGGTTGCGCCGCACCATGAGCACCTCCATAGGTGCCCCCTCCTGGTGAACGGCGTCGCGCACCAGCATGACGGTGGCCGCAGATCGCAGGGTCGCCGGCTCGGGCCCGGCGGGCGGGGTCTCGGCCACAGATGCGAGGCTACCGGCGGGACCCGCGGCTGCGGTCCCCGCCGCCCCCACCGGGGACTTCGACCAACCGTCACGATCACCGCGCCGGTGCGTCTGGACCACCGGTTGTGCGAGGACGCGGCCGGATTCGACTGGTCTACGCTGACCGCCACAGCCTCCCGCGATGGAGCCCGAGGGTGCCCCGGCATCGCCTGCACCTGCGACGAACTCGAGGACGACACCCATGGCCGACGACAGCACCGACAAGCCGCCCCGTACAGCGGCCGACAAGGAGAAGAGCCGCCAGGCGAGCCGGCCCATCAGCGGGAAGGAAGCCGCCAAGGGGGTCGCCGGCCAGCCCGGCAAGTCCCAGAAGTCGGCCGGCCAGAAACCGGCGGCCAAGGGGGGCCCGGCCAAAGGTGGCCAGAGCAGGGGCGACCAGGCGGGCGGGCGGAGCACCGCCGGACGATCGGGCAAGGGTCCGGCGCCCAAGGGTCCGACGCCCAAGGGCGGCGGCGGCCAGCGCCCGCCGCGCTCGGGGGGCCGCCCCGCGCCCACGGGTCCGCCCCGGCGCTCCCCCACCGCCCTGCTGACGTGGGGGGCGGTGGCCCTCGTCCTGATCATCGTCATCGTGCTGGTGGTGGTGAAGATCTCGAGTTCATCGACGTCGACCGGTGGCTCGACCGCGTTCATCCCGACCAGCCAGCAGATCGTCAACGACGTGACCAACATCCCGCCGTCGGTCTACGACAAGGTCGGCGTGACCTCCTCGGTGACCCAGGTCGTTCCGCCCACGATCGTGAAGGGCCAGAAGCCGTTGGTGGTGGCCGGGCTCCCCGGCATCTTCTACTTCGGCGCCGAGTACTGCCCATACTGCGCCGCCGAACGCTGGGCGATCGTCGCCTCGCTCTCGAGGTTCGGGAAGTGGGCCAACCTGGGCGATATGACCTCGAGCACCAGCGACGTCTTCCCGGGCACCCAGACCTTCACCTTCTTGAAGGCCAAGCTCACGAGCCCCTACGTCGGTCTGCAGACGGCCGAGGTCTACAGCAACCAGCCGGCGGCGTCGGGCGGCTACCAGCCGCTCCAACAGATCACCCCGGCGCAGAACAGCCTGGTCTCCACGTACGACAACTCGAAGTACTTCCCCGGCACCCAGGGCAACTCGTTCCCCTTCGTCAGCATCGGCAACAAGGCGCTCGTGTCCGGGGCCAGCTTCTCGCCGTCGATCCTCCAGGGCCTGAGCCGAAGCGACATCGCATCGAACCTGAACGACCCCACGAACCCGGCCACCCAGGCGATCGTCGCCGCGTCGAACTACCTCTCCGCCTCCACCTGCAGCATCACCGGGGAGATGCCCGCGTCGGTCTGCACGAGCAAGGGCGTGACCGAAGCGGCCAAGGCGCTCAACCTCAAGACCTGACGACGATGGCCCGGGGGCGCGACGTGGAGCCGACCGACGAGGAGTTCGCCGAGGCGGACGAGGAGTACGAGGAATGGCTGCACGAGGGGCCGGCCCCCTGGAAGGTGGGCCTCTCGCTGCTCCTCTCGCTCATCGGGCTCGGGATCTCGACGTACCTGACCGTCGAGCATTTCGCCAAGGTCCCGCTCTCGTGCCCGAACACCGGCGTCATCAACTGCCAGAAGGTCACGACAAGTGCCGAGTCCCACTTCCTCGGCGTGCCGGTGGCGCTGCTCGGCCTCGGCTTCTACATCGTGATGACGGTGATCGACCTGCCCTCGTTGTGGCATGCGCGGGACCGGCGGATCCACGTCGCCCGGCTGGCCCTGATCTCGGTCGGGATGGCCTTCGCCCTCTACCTGGTGGCGGCCGAGCTCATCATCATCGGCAACATCTGCCTGTGGTGCACCGCGGTGCACGTGATCACCTTCAGCCTGTTCGTGGTCATCCTGGCGACGGTGCCGGCGATGCTCGGCTGGGGAGCCCGCGGTCCCCTCGAAGAGGCAGAAGCCGACTGACTCCCGCCGACTGACTCCCGGGTCGGCCCGGGCGGGGGGCCAGGGCCGGGACGTCCCGGCCGGCACCGGGTCAGCCCGCCCGGCGGTCCAGCATCTGCTTGCGCTCGACCTCGTTGAGCCCGCCCCAGATGCCGTGGGGCTCACGGATCCTGATTGCGTACTCGAGGCAGTCGCCACGGACGTGGCACTGGGCGCAGATCGCCTTGGCCCGCGACTCGCGGGCCGCCTTCTCATCCTTGCGTTCGGCGTGGGACGGCGGGAAGAACGCCGCCGATTGAGGACCGCGACACGCCGCCTTCTCCTGCCACGCCTCCACTGCCTGCTGCATGAACCCTCCCCCTGGAACCGACCCCTCCCCCGTCGTGGCCAGGGTAGCCTCGGGGGTGCACCCGGACAAGGGCGCTGAGCAGGGATTTCCCGCCTTTCGACGCCGGTCGCGGGAACGCCGGCACTACGCTGCCGCCGGATGGACATCGCCGCCTTCTGCAAAGAGAGCCGGGTCCTGGTGATCGCCGGAAAAGGGGGGGTGGGAAAGACGACGGTGGCCGCCGCGCTCGCCCGGATGGCGGCCGATCACGGCCTGAGCGTGCTCGTCGTCGAACTCGAGGGGAAGTCCGGGATCAGCGCCGCCTTCGGGCGCCGGGGGTACCTGGGCTACGACGAGTCGGTGCTCTACCGAGGGGCGCCGGGCGCCGGCACCGGCGGGGCGGTCCGGGGGCGCCGGCTGACCCCCGACGACGCCCTGCTCGAGTACCTCGCCGACCACGGGCTCAAGCGGGTGTCCAAGCGACTGGTCCGCTCCGGGGTGGTCGACGTGGTGGCCACCGCCATCCCGGGGATCCGCGACGTCTTGGTGCTGGGCAAGATCAAGCAGCTCGAACAGGGCCGCGTCGCCGATCTGGTCATCGTCGACGCCCCGGCGACCGGCCACGCCATGACCTTCCTCACCTCGGCCAGCGGCCTGTTGGACGCAGCGCGCAGCGGGCCCGTCCGGGCCCAGGCGGCCGACGTGGTCGAGATGCTGAGCGACCACTCGCGCTGCCGGGTCATGCTGGTGACCCTGCCCGAGGAGATGCCGGTCAGCGAGACGGTCGAGGCCGCGTACCAGTTGGAGGACCGGGTCGGGGTCCAACTGGGCCCGGTGGTGGTGAATGCCTGCGACGAGGCGCCCGGCGACCTGGGGGCCTCGGCGGCGGTGGCGGCGGCCGAGGTCGGGGTCGCCCTCACCGGGACCCAGGTCGACGCCCTCGAGGCGGCACGGGCGTTCCGGCGCAACCGCCTGGAGCTGCAGACCGAGCAGATTGGACGGCTGGGCCGTGAGCTGCCGCTCCCCCAGCTGCGTGCCCCCCGGATCAGCTCGCCCTCGATCGGACCCGACGAGCTCGCCCACTTGTCCGACGCCCTGGCGGCCGCGGTGGGCGGCCTCACCTCCGAAGCGGCGACCCGATGAGCAACGACGCCCCAACCGGCGGGCCCGGGCCGGCGGCCCCGGTGCCGACCCTCACCGAGCTGGCCGGCGAACGGCGGGTGGTCGTCTGCTGCGGGCCGGGCGGGGTGGGCAAGACGACGGTCTCGGCCACCTTCGCCCTCCAGGCGGCGCGGGCCGGGCGCCGCGCCTGCGTGGTCACGGTGGACCCGGCCCGGCGGCTGGCCGACTCGCTCGGGGTCGAATCCCTCCCCAACACCCCGACCAAAGTCGAGGGCGACTGGCCCGGGGAGCTCCACGCCCTCATGCTCGACACCAAAGGGACGTTCGACGAGCTCGTCCAGCGCTACGCCAAGACCCCCGAGCAGGCCGAGTCGATCCAGGCCAACCGGCTCTACCGGAACCTGGCCGGGGCCCTGTCGGGCACCCAGGAGTACATGGCGATGGAGAAGCTCTACGAGCTCACCGAGGACGGCTCCTACGACCTGGTGGTGGTCGACACCCCCCCGACCCGCAACGCCCTGGACCTGCTCGACGCTCCCCGTCGGCTGACCCACTTCCTCGAGAACCGCCTGTTCCGGGCCCTCCTGGTCCCGACCCGGGCCTACCTGCGGGCGGTGAGCATCGCCGCCCAGGCCCTGCTCAAGACCATCGCCAAGGTGGCCGGGGCCGAGATCGTGGAGGACGCCGTCGCGTTCTTCCGGGCCTTCGAGGGCATGGAGGAGGGGTTCAGGACCCGGGCGGCGACGGTACGCGAACTGCTGGCCGAACCGTCCACGGCCTACGTCGTGGTCACCTCGCCCCGGCCCGACGCGGTGGAAGAGGCCGCCTTCTTCGCCGGGCGGCTGGCCGAGACCGGGGTCCACCCCGACGCGCTGGTGGTCAACCGGGTCCACCCGACGTTCCTCGCCGACGACGCGGCGCTCCCCGACGGGCCGCCCGGGAGCGACCTGGCCGCCCTGGTCGAGAACCTGGCGCAGCTCGAGGCGCTGGCCGACCGGGAGGAGGCGGCCTACGCCGAGCTCGTGGGCCGGGTCGCGCCCGCCCCGGTGGGCCGGGTCCCGCTGCTGGGCAGCGACGTCCACGACCTGGCCGGCCTGGGCCTGGTGGCCGACAACCTCTTCGGGCGGCCGGGTCTCCCGGCGGGCGGCATCGGGTAGCCTCGCCAGGTGCGCAGCATCCTGGTGGCCAGCGACGCACCCACGGTTCGCAACGAGCTCCGGGCCGCCCTGGTGGCACCCGACACCGAGATCCACGAGGTGGCGTCCGGACCCGACGCCGTCGAGGCGGTGCGGGACGGCGGCATCGACCTGGTCGTCGTCGACCTCCAGATGGGGAACATGGGCGGCATGGCGGTGTGCCTCGAGCTCACCCTCGAGCAGTCCTACGGCCAGCTCGAGCACGTGCCGGTGCTGATGCTGCTGGACCGGCGGCCCGACGTGTTCCTGGCCCGGCGCTCCGCCGCCGAAGGCTGGATCGTGAAACCGCTCGACCCTCTCCGGCTCCGCCGGGCCGTGCGCGCCCTGCTCGACGGGGGCACGTACCATGACGAGTCGTACCAGCCGGTGCCGGTGCTCGTGGGCACCGACGGCCAGCTGGCCTCCGGCGCCGGCTGACCGGCCGGCGCCGACCGACGAGCGACCCGGACCCGTGGCCCAGCAGCGAGAGCACAAACCCCCACCACAAGGCGGCGGGAGACCCCGCCGGTTCTGGCGCCGGGGCACCGACGCCACCCACGGCGGCCACCGCCCGCCCGTGGGCGAGCAGGAACGGCTCATCCTCGAGGCGCTGGCCGAGGTGCGCGACATGGACGTCCGCGAGGTCATGACCCCCCGGGTCGACGTCGTGGCCCTCACCATTCCGGTGCACGCCGAGGACGTCGCCCGCGCCGTCCGCGAGTCCGGCCACAGTTGCTTCCCGGTGGTCCACGACGACCTCGACGACGTGGTGGGCGTCCTGTACGTGAACGACCTGTTCCGTTCGGGCCGCCATGGCGCCGAGTCGTCCCAGGACCCGAGCCCGCTCGAGATCTCCCGACGGCTGCGGCTCCCCTACCTCATCCCCGAGTCACTCCACATCCTCGACGCCCTGGTCGACATGCGACGCCAGCACCGGGGCTTCGCCTTCGTGGTCGACGAGTACGGAGGGGTCGCGGGGGTGCTCACCGTGAAGGACCTCCTCGAGCCGCTGGTCGGTGACCTCCACGACGAGTTCGACACGGCCAACGACGAGCCCACCATCGTCCGGGTCGACGGGTCCCGCTGGTTGGTGGACGGTCGGGCCAACGTCGACGAAGTCCGGGACAAGCTGGGCGTGGAGATTCCCGAGGGGGAGTACATCACCCTCGGCGGCTACCTCTTCTCCGGGTTCGGGCACATCCCCGAGGAGGGTGAGCGCCTGGACGTGGGGGACTGGGAGCTGAAGGTCGCCGAGATGGACAAGCGCCGCATCGCCAAGGTCGTGGTGCGCCACCCGAGCCCGGGCCCCGACGACTCGCCGGCCGAGGGGACCGGCCCGGCACCCGGGTCCGGGCGCCAGGGCGAACCCCAGGACACCGGCGACGGGCCGGGCCGGGCCGGGACGGCGGCCCCCTCCGAAGCGCACTCGACCCGCGGCTAGGCTTCCCTCTTCGCCGGGCCGTACGGGCCGGGCGACGGGCTGTGGCGCAGTTTGGTTAGCGCGCTGCGTTCGGGACGCAGAGGTCCCCGGTTCAAATCCGGGCAGCCCGACCACCGACTCCTCCTGCTCCGGCGGTGATATCCACCGTCGGGGCCACGCCAATTTGTGGCGCAGTTCGTCGGGAGCGGTGCAGGAGTCCCTCAACCGGTCTCCGACCCCGGACCGGCGGCGTCCCGGCCCTCCCGGAGCCGGGCCAATCCCCGCTCGACGTCGGCCAGATGGTGCACCGAGTCGTGCAGCGCGTGCTCCAACAGCTCCCGCACGTCGCGCCGATCGTCCCCCACGGTGAGCCCCCGGGTCCAGGCGTCGCTCCCGGCGTCCTGGGCGAGCCGCGCGAGAAGCACCGCCTGCCGGGCGAGCTCGGCGGCCACGGCATCGGGGTCGGCGCCGCCGTACGTGGCCGCGGCGGACTCGATCAGGTCGTCCGCGGCGACGGCGGGGAGCACCGGTTCTTCGCCGGTGAGCGCCTGCTCGACCCCGAATACGTGCAGGGCGGTGATGTCCCGGCTGTGGGCGGCGTACTCGATCGCCGACCAGACCTGTGGCCCCGGCCGGAGCCGGAGCTCGGGTCCGCTTGCCGCGAGCAGGGACCGCCAACGCGGACCGAGGGCCCGGATCGCACCCAACAGTCCAGGGTCGTCGTAGCGGGCACCGTCGAACCCGCACGCCTCGCACCGCTCATGGCTCACGTTCGGTCGCCCACCAACCATCAAAATTGGCTCATGCTCATGCTCATGGCTCGGGGCCGGCGGCCCCTGCCGGATCCCGGCTCAACGTAGCGGCCACCGGCTCCCGGGTTCTCCGGCCGTCCCACGGCCCGTCGTCCTGTTTCGCCCGCCTGGGACCACGCCGCGCGGCGGGGCGCGACGCGGGACCATTGGCCCTAGTGGGGACGGCGGAGCCTCCGAGAGGATGGTGCTGGACCGGGTCAGGGCGTCGCAAGTGGTGCTAGGTGACATCGAGGAGGTCTGACGATGAAGATCGAGCTTTCCGCCGAGGAGGCGGGGGCGCTGCGCCTGGTCGTGGAGGAGGCGCTGAGCGACCTCGGCGTCGAGATCGCCGCCACCGACAACGCCGAGTACCGGCGGGGCCTGGTAGCACGGCGCCAGCACCTGAGCGGGGCGCTCAGCAGGCTCAGCGGATCGTGACCCGGGTGCCCGCCCGTCCTTGGGCCCGCGGTGGAACTCGGGGTCGCCGAGGAGCAGACTGGCCTCATGGCTGAGCAGGCGACCCGGATCTCCGAGGCGGAGCGGGAATCGACGGTCGAGGCGTTGGCCGACCACCTGGTGGAGGGCCGGCTCAGCATCGAGGAGTTCGGGGATCGCCTCGGCCTCGCCTTCTCGGCGGCCACGAGCGGCGAGCTGCTGGCGATCACCGGCGACCTGCCACGGCCTCCCCGCCCGGCCGAGCCGCCGCTCGGTGTGGCGACCCCTGAGGAACGCGCCGCTCGGCGGGCCCGGAGGATCGAGAACCGTTGGACGACGTTCGCCTCGGTCAACGCAGTGCTGTGGTCCCTGTGGGGGGTGGCGATGGTGACCACCGGCGGCCACGCTGTGCCCGAGGTCTGGCCGCTTTGGATCACGGCCCCGTGGGGGGCCTGGCTCCTCTCGCGCGAGCCCGGCCTGCGCCACGCCCGGGACTGAGCGGGAGCCCGAGCGCGGGTCAGCCGAAGAACTCACCGCCGTTGGCATCGATGGCCTGCCCGGTGATCGCGGAGGAGAGGTCCGAGGCGAGGTACACGACCGTCCCGGCGACCTCCTGGTCGGTGGGCACCCGGCCGAGCGGGATGCGCTCCACGAGCTCTTCGATGACGGTCTCGCGGGAGACCCCCCGTCCCTCCGACGTCATCTGGACGTAGATCTCCACCGAGGGGCCCCACATCCAGCCCGGCACGACGGCGTTGACCCGGATACCGGCGGTGCCCAGCTCGTAGGCGAGGACCCGGGTCGCGGTGAGCAGGGCCCCCTTCGAGACGGTGTAGCCGCCCTGCAGGGGCTGGGGCTTGCGGGCCACCATGGACGCCACCATCACCACCGAGCCGGCACCGCGCTCGCGCATGGCGGGCAGCGCCGACTTGGTCATCTGGAGCGAACCGAACACGTTGGTGTCGACGATCTTGCGCCATCGGGCCAGGTCCACGTCCTCGAAGCTCTCGAAGGCGTCGTAACGGAAGGCGTTGTTCACCAGCACGTCCAGCCCGCCGAACTCCTTCACCGCCGCCGCTACCAGCCGCTCGCACTGCTCGGCGTCGGTGATGTCGGTGGCCACGGTGATCGCCCGCCCGCCGGCCGACGTGATCTCCGCCGCCACCTCGTCCAGGGTCGCCGGGCGCCGGGCCGCCAGCACCACGTCGGCACCGTGGGCGGCCAGGAGGACGGCGGCCTGGCGGCCGAGCCCGGGCCCGACCCCAGAGACGACACAGACCTTCCCGGCCAGCAACCGAGCCGGTGCGGTGTTCGGTCCGTCGCCCGACAGGTTGCTCATGGTGCGGGTGCTCCTCGGTCGTGGTGGGGACGCGTCGGCGCCGTCAGGGACGCTTGCGGACCGCCCGCTTGAGGACCCCGTGGTAGGCGTCGAGACCCTCCCGGTAGAGCCGGGCGTCCGGGCCCGACGCGATACCGACCCGCTCGGGGATCACCCCCCAGACCGGCACCTTCTCGGCCGTCCACCAGGCGATCGTCTCCTCGAGGTCGTTGGTGCCGAGCCGGGCGGCGCAGATCACGACCCCGTAGGGGGTGGAGCGGCCGATCATCGACAGTGTCGTGACCACCCGGGTGAACTCGACGCCGCCGGCCCGCGTCGGGACGACCACGGCGTCGGCCCGCTCCAGGGCGGCCCGGACGATCCGCTCGTCTCCCGGCGGCGTGTCGATGACGGCCAGTCCTTCGTGGCTCGTCATGGTCCGGGCCACCGTGCGCTCGGACGGCGACTCCACCAGCTCCACCCCTTCGGGCGGGCGCTCCTCGAACCACTCGGCCGACGAGGCCTGGCGGTCGGCGTCCACCAGCAAGACGGGGTCCCACCCGGACTCGGCCGCGGTGGCCGCCAGGTACACCGACGTGGTCGTCTTGCCGACGCCACCTTTGACATTGCTGACGACGATGTTCATCGGTGGAGACGATGGGACTCGAACCCACGACCCCCTGCTTGCAAAGCAGGTGCTCTAGCCAGCTGAGCTACGTCCCCGGGGGGTGGATTCCAAGGTAGGTCAAATCCCAAGTCTCCCGGAAGGCCCCCCGGCCGGGGGCGATCATAGGGCACGACCAGCGTGGTCCGACCCGGCCGCGACGGCCGGCCGGGCGCCGGGCGCCTCAGCGCCCGGGGAACCCCCGATCCCCGGACCGGGGGCCGAACCCGCCCCCCCGGTGCTCGTCGAGCCCGGGCGGCGGCGCGCTGCGGGCGGCCGGATGGGCCCGGAACCGGACCGGGTAGCCACTCGCCGGGTCGGCCCACGGGTCGGCGGTCACCACCCCCCGGGCCCCGAAGTGCGGCGTCCCGAGCATCTCGGCCCGGTCCTGGACCGGGGCCACCGGAACGTCGGCGTCGAGGAGCCGGACCACCAGCTCGTCGCGATCACGGGCGCCGACCGCCGCGGCGACCTGCCCCTGGATCTCGTCCACCCGGGCCGTCCGCTCGGCGAAGGTGAGCTCGGCCAGCTCGCCCAGCCCGAGCTCGGCGCAGAGCGGGCGCCAGAAGTGGTCCTCGGTCAGCACCCCGAGGGCGACGTGCCGCCCGTCGGCGCAGACGAACGTCCCGTACCCCGGGACCCCGGGCCCGTCGGCCGCCCGGGCCCGCGGCGTCACGGCCGCCCCGGTCCAGGTGGCCAGCACGTCGGCCATGGCCAGATCGATGTACTCCCCCTCGCCAGTGGTCAGCCGGCGCACCATCGCCGCGCAGATGGCGAAAGCCGCCGCCATCCCGCCCGCCAGGTCGGCCACCGGCACCGCCGGGACCGAGGGCGGGCCCCCCTCGGGCGCCAGCACCCCGGCCCAGGCCTGGTAGTTGAGGTCGTGGCCCGGGGCCAGGGCCAGCGGGCCGTCCTGGCCCATCCCCGAGAGCGAGCAGTAGACGATGGACGGGCGTAATGCCGCGACGTGGTCGTAGCCGACGCCCAAGCGGGCGGCCACCCCGGGTCGGAAGCCCTCCACGACGACGTCGGCCTCCGCCGCCAGCTCCAGTGCCCGGGCCCGGTCCCCGTCGGCCTTCAGGTCCAGCACGACACTGCGCTTGTTGGCGTTGATGCCGGCGAACAGGCCCGGGTAGCCGCGCAGCGGATCGCCGCCGGGCGGCTCGACCTTCACGACGTCGGCGCCGATCTCGGCCAGCAGTTGGGTGGCGTAGGGCCCCGGCCGCCACACGCTCAAGTCCAGCACCCGCAGTCCCGAGAGCAGGCCGTCGGGAGTCGGGCCGGTCAGCACGGTGGCGTTCAGTGCGCCCGAGTCGTCGCGACCGGCGAGCGGGTCACGCTCCCAGGTACCGAACAGA
>Ga0209040_10000183_pt1 | contig 43770 bp, 32 predicted proteins | sample BogFormECP12_OM3_FD_188240 | JGI IMG/M metagenome (GOLD analysis project Ga0209040, IMG submission 188240) | Bog forest soil microbial communities from Calvert Island, British Columbia, Canada - ECP12_OM3 (SPAdes) (version 2) | ecosystem: Environmental > Aquatic > Freshwater > Wetlands > Bog ... | reverse complement strand
TTGAGCACCAGCCCAATTTCCTTCAGCAACTCGCGCCCGTTAGGGTAGTCTTCCCACTCTTCGAGCCCTTGCCACGTGATGTTGAGCGCCCCATATCGTGCCACCAGATAGCGAATGAAGCGTTCGCGCGACTGGAGCGCCTCGAGATAGGTTACGGCGCTGACCTTGGTTCCCAATTCCAGGCGAGAACGGACATCCTCGCCGTATTCGCTTGCGCGCAGGGGGAACCAGCCGGATCGCTGGTGGCAGAAAAGTGCTTCGGCCCAGGCGATCTGATTCCCGGCCTCCTCGGTAGTCTCCATCAATGGCCAAGACACTTTTTTGATTTGCGCGTCATTTTTCCGTAATAGGCGAATGGCAGAATTGTAGGCAGCGGCAACGTCTGGGGAGAGCAAATCGAAAAAAAATTCCTTGGGGATGCCCAGGCGAGGCTTGCGCGCAGAACTCGGTCCAGGCGAGGGCCCTCTCGATGAAACGCGGATGGTGTGCCAGAGCAACGCAACATCGGCGACAGTTCTGGCCATGGGACCGACGACATCAAGAGACGGCGACAAGGGCACCACATTTGACGTGCTGACTGTACCCCGGCTGGGCTTGAGGCCGACTGTGCCGCAGAGCGAAGAAGGAATGCGGATGGAGCCGCCGGTGTCTGTGCCGATGCTCCCGTAGGATAGGCCGGCCGCTAGGGAGGCCGCCGAGCCTCCGCTGGAACCACCCGTGATGCGCCCAAGATCCCACGGATTACGCGAAGCACCAAAGTGAGGATTGACGTTGGTAGCACCGTACGCAAATTCGTGCATGTTGGTCTTACCAAGGAGTACGGCTCCCGACTGCTGCAGCGCGGTTACCAGGGGAGCGTCGTGCTCGGGGACGAAATCACGCAGAATTTTTGAGCCGGCCGTCGTGCGAATTCCTGCCGTATAGATATTGTCTTTGAGGGAAATGGGAATGCCTTGCAGTGGGCCGCGATCATGGCGAGCCGCGTGACCTTTCCCTTTTGCAAGCTCGGCTTCAGCTTGCACAGCCTGTTGCAAAGCAAGTTCTGCGGTGACGGTGAGAAAGGCGTTGAGCCGAGGATTGAATTGTTCGATGCGAGCGAGCAGAAACCGGGTGAGTTCGACAGGAGAAAGTTTCCGGTTGCGAAACAATTTTCCGATTGTGCCGATCGAAGCGAAAGCGAGTTGGGAATCAGCCAAGATCAATAGATTCTGTCCAGACGGCGGAGATTACCGAAGGTACCGAGGTTCGAAATGATGAAGGCAACGCGAAATTGGTTTTCAGTTCGAATAACGCCGAGGTTGATGTGGCGATACTCAAACGCCAATCCGCAACAGCTCCCATTGTAATTTACAAGCACAAATTGATTTTGCAGAGTGTCAGACTGCAGATTGTAGCTGAGTCCTGCTGCCGCATTGAACCCCTGGCGAGTCAATCCTCCCCAACCGAGGATGGCGCGAATCTGGTTCGTGGGAGGCTCGACCAGCGGGTCGCCTTGCAGACGAAAATCAGCGGCCGTGAGGTAGAACTCACTATAAGGCTTGATCTTGAGCAGGGTTCCGATGGTGGTGATTTTCTGTAGTTGTGGATCGTATTCGAGGATTTGCTCGGCGTCGAAAATTCCCCCGGGAGTCAATTTAATGTCACTGACGATGGGGGACCAATTGCGTGGCGAGGAAGCGAACGCAAATCCCGTGACGGAATCGAGCGCCTGGAACACGTTGCGCTGGCCGGGGATGATCGCGCCGCCAAAGGTGGGATCAAAATAATGTTTTTGAACGACGCTCCAGGAAAGGAAATCGACAGGCTGATCGTCGTTGGTCTTGATAAAAAGATGCTGGATGAAACCGTATTCGATTTCGTTGGTATTGCTGAGCGTGGAGTTGTTGTCGAAGCGTACAAAGTCCTGGAAATTGTGGACACCGGTGAGATAGCGATAGGTGAGAAAAGGGTCGATGGTGTGCTTGTAACGATGATGCGTGGCGGGACGATCGAAAAACTTTTCCAAAGTTGCCGGCCGGAATTCGACCGCGAATTCGCCGGTATTCCGGGAAATAGAATTGCCGGTAAGCACATCGTTGGCGTTGAGGGAATCTCCGTAGTAGGTAGTATGGAAGGCCGCCGAGGTAGTGATGCCCAGCCATGTGCCGAGATGCAACGGGATGGTGACCTTCGGAGCCAGATCAAAACGAGCCACAAAATTTGGCGTGTTCAAAAATTCGTCGTCGCGATGAACGCTCCCCGCGAACGAGTCGAAGGAAAAGTAAAAGGGCAGACCTTTCCAAGGGGATTGTTCCACAGAACTGAAACGGAGTTCCGGCGCACTGCGAAGCACAACACTACTTTCTGGACTCACTTGCAGAAAGCTGCGATCGTTCAAAGCGGCAATATTAAAACTGAAACCGCTGAAGTTGTTGGTCAGGAAGACAGCGCTTCGTACGTCGGAATTGATGGAGTCGCCATAGTTATCCGCAAAGGCCAGGCGAAACGTGAGTGAGGAAAGTTGATTCAGATCGGTGACGAAACGCCAGCCATGCTTCCACAGAGACTGAATTTCTAATTGTTGCTGATAGCCACCCTGCTTCTCGAGGACGCCGTCTGTAACGATTCCGCGGTCTTGAACGGCGAAATAACTGTATTTGATCGAAGTGCTCTCAAATGGGCGGGCACGAAATTCAGCGCGTTCCGAAGGGCCTCGCAAGCTGAAATATTCGAACCCGACAGTGGCATCCATCCAGGATTTTGGCGCCCAATAATAGGCATCACCCACAATATAGCCCTTCGTGCTGCTATCGCCCAGGATCGGGATCAGGAAACCGGACTGCCGGACGTGATCGCCCGCAGGCGTGGTGGCAAAAGGAAGCCAAATCAGCGGCACGCGATAAATCCGGAAATTGGAGTTAATCAGAGCGACGTTCTTGTTGAGCGTGATTTTGGCCTCTGGCGCATAAAACTGCCAGGTAGGCTTGTGAGGGTCGCAAATGGTGAACCAGGAATGGTGGACGATGTAGTAGTCGGAAGAAAAACGCTCGACTTCTTTGGCCTCGAAATAAAGAGGATTCTGGGAAAGAAGTAGTGAGGGATTTGGACGACGCTCCATCTTCACGGTCCCGTGCACGTTCACAAACGTGCCATGGCCGGTGCGGATGTTCAGCTGGCCTTCGTCGCCTTCCAGGTGCTGAGTGTCGTAGTCGAAAATGACATGGCCGCGGGCAACCGCTTCCGAACTGACGCTGTTGTACTCGACATGGTCGGCGCGGAGGCGCATGTCCCCGTAGTGAATATCGACATCATCTTCCGCAAAATAAACATCACCTTGCCTGGATTGCGCGCCTTTGGAAGAAATTTCCGCAATTGCGCCATCCGGAGAAGGTAAGCGGATTTGCTGAGCAAGGGAAGCGGGAGTAAGCGGCAGCACAAGGCAGAGCAAAAGATAGAACGAACGCAGGGCGGAATTGGAAAGTATGTTCACGCGGCAAATGAGCTCTACAAAATGAAGAAGTAGCCTAGCATGCGTACAAGCCAATTTGTAGCGGATGGGCATGTTAGAAACATATAGATGCAGCGCGATGAGCTAAGGCGGTATCCGGCCGAGAGAAATTGCCGGCGTCCGTTCCTTTGGTGGAGTTGCGGCCAGATTAGTTCGCCGTGGGCTTCGGTGAGTGGTGATTGGCGCGGTACCAATCGTAGGTGCGCTGCAGGCCCTCTTCAAAGTGCACCGTAGGCTCGTAGCCCAGAAACTGCTTGGCCCGAGAAATGTCGGCCAGAGAATCAAGAATATCACCTTCGCGGGGACTGTCGTAGTGTGCGGGTATGTGTTTGCCCGAGATGCGACGGAACAGTTCCAAGGTCCGATTCAGAGAGATGGAGTGTCCCGTGCCGATATTGAAAACTTCGCCGGAGATGGCGGGGGTTTCGCAGGCAAGCAAGTTGGCCTGCACCGCATTATCGACATAAGTGAAATCGCGGGTCTGCAGGCCGTCACCGTAAACCGTGGGTTTGATGTCATCGAGGAATGCAGCGGCGAAGCGGGACAAAACGCCCGAGTAGGGTGAATCGGGATCTTGGCGCGGACCAAAAATATTGAAGTAGCGCAGAGAGACGCTCTCCAAACCATAGCAGCGCCCAAAGGCTCGGGCATAGAGTTCACCGACAAATTTGGAAACACCATATGGGGAGATGGGATTAGGCTGCAGCGCTTCCGTTTTGGGGAGAGTAGCGGTTTCTCCATATGCGGAGGAAGAGGCCGCGTAAACGACGCGCTTCACCTTGTTGTCGCGCGAGGCGATGAGGACATTCAGAGTGCCATCCACGTTGATACGATTGGTTTCGATGGGATCTTTTACGGAGCGCGGAACAGAGGTGCGGGCTGCGAGATGAATCACATAGTCAGCCTGGTGACAGGCTTTCTGGACGGTTTCGAGATCGGTGATGGAACCCTTTACGAAAGTAATTTTATTGCGGATCTCCGAGAGGTTTTCTTCCTTGCCAGCCGACAAATCGTCCAACACGACGACCCCATGGCCGCGACGGACCAGTTCATCGACGGTATTTGAGCCGATAAATCCGGCGCCCCCAGTGACGAGGTAGCGCATACCCTGTCCTCCTGTTACCGAAGCATTCTTATTGTACGATGGTAACGATGTCAATTCGCGTAGGGAAACGGCAGCACGTCGCAAAAATATCATGAGTAAAACGGTTCAAGCAGTATTGGTCATTCTCATCGTGTTGCTGATGGCCGGCGGATATTGGTATGTCACCCATCGCGTAAAAGGATTTCCTGCCGAGCCGAATCGTCCGGGAACTTCGACCAAAGCGCCTGTTTATCCTCCACTCGCGCCAGATAGGACACCTCTCGGCAAAGGAAGCGAAGCAGGCAATGCAAATAAACCGGGGGCGAGCACAGGTGGCCCACTGTTGCGTGCCGGAGAAAGTCTGGAATACGCCGTAAATATAGCGAAATTGAACAGCACCATTGCGAACATTAAAGTGTCTGTCCTAGAGCAGAAGAACTCCAGCGGGAAGACCGCGTGGCACTTACAAGCGTTTGCTCACACGGAGAATCCATACCGGATGATTTTTGAACTGGACGATCAGTTTGATTCCTACAGCGAACCGCCGGCGCTTGACAGCGTGCAGTATGAGTTGCATTTGAGCGAACGCGGGCAAAAAGTGGATTCGGTGCAGCGGTTACTCACTTCGCCGAACGAATTCGCTCCTCAAGGAATGTCGGGGGCGAGAGTACTACCGGGCACCCGCGATCCGCTGGGGTTGCTGCAGTATCTGCGCAGCGTGGACTGGAGCAAGACGCCTGAAGTCCACTCGGCCGTTTATGACGGCCGTAAGCTGTATGACGTGCGCGCGGTGCTGGTGGGCAGATCGGAAACGGTGGCTGTGCCCGCCGGAAAGTACAATGCGACAAAAATAGAAATTCACGTCAACGACAATGGAACAGAGATGAAGGACGCGCATTTCCTACTGTATTTATCGAATGATGCAGCGCATACGCCGGTCTTGCTCGAAGCAGTGTTGCCGATTGCCACCGCCAGCGTCGAATTAACCAAGGCCAGGTAAACAACTCCAATTGAGAGTTTACTGTTAGCAGGGAACGATCTTCTCTCGGTGGCGAATGACCCGGCGGGTTGCGTTGCGGGTGTCAACGACCAGTTTCGAAGCATCCACGATCGCGCCAAAATCGTAACTGGAATGATCCGTGGCGATAAGCACGGCGTCATATTTGGACAGCGCGTCTGCCGTAAGCGGTACTGACTTCATGTGGGAGTAATCGTAATGGCGCATTTTGTGGAGTTGCGGGAAGTACGGATCGTTGTAATCGAAATCGGCACCGCGCCTTTTGAGGATCTCCATGATCTTAAGCGTTGGCGATTCGCGCAAGTCGTCTACATCCTTCTTGTAAGCCACTCCCAATATCAGGAGCTTCGAGCCTTTGAGGCTTTTCTTTTGCTGGTTCAACGCGTCAGCGATGGAATCGACCACGTGGTAAGGCATTGCCGTGTTGATTTCGCCAGCTAGTTCAATGAACCGCGTGGAAAAATCGTATTCACGCGCCTTCCAGGATAGATAAAAAGGGTCTACCGGAATGCAATGCCCACCCAAACCTGGGCCGGGATAGAAGGGCATGAACCCAAATGGTTTCGAAGAAGCAGCTTCGATCACTTCCCAAACATCCACGCCCATACGCAGGCAGAGCAGTTTCAGTTCGTTGACGAGAGCAATATTCACGCAGCGGAAAATATTTTCGAGCAATTTGGCCATCTCGGCGGCTTTTGTCGAGCTGACGGGAATCACCTTTGCGACGACTTGCGCGTACAAAGAGACTGCAGCGCGGCCACTGGCTGGATTCACACCACCCACGACTTTTGGAATTTGCGCCAGGCCAAACTGTTTGTTGCCGGGGTCTTCGCGTTCGGGTGAAAACGCCAGGAAAAAGTCGAAAGGAACGTTATCGTTTTCTGAACTCGCAACGATCGGGCAACGAAGGCCACTCTTCTCAAGAATCGGCAAAACCAATTCTTCGGTTGTACCGGGATAGGTGGTGGATTCCAGAACAACGAGCTGGCCCTTTTGCAAATGAGGATAGATGGACTTGGCGGTTTCTTCGACGTAGCTGAGATCGGGTTCGCGATACTCATTGAGCGGAGTCGGTACGCAGATCAAAATGGCATCGGCATCTTTCAGTTTGGAGAAATCGGTGGTGGCACTGAAATAGCGGCTATTTACATACTGCTGAATCTTGGTTTGCTGAATATGCTCGATGTAGGACTTACCGGCGTTGAGCACTCTGACTTTTTCAGGATCGGTATCAAATCCGGTTACCTTGTGACCAGCTTCCGCAAAGCGGAGCGCGAGCGGGAGCCCGACATAACCGCAACCGATGATCGCAACCTTAAGCTGGCTGCCCTTGAAAAACTCTGGTTTTCTATCTGTAGGCATGGAATCGAACGCGCTCCTAACCGTCTGAACTGTAAAAACAGGGCACAATGGCAAAAGGAAAACGCCCGAGAAATTATAACTGTTTCGCGAGCTGCCGTGGGATGCGGGTAACCGAATGTTTCCAAAAGGGAAGAAAAGGCCGTTGCGATTCTGAATCGACGCAGCCAAGATATACGGAATGGAAAAATGGGCAATTCAATTTGTTGAGACCTACCTGGCAAGATGACCTTCTTCCTCACGGTAGCCGTCCTGGGGCTCGTTGTGGGAGTCCTTGTTGGGCTGCTGGGAATTGGCGGCGGGGTGGTTCTTGTGCCGGCGATGGTCTACCTGCTGCATTTCGATCAACATCTGGCGCAAGGCACTTCTCTATTTATTCTTTTGCCTCCGATCGGACTGGGCGCGTTGCGCGGCTATTGGAAAAATCAACAAGTCGATCTACGAGCCGGAATTATCTGCGCAATCGGATTTACCTTAGGCGGATATGGAGGAGGCCGCATTGCGGTGCCTATGGCATCCCAACGGTTGCAGGCGGTGTTCGGATTTTTTCTGATGCTGTCGGCGTTCCTGCTGTGGAGAAAAGCCAGGCAAGCCGCCGCGGGGGGCGAAAGCGCGAGGAAAGAAATCAAGCAAAGCTTCGCGCGCGATTTCGGCGTTTTCCTAATAGCGGGTTTCTGCGGAGTAGCGGCTGGAATGGTCGGAATTGGAGGCGGAGTTCTGCTGGTGCCACTGCTGGGATTGTTATTTGGATTCAGTCAGCATCGGGCCCAGGGAACCAGTCTAGTCGCGTTAATCCCTCCCACGGGATTGCTAGCATTTTTGCTGTATGCCAAGGCTGGCTACATCTCCTGGCAGAGCGGGTTCCTGCTGATTCCTGGTGTGTTTCTGGGAGGCATTCTAGGGGCGAAATTGGCGAAGACTCTAAACCCTAGGAGGATGCGACTGGTCTTCGCGGCCGCGATGGCCTTGCTGGGGATCTGGCAAGTCTTCTCCGCATGGCGTTCCTGACGCATACTATGGACTGATGGTCGACATTCATTGCCATATTTTGTTTGGGCTGGACGATGGCGCGCGAACGATTGAGGATTCGATGGCCATGGCCGAGGATGCCATCGCCGATGGCATCACCCACGTTGTGGGCACGCCGCATGCAAGCAATGAGCACGCCTTCCATTTTGCCCGAGTGCAGGCTGTGCGGGAGGAACTCCAGGAAAAGTTGGGTGAACGGCTGACCATCGCCACAGGCTGTGATTTCCATTTGAATCCGGAAAACATTCAGAGCATTCGCAACGACCCCGCACCGTTCTGTATCAATCAGAAAGACTATTTGTTGGTGGAATTTAATGAGTTTTCGATTCCTCCTTCGATGGATCAGACCCTGCATGAGCTTCATCTGCAGGGATTGCGCCCGATCGTGACCCATCCGGAACGCAACGGGATTCTGCGAACGCAGCCGGAGCGCTTGCGCGACTGGGTTCATCAGGGATGCTACGTTCAAGTCACTGCTGGATCGCTCTCGGGGGTTTTTGGGCCTGCAGCGAAGGAGCGGGCTTGGACCTGGATTGAGCAAGGATTAGTTCATTTTGTTTCCAGTGATGCGCATAACACCGCGCGGCGGCCGTTGAAATTAAAGTTTGCATACGAGGCCATCACCGAGCTGCATGGAGAAGAAAAGGCGCGCGCCCTTCTGCTCGACAACCCACTTGCTGCGTTTGAAGGGCAAGCTTTGCCGTATGTGCCGGAAGTGCGCAGCAAATTGAAAATTGAAAAGCGGAAACGCTTTTTTTTCTTCTAGATCAACGAACTTCATCTGGCGGGACGGAGCGGCAGACCCGCCCAGACATTGAGCAGGCCCAAAACTTCCCGGACCACGTCGAGCACATCCGTAGTGCTCTGCCACCAGCGCGCAGCGTCGAAGCTATCATCAGAGAGGCCCCGAACAATAGCCCGACCCTGCTTGGCCGACAAACGATTCCACAGTGCTTTGGTGCGGCGCGTATGAACATTAGAAGTTACGATGATCACCTTTCGGTCTGGTTGTGCGCGGACGGCTTGGCCAATCGTGTTGATTTCATCTTCGGTATTCAGAATGGGGGGATCGAGAATGCGGATGGCGCTTTCCGGAACACCTTCGCGGATCAGGATCAGTTTGTCGTAAGTGTCCTCGGCGGAAAAGGGCACGGAAAGTTTCGCTAGGGTTCGACCGGGCTCCGTCGAATGTGTAAGCCAGACTTCCGGCGCATAGCCGTCGCGATAGATACGAGCCGCCTCCAGAGCGCGAGACGGCATACTGCCACTTAAGACTGCAATCGCGGATGCATGTTCCAGCGGATCTTCCAGGATTAGCCAGCGGCCAAGATTTAGAAAAGTGGTGAAGCCAGCGAAGAAAATGAAACAGCTAAACCATAGCCAAAGGTGCGGTTTGCGCTGTTGCTGCGACGGGAGAATAGTTGCGACTAAAAAGGGAAGCATTGCCGCGCATGGTAACTTGCGGGGGAAGAGCCGTCAAACTTGTTCGAAACAGTTATGGCCAAAGCTCGTTCAGAACCGCGGCGAGGCGAGCTCCGGCTTTTGTGAGTTGTTCAGAGACAATTGGGGTTGCCGCTTTCTGGTAATCAGCTGCAATCTTCTCCTTTAGATTCAACATCCGCAGGGCGATATGCTCGTCATCTGCGCAAGAACTCACCGCAACTGGCTTTTCGATGGTGATTTTGTTGGGCAGGAGCCCATAGACTACCTGTTCCGCGACCTCGTGACTTTCCCAGGCCCAAACATGGGGATCGCGCGAACCGGATAGCCAAGGAGGGATTTGTTGCTTGAACTCTGAATCCAAATCCTCCGCGAGCTGCTGAGGGGTGCGCGTGCCGGCGTATTGTGTAATTAGGTCGCTATCCCAGATGGAATGAAGATTGGGTAGAAAGCTTTCCATCTGGACGTTGGTCTCAACCGGAGCACGACCCCAAAAATCTACGGGCACACAATTGCCGCCGCGATCGTTATTCGACGTCGTGTGAAGTGGCTGATGAATGTCGCCAATGAAATGGATTATGTAGCGCAGTGCGTCCGCCCGTCGGGAGGCGGTAGTGTCCGGATTGTGGAGCAGGACCAGTTGATCGACGATGGCCGCTGTCACGCAGCCAGTGGATTCTGGACAGTACGGAGAAATAGACCCTGACCGGGCCCCACGCGGAATATCAATAAAGTGCCAGCCTGCAGTCGAAGGATGGATGCTGCGTTGGTCATCAGCCCACGTCGAAGAATCTGCGAATCGATCGGCAATCGCTTCTTTGCAGTAGCGCAATAGCGCGGGATCGATTGGCCCAGCATCGAGAATCTGCGCGACCATCGCGCGCGCATGAGGAGTAAGATGCTTTTCCGCAATTAGTGCAGTGATGTAATGTCCCTGGCATCCCCAGGCATGGGTGCGCGGCGCAAAGACCGTCGCGCCAACGAGAAAAATAAATATAAATGTCAGGCGATTCAGTCTCATCAGCGTGCCTACAGAGCGGAAACCTGTGATCGATGATTTACGTATGTCGGAACGAATTGGCTAGGCCTTTTCTTTTTCCCACATGCGAAAGCCACCTTTGAAAGCGTTCTCATTGCTGCCTAATTCCGCGCCGGCCGGCAACCCCTTCAGCTTTTTGGCATTGCCCCCGCCAAGGACAACGTAATCGGCTCCTAGCGCTGCTTTAAGAGACTCAGCCACTTCTGCAACAGAGCGGCGCCACTTTTTCTTGCCCATTCGCTCCATACCGCGGAGCCCTAGATAGTCTTCGTAGGTTCTTCCCTTTTTGTAGACTAAGTGTGCCAGTTCCATAGGTTCCAGGACACCATCGACGATCATCGCCGAGCCAAGTCCGGTACCCAGGCCAAGGAATAACATTCTTCCCCCGCGGTAGCTGCCGAGTGCCTGCATCGCAGCATCGTTGATCATTCTTACCGGACAACCAAAGGCTTTGCTGAAATCAAAACGCATCCATCCTCCGCCTAGGTTATGGGGTTCCCGAAGCGGATGTCCGTTGATGATTGGGCCGGGATAGCCGAGGGAGATGCAGTCAAACTTCCAATTTTTGACGTTTTTCTTTACCACTTCGACCATCTTGGCAGCGGTCATGCTAGGCCCAGACGGAATCTTGCACGGCTCTTTTTCACCAGTCGCCAGTATTTTAATGTTTGTGCCGCCTACATCGATGACCAGAACGTTTCGTGACTTTTCCTTTGGTGCAGCCTTCATCGTTTGCCGATCTCCTGTCCAGCGAGAGACTAGTGTTTTCTTATCCCCCTCGCAAGGGGATTTTCCAGAACTTCGCTTCTCGCGAAAAATCAGCGTTTTCTTTGGTCCAGCAAGACAACCACGCCATATTGTGGAAGTTCGATGCCGGAAACTTCCTTCTGGTCGAGCAGTGATCTCATGGGGTGCGGAAGCGCGACCGACTGCTTCTCTTTGTTGAAATTGATCAAAACAAATACGTTTGAGTTTTCTCCCACCCGGCGATTGACTTCAACGCCGTCTGCGACCGGGCCAAACACGGGTTGCACGCCGCTCACCTGGCTGAGCCACTCCGCGAAGGGAGCCATCAAGGAATCGCTGAGAGGTGCACCGACATACGTAATTTGACCACGCCCGTAGCGGCGAGTGATCACGCAGGGCTGGCCGTCCAGCCATCCGTTGCTTTTGCCGTAACGAAGAAGCACTTCCCCATCGGGAGAAGTTGTTTTTAGCAGCTCCGCCCACACTGTGGCTTCGCCCGATCCTAGTTTTCCGCTGACTGGTACATCGCTCTCGAGCGCGTAATATTGTTCCACCTGGCCGCCCAGCGCTTCGGCAAGGTATCCCGGTTGCCTGATCGGAAGCAGCGCGTTGTATTCGTCTTTCTGGCCTGAACGCGGGCCGGTCACCAGGTAACCGCCACCCCTCACGTACTCCTCCAAATGGTTGGCCAGTTCCTTGGGGATTAAATTCAAATCCGGTGCCACAACCAGCTTGTAGGAACCGAGCGGTGCGTATGGGCTGACGATGTCGATGGATTGCGAATGCTTGCGAAGCGCGTGGTAATAGCTTCTGAGAATTGCAAATTGACTGTATTTCGAAGTTAGTTTCTGCGCTTCGATGGCCCATCGGCTGTCATAATCGTTGAGCAAGGCCACTTCCGATACCACCCGTGTTCCACGGAATGCGCTTTGCGTTTCGGCAAATTCTTTTGCGGTCTGATCAACTTCGGTTAGCAACGGCATCGGCAATCCATCCGGCCCGACCAATGTGCCGTGCAGTTCTTCCTGGCCATTTAGCGCACTTCGCCATTGCCAATATCCGACTTCATCGCTTCCATGACCGATGTCATGCCAGGCCATCGCACGTACTTCTCCCTTGTCCAAGACGTTGTTGACGTCCGACCAATTGACATTCCCTGGTTGCGTTTCGATCACCCAGAAATTTTCACGCTTCAATCCGCGTTCCGTGTCGTGGCTGATACCGTTTGCGTCCGGATCAAGATGCCCGTGGCCCACGTAGTCGTCCCAGGCGACGAAGGTCAAAGGTCGCGTGATGATGTAGTGATCGAAGGCGCCGAATGCCCATCCCATCAGGTTGCCAGTGATGAATTGACGGGGATCGCTTTGCGCGCGAATCACGTTGATCTGATTTTGTATGTAACTGGTCCACGCGTAGGTAGTAAATCGTTTCCATTCCAACATGAGGCCCGGGTTATGTCCTTCACTCGGTATGGGAATTTCGCGCCAGTTGTCGTATCTCTGGCTCCAATATGCCGTGGTCCAGTGTTCATTCAGAGAATCGATGATTTTGTATTTGTCCTTGAGCCAATCCTGAAATTGCCTTCGGGCTTCTTCGTTATACGACATCAACCCGTAGCCGAATTCATTGTCGATTTGCCAGCCAACCACATTCCGGTCGTGGCCATACCGCTCGGCCAGCTGCTGTGCGATCTGCCTGCAGAACTCCCGGTATTTTGCCGAGGTTACCGAGCCGTGAGCCCGCGTTCCGTGAATCACCACTTGGCCGGTTTGTTCTACCCGCAACGTTTCCGGATATTTTTGCGTCAGCCATGCTGGGGGAGTTGCGGTCGGCGTGCCGAGAACGATTGCAACGTGATGCTTCTCAGCGAGACGAATTGCGCGGTCCAGCCACCCGAAATCATACTGATGTTCCAAGGGTTCCAGGCTGCTCCAGGCAAACTCCGCGATGCGCGCCACCTGGATATGGCCGTCCTCCATCATCTGTAGATCCGTGCCCCAGCGAGATTCCGGCCATTGCTCCGGATACCAATCGGTTCCCATCAGGATGGCATCGCGACCCGGAAGTTGCGTCGGAATAGCAGCATCGGAAGAGGATTGGGCATAGAGCTGAGGGGGAACCAACCCGATCAAAAAAGGTGCCAGTAAGATAGCCAGCTGATGACGTACGCGGCTGAAAAACACAATCCGCCTCCAATGAAATTAAGGGCTCCGGAAACCTAGGGAGTCACGACAACTTTTTCACCAGCGTAGGAAATGGTTTTGTCCGGCGATTCGGTCAGACCGCCCCCCACACCGTGATTTTCGCCGGCAAAAACAATTCTAAACGTGCGATTCTGGGGCATTCCTGGGTACGCGCCCACCCGATCACCGATGGTAAGGTTGTGCGCGCTCTCATCCCACGAAAATAGGATGGTAGCGTGTGCGCCCTTCTCATAATTGTAATTGTCGTTTTCGTCCTCGTAGAGAGTGAAGCTGCCGCTAGCGCCGCGATATACCCGAATTTCAAGGGGATCGGCAATTTGTTCCGCGGCATATTCTACCTCGGGTCCCAGAGGCAGAATGGATCCCGCGCGAACATACAGGGGCAGATGATCGATGGGAGCGGGCGTATCGATGGCCCGGCCGCCGGAAATCGTTTGTCCAGTCCAGAAATCGAACCACGTTGCATCGGGCAGATAGAGATGGCGCGCCGTCGCCGCTTGCTCCGTTACCGGCGCGACCAGCAGAGCAGGCCCAAACAAGAATTCGTCGCCAATATTTTGGGCGCGCACGTCAGTGCGAAAATCCATGACGAGTGGACGCATGATGGTGTATCCCGCACTTGTTGTCTTCCAAGCGAGGGAATAAATGTAGGGTAGCAGCCGGTAGCGAAGTTTGTCGTAAGCCACCAAAGTTTTCTGAGCCTCCGGACCATACGACCACAATTCATTCTGATTGGTTGTGCGAGTTCCATGAACGCGAAAAATGGGGCAGAACACCCCGAATTCGAACCAGCGCACAAACAGCTCCCGATACCCCGGGTCTCCCGGATTGGCGTCCGTGAAGCCACCAATGTCGGTTGTCCAGTAGGGAATCCCCGATACCGCTAAATTTAATCCTGCAGGGATTTGCCGCCGAAAGGTTTCCCACGTGGGATTGACGTCGCCGGACCACACAGCGGCGGCATTGCGCTGCGATCCTGCGTAGCCGGAACGCGAGAGAATGAACACCCGCTTCTGTTCGGATTCAGAACGCTGGCCATTGTAGACAGCGGCGGTGGTCATCAATGGAAACTCATTCGCGTAGCGCGCGCCATTGCCAATAGCGACCTTATTGGTGACCAGAATATTGGTTTCACGTCCTTCCGTTTCAGGTTCTGTGGTATCCAACCACCAAGCATCGGTGCCGATCTTGAAAAGGGCTTCATCCATAAGCTTCCAATAATATTTCCGCGCTTCCGGATTGAAGGCATCATAGAGCGCCATTCCCTTCGGATGAAAGCCGGCTGACTTGGTGCGATCGATCAAGAAACCGCGCCGATCCATGTCTTCGTAGACAGGAGAACCGGGGCGGAAGAACGGCCACACGGATATCATTAAATGGAAATTGTCTTTGTGAAGAGTCTCGATCATTCTCTTCGGATCTGGATAGCTCTTGTTGAAGACGGGCTCTCCCATGACGTTCCACCAGAACCAGTCCTGAACAATGTTGTCTGCGGGAATGTGCAAGTCGCGATATTTTCTTGCAATGCCCTCCAGTTCGGCTTGCGATGCGTAGCGATTCTTGCACTGCCAAAATCCATAAGCCCATTTGCCAAATAAAGGTGCAGGGCCAGTAAGTTCGCGATAAGTGGCGATAATTTTGTCGAACTCCGGCCCGTAGATGAAGTAGTAGTCCATCGAATCGGCCACTTCGGAACTGAGGTACATGGCGTGCACGAAGCGATTATTGAACCGGCTTCGCGAGCCATTATTCCAGAAGATACCGTATCCGTTGCTTGATAAGACCATGGGCACGGAAATATTGGTATTGTCCTGAGAAATATCGATCGCCTCGCCACGATAATTCCACACCCCGGCCTGATGTTGTCCTAATCCATAAAATGCTTCCAGACTGCCCCACATCCGTACGTAGCGCTCAGACTGGTAGGTCTTTTCACCATTGACTTCGCTGGGCGTCAAAGTGTGTGAACTCTCGACGGCTAATTGGTGGCCGGCTCCATCGTAAAAGACGATCGAACTATTTTCGCGGCTGATCTCAATTTTTAGTTGCGCAGTAGAGATCGTCAGAACTTTGGGGTCTTCCTCTTGCAAGGAGAAATGCACTTGCGGCCAATCCGTTTTAACCACAAGAAAATCGGGGTGTTTCTGCACTTCGCGGTCAAGGCTGTACACAACATGGACAATCGAATCGGTGCAAACCTGGAAGCGAAGGTAGCCGGTTTCTAGCAGGAGCAAAACTCCATCGGATTGGACTTCGGCACTTTTCACTGGATTCAGGGGAATCCACTGCGCCGAAATGGGAGAGACAGTAAAAAGAAAAAGACCCAGGAAGCGTGCGAATCGCGAGACAGCAGAAACAGGATTTGTTTGCATGGGTATGTGCGATGCTCCGTGAACGTTTACGACCCAACGGCCCACTCTTTCACCAACGCAGAGTACTGTCAATCTCGGAAACCATCGCGCCGTCCTCTCCTCTAACGGCCGCTTTACCCAGTTCCATTCTGTTTCCTGGGCTCGTCCTTAAACCGCACTATTTGAGCACAATAAGTACATCGCTCGCGAAACGAACGGTTTTGTGATAAAACCCGCAGGGGGCTTTGCCACCGCATTTGGACACGGCTCCCGGAGGATGGAAATGCCGCTTTGGAGTCGCGTCAATCTTTCTTTGGCCGTAATCGTTCTCGGATACTCTTCTATGACAAACGCAAACACTTGGTCGGAAAGCTCTAAAAAGGCCGCGCCTATCGGCAAAGCCGTCTTTGGCAAAACCCAGGACGGCACAGAAATTGATCTATATACGCTACACAATGCCAAGGGCGCCTCGGCAAAGGTTATGACCTTCGGGGCGACTTTGGTCGATCTCGACATGCCCGACCGCTCCGGCAAAATGGGCGACGTAGTTTTGGGCTTCGATAATTTGCAGCAATATCTGGGCAAGACTCCATTTTTTGGGGTGACCGTTGGCCGGTATGCCAATCGCATCGCCCGGGGCAAATTCGCCTTGGACGGCAAGGAATACCAGTTGGCCGTCAACAATGGACCGAATTCGCTCCACGGCGGACTGGTCGGATTTGATCACAAGGTATGGACCGCCGAGCCGAAGGAAAGCTCTGAAGGCGAATCGGTGCGGTTCACCTACGTCAGCAAAGACGGAGAAGAGAATTATCCCGGCACGTTGACAGTGCAGGTGACCTATACGCTAACCGACAAGGACGAGTTGAAGCTGGAATATGCAGCGGAGACCGATAAGGCCACGGTTTTGAACCTGACCAACCACAGCTACTTCAATCTGAGCGGCTCGGGCACTGGCGATATTCTGAACTATCTTCTCTACATCAATGCTGATCAATACACGGTCGTAGACAGCACCCTCATTCCGACGGGCGAAATCAAGAGTGTTGTTGGCACTCCGCTGGATTTTCTGAAACCTACACCGATTGGATCGCGCATCGCCCAGCTGCAGGAAGTTGGCGGCTACGATCACAACTACGTTCTAAATGGAAAAGCGGGCACACTGCGAGTAGCTGCGCGCGTTTCCGATCCAGCCTCGGGGCGAGAAATGGAAGTTTTGACGACGCAACCGGGCGTGCAATTTTATTCCGCCATTCACCTCGATGAGCCGGTGGTTGGAAAAAAGGGAGTGACCTACCAGAAATATGGCGCGATCTGCCTCGAAACTCAGCACTATCCGGATTCACCGAATCATCCGGAGTTTCCAACAACTGAATTGCGGCCGGGAGCAAAATTTGTTTCCGAGACGATTTATAAATTTTCGGCTAAGTAATCCTTTCGTTGGTTTAGAGGGAACCACAGGGATTTCGAGGTAAAGGCAATACTGGTTTGCCCATAAGGAGCTCGTACATACTCTATGATTGCGCGATTGGCGTTTCTTGACACTAGCCGGCTCGTCCACTTATCGACGGTAGATTTGATTATCATTATTTTCTATTTTGCTCTGGTTCTGGCGATCGGCTTTTACCTGAAGGAACGCGCCAATACCGGTGAAGATTTCTTCATGGCCGGACGAGAGATGACCGCCTGGATTGCCGGGCTCAGTTTTCTTTCGGCCAACCTCGGCTCGCTAGAGTTGATGGGCTGGGCCGGCGCGGCTTACCAGTACGGAATTCTAGCCGCACACTGGTATTGGATTGGCGCTATTCCGGCGATGCTTTTCCTGGCGTTGGTAATGATGCCGTTCTACTACATATCCAAGACACACTCCGTGCCAGGCTATCTGAAGCTGCGATTCGGAGAATCCAGCCGCACGCTGTCCTCTGTCAGCTTTGCATTCATGACCGTGTTGATGAGCGGCATCAATATGTATTCCATGGCCTTGGTCCTGAAAATTGTTCTGGGCTGGGACATCAATTTGAGCATCTGGATTTCCGCAGGAACCGTGGCCATTTACGTGGCACTCGGTGGATTGCGCTCGGCAATCTTCAACGAAGTTCTGCAATTTATTTTGATCTGGGCTGGCGCTTTGCTCATTCCTATTCTGGGATTGATCGAAGCTGGAGGGTGGAGCGCTCTGAAGGTCAAGATTGCGGCAAATGCCTCAGCAGAGTATACGCATCTGTGGAGCACCCTCGGCTCATCGAATAACAACCCAATGGGAATCCATTGGACCGGAATCGTGTTTGGCCTGGGGGCAATTATTTCCTTTGGCTATTGGACGACCGACTTTTTGGTCGTACAGCGCGTACTTGCTGCAAAGGACTTGCGCGCTGCAAAAATGGCCCCGATCATCGGTGCTGGCTTCAAGATGTTTGTCCCCTTTATCGTCATTCTTCCCGGCTTGCTCGCTCTTGCGGTATTGCCAATGAAGCTGATGCCGGAAGCCCAGGCAGTCGCGACCGGCGGCCACAGCTATAACGAAGTATTGCCTCTGATGCTGGCGCGATATTGCGGGCCGGGCTTGTTGGGCCTGGGAATTACCGCTCTGATCGCCGGCTTCATGTCTGGAATGGCCGGCAACGTCAGTGCCTTCACAACTGTCTGGACCTATGACATCTACCGCGCGTTGATTAAGAAAAATGAGAGTGACGCACATTACGTCAGCATGGGCCGGTGGTGCACGGTGCTGGGGGTGCTCATCAGCATCGGCACCGCCTACCTAGTGATGGACTTCAAGAGCATTATGGATTACGTGCAAGCCTTGTTCAGCTTCTTCATCGCACCACTTTTTGGAACCGTACTTCTCGGGATGTTGTGGAAGAGGGCAACGGCAGCAGGCGGATTCTGTGGCTTGCTGGCTGGGACGGCATCCTCGGTTGGATTGTGGGCGTGGGTAAAAGTCGACCCGACGGCGCTGCGGTACGTGGCCATGTCTCCGAGCGCCAAAGATATGGCCGAGAACATGTATCGCGCATTGTGGTCTTGGCTGGTTTGCGTGATCGTGACGGTTATCGTTAGTTTGCTCACGACGCCGAAAACAGATGCGCAGTTAAAAGGGTTGGTGTACGGCGTAACGGATATTCCTTCCGAAGGCCAGGTGCCGCTGGTTCACCGGCCGCTGTTCTGGGGCGCGGTGGTGGCAGCTGCTTTCGCGATTGTTAACGTAATTTTCTGGTGAGGGGCTAATGAAACCTGGTGGCTCGATTTCGATCTGGTTCTTTATCGGGATCTCTCTGTTCGTGAACGGATTGCTGATCTTTGGCTCGGGTGTGTATGAATATTTGAATCCACCAGCCCAGCCGCTTGTTCTGGCGAACCTGCATGCGGGCATTTGGTGGGGAGCGATTCTTACCGCTCTTGGGGCGCTGTACTCTTTCTATTTCTCCCCGAGCCGCACAAAGGGCTGAGCTTCCGCCTCTGCTCGAGGAGCAGAAGCCCCGCCCTCCGGAAACAGTTGCCATAACGCTTCTGAGGTACTTACGCAAAAATAGAATGGAGTGCAGGATAGACGCGCCGGTAGGTCTGATAACCGCGCTGCATTTGCAGGCTATTGTGTCTGTCAGGAAGCACGCGCTTAGAAACGCGTACCACGGCATCGCAGGCCTCATCCACGCTCGCCCAACATTTGGCACCAACGCCCGCCAGAATGGCTGCGCCGTAGGCGGCGCCTTCTTCCGCTTCTAAGATTTCAACCTCGTGAGCGTAAACATCTGCTTGAATCTGCCGCCAGAGGGGTGAACGCGCGCCGCCGCCCCCGAGGCGAATCTTGCGTACCGGAACGTTGATCTCAGCAAAAATTGTGAAGGTGTCTTGCAAGCTGTAGGCCACGCCTTCAAGGATGGCACGCACCAGATGCGCCCGGGTGTGCGAAGCGGTCAATCCGATGAAGGCAGCACGGGCGTGGGGATCAAGATGCGGCGTGCGCTCTCCCATCAGGTAAGGCGCCCAAAACGCGCCTTCGCTAGCCACCGGTGCGCTAGCTGCCTCTTCCGACAATCGTTCATACGGATCGCGGCCATCCTCTTTTCCCGATCCAAAATTATCACGAAACCATCGCAGCGATAGGCCGGCCGCTTGCGTTACGCCCATCACATGCCAACGGCCAGGAACCGCATGACAGAACGTGTGCAGTCGCCCCTTGGGGTCCAGTGCCGGTCGATCGGTCGCGGCAAAGACTACACCGGAAGTCCCAATCGTCGCGCTGACCAAGCCAGGGCGAGTGATCCCGATACCGACTGCACCGGCTGCTTGATCCCCTGCGCCCGCAACGACCGGAGTGCCTTGCTTCAAGGCCGTGGCAGCAGCTCCTTCCCGACTGATCGCGCCGCAAACCTCTTGCGACTCAAAAAGTGCCGGCAGGAAGTGGGGGTCGATTCCCGTCTTGCTAAGGACCTCCGGCGACCAGCGCCGGCCGGCCACGTCCAGCAGCAGCGTGCCAGATGCATCGGCAACATCGATCGCGGATTCCCCGCAGAGCCGCAGCCGCACATAATCCTTCGGCAGCATGATCTTTCTGACGCGCGCCCAATTTTCCGGCTCGTTTTGCTGAACCCAGAGCAATTTCGTGAGCGTGAAGTTGGTCAGCGGAGGATTGCACGTCAAATGAATCAGCGTTTGCAATCCGAATAATTGTTCGAGGTGTATCGATTGCGTTTCGGTGCGCTGATCGCACCAGATCAGCGCCGGACGAATCACTTCGTCGTTTGCATCCAGGAGCACCGCTCCATGCATTTGCCCGGAAAAGCCGACAGAAGAAATGGCCTCTGCGGAAATCCCGGAAGCCTCGATCGCTTTGCGGATAGCCAGCGTAGCTGCGCGCCACCAATCGCGGGGGTCCTGCTCCGCCCAGCCCGGTTGTGGGCTGGCGAACGGGACATGTTCTTCGGTACCAGCGCCCTCGATCTGGCCGGTCTCCTTCACGATGATGGCCCGCGTTCCTCCGGTTCCCACATCAATTCCGAGCAAGTAAATAAATCACCCCTTCAAAAAATACGGTTATGTGAATGAAGCTGCAGAGAGAGGGAAGCAGCTTATCCTAGTGAATAACCTTCGAGAACAGCAGAATCGATAAACTCATCCGGGCCGCTATCGGCAATTGAACTCAACGACTGGTGGCGCAAAAAGAAGTCCAGATTGCCACGCATCACAAGATGCGGAGACAACAACACTTGAGAGCTCGGGCAGGATCCCTCGATCAAAAACTGGTGGAGCACTCGAAACGCCAGACGCCCTTGGGTAAACGGCCGCTGGTCGATTGTGCCAATTACATGCCCTTCCCGGATCTCGCCGACCAGTGCCGGAAATAAATCGGTGGTGACCACGGACAGTTTTGGCAAAATTCCTGAATCGCGGGCCGCGTGCAAAATGGGGATCGACGCTTCGGTCGTCACATAAATTCCGGCCAGATCCGGATGGGTCCTAAATAAGCACAAGCTTTTCTCGTAGGCTTCCGATTCGACACCATGTTCTTCGATCGATTCGACGACGACTATCTCCGGATGGTACTTCCGCAACGTTTCGGTGAAGGCGCTAGATTTTTCGGCGTGTTCGTTAATGGCCGAATAGGCCATCGTTACCGCCACTTTTCCTTTTCCCCGCAAAATTCGGCCCAGGAGATCGGCCGCCAAAGATCCACTGACCATCGTATCGATGGAGACTACGGCGAGGCGCCCCGTATTGGGAGCGTCGGTAGTAACGCAAACAACCGGGATGTGCGCCTTCACCGCACGCCTCACCCAGTTGCGCATCTCCTGCGGATGGCTGGGAAAGGTGATAATGCCGTTTACCTTTGATTCCAAGGAAGCTTCAAACGCTTCCGGTTCGCCTGTGCCCATTTTGGGATAAGTCCGAAATTCAATCTCCGTGCTGCCAATATTCTGGTTGTCGGCTTCCCGCTGAATTCCCGCCCGCACTTCGTCCCAGAATGAAGTGGCTCCTTTGGGTGTATTTACGGAAATTCGTAGATGTCTGCGGCGAGCCAGATTCCGTGCCGCTACGTTAGGGCGGTATTGCATGGACTTCGCCATCTGCAGGACGCGAGTCTTCGTGAGGGAATTTACCTCTGGATGATTGTGCAAAGCCCGATGGACTGTCCCGGTCGAGATGCCCAGGGCCTCGGCAAGATCAACAAGCGTGGCCACCCGTTTCCTCATGGACACCCCCGAACGATCAACGATTGATCCCAGTGCAGGCGGAGAAGAAGGTGGACAAAGGGTCGCACGAGAATTAGAATCCGTAAACGATTACGGTGCTCATTTAAAACCACTTCTGGCCCTTTGTCAACGGGCACTCTGGAACCGGAATCGTTCTCGGGACTGGTCGCTTGACGGACTGCCCTTGGTAGCTCCAGAGCGGAATCGCAAAATGGGCGATTCATTTTTTTCATCTATTGCATGCAAATGGTGAATACAAAGGTCTCTGAGGACGGCTGATTGCAACAACAAGGCTCCCCTATCGCCGACCAGCTGCGGACTTCTCAACAGCCTTTTCGGCGCGGGGGCATTCGCGTTTCCTGCAGCTGCCCTAGTTTGGAAAAGAATGGAGCGAACGATGTCTATGAAAAAAATGACCATGGGATTGATCGTGGGGAACCGCGGATTCTTTCCCGATCATCTGGCAAAATCCGGCCGGGAAGAGATGATTCAGGTGTTGCAACAGGCCGGAATCGGGGTGGTGGCACTCACGCCGGAGCAGAGCAAACACGGAGCGGTGGAGACCTACGAAGAAGCCAAGCGCTGCGCGGAACTGTTTCGCTCGAGTGCTAAGGAAATCGACGGGGTTATTGTGACCCTACCGAATTTCGGCGATGAACGGGCCATCGCGGACACTATGCGCCTCTCGGGTTTGCGTGTGCCGGTGTTAGTGCAAGCTACCCCGGATACCCCTGGACGAATGAGTATTGCTCATCGTCGCGATAGTTTTTGCGGAAAGATGTCTGCTTGTAACAACCTGCGGCAGTACGGAATTCCTTACTCGATTACGACGCTCCATACCGTTAGTCCCGACTCCGAGGGATTTGCGAAGGATCTCGAATGGTTCGCTGGAGTTTGCCGGGTGGTGAAGGGCCTGCAAAATTTGCGAATCGGAGCAATCGGCGCCCGGCCCACGGCGTTCAACACCGTTCGCTATAGTGAGAAACTGCTGGAAGCGAATGGAATTAGCACGGAGACACTGGATCTTTCCGAAGTGCTAGGGCGCATCAGCCGAATGAGAGACACAGACGATAGTGCGGTGCAAAAGTTGCAAGCGATTCGGAAATATGTGAGCACGGCTAACATTCCCGAGGCTGCGCTCGTGAAAATGGCCAAACTCGGCGCGGTTGTCGATCAATGGATGAAGGCGGCCGACGTGCAGATCAGCGCCGTGCAATGTTGGACGTCACTGGAAGAAAATCTAGGCGTGGTGCCCTGCACAGTGATGAGCATGATGAGTGATTCGCTGCTCTCGAGCGCCTGCGAAGTGGATGTCTGCGGCGTTATGGGAATGCATGCATTGCAACTGGCCTCTGAAACGCCCAGTGCCCTTTTGGATTGGAACAACAATTATGGAGAGGATCCAAACAAAGCGGTCTGCTTCCACTGCAGTAATTTGCCAAGACACTTCTTCAAAGAGGTCAAGATGGATTTCCAGGAAATCATTGCAGGCACCGTAGGCAAAGAAAACACATTTGGAACTTGTGTTGGGCAGGTGAAAGCCGGAGCGATGAGCTTCGCTCGTTTTTCAACAGACGATGTTGCGGGTAAGATTCGTGGGTATTCCGGTAGCGGGCGCTTTACGGATGATCCCCTACAGACGTTTGGGGGTGCCGGGGTGGTGGAAATTTTGGGCTTGCAGAAGTTGCTGCAATACATCTGCGAAAACGGTTTCGAGCACCATGTCGCCGCAAACTTTTCCAGCGTCGCTCGGGTGATCCATGAAGCCACTACCCGATACCTGGGCTGGGACATGTACGCTCACGCAGCATAGCAACCAGCAATGAAGTAAGGACACTAAGGTATGGCGATTGTTGTGGGAGCGGATTTTGGCACTCTCAGCGTGCGTGTGACGCTGGTTGACACGGAGCGCGGCCGGCTGGGCTCGGGAACCGCGGAATATCCATTGCATCGGAGCAAGGCCGATCCCGATTTCGCCACACAAAGCCACGATCATCACATGCGAGCGCTAGGCGAAGCTACGCAAAACGCGCTAGCGAATGCGCAGATTAGCGGCAGCCAAGTCGCCGCTCTGGCAATCGATACCACCGGCTCGAGCGTCATCCCCGTCGATGAAAAGCTCCAACCACTCGATGAATACTACCTGTGGTGCGATCACCGTTCCTGGCGTGAGGCCGCGTTGATCACCGAAACCGCCCGGCGAACCGGTTTGCAAGCAATTGAGTGGTGCGGAGGAACCTATTCATCGGAATGGGGTTTTTCGAAACTTCTGCATTGGCTGCGTCACAATCCTGACAAGCGCAATAAATTCGCCACCGCGTTTGAGCACTGCGATATGGTGGCCGGGGTTTTGTGCGGCTACACAAATCCTAAAGACGTACCGCGGTCGATTTGCGCGATGGGACACAAGTGGCTTTGGAATGAGGGACTCGGAGGATTACCACCGGAAGAGTTCCTGGTAGCAGTTGACCCACTGTTGCAAGGTGTTCGCAAAAAGCTGGAAGGAAAATACCAAACCAGCGACAAAATTGCGGGTCACCTGAGTGCAGCTTGGGCGAAACGATTGGGCCTCCCTGAAGGCATCCCGATTCCGGTGGGAGCCTTTGACGCCCACTGGGACGCGATCGGCGCCGGCGCTCGCACCGGAGACGTTGTCAACGTCGTGGGTACGTCCACCTGCATTGTGGCAATGAGCGAAGTGACGAGGCTGATCCCCGGAGTGTGTGGCGTTGTTCCTGGATCAGTGCATCCGCAAAAAACGGGCGTCGAAGCCGGACTCTCCGCGACCGGTGATATTTTTGAAGCCATTGCGCGGCGCGCGGGGAAAACCGTCGCCGAACTTTCCGTGGGACTAGAGAAATTTCGAGCCGGGGAAACTGGGTTGCTGCGCCTCACGTGGGACAATGGCGATCGTACCGTCCTGGTTAACCCAGAACTTGGCGGAGTTACGCTAGGTTGGAATCTCTCCCATACCGCACAGGATGAATTGTATTCCGCAATCGAGGGAACTGCGTTTCATACTAGGGTGATTCTGGACCGTTTGCAGGAGAATGGAGTCCCGATTCATCGCGTAATCAATGCCGGCGGAATTCCGCAGAAAAATGACGCGCTGAATCGCGTGTACGCTAACGTCTTAAACAAAGCCGTCCTGGTTCCGCAATCGGAAGTGACCAGCTTGGGCTCAGCCATTTTTGCCGCGATGGCCGCCAGGGCCTTCCCTACGATCGAAAAAGCGCAAGAAGCGCTTTGTCCAAAGTACCGGGTCGTGGAACCTGATTCGCGTGCAACACAAATTTATAATGAGTTATACGCATTCTATCGGCAGCTTTATTTCGGATTCGGCAGTAGCGACACGAAACCGATTGCCGTCGGGCACATTCTGCCAAGGCTCAGACAAATCGCGGCGCTCGTGCGAGGAAATGCATGAAACTGAAAACCCTACGTGAAGAAGTGTTGGAAGCAAATCTTGAATTGGTTCGCCGCGGTTTGGTCCTTTATACATTCGGAAATGCCAGCGGTATTGCGCGAGAGGAAGGATGGGTGGTCATCAAGCCTAGTGGCGTGCCGTATGAAAAAATGAAACCGGAAGACCTGGTGGTCGTGAGTTTAACTGGCACCATTGTCGAGGGATCGCTTCGGCCATCGTCCGATTTGGCGACTCATCTGGTTCTCTATAAATCGTTTTCCGGAATTGGCGGCGTTGCGCACACCCATTCGAGCGCCGCGACCTCCTGGGCGCAGGCGAAAAAGGAAATTCCATGTTTCGGCACGACGCATGCCGATTATTTTCATGGATCGATACCGGTGACCAAGCCATTGACCGCTTCCGAAATTCGTGATGATTACGAATTGAACACCGGCATCGCTATCGCACGTTGCCTTCAGAAACATAATCCTCTCGACATGCCGGGAGTTCTCGTCGCCGGGCACGCCCCATTCTGTTGGGGCCGAACCCCCGCGGAAGCAGCGCATAATGCCGTGATACTGGAAGAAATTGCCAAGCTGGCGTTGCAAACTCTTTCTGCAAATCCAAAGACCAAACCAATCGATAAACACCTTCACAAGAAACACTTCTTCCGCAAACACGGGAGTTCCGCCTCTTATGGTCAGAAAAAGGCCACCTAATTTCAATCGCGTGTAAGCTCGGATCCGAGGATGTTCGTTCTAGGCAGGCTGGCCTTTGCTTTGTTTCTCTTGTTCTAGTTCGTCGATGGTCTGAATCAGCCACCCGCGTAAGGCGGCTTCCAATTCTTGCTCCGTGCCCCATTCATAAAATGCACCCACCGTTTCGCCGAGTTTCGTCAGCGGGATATGGCGGCAGGGGAACCGGCTCGACCGGTGAGCTTTCGGGACAAAGGACATCAGGAGACAGTTCGAACAGGGAACCGGGCGCGTCTGGTTTTTAAAGTTGATGCAGGTGGGAGAATCTTCAAACACAAAGTTCGGGCGCCAAGGATAGCGTGGACCACTGCGATAACCGCCTTGCTCCAAGAAGGCGAGTTCGGCTTTCAAAACCTGCAGGAGATTTCGAGTGTCCGGCATCTGAATAGCTCTAGTGTAACTGTCCTGCTCGGTGTGCTAGGAGTCCGTGATAGAAATCACGATGAGCGGTGACGGAAATCACCGGAAGTTGTACCTAGAGTACAGTATCAAGGTCACAGCAACAGGTGATTTTCATGCTCTCTGGATGGCGTCGCAGTGGCAGTCGGTTCCAAGTGGTGACCCGAGGGGATGGCGGAATTTTGCACGACAATAATGCTATGCGCTCACCTTACGGATTGGAAATCATCGAAAACTGTCTGGCTTGCCCACATCGCGAGGAACGCCTCTTCTGCAATCTGCCCGATGCCTCTGTAAGAGCTTTGTCCGCAATCACTTCCTCGGCTTCCTACCCTAAGGGAGCCACTCTTTTCGTAGAGGGGCAACCTTCGCGCGGCGTATTTATTCTCTGCAGCGGGAGAGTAAAACTGTCGACTTCCTCGGCCGATGGGAAGACCTTGATCCTGCGGATCTCGGAGCCCGGGGAAGTGTTGGGCTTGCCGGCAACCGTCACCGGCTCCTCCTACGAGCTCACCGCGGATGTAATCGAACCGGCGCAAGCCAATTTTATTTCGCGCAACGAATTTTTGAACTTTTTGAAGGAAAACGGCGAGGCTGCGTTGCGCGTGGCACAACAGCTCGGGGAGACCTACCACGCTGCAGTTTCGGAAATGCGCACCCTCGGGCTTTCGCACTCCGCGGGTGAAAAACTGGCGCGCTTTCTGCTGGAATGGGCCGCAAGCTACCCCGAGGAGAAAGGGCAAATACGCATCAAGCTGACGCTGACGCATGAGGAGATTGCGCAGATGATCGGCTCGTCTCGCGAAACGGTAACGCGTTTATTAGCGGATTTCCGTAAGAAACAACTGCTGCAGGTGATGGGCTCCACTTTGGTGATCAAGAACAAAGCTGCGCTGGAAAGCATCATCAACGGCTAACTGGTTCTGCCGAACCACCCAGATCGATCGGCCGGTCGTATCCGGTCATCTCCAAGTAACCAACACCTTCCAATTTCTCCTTGGTTTTCTGGCCCCTGACGCGGACAGCGCCTTCCCAATAACTGGGGATAATCTTCGATTGGCCGGAGATTTCCTGTTGCTTCAAGTCGGTTCGCGTTTCCAATTCAATTCCGAACTTAGGGATCGAGATTTTCCATTGCAATGGATATGTCGCGGAGGTTAGCGGACTTTTCCAAGTTTCGCCGCTTGGCTTCAGCACAAAATCGGATGCCCGCAACGACGTCGATTTGCCGTGGGCATCGATGTAGGTTCCGGAAGAATGCGGATCAACGGAGCCATTCTTCTGCCGGATTTGATAGAGCATGATTTCCGAGTCATCGGCAAGTTCGATGCTCAGCCAATCCCATCCGACCTGATTGCTCTCCAATGCGTGCGTGAAGAATTCGTGATCCATCCAGGTAAGTCCGGCGACATGATAGACCTGTTTGTTCACTTCCATCTCACCGCTGGTATTCAACCTTGTGAAGGAAATGTAGTGCGAGGCTTTTCCCGGGCTTTCCGCCTTCTGGCTGACTCCGTTTTCGCCGTGGATCACCGGTGGTTTTTCTGGATGCAACGTGAAAGAAAAACTGAACCGACTGTCTGTGGCATGCAGATGCATGTCAGTGCCCTCCCAGGAGACATTCCAATTACCATTCCAGATTTTCTGGTGGCCGGCATCGACGCCGGCAATTCCTGGGCCGGCGCGATTCATCCGTTCGCTGTGGTAAAACTCATTCCCATCAATATCGCTTAGCGCCAGATGAGCCAGATAAATGTCCTGGATGTCCCAGGTGGCGCGATCTTTCCCATCGCGATCTACGCCCTGGCGAAAAAAAGTCAGCTCAAATCCGAATCGATGGCCATCCGAGGCGTTCAAATTGCCCGTGAAATACCACCATTCGGTTTGGTAATCGGGATGACTGAAATGATCTTTAGGGAATTCGTAGTGGTACCCCGGAAGAGCCGTTTGATATTGCGCGGCGACGGGCTGCAGAGCGAAAAGGAGAGCGGCAAGCTGTCTAATCTTCATGCACTACCTCGAGGGGGTTCAAACGCACGGCTACTCGGGCGGGGTAGAGTCCCGCCAGAATCGTCGCAACATACACAACGGTAAGTGCGCCAAACAGAACGGCGATCGGCCAATGATAGCGAATGGTCCAGCCAAAGGACTGCTTGTTGATGACGAAGACTAAAATTAGAGACAGAAAATAACCGAGCGCAAAACCAACTAGATTTGCCAGCAAACCAAGTAGTCCCGCTTCTATGAGAATTAACTTCCGAACTTGAGTTGCCGATGCACCCAGAAAGCGGAGCAAGCCCAGTTCACGGCGGCGGTCAATCACAAGGGAGAGCAAGGCTCCCGCGATGCCCATTACCGCAACAAACACGGCAACTGCTTCGAGCGCGTAGGTGATGGCAAAAGTGCGGTCAAAAATGCGGATCGCCTCTGTGCGCAGCTCTCGATCGGAAAAAATTAAAATGTGAGAATCTGCCACGGCTTCGACAATCCGCTTGCGCACCTCTTCGGGATTTACATGGGGAGTGAGAAAGACGGCGAGGTTCGATGGCCGCGGGTCGGGTAGATAACGCAGCATGGTGTCGCGGTCCATCAAAATGTAGCCGCGCTCGCTGGCATAATCCGAATAGATATCCGCAATGCGGAATTGCTCGCGCGATTCACCAAGCGAAAGTGTGATCGCGTTACCAGCCTTTAGGTGATGTTTATAAGTAAATGGCTCGCTGACGATCACGGCGTTCCTATTCCGCAATTCCTTGAGAACTTGATCTGCCGGACGCCCGGAGAAAAAATCCGACTTGCGATCGGTGTGAAGAGCCTCGAGATCGACAGAGGCCAAGGTAACCGGCATTCCGTCATAGCTAATCTCGTATGCACGCAAGCGATCCACCGCTCTAACCCCAGGGAGCCTGGCTATTTTGTCGGTCAACTCGATTGAAATTGTCGGATGGCGATCGGCGGCGGGATTTCCAGCCGGGCGTAGATACAGATCTGCCGGGAGCTGATCTTCCATCCAGGCGAATACCGTTTGCCGAAAACTTCCCACCATGATGGCGACGGAAACCATCATGGCGATTGCCGTCGAAAGAGTAGCCACCAGCACCGATGTTCTTCCTAGCGATGCGACCAGGCTGCGAGAGGCGAGCAAGCCTTCGACTCCAATCAATTTACCGAGCAGTGTGCCCGAGAGCGACGAAATGTAATGAACAAGAGCGGGAATGGCGTAGGCCGAGGCCGCAACCAACAGGACTGTGGCGATGTAGCCTAGCAGTGGTTTGCCCGCGACGGCAGGCAGTTGCGTTGCGAAAGCCCCCAGGGTAGCCAAGAGCAAGGCAATAAGGAGATCGCGTCCCTTATCGACTACTGCTGTGTATTCACGGCGGCCGCGCGCCATTGCCTCGACTGGTGAAACTTGCATCGCCTCACGAGCAGGGGAGATAGCCGAAGCCAGCGCCACTCCCACTCCAATCGCCAGAGCAAGAAGGATCGACCACGGTGTCAATTCGATCGGCCCCGGCTTGCTGCTGACGTAGAGAGCTTCCACGGTGAGCGCCATCAATTTCACCGCACCGGCGGCCATCAAATGCCCTAGCGGCAAGCTCAGAATGGCCCCGGCAAAGCCAATAGCCGCGGCTTCGCCTAGAAACGCTAGCAAAACATTGGCACGGGTTGCCCCCAATGCGCGGACAATTCCAATTTCGTGGCGGCGCCTGACCACAGAGACGGAAATCGTGTTGAAAATTAAAAACGCACCAACAACCAGAGCAATATAACTGAGTAAACGTAGGTTCCAGCGAAACGCGGCCAGCATTTTGCGATTTTCATCGGTAGCGGTCCCTTGCGGACGAATTTCGATTCCTGCAGGCAAGACTTTGCCAAGTCGTGCTTGCCATTCTTGCTGGTTGGATTGCGGCGGCAGTTTTATGAGAACACGATCAACGCGCCCGAAACGCTGTAGGGCGCGCTGAGCCGCTGCAATATCCATCAATATCGCGCTTTCGTTTCCAGCTGCATCGGGGTATACACCGCGCACAGTGCATACCAAGGATCGATCGTTAATAAGCAGTTCGAGCTGATCGCCCGGTCTTTTATGAAGAATGCTGCTTACCCACACGCTGGTGGGCGCTTCCAGTTCTTTAATAGAATTTTCCGTAACATTTTGTTGTTGAGATTTTATTGTCCCGGCGACAGCTGGCGAAGTTGCGAAACGGTCCCCTTCCGCGATGAAATCGATGCCGATCAGCGGCAGAGTCTGCTTGTTTTCTGCGACGACGGCATAATCTTCTATGCGGGGCGAAATGCGCAATGAGTAGGGCTGGGTGAACAGGATCGCCAGCAGGCCTTCCGGAACTCCGCCCGAAGCCACAATTTCCAGGTCATTTTCGCCGGCCAAAGTCTCCATCGAACTGTGAAATGAGCCGGTGGCGGCATTGCCCGCCAGATCGATTGCCAAAACTACCGCCACCCCCAGCGCAACCGCGAGGATTGTCAAAGCCAGGCGAACCGGCTCGTGAAATAATGGCCTCACCATTAATCGATAAAAAATGGAAAGTCGAGACATGTTCAGCGCCAGGTAGCCTCTACGATTCGCCCGTCGCGCAATTGAACCAGCGTGTCGCAGACCTCGGCTGCTTCCGGACTGTGCGTGGCCATGATGGTTGCTGTTTTCTTTTCGTGCGTGAGGCGTTGTAGCAGCTGGAGAATTACGCTGCCCGTGGCCGTATCCAAATTCCCCGTTGGTTCATCTGCCAGGAGAATTTTCGGAGAATGCACTAAGGCGCGGGCGATTGCTACGCGTTGCATTTGCCCGCCGGAAAGCTGGTGAGGAAAGCGGTCACGCAATCCTTCAAGTTCTACCCACTCTAACCTCTGGTTTGCCGCTTCGCGGGCATGGTTTTGGCCGGAAAGCAGTAGCGGGAGTTCAACATTCTCAATTACGGTCAAGGTGTGTAGAAGTTGAAACGACTGGAAAATAAATCCAACTTTGTCTCGGCGAAGTTTCGTTAATTCCGCATCATTGAAACTAGATGTGGCGACTCCATCAATCCGCACGACTCCGCCAGTCGGAAAATCCATTGCTCCCGCAAGATTCAGCAGGGTGGACTTGCCGCAGCCGCTTCTTCCGACCAAGGCCACAAACTCGCCTGCATTCACATCAAGCGTCACGCCGGCCAAAGCCTGAACGGCTTGCCCGTTGGTGAAATATTCTTTCACCACTTTTTGCATCGAGAGGATTGACATGAATTCGACGGCTGGGCGTCCGGTTCAGACGATACCTTGGATCAGCTCCGATGCATAGGATGATGGCAGTGGCCCACGAGTCACGTCGTTTGTGGCCAAAGCAAGAATTGGGCGACAAGTTCGTCTTTAGCCTGAGCAATCGATTTAGGAACACTCTTGCTATTTGCGGCCGGCCAGGGCCTTCTCAATTGCCGAGGAAACCTGCGAGGAGTCGGGCTCCACGGCCGAATCAAAACGCGCTACGACTTTTCCGTCGGCATCCACCAGAAATTTTGTAAAATTCCAGCCGATTTCTCCTCCGGTCTTTGGGTTGGCATTTTTGTCTGTCAGGAATTGGTAGAGGGGGGTAATATCGCTGCCCTTCACTGAGACCTTTGCCATCATGGGAAATGTCACATGGTATTTCGATGTGCAGAAAGTTTTTATCTCAGCATCCGTCCCGGGCTCTTGTGCGCCAAAATTATTTGCCGGAATACCGACGATCACAAACCCGCGATCCTTATACTTCTCATACAGGGCTTCGAGCGCAGTATATTGCGGCGTGAAGCCGCAACGGCTGGCGACATTCACAAGCAGCACGACTTTTCCTCTATAAGAAGAGAGCGGCGTAGGCTGTCCATCGATCGAATTCAAAGTGAAATCGTAGATTGTTCTATCGGCGGCCATTTGTATTGTCCCCCAAAGCGCGGCCATCAAAAAAAGTATTCTGACTTGGTTCATAGCTCGCTCCCATGCGCAAACTCCAGGTTGTGGTGTTCGCTCGGAGCATTTTAACGCGAAAAGCAACCTCCTGGAAATTGAACTCTAGGGCGTAAAAGGGCGCTCTGGGGGCAGAATGGCTTTCGCCTGAAGCAACTCTCGGGAGCAGCGCAGCACGAAGATAAAGCTGTCGCCACTCGGAGTTAGCAAACTGCCGCAAGTGCTTGAGGCCGTTATGCATGGAGGATGAGAAACCCACCCAGTTTTTCGCCGACGGGCCGGTGAGCGCGCAAAGCTAGGGAGAGGACCGGCCGGCTGCTACAACCTGTCTCGAAAACTTAGCTTTCCGAAGGCGCTAGGCACATGGAAATTTGGTTCTTGGCTGTACGTTGCGCTCCAGGCCGAGTAAAACCGCGGTTCAATCGCACCTTCCACGCGATAAAAGTTCACGCGCCACGCCTGATTGGCATCAAACGAGGAAGTCAAACTTTTCAAAGGGACCGCTAAGTCCGCTGTCCAGGTTTTTGCCTGTTCATCCAGAACAACCCGCCGTTTTAGCCCGATGCGCATTTCTTCTTTCTCCCCGTGCGAAATATTCAAGGCAATCCAAAATCCGTTTGGCCCGATTTCAAACTCCTTGTACACGAGCGGGTCGCTATGCGCGGGCTGGAGAAAGGCTTCCACCACATCGCGGTCCCAAAGTTGGTCGCGCCACCCATCGGCACGCGCTTCGTCGTACACATTTAGAGATTGGTATTTGGCTTGAAATCTCAAAAACAACATTTCTGGGGTCCAAAGCAAGCGAACTTCCGTAGCCCGAGCAGGATTGGGATTTTCCCCTTTCCAGTCTTGATCGAACGAAACTGGAATGGCGCGTTTCCATGAAGGTTTGGTGGGAAACCCGTCCGCATCCGGAGTAGCGCTCAAGCGAACGGCGACAGCAGTGGGCAGTTGTCTCAAATGTCCTGGAGAATTGGGATTCATCGCCCAGATAGTGTAATTCAGTAACGCAACTAAACTCATCCACAGCAAAAGCGGAACGGGTAAGCATACCAAGGTCTTCGTAAACGCCCACCTGCTATGACGTTTGCCCATAGCATGGAAAGTATTGCCTTTGAACCGCCGGCACAACAACTGAACGCATTTTCTAGTTTGTGAAGCGTCCGCGTCTACCAAATAGAAGGCCAGATCCGCCGATTCAAGTGTCCCGTTGGCCAGCAGACTCATTCGGCACAACACGAATTCCTAATCTTTTCCGGCCTAAACCGCGTGCTAGCATCGAATTTGACGAGAAAACCGTGCAGTAAGGAGTGCTTATCGTGAATCGCCGCGGTGTAGTCGAGGTTTCAACATCACCCAAACGCAGAAAGCCGGAAGACTTCGAGTTCATCAAACTGACCGTGGAAGGCGGGGTCGCTCGCATGACTCTCAATCGCCCTGACCACAATCTCCTAAACGAAGGCATGTTGCGTGAAATGTCGGACGCCATCACCTATGCCGGAGAACACCGCGAAGTGAAGCTGATCGTGCTGGACTCTGCATGTAAGGTATTTTGCGGTGGTATCGACGTTGGCGAATATACTTCGCAGCGTGTTTTCCAAATGCTGGATGTTTTCCATTCCGTGTTTTCCGGGATTTTGGAGACTTCCAAACCGGTGATGTGTGTTGTGAACGGCCCGGCCATCGGCGGGGGCGCAGAACTTGCGGCGTTTGGCGATTTGGTGATCGCCACTCCGCGGGCGCGCTTTGCTCAACCCGAAATTACGATTGGGGTGTTTCCTCCACTGGCTAGCACGATCCTGCCCTTCCTGGTTGGCCCCAAGGTGGCTCTCGAGCTCGTGCTGCTGGGAGAACCGGTCACGGCGGAAAAAGCCCTTGAGCTTGGGATGATCAATCGCCTGGTTCCTGAAGCTCAATTGGAGGCCACAGTGAATGACATGATTGGGCGCGTCGTCAGCCACTCTGGTCCGGTTCTCAGCATGGCCAAAAAGGCGATTCTGGGCGGCATGGGATTGTCCCTGCGCGATGGCCTTAAAAACTCCATGAATATTTTCCTGAATGAACTTTATTCGCTCGAAGATTCTCAAGAAGGCGTGCGCGCTCTGGTAGAAAAACGCAAACCAAATTGGAAGAACCGCTAAATTTTTTTTTAGAGAAGGATTTTCCCTTTTCGTTCACCTGGTGAACAACGATCCGGGACTGCAAGCCTTTGCGGGCGACACTTAGCACCGCTCGCTGAAGGGATTTCCCGCTCACTCTGGCATTGGGTATCGCATGAGAGATTAACTAGTGCCCCGCTACTCGGACAGGCGACCTAGCGAGGCTCCGCTTGTGCACAAAATCTGAGAGTCAGACAGAATTAGGCAAAGAATCGGCAGGATCAGGAAAGCGGCATGGCGATAACTTCTGTTAGTTCTTGAGCTGTGTGGGAAGGAGATCCTATGGAAAAATTTCTCTCGAATGGCATAGCGCTGCTACTTTTATTTGTATCCGCCGTTTCCGGCCCTGCGTCATCTGGCGGCCAGGAACACCGGAGCAATGGCAGCGCCCAGGACAAGTTCGTCGGAGCGTGGCGACTAGTCTGGCTCGAAGCGGAAGGCTCAGACGGAAAAATGTTCAAGGCCGATTCTATCGGGCTGCTTGTCTTCACCCGCGACGGCCACATGTCGGTCCAGGTCATGGAACGCAATCCACAGGTCCAAACCGCTGCTGGGCCGGAGCAGTATTCGCAAGGCGGGTACGAAGCCTCCTTTGGCAGATATGAGATCGACGAAGACACCCACACCTTCACCTATCACGTTGAGGGTGCACTGGTGCCGACCCTTGTCGGCAAAGATCTGCCGCGCGCATTCGAGCTCTCGGGCAAACAGCTTATCGTGAAGTCGACTGGCCCGGATGAACGCTGGAGAGTCGCCTGGGAGCATTACTAGGTCGGGCTGCAAATAGCTGCACGCAAGCCGCAAAGACAATCCGTCGTGCGCACCCCGTACAGTCGGTCACTGCTGCCCATAGTGAATACTGGCCGTAGTAGCGAAAATATGGGAAGCGAGTTCTACATCCGAGGCATTGGATGACGCTTGCGGATTTGGTGCGAATTTCCGATCAAGCTTAAAGCTGCCGAGGAATGTGAGCACTGTGAAGGCGTCGCTGGTCCTACTTTCTTGGCTTGTCAGCTCGTATGCGATCCAGGTAATAGCGGCAATAGTTAGAGGACCGAGGAGGGGCCCGCATAGTACTCCTCTCGGAGTGTTCCTCCGAAACGGTGCCATCGAGGTAGCGCGAACGATCATGCCTGGCAAATCAAAAACACATGGCAGGACTTCGGACGGATATATTGAACGACGTGATTCAGGTCCGGCGCGATGTACTTAACGATAGCGTGGACCTTCTCGTGGATTTTCGACCCTGCCCAAAAACGTAATAGGTTCGCGAACTACCCAACTCCTGATTGAATCTACAGGTAACTCGGGTACTAGAATCCACTTCTCCGGTAAGCGGACTTCCGGGGAGTTGACCGATAGTTAAAACGCTGGGAGAGTGTCTGAACTGGAGGATTGGCACATGAGAAATGTAATCTTCGCAATCAACATCACCATAGATGGCTGCTGCGACCACACCAAAATGATTGCTGATGAAGAAATACATGAATATTTTGCGCACCTCATGCGCGACGTTGACCTGCTCGTCTTTGGGCGTAAAACTTATCAATTGATGGTTCCTTTTTGGCCTGATGTCGCAAAAAACCGTTCTATGACAAAAGCAACGAACGAATTTGCTCAAGCATTTGACTCCCAAAAAATTGTTGTTTTCTCACAATCGTTAGACATGGCAGAAGGAAAAAATACGAGAATTGTTCGTACGAAACTTCAGGACGAAATACTTAATCTGAAACAAGAACGGGGCAAAAATATTTTAGTCGGCGGTGTGAGCATTCCTTCACAACTGATAGAGCTTGGCCTAGTTGACGAATATCGTTTTGTCGTTCAGCCAATCGTTGCAGGAGAAGGAAGACGGTTGTTAGAAGGTATTAGCGTGCAGGAGCGATTACAATTGAAACTTGTTGAGTCAAAGATTTTTAAATCAGGATGTGTTGCGCTTCGTTACTTGAAACAGTGACGGGAAGCAGGTCACTCTTGGTTAACGTTCTAACGACCTAATCGCCGAAGTGGGTACCGGGACGAACTTTTCCGATTTCCGGACGAACCGGGACCTAAGAGTCAATGGAGCCCGTTTCGACACCGCTCAGAGAAATGCTCAGCGTGACTCTTGGGGCAAAGGGATAATCGGAGTGGGAACTTAGAGTCGCTCGGCGGAGTCAAAATCAGATAACGGCAGGCTACGCTCCCCCCCTGCACGAGACGGACCTCGAAGGCACATCGTGCAAAAAAACGCTTCACTAAAACCAGCACAACTGCAGCTTCTCAGTGAGGTCCTTCTCTCCCTAAATCTCGCACTGGTGTTGTTTTACTACTATCTCGTCCATTCCTTCATTGAGGCTAGTTACAGCAAGGGCACGAGCGATGCGTATGCCTTTTTGTATTACTTCTTCCGAGCCGCAGTCAGATTGAACAGGCTTCTGCATTACCAGCCGTCTGGCCACGAGAAATACGTTCGATGGCCTAACGCGGGAGGGAGATTAGGCGTAGAACTCGCCTTTGCACTAACTACAGTTTTCCTAGGCGTGCTATTTCTCACTGTCTTGCGCTTGGCGCGAAACTCCCGCAACTACAACAACGCGCTACGCGCCTTCGGCGGATTGGTTTTTCTCTTGGCGTTTCCGCTGACCTACGTGTTGCTGTTCGACCGAAGCGACAATCGCACTCTGGCCTCAGCTCTTTCAGTAGCCATTCCTGAACTTCTTTTCGCCGCAGTTCTGTATCTCATTTATCTGCTGCGACCGTTCTCAACTTGGGGCATGGGGATTCTGCTACTGCTGCACTACGGCCTCTGGGCTTTGATCTATCAAGGAAGCGGCACGGGCGACACGCTGTACGGACCCATCCCTCCTCGGCTTCTCCTTCTGTTGATTCCCATTGGAGGGGCCGTCTGGCTGTATTACGGCGAAGTTTCGCGCAGGGATTCCTCAATCAAGCTATCGGAAAAAGTGTGGTCGAAACAATTGCTCGCGGCTATGGTTGTCTCGGTAGCGGGATTGGGCGCGCTGTGGTTGCCCGGCCGTGGTTATAGTCTGGTCCATGCGAAAAATCGTGACTCGCTGGCTATCGAGATGTGGCATTCCAACTGTCAAATAGGTTGTCCTGTATACAAAATAACGGTTCACGGAAACGGAGCGGTTGAATACGTTGGCGAGCAGTTTGTTAAGGTTCGCGGAGCGCAGGCTTCATCACTAAACGAGGAACAGATGCAAGCCGTACTGGTCGGTTTTGACCGGGCGGATTTTTTCAGCCTTGAAGACCAAGCCTTCGCTTGGAGTTATCACGCCGCCAGAGTAAACGTGCGAATTGCGGTCGATGGAAAAACAAAGGAAGTGTCGAGCGACATGTATCACATTGGTGCTAAATCGGGCCTTCAAGCCGAGTTCGTCGAAGCCGCTGCTAATCTTGACGGAGTCATCGGAACGGACCGATGGGTTAAGTGTGACGAGGCGCGATGCCTGCCGTAATTTCGTCCAAGTCCTGGGAAACGACATTATCGTCTAGTTGTTTTCCCGACTATACGTCTCTAAGTGAACTTTGGAGTGGCTGCGAACGCTCAGAATGGTGGCGAACAGGAGACTAATTATTCCAAGAACTGCCCAAGTATTCCAATAGACCCAATAGAGTGGTCGCGTACGGGGCATGAAACTCTCTGCCTTAAATATCCAGAGATAAAGTCCCGGCATCAAGACGTACAGGTAAAACGGAAAACAGAGCAACACTGCCGCAAGGGTGATTGTGGCTGCAATTTTTCGAAGAAAGAATGTCAGAACTAACGCCGCGAGAAAAAGTAGTGAGCTAAGGTCCGCCATTTCAAACAATGGTCCTGTAAGCCAACCGCCTCGAAACTCAGAAGCACCATAGAGGTCCAAGCGAATCCAGAGCACAGCTATGCAAGCGAGACATGCACTGGCCTGCCATATCTTCTCCCTCAGAAATTTCTTCATTTTCGAGTGCCCGGAAAGAAGCGAAACCGCAGTTGCAAGTAACAGAGTAGCGCAGTTTGCTGAGTTTTCATCAAGTGCTTGATTAACGGCATAATCGGCTAGTTGGCGTCCTATGAGCCATATAGACGATTACCGGACAAATCAGGAGGTGGCCGAGTCAACCTTGCGATGGCGACTGCCTAGCCATAGACCAAGCGGCTAGGTTTGCGACCATGATTTCTGAATTACATTGAAAAGAAGCGACTGTTGGGGCTGAAACCCAACGCTTCTGAATTCACGGTTCGATTCGGCACCGTAGCCAAAAACGATACAGAGATTGCGGCGATTACGCGCTCAATCCTCAGCTTGATGCAAACCATGGCGGCCCAAGTAGAAGTGCCTTCCGAAGACTTGGCGCGATCGTATGCGTTCGCGGGATTTGAACATGACAAAGGTGTTCCGGGGGTGGTCCGCTTGAACGGGAGTACTTATATTCTTCGGGCTAACGGGGACTCATTTAGTTTGCTTCCCTGGTTCTCTTTTAGCTTTTTCTTTACCGCAGACTCTGCGGACCTTAGCGGTCTCTGCCTGCCTTTGATCACCAACAACCCAATCACTGATTCACAATCAAATATCTCGCGAAAAACGCCTTCGACTCCAGCGCCATGCGATGCCGTGCCTCCGTTGTCGCAAATGTGTGCACGTCATTTACCTTCACGAAACTCACTGGAACTCCTGCCGTCTTCAATTTGTCATATAGTTCCTGGGCTTGCGCGATGGGCACCATATCGTCGCTCGTCCCATGGACAATCAAAAACGGCGCATTCGATTTCGCCACATGCGTGATAGGCGAAGCGTCACGCCACACGCCCGGAATCTTGCTGTAATCCCCGCCAAAAAAGTTCGCCAACTGCGCATCTCCCTCTGGATCGCGATCCGTAAGAAAATCGCTGGGCCCGCTGACATCCACAACCGCCTGCACCCGACTGGAGTATTTTGCCAACGCCGCGTCTGAATTGTCGCGGGTGTCTTCCATCCCTAGTAGCGCAGCCAGTTGCGCTCCCGCCGAATGTCCGAACGCTCCAATGTGATTCGCATCAATGTTGTACTTCGCCGCATTTGCCCGCAGCCACCGAACTGCTCTCTGCACGTCATCCAGCTGTGCTGGCCAGCGGTTTTCATCTCCACGGAGCAACCGGTAATCTACGGACACCGCCACAAATCCCGAACTCGCAAGGAAATTGCCCATTCCCTTCATCGTGCTCTTATCGAAACTCGTCCATCCGCCACCATGGATCATCACAATTGCAGGCCTCGGTCGTGAACTGAAAGATTGCGAGGGCCGATAGATATCCAGTAGGAGCTTTTCTCGGCCTTGCACTCCATATTCCACATCCTGTTGCAGCGAAACCGTATCCCCAGTTTCACTCCGCGTCGCCGCAGGTGGAGCTGTAATCAAGGGTTTGTGCGGACTTTGTTGCGCAGTCAAATGCATACCGCTTCCCAGCAGCAGCCCCATCAGTAAACAAGCCCTCTTCCCCACATAAGAATCATAACAAAGCAAAGGAGTCTCAAGGCGTCCCCGCAGGGCACACCAACTGTTGCAGTCTTTTAGTTCTGGGTGGTGGAGTTTGGACTGCCTAGGATCACGAAGTTCTTAGAGTGCGAGTCGGTGCTTAGCATGTGCGCTCATGTTAGGTTGCATCCGATGACAAGTCAACGAAGGTAGAATCCAGTGCTAAGTCCTGGGAAACGACGTAACGTCCATGTCGGTTTTGCGGCTAATGGGTTGCCGCAACGTTCGCTGCCGGCGGGTTGGCGTAATAGCCTTTGCGTGTGTAGACCTTAAAAGGTTTCTCTTTGGCGGAAATCTGGATTTTGCGGAACTTGCCGTCCCAATTCTTGTTTTCGGGGTAGTAGCCCAGGCTGTACTGGTGGTGCAGTTCGTCGGAGATCTCGTCAAGAGCGTCTTCGAGTTTATCGATACCCCGGACTTCCAGCATCCGCCCGCCAGTAGCCTCGGCCAGCTTCTTGAGCAGGGACTCTCCCTCGCTGTCCTTTTGGTAGATGTGGAGCACGTCGCAATTGTCCCGCTTTGAGCCATCGTAAATCTGCAGGACATACGCGATCACGTCGTTTGCGAGCAAAGTTTCCAGGGCGTCTGCCATCGTAGACTCGCTCTTGGAATCACCGGAGAGGGCCACGATAACCACGGCCTTGCGTCCCACCTCGCCTGCAAGGTAGCGGTGCGTCGAGACACGGAGGGCGTCGTAGAGGTGGGCTTCGCGGTTCGGTTCGAGGGGACGCCGCCCGTTGATGCCCACGGTGCCTCCACTCCAAACGCTTGGCTCCGCAGCCGGGTCTCGTTCTGGCAATCCAATCGCGGCTCCCTTTCCTATGCTCCCGGCGGCCTCCTTCAGGAGTGCAATGTCCGACGTCGGCAACTGCACCGTTTCTACCCGCGAGGCATAGCTCACAATAAAGCCGAGATCAGTGGGCCGCACGACGCGCCTCAGAAACATCGTGGAGGCCTGCGCCTCTTCGCCAAGAAGACCGGACATGTTCGTACCTGTGTCCAGGAGCACACCCACGTTGAGGACCACGTCACTGTGGTGGGCAAAGAACCTGATGGCCTGCGGCTGTCCGTCTTCAGAGACGTTGAAATTGTCTTGCGCCAGATCGCTGACCAGGTGTTTCTTGTCGTCGCGCACCGTGAAGTAGACGGAGACGAGATCCACCTGGCTTTGGAAGGTGTTTCCCTGAGCGCTTTTATCCTGCCCGTAAGCCAATCGGGGCCCGCCCAGACCCACCAATGCCAAGACTAGAACGACCACGGACGAGCCGACTCGATTAGGCATGAGTACTCTCCTTGCGCTCTGCAATGGACGTGCACAGTTGGATGCGAAAGGGCTGCGGCAGAGTTGTCGTGCGAACATTCCTCTCGCCTGGTAAACGCTGCCAGCTCAACCGGTCGAGGCTCTATCGTCTCGCCCTAGATGGTTCCAAAATTCGGGACAGGGTTATCTGAACATATAAAACGGATCGTTATTGTCAGTTACTTATACAGTTCCGCCGTGGCGAGCGTCGTTAAGCTGTGCGGTGGGCCCCCGATTCCTCCCGTTACGAGGACGGAGCCAGTTTTGAGCATGGTTGCTGTGTGGCTATCGCGCGCCGTGCTCATATCCGCAGCGGGGGTGAAATTGCCAGTCGCAGGATCATACAGTTCCGCGGAAGAGAGAACGGAAGTATTCGGCTGCTGACCGCCGGCGACAAGCACGGTACCGTCCGGCAATAGCGTCGCAGTTAGGAGGGAACGCATTGTTTCCATGGTGCCTACGGTGGTGAAAGTTTCCGTTGACGGGTCGAACACCTCCGCGGTAGCCGACGTTGTGCCTCCGGTGACGAACACTTTCGGATTATTGCAAGTTGCGGAAGACAAATCGCAGAGGAGCGTTGCCGAGTGTCCCCACCGGGTGAAAGTCATCGTGCCAGTTGCTGTGAACGTGTTGCTGGCAGGGTCAAAGATCTCGGCGGACGCGATAGGAGTGCCGGTAAGGTCGACTCCGCCGGTCACAAGAACTCGACCGTCTTTGAGCAACGTTGCGGTGTGTTGCAGCCGTGCGGATACCATGCTTCCGTCAGGAGTGAAGTTGCCCGTGGTGGGATCGAAAAGTTCGGCAGTCGATAGTTGGTGCGTGCCATCGAATCCTCCGGTGACAAGGACTCGACCGTCGTCTAACAATGTCGCGACGTGGAGAAACCGGGGAGTTGCCATGCTACCGGTCGGCGCAAACGTTCCTTTCGCTGGATCGAAAATCTCGGCGCTGGCCACGGGAATGTTATTGCCAATCGCTGAGAGTCCTCCTGTGACGAGCACTCTTCCGTCGTTGAGAGTGGTTGCCGTGTGTTGCACTCGAACCGTTCCCATGTCCCCTGTGGATGAGAACATGCCGCTCGCGGGATCGTAAATCTCCGCGGAGGCGAGCAAATTGCTGTCGCCACTTCCCCCTGTCACAAGCACTCGCCCGTCACTGAGCAATGAAGCCGTGTGAAGCTGGCGCGCTGTCTGCATGCTACCGGTCGGAGTGAAACCGTGCATCAGCACTTGGATCGTAAAGTTCTGTGGTGCCGAATTTTGTTGCGCTGCGTCCTGCGCGGTGACTGTGATGGGAAATGACCCTGTTTGTGTGGGTGTTCCGGAGAGCGTTCCGCCGGAGGCAAGTGAGAGACCGGCAGGAAGCGCGCCTGTTTCGCCCCAAGTCAAGGGAGGTAGCCCTCCGCTTGCTGAAAAAGTAAAACTGTAAGGGGCGTTTAGAGTGCCAATGGCAGGCGTAGGCATTGAGTTGATCACTGGCGGTGAAGGGATGTTGATGGTGATTGCGTAGGTGGCGTTGGCTTGTGCCTGGGCTGAGTCAGTGACGGCCACCGTGACGTTGTAGGTTCCGGGCGTCGAAGGTGTACCACTGGCAATGCCGTAGCCTTGATCTAGGCTGAGACCCGCTGGGAGTGAGGAGCCAGCGGCTGCGCTCCAACTCCAGGAATAAGGAGGCGTGCCTCCACTGGCCGTGAACACTAAACCAGGAAAATCTTTGTAGCACGGGGAGGGCCCCATGGAGTGTCCGCAGCCAGGGAGCGAGGTGGCGCACGTGACGACGCCAGGAAGGCACGGAAAGCAAACCAGGTGCCAACCGAAATACGGGCTCCAGTTACATTTGGACTGAATCGGGGGGCCGTAGGCCATGGTTGCGGTTCCGTTTGGTGGAGGACCTGAAGTAATCGTGAGCGTGGACGTTTGTGAGCCGTTGACGACGATATTGTAATTCGCGCTCGCGTGCTGCACCGGAGATCCCGAATCACTGACCGTAACAATAACAACGTAGATTCCTGCTGTAGTTGGAGTGCCAGCAATCGAGCCGGTACCGTCGGCATTTGTTGACAATGTCAAACCCGGAGGCAGACCAGAGCAGCGGGTGCTGCCGCATTGGTTCACCCAACTCCATTGGTAGGGTTTCACGCCACCTGAAGCGGTCAGTGAGAAGCCTGAACCGTAGGTGCTCCCAACTTGGGCGGCGGGAGGCGGGCCGGAGGTAATGGACAAACTGGCCGGTGCGCTCACAGTGACGGATGCAGAACGCGAAACACTCCCTCCCATTCCCGTGCATGTAAGTGAATAGCTGACTGTCCCCACGGCAGCGGGCGTAACGGAAAGAGAGCCGCTAGTCATCTCAGTCCCCGACCA